>ERZ824978.238-NODE-238-length-84704-cov-10.859207_pt1 | contig 84704 bp, 111 predicted proteins | sample MGYA00519860_ERZ824978 | MGnify/ENA primary metagenome ERZ824978 (study PRJEB31778, sample SAMEA3449184) | human gut metagenome | biome: human gut; feature: human-associated habitat; material: faeces | place: United Kingdom | collected 2010/2012 ... | reverse complement strand
CCCCGCCGCCACAGGGTACACCCCTTGCGGTTAAGGGTGCAGGGCAAGACCCCGCCGCCCCGCCGCCACAGGGTACACCCCTTGCGGTTAAGGGTGCAGGGCAAGACCCCGCACGGCAAGCCACGAAATACAAGCGGAGATGTCCGCCACTTTCGGGTATGGCAAGCCAACACACCATTGAGTGAGTGTCAATGTGAGTACCTTTGCTATCAAAGGCGTCGCCGGTGCATGAGAGTTAGGCTCATGGTACGAGATAGTGAAAATCCCCGGAGGTTTGTGCCTATGAACCTAAGTGCGGCTTGCATAACTGATGGCTATACGAAAAAGACCTCTGATGGTTAGTAGTATCGTCCGAGTTTTCCACCCAAGGGTGTTGCGCTCCGAGGAGCCGAAAATGAGGGCATATAGATATGAAAGTCGGATTTGGTTGAGTATTGTGAATAAGCAGAACTTCACTCAATCGACGCGAGTATTAGAAATGATATGAGCGGCGTTCGATACTGCAATAGTTACATGGGCGGGTTATGCCCCATGAGCCGAGTGCAGAGCCGCCGCCGCGTCCTTGAGTTTATCATTGATAGAGCCGCTGACTGAGAAATCTTTCAGCGGCTTTCTTGAGTGATAAACTTTGTTATCACCAAAAAATCTGTGAAAGGGGCATTTCAAAATGACCAGAGAAGAAAACACCGCTAAATTGGCACAGTTGCGCTCTGAAACCGAAGCCCTTGTCAAGGATTACAATGATGCAATCCAGAATGGCAAGTTTGAGGACGCTTCCAAAGCCGACAAAGCCATGACCGAGAAAATCAATGAGTACACCGCTACCGTTCGGGATATGTGCTTCGAGGATTGCAAGAACACTGATAATCCCATGCTTACCGCCGTCACGACCCTGTCCTTTGTGACTATCGGGGTTAAGGACGAGCAGAAGGGTGATGACAAGGTGCCGGTTCGCGCTATCGTGGACAAGGAACGGCAGATTGACCTGCTCAAGCTCCACAAGTATTGTGGTTCTATCGGCGCCAATGAGAATTGGTCGAGTATCGCGCAGAAGATGAACTTCCTGTTGACCGCGCAGAAAGCGGTTGACCTTGGTATCGACCCCAAGGCTGTCAATGACAGCTATGCTATGAGCGAAATCGCCCGCGAGTTTGATATGGGCAAGAATCCGACCAGTAAGACGAACCTGCTCAAGACTTTGCAGACGGTTATCACCGCTATGCTCGGCGAGCAGTACAAGGCAACGAGCCATGATGTCAACTTCCTGATGTCGGTTTATTCCAAGAAGAACCGCAAGGCGCTGACCGTGACCTGCGCAAATCACCGGTATTTCCGCAATTATCTGGCTGAGGTTTGCCACCGCATTGTCACCGGCAAGACCTATGAGCTGGATTTCAAGACCAAGAAAGACAACTAAATATCTCAGTGAGGGTATTTGAACCACCGCGAGTCCATGCCATATGGCAGTTGTTTTCTAATGGGCTTCCGCCGGTGGTTTTCTTATACCCTGAGCCGCACTGATGAGCCGTAATGACGGCGAAACGGTGGCATTTAAGCCGCCGTTTGCGGATATCCGACAATTCGCTAAAGGAGTTTTTCATATGTCCTATGATGTTTTCAAAGAACGAGTGAGAGGGCTTGTAAATCGCTCCGGTTCCAAAGTGAGTTTTCACCATGAGGACGGAAAGCACATTGCCCGCTGCTCTGATGGCGTTACCATCATTGGTAATGTGCTTTGTCCGAGGGTTCTTGTTAAATGGGGCAGCGGTCATACCGCTTATGCCACTATCTGAGTTTTATTCGACCGATGCTGGTACGCCGTAGGCAAAAGGGAAATTGGCGGCGTTAAATGAGGTGGGGAGCCAACGCGGTCGCCGTAATGCGGCTTATCGAGTTTTTGATAAACGGTCACAAGCCCGTGTAAACGCAGAGTGAGGAAAATCAAAAGCAGGAGGTTTCTGTATGGCTACATATACTGGGGTCGCGTATCCCCGTCAAAGGTCGAGAACAAGAAACCAGCGCCGCCGGAAACTTTTTGCCAGACAGAAGCTGATGGGCGCGGTGCTTCTTCTCATCACCATCGGAGTTTTCTGGATGGCATCCACAGGCACAACGTTTGAGGACAAAGACTGTACAGCAGCTTTGATTACTCTCCCGTTCGGTCTGTATCTGCTTTTCACGAGGCATATTGTAATCCAGTAATGCCTCGAAGTTTTAGCTCCTTTCACTACAACACCGTCGAAAACTTGCAATCATACAAAAGAGTTTTACTCAATGAAAAGTCTGAGGTTTCTTGAACGGGTTGAGTGTCAGCGTGGCTGAACGATTCTTGTTAGGAGGTCTGATAAATGTCAAACGCAGGAATCAAGTTATCTCCAAAGCACGGTCTTAATCCAACAATTCCGGTTTGCTTCTGGTGTGGCGAAGAGCGCAATGAGGTTGCACTTCTCGGTCACATTGGTGACGGTCGGAAGCACGAGGATTTTGAAGCGCCGATGCATATGGTTATCGACTACGAGCCGTGCGAAAAATGCCGTGCAAACATGGCGTTGGGTGTAACACTGATGGAAGCTACCAACAAGCCGAACAGTGTAACCAAGGTTGAAATGCAGAAGGGCGTTTATCCCACAGGTCGTTACGTTGTAATTAAGCGTGATGCGGCAAGAAAAATGTTCGACAATATCGGCAGCAACGACAAGGCATTTGTCGATACCGAGCTCTTCAATCAGTTGGTCGGGCATGGTTAAACAGCTCGGTTTTCCGGGGTTCCTTGAACTCCGGTGGTACGGGTATGGCGGAATCTACCTGATTGTTGGTCGGGTTTGGTTCACGCTAAAGCGAGGTTCGATGTCGTAAGGCTGGCACGGTACGATTCCGTGGGGTGGGTTTAATGGGATGTGAACCCTGTGCGCACAACTCACCTAACGCTTAGACCCTGTATTGGTGAAGGTAAGTGAGGAGGCATCCAAAATCTGAAAGCCATTACGGGGCGTGCGGGACTACGAAAGTGTTCAAGTGGAGGAAATGCTGCCACCGCGTGGGAGTTGAAAACAAACATGAAAGTGCATCCTTGGAAGGTTGGAGTTGAAAATAGTTTTCGGAGTCGCGCCCGAACCTATTGAGGTAAAACCTTCTCCCATAAAAAATTGCGGGAGGTGTAAGACATGAGTTATGGGAATTACGAGTTCAGATATGTCCGTGGGCATATTGAAGTTTTTCTCTATGGTGTCTTTCAGTTTTCCGCTGACACCATAAGCGAAGCGCAAGAGGAATTACAGGACTTCGCAAGTTGACGAGGAATGGAGGGTTCCTTAGATGAGTAGCAAAATGAATCAGATACCGTTCCTCAGTTCTTACGAGGATGTACGGGCAGAAATGAACAGAGATTTGCAGTACAGATTGAACAGCCGTACTGCGCAGACTTCTCTCGGACGCCCGCTTTATTATCGCATCAATGTTCAGATGATTACGACGCAGGAATGTCCGTTTCATTGCCCGTTTTGCTTGGAGCGGCAGAACCCGATGTCTGGGGACAACGACTTTGAAGCACAAATCGAAGCGCTAAAGCGGGTTTTATCCGAACACCCCGATGCCAGATTGTCAATCACTGGCGGCGAGCCGGGTTTGTATCCTGAGCATATCGCACACATTGTGCAGACCTATAAAGATAATTGCAACAACGTATTTTGTTCTATCAACACCACAGGTTTTAACACAGAGTTGAATGGACTGGCGCACATCAATCTTTCTCGCAACGATTATGTTGGAGCAGACCCAGTCGATTATCCGGGATGCACTGTGCAGACGGTGATTGAGAACCCCACGCTTGCTTTCATCAAAGAGTATATGAAGATGGAAGCGAATAGCTTTTCGTTCCGCTTCTTGAGCGGTCTCGAAAAGAAAGACTATCCAGTGGGTGTTTGGAACGATTTGCAGAACGACACAGAAATTGATGTTCACACATTCCGCATTGGAGATTTCTTTGTCTATGCAACCTTTGATTATGCAGGAAAGCACGCCCGTGTAACGCTGGGCGATATGTGGCAGCAACGCCATAATGACTATGGGGATGGTTACTCCAACATCATCATCCATCCTGATGGTCGTATCACAACAAACTGGAAGTGAGGGTGGTTTCGATAAACAAGGAAGACATGGTTAGCGAACTTGCACAGAGAGCGGGAATGACCAAGGTGAGTGCAGAAGTCGCACTCGAAGCGGTTATCAGTATCATTTCTGATGTGCTCGTATCTGGCGACAAAGTCCAGCTCGTCGGTTTCGGAACCTTTGAGAGTAAGGAACGAGCAGCAAGAGTTGGACGCAATCCGAGGGCAAATATTCCAGTGAATATCCCTGCCAAGCGTGTTCCGGTGTTTAAGCCGGGTTCTACCCTGAAATCTGCTGTTGCAAACAGCAAGTGATTTTCAAATTTCAAAGATTAGGAGAGTAAATCAATGACTACTGAAAAGATGACCGTCCATAAGGCGCTCTGTGAGCTGAAGACGCTCGACGCTCGTATTCAGAAGAGCATCCAGCAGGGCACGTTCGTTTTTGCAAATAAGCACAGCAACAACAAGGTTGCTGGTGTTAGCATCGGCACTTATAGCGAAGAAATTCGTGCTGCATATCAGTCGGCAAAAGACCTCATCGCTCGCCGCGACGCTATCAAGCGTGCGGTTACGCTGTCCAACGCTACTGTCAAGGTAACGATTGGTGGCAAAGAGTACACGGTTGCCGAAGCAATCGAGATGAAGAACCACGGTATCCCGCTGAAGCAGTTGCTTCTCAAGAAACTGGACAATGACAATCGCCGTGCCCGTCTTGAGGCGGACAAGAACAACGGCGATATGCTGGAGATGCGTGCCGATGAGTATGTCAAGTCCCTCTACGGCAATGTCGATATGAAGGGTGCCAGCGACGAAATCAAAAAGGTTCGTGCTGACTTCATCGCTGCTCAGACGATGGAGATTGTTGACCCCATCAACATTACGACAGAGTTGACTACGCTGGAAAAGGAAATCAATGACTTCGTTGTCGAGATTGATTCCGCGCTGTCTGTGTCCAACGCTCTGACTGAGCTGGAAATCACCTATTAAGCAATCAACTTCGCTGCCGTCCGAAAACCCTGAATCATATGCCTTCTCTGTTTTCGCCAAATACAGATAAGTAAAGTAAAAAAGAATTTGGCTCCAGCCTGCTAAGCTGTCTATTTTTGTAATGGGTTTTACAAAATCAAATTATGATGAAAAGAGTCACTGCAACCAAGCGACATAAGATGAACGTCGGCTTGGTTCTGGTGAAATATCACTGTAAAACTCAAAAGTCAAAACTGAAGGTTAAAGGCTCAACGCTTAAAGTTTTTTCTTTGAACAAAGCTCAAGCCTTAAAGCATAAACACCAACCTTTTATAAAATCCAAGATTGATGGTTCGTCGGGTGTATATGTGACCGCAGGGAGTACCACTTGGCTGGACGGTAGCGAGTTGTTTATATAAAGCAGTTCAATCTGCAATACCTAATGCTTCAACAGCGCCGACATTCGGCGCACCACATGGGATGTAGTTAGGAGGCTCTACTATGGGAAAAGCACGAGACCAGCCCTAATTCAAATGTAGCGAGATTAAGTGAGATAGATTGAATGAGTTTTTTAGCGCCGCCGGTTCTTCGGCGGCGCTTTTTGCCGAGGTAGTTTAACTGGTAAAACATAGCACTGCAGGCTATAATGGCGGTTCAAGACCGGCTCTCGGCGCCAGTGGGAACGATGTTCATTCCTTGAGTATCGGAGCGCAAGGCTTATCGATGCAATCCGAAGCATTGAGGTATTAGTGTGGGGAACATCAAACGGCGGAGTTGACTTGGGTTTTATGCCGTAAAGTATGGGGATATAGCTCAGTTGGGAGAGCATCTGCTTTGCAAGCAGAGGGTCGCCGGTTCGAGTCCGGCTATCTCCACCACCTCATAAAAGGAGGAACGACCAATGAAACCAATTAAGGTAAATGGAGTGGTTGTCCACTGCAGCGACTGCATCAATCATATGGTGAGTATAGATGATGCGCCATGCAAAAATTGCTGGAAAGCAATTTGCCACACGGGAGATATAAGTGGTGTCTGCCTTGATGATATTGCCTTCTATCCTAAAGACAAAGAACATTTTCTTGCCGTGGAAAAGATAGTCAAAAAATACAGAGACCAGTTTACGGCAATGAAAACGGATGCAAAAGCACATGGTGTGTCCATCGAAGAGCTCTGTAAACAGTACGCAAATCGTCGCACGTTAGAGTTGTGGGTAGACGGCATTCAATAAAACATGGCTTTGGTAAGGAGGTATGAACGTGGAGCGTGGTGACTTCATATCAGGCGAAGCGTGGTGCAAATACAAATTTGAGCGCGAAAGCAAAAAAGAAGAAATTGAGCGACTCCAAAGAAAGGTTGAGCGAGCAAACAAAAACCTCCACAACCGAATAGTGTATGACAACATTGTGCTAACCGTCTTGAGTGTGACGACAATTGCAGTATTAGCTGGCTGGATATAAGAAATATGCAGGATTGGTGGAATTGGCAGACATGGCGGATTCAAGTCCCGCTGCCATCGGCGTAAGAGTTCAAGTCTCTTATCCTGCACCATGCAGTTTTGCCATGCGCGTGTCCTTCGTTCATTTGTAAGTTCCTTTCTTCGTACCTGCATCAAGATAAACACCTCCATCAAATATTCACCTCCATCTTTTGCGGGCAAAACTGTTTGTGGAACTCAAGCGTGTCCACCTTTCTGGGCATACCGTAATAGCCGGTCAATATACTTCCGTAGCTCAGTTGGTAGAGCACGGCACTTTTAATGCTGGGGTCACGAGTTCGAGCCTCGTCGGGAGTACCAAGGTCAAATATATAAGGAGGTTCCTTATGGGAGTTCATATTCATATCCCCGCTGATGCAGTATGGGGGTTTTTCCAAGCAAGCAGAAAACGTTTGAACAAAGAAATGGTTCTCATTGCTGAGAACACCGACACGGAGTACGCTGTGTATCTTACCGAGGAAAACGACCTCCCAGTTTTGGCTGTTGCAAAGGGCAACGAAAAAATTGAGTACAAAGAACCTTGCGTGAGTGAGGAGGACTGTACAGCGGTGTCAAAGAAATTCTACACACGCTATCTCTTTCCTGTTGTGATTACAGACAACAAGTATGTTCCGGGAGATAATCCAGATGGCGGCAAAGAAGAAAGCGATGAAACATGGATGGACATAGAGGATGCTATGTATGAGCGAGATGATGAACTCCGTTTGGCTATGGCAGATTTCCTCGCAATCGCGCTGCAGGAGGGTGACAACGACGGAACAAACATCTTAGAAGCGTATGGCTATGAAGCTGTCGATGAAATCCTTGATGGATTTTTGAAAGAGCTTTCAGAAGATTACGGTTTCCATATCTATCGCCCGATGATTATAACGGAAAAAGAAAGCGGCTGTGAAGTCTTTACAGAGTTTCCGTATGATGAATATGACATCGATGGCGTGGACGAGCCGGAAGATGAAGAAGATGAAACTGAGACTGAGACGGGCGAATGACCCGTCTCTTTTTATTTGGGGAGTTGACCGAGTGGCTTATGGTGGCGGTCTTGAAAACCGTTGGCGGCGAAAGCCGTCCGTGGGTTCGAATCCTACACTCCCCGCCAACTAAATGATAATGGATGGAGGTAACATATGCCTGAATGTTTGGATAATATGCCGTGGCGTTCGCTGAAGGGGCTTGGGGATATGGCACCCGACTTCCTCAGATTAGGAGATTTCAAAAACGTCAGATTAAAAGACGATACGCTGGTTCAGTTCCGCATCATTGGATTCAAACACGATGTTACAAAAAGTGGTCGTATCCTCCCACTGACTTGGGAGATGGTTGACTGCCTTCCAAACCGGCATCGTTGGAATAGCAACGACACGAACAGAGGCTCTTGGGGTGCAACAGAGTTGTTCCATAAGATGAACGACGAAGATGGCGTAATTTACCAGCTCATGCCAGACGAGATTCTTGAGGTGGTCGAACCAGTAATCAAGCTTACTGCAAACACCTATGACGGAGCGAACGAATTGCTCGAAACGGAGTGCAAGTTTTGGATTAAGTCCGAAAAAGAAACCTTTGGACGGAACATCTATTCGGCACCGGGCGAAGGTCATTGGTACGAATATTACCGGCAAGAAGATGTCCCTTGGGGCAAGAAGCGTAATGGTTCCGCTGAGTACACTATGCTGCGTTCTCCTTTTTACTACAACAGCTACTACTTCTGCTTTGTGTACGCGAACGGCAACGCGAACGCTAGCAACGCAAGGTATTCCATTGGCGTCGCCCCGGCTTTCAGTTTCTAATCTGTGTATCAAAAGCATCAGCACCACGGAAGTGGTGCAAGATAAAACCATAACCACTGGGGCAGTTGCTTCAGTGGTTTTATGTCCACAATGGCTCCAACCTCCTCGTGGTGTGGGCGGATAGTCGTAAGACGAACTAATAGGGGTACATTTGAAATCAAGGAGTACATACACATGGCAAAAATCGTTATCGCAGGCGACGCAGTCGTCGTCACTTCCGCAATGAAGCTTGAGGACATCAAGACCATCGAGAAGTATCGTCCCAAGGAGCTCGTCCTGAAGGGCGGCGAGGATGGCAAGGAGCCCATCTTCGGTGTCGGCACCACTCATGGTGCAGGCAATATCAACGCAGTTGGCGCATCCTTCGGCTCCGAGACCCGTGACGATGACAAGCTGGCGTGCATCACCCTGTTCCTCGACGGTGTTACCGGCGATGTGAAGGATTGGGTCGCTGACCGCCTTGGCGCTGCCATCATCAACCTCAACAAGCTCGAAGAGAAGCTCCCCACTGTTCTCGAAGAGATTGCGGCTGAGAAGGCAACCGTGATGAGCAACATCACTGTCGCTCAGTAAGAGACACTGCAACGGGGCGGCTATGCCGCCCCACCACCCAAAAAACAAAAAACGAATAAAAGGAGAATACATAATGATTAAGGTTACTGTTGGCAACAATGTTAAGCGTGAGGCTGTCATCATCGATGAGAATACCACCCTGCGCTCCTGCCTTGAGGCAAACGGCGTTGATTACACTCGTGGTGTCATGCACCTCGATGGTTCTTCTCTGAACCCCGGCGACCTCGATAAGACCTTCCAGCAGTTCGGCATTACCGAGAAGTGCTTCCTGCTGAATGTCGTTAAGGCGGACAACGCCTAAGTTTTAGATTAGAGCCGTCCTTCATGGGGCGGCTCTTTTCATGGGGAATTGGTGGAATTGGAAGACACAACAGATTTAAGTTCTGTTGGCGTATGCCGTATCGGTTCAAATCCGATATTCCCCACCAAGATAAAAATGAATTGAGGTGTTTCTGTGTTCAAGACAAGCATTACATCGACACCGTTTACGTCAGAGGCGGCTAATAGCTTTTTTCAGAACATTACCGGAAGCTATTTTGGCAATGACTGTTCGTTCCTTTCAACGCTTCGTGCACTGGTTGCACCTCGAATCAAAGAGGACGAAAGTGTTTACCTGACTTTCGGTTCGACCAATTATGATGGGAACACTATCCGTAACGTTCCAGCAGAACGTGCGGTTAGTGCTATCTGTAGCAGTTATCAAATGAATGCCAGCGGTGCGCTCATAGTCCATAGCTTCAATGCTGACCAAAATAGCAATCTGGCTTGTATGCAGATTGTGGAGGACAAGTTTACTTCTATCTACCCAGAGTATCACCGTCTTGATAAGGTCAAAGCGTTTTATCGGAAGTCATTCAATGTTGATTGTTATATCAACCCTGACAAGAAGTCGGTGATTGTCTTCGTTGACAATCTTGATGTTAAGAAAATGCATTACCTTCAGGTATCTATTCTTGCATTCATGCCGTGGTACCTGAATCAGGATGATGGTTTGACAGAAGATGAGCTTGCATTGATGCAATCCTTGCGAGAAACAAATTCGGCAAACTATGAGAAGTACATTGCAAAGCTTGCCGAGGGATATGATTTCAGAACAGCGCGGATTCGTCAGTTGCTGGGTGATTTTGAAACCAGATATGAGCGCATCGAATGCGATACTGTTCGCAATGAAATCCAATCTATTGACATGGAGATTCAGCGACTCAATGATTCTATCGGCGCGTATCTGTCGCGCCGCAATGACAAGTGCATCAGATTGTTGGGACTTGAGCAAAGAATTGCAGAGGGCGGTGGAGATTCTGAAATCATGGATTATTTCCTCTGCAACAGCAGACTTGTCCTGTCTCATGTTAGCAATACGGATATGTATTTCTCGGTTAAAGACTACCTTGAATACTTTGACAGAGATATGGCTGAGCGAGCAATCAACAATAGAAGCAGTTATGTGTATCGACCGGATGGTGGCAACGGTCACAATGCGGCAGCTTCAGAGAAAATGCAGAAGCTGATGCAGGAGATTTTCGTAAGTGAAAATCCTCGGCTTAGAATCCGCTTTTGCGCAGCATATAGATTCGACCTGAATGGTAGTGTTTCTGCGCAGACTGGTGATTTTTCTGATTACACATTTGATGGTTATATGCCTAATACGCATATTGACCGTTATCATTGCATGGGCAATTACAGCAGGACTATCAATGAACTGCTGAGAAAACGAAATTATATCGGTGCACTTGAGCAGTGTATTGCGTCCTGTAAGAGTCTGAACTTCGGCGACAGTGCAGTTATGGGCGAGTTTATGAGAACCATGTGGTCAAATAACACAGTCAGTCGTTGTATTGAGTTGCCAGATGGTCGCGTTGTAAAGCCGAACGAAGCAATTAGATGGCTTGATGAGCAGGAGGCAAAGGATGAGCAGACGGAGGAGGCGCAAAATGAGCAGACCAATTAAGTTGACGCAGGAACTCATTGATGAGTGCCGTCAAGATTTTGAGAAGGCTTTGTCACTTACAAAGCTCTCGGATGGAAAGCTTTCTTTTACCAAAGCGTTCTCATGTGGTGACAGAAAGGCAGTAGTTTACTTCAGCGCAGAGGCGTGGGCAAAGATGACTATGCTTATCAAAGAGTTCGATAAAGAGGTCGCATGGCATGGTGTCGCACGTCGAACTGAAGATGAATCGCTTGACGAGTATGTCATCGATGACATCGTTGTCTATCCGCAGGAGGTAACCGGCGCAACGGTTGAGATGGACACCGAGAAATATGCTCTGTGGATTCAGGAAAACATCGAAGATGAGCGTTTCAACCACATCTATATGCAGGGACATTCCCATGTAAATATGGGTACGTCTCCATCCTCTGTTGACCTCAATCATCAAGAGGAAATCCTCGGGATGCTTGGCGATAATGACTTCTACATCTTTATGATTTGGAACAAGTCATTTGCAAGCACAAATAAAATCTATGACCTCAAGAAGAACGTGATGTTTGAGGATAAAGATATCACGGTCAAGATTATCGGTCAGAATGAAGGACTTGATGAGTTTATCAAAAACGCGAAGGATATGGTGAAGTCAAAGTCCTATGCGTATGGCGGTCAGAGCGGATACGGCGGTTACTACAATCAAGGATACAGGGGAGCTCCGGCTGGTACTCCGTACAATCCACTTGCAGGTAAGTCCGACGACAAAAAGGACAGCAAGAAAGAAGAAAACAAGGATAAGTCATCTGGTAAAAAGAACGATGGAGAGAAACCCAGAACCAGAATTGGAGCTGGTTGGCATGGACAGAATGCTTGCCAAGAATCGATGTATGGCTGGGAAGACGAAGATGACTACGACCCTTATGCATACTTAGGAGGTAAGTAATATGGCTATTGACCTGTCAAAGAGCTATGAATATTTCCAGCCCGAGAAGGTTGATTGTAGAATCCATATCGTCGGGTGTGGTTCTGTCGGCGCGACGGTTGCGGAGCTGCTGGTTCGCTTAGGGCTCACGAACATCGCGCTGTGGGATATGGACACGGTAAGCCCGCACAATCTGGCGAATCAGATTTTCCGTCAGCAGGACATTGGGCGCTCTAAGGTCGAGGCATTGGCGGATATTCTTTTCGACATCAATCCTGATGTTAAGGATGACCTAAAGCTTTACAAGGATGGGTGGAACGGACAGCAGTTATCCGGCTATGTGTTCTTGTGCGTCGATAACATCGAGTTGAGAAAAAAGATTGTCGAGAAACATTTCGACAATCCGTATGTAAAGGCGATGTTTGATTTCAGAACTCTGCTGGAGGCTGGTCAGCACTATGCTGCTGATTGGTCTGACTACAAGATGAAGAAAGACCTCCTCAACTCCATGAATTTTACACACGATGAGGCGGCGGAAGAAACTCCAGTCTCAGCTTGTGGCATCACGCTTGGTGTTGTGACTACGGTCAGAGTGATTTGTGCTCTGGGCGTGAGCAACTTCGTCAAGTACATCAGGGGCAAGGGGCTGAATAAGCTGATTATTTGTGACGCATTCCAGCCGCTGTTGGATGCGTTTTAATTTTCAAAAGAACGAAGGGAGGGGTAAGGTATGGACACGACCGTTGGTGCTCTCAAAGTAGGTGCACAACTCGTGATGGGCAAGTACGGTGTGGACAAAGACAACCCGTACCCGATTGTTTGGCTGAAAGGCAATCCAAACTGTGATTTTATCACAGAAAAAGCTATCGACTACCTGTGCTTCGATGCGGCGGAAGAGACTGGGCATTATAGGCGTGTTAATAATGCGAAGTATCCAGTGTCCAATCTGTTTTCGTTCTTGAACAGTGACCAGATGATGTGGTATCACGCAATGCACGATAATGATTCTTCGCCCGGTGCCTTTGTGAGGTATAGTTATGCTCGCTATGAAGACCATTACGGGTTTCTGTATTTCTTTGAAGACCACGAGATTGCTTCTTTGGTTAGGAAAGAGTATGTGGTCGGAGAGAACCGAGTGTCTTCGTTGATTCGCCTACCATCAATTGCAGACATTTTTAGCCTCCAAGATGGGCGGCGCTTTGACTTATTCAAAAGAAAAGGCATTCGTCCGAATCCGACAGCCGACTTGTTCGACCTGAAAGCTCGTTATGCAGGGCTTGATTCAGACCGTGGATTTATGAGCTTCTGGCTGTTAGACGATGTTGAGACCGAAAGAGCGGCGATTTCGAATCGCTCTGGTGTGTTAAACAGGCTGACAGCATCAAGCTGTTCCGGGGTAAGACCGGTGTGCACGTTGAGCCCTGACACGATTGTCGAACAACGAGAGGACGGCGTGTTTTTCATCAAGCCATTCACAACTCAAAATGTCTTTACGGACGAAGAACTGTTTGAATTATTAGGTATGGCGCAGCCTTAATGCGCCACAGACTGTAACGGATTTTCTCGTAAGAGAGCTTTACGCCAAAGGCTAAAGTAACAAATTGTCGGGAGGATGACCCCCGGAGGATGACGCGGTGGAACCCTGAAAGCAAACCGGCTGCCACGGGTCGGCAGCATCACGCCATAAAGCTAACCAAATGTCAAGCACTTTTCGCCAAATCTTCGATACAAAGACGAAATGTACTAACATCAGGCTCATGCTTTCAGTCGCAATGAAATCAAAGAAAAAAAATCTCGCATCTTGCAAGAGCTCGCACCACCTCCCACAGGGACGACGTAGTCCTCAGACTTAGGAATTCTGGGAAGCAGCAGACATATGTAGGTTACAGTTAGTTATTGGACAAGGAGGGAAGAAATGGTCTATATCACTGTTAGGCAGTCACCGATTTATCATCAGATGACACTGGAAGAGTACCTGTTTCAAAACTATCAGACACCTCCGGTTGTCAATGCCAATATTGCAAACACAAGAACATACGAGGTCGAAAATGTCAGTGAACATTTTTCCAGCAAGATTGGTGTTGAAGCTTTAATCGGAAAACTCGTGCGATTTAATAACGATACAGCAGAGCTTCGTGCAAAGGAACGGAGCGAGTTGTATGAGACCTTTTACATCCCAAAGAAATCTGGTGGTCTTCGTAGAATCGATGCGCCAAAGGCAGAGCTGATGGACGCCTTGAGAAGACTCAAAACGATTTTCGAGGATGATTTCCATGCACTCTATCATACCGCCGCGTTTGCTTATGTAAAGAAGCGGAGCACAGTCGATGCGGTTAAGCGTCACCAGAAGAACAGCAGCAAATGGTTCGCAAAGCTTGACCTGCACGACTTTTTTGGCAGCACGACATTGGATTATGCCATCTCAATGTTCTCGATGGTTTTTCCTTTTAGTGAGATTGTTAAAGAGCCACAGGGCGAGGCAGCATTGCGGACAGCTATGTCGTTAGCGTTCTTAAATGGTGGGCTACCGCAAGGTACCCCAATTTCACCGCTTATCACAAACGTAATGATGATTCCGGTTGATTTCAAACTGTCGAATACGCTCCGTAATTTTGAAAAACAGAGCTTCATTTATACCAGATATGCGGATGACTTCATCATTTCATCCAAGTATGATTTTGATGTTCGTTCTGTTGAAGAGCTGGTAGTAAGTACATTGAACAGCTTTGGTGCCCCGTTCACAATCAATGCAAGCAAGACTCGGTATGGTTCATCAGCGGGGCGCAACTGGAATCTTGGCGTTATGCTGAATAAGGACAACGAGATTACGGTCGGTCATAAAAAGAAAAAGCAGTTCCAGTCAATGCTGTACAATTACATCACAGATAAGAACAATGGTGTCGCTTGGGAGCGGAATGATGTACAGGTAATGTATGGTCTGCATAGCTATTATCGTATGGTCGAAAAAGAGACCATCGACGCAATTGTAGCTTACATCAACAAGAAAATGAATGTGGATGTAATCCGCATGATGAAGGACGACCTGCGGTAACGTCTATAAATAACCCGCAATCCTGTAATGCATAATTGCGAAAGCAATGCTTATCGCCAAAGGCATAAGTAACAACTTGATAGGGAGGAAAACCTCCCCGGAGGCGCATTCACCTGCAGACTCAAGTCATCCTTCGAGGCTGCGAACCACACGGTGAGCAGCCCGAATCACTTGAATCCATTGTGGCACAATTGGATTCAACGAGACGACCAAAAGATGTCGCACGCCAGTCACTGGGTGCCGGAGCTCCTCCTCGTAGGGAGCTACCTCCATGTAGATTACAGGATAATCAAATTATCATTTGCAGTGAATAACATTTCGTAAGGAATGTGCTTCACGCCAAAGGCTGAAGTATCGCTTTGCTGGACAGCACAATTCCCCGCCCGCAGCCTGCTGCGAAGGCGCCTAAGCTCGCTGTACAGCTCATTAAAACTATTCTGGATGTCTGGTCATCTCCATCCGATGAGCGACCGTCGAACCCATTGTCTCCCAATGATTTCATCATCGCCACTTGGGATTTGAACTCGCTTTCAGCTCATCTAAATCCCGTCGTTACAGGAGATAAACAAAGAGACCAGAACAGAATATACATATGGACTGCAGATGAGAAAGGAACTGAGCATGATTTATGTCACTGGAGATACACACGCAAACATTGATATTGCCAAGCTTAATACAACAAAGTTCCCACAACAAAAGGAATTGACGAAGAATGATTTCGTAATCATATGTGGCGATTTTGGACTATGCTGGGACGGTTCGCATCGAGAGATGTGGTGGCAAAACTGGCTGACAGCGAAAAACTTTACGACACTTTGGATTGATGGCAACCATGAGAACTTTGATATGCTCTACCAGTTCCCGCTGATTGACAAATTTGGCGGAAAGGTGCGTGAAATCGCTCCTGACATCTATCATCTGGACAGAGGGCAGGTGCTCACGATTGATGGAAAGAAAATCTTCTGCATGGGCGGTGCTCGCTCTGTTGATAAAGAGTATCGCGTGGAACATATCTCATGGTGGAAAGAGGAAATGCCGTCCAGAGAAGAAATGGAACGAGCGATTGCAGCGCTCGAACAAAATCATTGGCGAGTTGACTATGTAATTACACATTGTGCGCCAAGGAGTGTTCAGACTCTGCTCGCAAGCTGGTATGAGAACGACCCGATGGTCAGCTTTTTAGATAGGGTTTGTTCCGACCTCACATTCAAGCGGTGGTTCTTTGGACATTATCATGTGGACAAGCAGGTCAATGAGCAGTTTATTGCTCTGTATAATAAAGTAATCCCGATGGAGTGGTAAGCCTAACGGTAAGGCAGCGGTTTGCTAAACCGTGAGTAATCCGAAAGGATGTGCAGGTTCAAGTCCTGTCCACTCCGCCAAGGGGTGTGGTGCAATGGCTAACATAGCGGTCTCCAAAACCGTCAGATGGTGGTTCGAATCCATTCACCCCTGCCAGTTGTTGGGTAGCTCCCAACTGATGTGAGAGATTATCGGCTTACCTCACAAAGAATGAAAATGCTTGCTGAAAACTGCGCTTGTCTTGATGCGTCAAGACCGGTTTGACCTGACGGAATAGGGGCTACGACTTTTCGGAGCGTAGTTGCCGGTAGCGTGTGACAATCTAAGCGAGAAGCCGACCATGCGGTGTTGGTGTTCAACGGTTAGCACTCCGGTCTTCCAAACCGGTGGTGCCAGTTCGAGTCTGCTACGCCGCTCCAAGTAAGAAACCATTAAATTATGCGTTAAAGGAAATGCCTTTACGACACGTCAGAGCCTGCTCTGGAAGTCGGTTACAGGTTGGTTTGGCGGGACGCCGCTGCATGAGCCTGCAGATATAGGGGTATGGTGAAGCGGTAACACAGCGGACTTTGACTCCGTTATTCGTAGGTTCGAATCCTACTGCCCCTGCCAAAATCATCTTTGGTATTAGAGCTTGTTTTCTATCCCTGCAATCCCTTATGCCACGATGATTTATCCATGATTCTCCTTTCACGCTATCAAAACTGCCATCATAGTGAGTTTGTATTGGTGGTGTTAATGACATCGCCATAGTTTCAGGATGGCATCTATGCTGGAATAGCTCAACTGGTAGAGTAACGCTTTCGTACAGCGTGGGTTCTCGGTTCGACTCCGGGTTCCAGCTCCATCTGCTCTGTTGGTCATGCTTACGTTTGTACGGTTAGTTCATCACTCAACTGTTATCTCTGTAAGAGACACAGCCGGGTGCACACGGAGTCCTACGGGCGCAGGGCGTATCTATGCTGATGTAGCTCAGTTGGTAGAGCAGCACCGGAAGTGCGAGCCGCTGGTTCGAGTCCAGTCATCAGCAGCCTTTTAGCTAAAAGCTGACACCTCGGAAAGACGAGGGTGCACGCTGGTGTAGCGTAATTGGTAGCGCAAGTGATTTGTACTCACTGGGTTGCGGGTTCGAGCCCTGTCACCAGCTCCAACGGACTGACATATCCGTTTTCCTTTCTGCCCCGGCACGCACTACTAAGCATTGATGGCGATGCTTATGGTGAGGATGGTTCGAACCCATCAGTAGTGCGTGTGTGTTCGGAAACAAAACCATTATATCTGGGTGTAGCACAGATGGTAGTGCGCTTGCTTTGGGAGCAAGATGTCGGGGGTTCGAGTCCTCTCACCCAGACCAATTTTATAGAGGAGGGTTGCCATGTATCTGTATCACGGTACTCCGGCAGATTTCGATGTACCAACCCTGAACAAGTGTAAGCCGCACCGAGATTTCGGATGCGGCTTTTATCTTGCCACAAATTATTTCGATGCCTTGCCGATGGCAGTCAAAAACTCTCGGGTGGGATATGTCCAAACATATCTGCTCACAGACTTGGATGGACGCTCTGTTCTGGAGTTTGATGAAAGGTCTGAGGATTGGCTTCGGTTCGTGGTTTCTTCAAGGCTCGGCACCGCTCCAAATGTCGATTTGGTAATCGGATATATGGCTGGCGGAGGAAGTAATTTGAAAAGTAAATTTACAAAGCTGAGAAATAGCAATGTGTCGATTGACGTGGCGGCTACAGCAATGCGAAAAGAGTTAACCAGTACGCAGCTTGGCGTGCAATATGCGTTCCTGACAGAGAAAGCATTGTCCAAGCTCGTTAGGGTCTCAACTGAAATAGTGGAAATGGAGGATTAAAACATGACAAGGAATGAATTTATTGACAATATCACTGAGTGGTATGAACTGAAAGACTTTTGCAACGACTTTGACTGCGATGTCTGCGAGGACATCTACGACGATGATGATTACGACGACTGCGTTGAAGAGGATGTCCGCGATGCCGTTGGCGAATGCAGTTGGAGAGAAATTAGAGATTCGCTTTGCGACCTTCCAAGTGGATACGACTACTATCGTCGTAACGGCAACTTGGATTATGACGGTATGGACAACGACGACTTCGAAGATTACAAGGAACAGGCTCTGGAATGGGGCGATGATTACGGCGTGTGGGAAGACGAGGAAGAGGAAGATGAAGAGTACGCCGATGCAGACGACGACTTCCTCGATTCTCTGGAAGAGGAACCCGACGAAGACGAAACCATTGAGGAAGAGGATTTCTCCATCGATGACCTCATTGGTATGTGCAGTGTAGTGTTTGTGGCTATCCAGAATGATGAAGTGGAGAAGCAGCAAGAAGAAGACGAGGCGTTCGCACAGCTCCTGAGTATGGATGGAAGACGAATTGCAACCTAAAACATAAGCGGATAACCGCTATGATACAGACCGCTTTGAAGATTGACTACATACATATGCCTCAGCAAAACGTGTAGTATCTTCTCGCTTGAAGCAGAAGAAAAGATTTGAGTTCTTCATTTTTAGCCTCGCATTTCCGAGGTTATAATTTTTATTCAGCGAATAAAAATAATAACCCGGAAATTGCTTGCTAAAAATGTCACTTTGTGCACATGGGGCTTCTACAATAATCACGCCCCATGCGGAAAGCGGTCGGCAAATTGAGAACGGAGGCGAGTCCAATGACAGACAAGAATAGGCGAAAACTTCAAGCGAAGAAAGCACGCAATTTCTGGACTTGTGCTCGCCCCGTTACTCAAATTGTTCCAAACAAACGAGCCTATAATCGTAAGCGTGAGAAAGATATTCGCTGTAAGTATAAGGAGGGCGAGCAAGAATGAGATATCAGAGTACCCCGGAAAAAGAATTTGATGGTGACATTATCATTACAGACCCCTGCTACATTATTCGCAATGAAAACGGGATAACTAAGAACGACTGGCATTATTGTGAGTACGGTGAATATATGGAGCGACTTGGGATTAAAAATTATTTGACCCATGACACCATCTATGGAGACTGGGGATGCACAGTTTTTGATTCTGACACAAAGAAGCCGTTGGGTCGGTTCTGTGCAGATGCCGGTCTTGTATCTGTATTTCTGCTGCATGAAGTTCTTGCCTATAACCCAAACTTCAATTATCACTTAGAGAGACCGTGGACAGCTACCATAATTCCAGACTTCAAAGGGACTATTCAAATCGAAGTTGTAAAAGAAACCGGTACCCACGAAAAGGACTCCGAGTATTGGAAAGCGGGAGAAACTTGGGAAGATTACCTCGTCCATGTTGTTGGACATGGTGTAAACAAGAAAACAGGCAAAGCGATAAACTTTATTAGCAAACAAACGTCGCTGTGAGATGGAGGGTGAAGAATGAAGGTTCTTGTTGTCGTTGATATGCAGAACGACTTTATTGATGGTGCGCTCGGGACACCAGAGGCACAGGCTATTGTGCCGAAGGTCGTCAAGAAAATCGAAGAGTTTGATGGGGAAGTTTTGTGGACACAAGACACCCATTCTGATGATTACCTCGAAACGCAAGAAGGAAGACTGTTGCCGGTAAAACACTGTATATCTGCAAGTAATGGCTGGCAGATTCATAGCTCAGTCAAAGCAGCAATTCAGAGCAAGCATCCAGCGGATGACCAGTTGAATGGTTTCGAGAAGAAAACGTTTGGTTCATTAGCACTTGCTGGTCGCCTATATCCAGAAGTTGCGTTTGGTGATGGCATAGAAGAAATTGTCCTTGTTGGTCTTTGTACCGATATCTGTGTTATCTCAAATGCCTTGCTGCTCAAGGCGTTTATGCCGGAAGTTAAGATTACAGTCGATGCTTCCTGCTGCGCTGGCGTGACACCAGAGAGTCACAAGACTGCACTGTCGGCAATGAAAATGTGCCAGATTAACATCGAGAACGAGGGGGTCACGGCATGATTCTTGTCAACGACAAGCAGGTCGAGTTTACAAAGTTCCCCGATGGTACAACCTCTTTCAGGTATAATCCGTTTGGCTCAATGACACGCATCTTCAATATCACATGGAAGTATGACGGCGATGAGGAGTGCATCCTTCTATGGTATCTGGTAAATCATATCCGCGACCATGACCGGGACGTTCGCCTCCGCTTGCTGCTCCCATACATTCCAAATGCCAGAATGGATAGAGTAAAAAATGCGGATGAAGTGTTTACGCTAAAATGGTTTGCGGAGTTTATCAACACGCTGGATTTTGACGACGTGTTAGTCGATGACCCTCACTCGAATGTATCAGCAGCATTGCTTGACAGAGTCAAGGTATATGACGCGCAGCCGCACATCCAGAAAGCTCTGGACAAGTTGGATGACAAAAATGTGTTGCTGTGCTATCCTGATGAGGGAGCAGCAAAACGATATTCATCGCAAGCTGGTAGAGAGTATGTGTTCTGCATCAAGCACAGAGACTGGCGCACCGGGAAAATTGAACGGCTGGAACTGACGAGCCCAGAAAAGGTTACCGATAGAAATGTGCTGATTGTCGATGATATTTGTTCTCGCGGTGGCACATTCACTTTTACCGCTAAGGCACTAAAAGAGGCTGGAGCAAATGAAGTGTATTTGTATGTGACTCATTGTGAAAACACGATTCACAGCGGAACGGTTCTCACGGATGGCTTAATCCGCCATGTGTTTACAACAGACAGTATCTATCGCGGAAACAGCGAAAAGATTTCGCTAATCTAATCTTAAAGGAGGCGGGCAAATGCTTGAGTTACAGGGTAAGTTTGGCACTGCAAAGGTGTTTACCGACGTGGTCGATAATGAGTCTATCTCTCAGGTTATCAATCTTTTGAATCAACCGTACATCGAGGGAAGCAAAGTCCGTATGATGCCAGACATTCATGCTGGGGCTGGTTGTACAATCGGAACCACGATGACCATCAAGGATAAGATTTGCCCGAACCTTGTAGGCGTTGACATTGGATGCGGCATGGAAACTATCCGTATCAAAGAAACGCATATTGAACCGCAGAAGCTGGACAAAGTTATTCGTGCAGGAGTTCCGTCCGGTTTCGAGATTCGCACAGAAGCTCATAGATATGCAAGTAGCATCGACCTGTCGGAACTGTGCTGTGCAAAGATGGTCAATGTAGACCGCGCATATAAAAGCATCGGTACGCTTGGTGGCGGGAACCATTTTATCGAAGCCAACAAAGATGACGATGGGCATATCTACATCGTGGTTCATTCCGGTAGCAGACACCTTGGTCTGGAGATTGCTAACTTCTATCAGGAAGCTGCGTTCAAGGCGTTAACCTCGTATTCCAAGGAAGAAATCGAGGAGGTCGTCAACGAGTTAAAAGCGGCTGGAAGACAGAAAGAAATCCAGACTGTTCTCAAAGGCATGAAGGCAAAGAAGCCGGGAGTCCCAAAGCAGCTTGCATACGTTGAGGGAGAATTGTTTGAGCAGTATATCCATGACATGAAAATTGCTCAACGTTTTGCTGAACTTAACCGCCAAGCAATGATGGACACCATTGTTAAGGGTATGGGCTTCCATGTCGAAGAGCAGTTTACGACTATTCACAACTACATCGATGTAGAGAATATGATTCTTCGCAAGGGTTCGGTCTCTGCACGAGCTGGTGAGCGGCTACTGATTCCTATCAACATGAGAGACGGTAGTTTGCTGTGTACCGGCAAAGGAAATGAAGACTGGAACTTCTCTGCCCCGCATGGAGCTGGGCGTTTGATGAGCCGCAGCGCGGCGAAAGAGACATTCACAGTTTCTGAGTTCAAGAAGCAGATGGAAGGTATCTACACCACATCTGTTGGAAGAAGCACGCTCGATGAATGCCCGATGGCATACAAAGGTATGGATGATATCGTAAACAATGTCGAACCAACAGTGACCATTGATGCCATCATCAAGCCGATTTATAACTTTAAGGCGGGTGAAGAGGAATGATGGCAGTCCTTTTGGTACTCCTGTACCTCTGCATTGGTGCGATTGTGACATTCACACTTTGCCGTTTGTACACTATCGTAGAACCATATGACAAATATAACGGCTTCGAATACGGGTATATCGCGGTAGGTGTTTTCTGGATTGTTGCAGCACCGTTCGCGTTTGCTGTGTTTTTTGCGAAATATGGTGAAAAACTAAAGAAAAGAGGAAAAGCTGAATGATTACATACAATCCACTCCTGTGTCTGGACTTCTATAAGACTTGTCACGCTGAACAGTATCCGAAGGGATTGACCAAGATGGTCTCCTACTACACGCCGCGCATGAGTCGCCTTAGTGATACCGATAAGGTTACACTGTTTGGGCTTCAGGCATTCATTCAGGAATATCTCATTGAGGCATTCAACGACCACTTCTTTAATGTCCCGTTTGATAGTGTACTCAAGGAGTACACCAGAGTTCTTGGGGCAACAATTAGAACGAAAGGCGTTGGAGAGAAACGGCTTCGTGAATTGCATGACCTCGGCTATCTTCCGTTACAGATTCGTGCTGTTCCCGAAGGAACGAGAACCAATATCAAAGTCCCACAAATTGAAATCTCAAATACACACCCTAACTTCGTATGGCTGGTCAACACCATCGAGACGATGCTCTCTTGCACAATGTGGCATACGCAAGTCTCCGCTGAGGTTGGGTACAGATATCGTAAAATCGTCAATGAGTATGCAGAACGCACTTGCGATGACAGTGTGGTTCGTGCGAGGCTCCTTGGCGATTTTTCTATGCGCGGGCAAGAGAGCGTTGAAAGTGCAACAAAGAGCGCAGCGGCTTTCTGCCTGAGCTTCTTGAATACGGCGACAGTTCCTGCGATTTTGTGGCTTGAGCATAATTACAACTGTGATTGTAGCAAGGAACCTGTCGCATATGGTGCGCTCTCAACAGAACACAGCGTAATGTGTTCCAACTTTGCTGTTGACGGTGATGAGGTGACACAGATTCGACGACTTCTTTGTGAGGTGTATCCGCATCAAAGTTTCTCAATGGTTAGCGACAGCTATGACTATTGGAATCTTGTTGAAAAAGTCCTCCCTCAGCTCAAAGATGACATCCTAAATCACGATGGCTTCATCTCAATTCGCGGCGACAGTGGTGACCCTGTTAGTGTAATCACTGAGACCGTATATCGTCTGTGGGATATCTTTGGCGGCACAGTAAATAGCAAGGGGTACAAGGTGCTGAATCCGCACGTCAAGGCAATTTACGGGGACAGCATTACTCCGCAGCGCTGTGAGCAAATCTATTCTCTTTTGGAGAAAAACGGCTTTGCAATCAATAATGTTTCGCTCGGTGTCGGTTCATTCTCAATGGAGTGCTTAGAGACAATCGAGAGCGATGGAAGCAAACAGTACAATCCGTACACAAGGGATACATTCGGCATTGCAGTTAAAGCGACATATGCAGAAGATGCCGACGGCAAACCGATTATGATTTTCAAGAACCCCAAGACAGACACAGGACATTTTAAGAAGTCTCAGCGTGGTTGCTGCCGCGTAGTCAAAACTGATGACGGCTACGATTACGTTGATGGTCTTACTTGGGCTGAAGCACAGGACAGCAATGAGCTGCGCACCGTGTTTAGAGATGGAAAGTTTGAAAAGCAGTTCACGCTGGATGAGGTTCGTAAGAATCTTCACGGAGGAACGTTCTGATGCCGGTACAAATTATTGATGGAGATTTGTTTCAGACCCACGCCAAATATATTTGCCATCAGGTTAACTGTCAGGCGAGAATGGGTAGCGGTGTGGCGAAACAGGTTCGAGCCAAGTATCCAGAAGTCTATAACGCCTATGTTGGCTTCTGCAACGAAGAGCGCAATGCGTTCGGTCAGACGCAGTTCGTTCAAGCTAACGACGGTAAAGTCGTTGTCAATATGTTTGCGCAGAGCAACTACGGATATGATGGGAAACTGTACACAGATTACACCGCATTTCAGAGCTGCTTAAAACGGATTAAGTTGACCGTACCTGCAGGAGAAACAATTGCCATGCCGTTTAAGATTGGATGCGGTCTTGGCGGTGGGGACTGGAATGTGATTTTGGGTCTTATCCAAAAGGAACTGTCCGATAAGTACACAGTAGAGTTGTGGAGAAAAGAGGTATAGTATGCTGGCAAATCCGAAAAGAACAAAAGATGAAATCGTGCAGTGGATTCGAGAATATTTCGCTGCAAACGGCAACGACTGCTGTGCTGTTATCGGCATTTCCGGTGGCAAAGATAGCAGCGTGGTCGCAGCACTTTGTGTTGAAGCCCTTGGCGCAGAGCGGGTTATCGGTGTGCTGATGCCGAATGGTCGGCAGAAAGATATCGCAGACTCCAAGCTGCTGGTCGATACGCTTGGCATTGCAAGTATTACAGTTGACATTGGCGGTGCATACAGCAAGATGGTTGATGTAGTCGGCAGAGCAATGCCGTCTGGAGCAAGCAATCAGGCAGCGGTCAATCTCCCTCCAAGGCTGCGTATGGCGACACTCTATATGGTCGCGCAGTCATTGGCTCGCGGAGGTCGGGTGGCAAACACCTGCAATCGCTCCGAGGATTATGTTGGATACTCCACAAAGTTCGGTGACAGCGCTGGTGACTTCAGCCCACTCGCAAACATCATGGTGCATGAGGTTCGTCAGATTGGCTACGAACTCCCCATTCCTCGTGAGCTGGTAGACAAGACTCCATCGGACGGTCTTTGCGGTAAGACAGACGAAGACAATCTGGGCTTTACCTATATGCAGCTCGACAACTACATCATGCACGGTAGTAGTGGGGATGAAGACATCGACAAAGTAATTGCAAAGAAGCATACGCAGAACCTGCACAAGCTCAATCCGATGCCAGCCTACGGCTCACAGCCGTAAGGTGATTGTATGGAAGAAATAGCAATCGTCCGCTGTTTGCAGAACGCAAGCGGCGCGATTAGTAAAATGCGGGTCTTGCAAGCCTTCAAAGATGTTGAGAATTTTCGTAAGATTTTGTACTACGCTTTGAATCCAATGCTAACGTACAAGATTTCGGAACAAACACTGCGAACGCCTGTCGAGTATGACCCAGCAATTACAATCACAATGACCGACATCTTCGAAATTTGTGAGCTGCTGGCAAAGCGAAAAGCATTGGACGCAGCAACTGTATATCAAGTGCGGGTCTTCGTGCAGTGTTTAACTGACCCGGAGTCATCCGAGTTTTACATTGAACTTCTGTCAAAGACACTTCGGTTGGGTGTCACAGCGAAAACTGTGAACAAGGTTATCCCCGGACTGATTCCCGAATGGGAGGTTCAGCAGGCATATCCAATCGACAAATACCCAGTCAAGGACGGCACAGAGTTTTGGCTCACTCAAAAACTGAATGGTGTCAGAGCAACATACTACAAAGGGCAACTGTTCGCAAGAAGCGGAGTTCCCTACGAAGGGCTCGGGCACATTCTGGACGCGCTCAAAATCGACGATAACGATAGCTATGTTTTTGACGGTGAACTTACCTTGCGCGATAAAGGAGCACTGTCTGACAATGAGGCATTCCGCAAGGCAACGGGCATTATCAACTCAGAAGACACTGATAAAACGGCAGTTTGCTACACCATTTTTGATGTGCTTACGACAGAAGAATTCGATGCTGGTGTAAGCGAGGGCGGCTATGGGTATCGCCGGTCTTTCTTAGACCAGCTTCATCGCTTCATTCCGCAAGATGGTCGAGTCAACATCCTCCCTGTTCTGTACCACGGTAAAGACCAGAGAAAAATCGATGAGCTCTTAGAGCAAATGGTTCGGGAGGACAAAGAGGGCTTGATGGTCAACTTTGATGTTCCATATAAGCGAAAGCGTCACAACGGAATCCTCAAAGTCAAACGCTTCTACACTATGGATTTGCATATCTTGCGTTGTGAAGAAGGAAGCGGCAGGCTTGCAGGGACGCTGGGCGCATTTGTGCTGGACTATAAAGGCAACGAAGTAAATGTTGGGTCTGGCTTTTCCGATGAGCAGCGTACAGCTTTTTGGGCGGCTAAAGATGAAATGCCCGGACGGTTGTGCGAGGTAAAATACAAGGAAATATCATATGACAAAAACACCGGTGCTGAGAGTTTACAGTTCCCGGTGTTTATTTCTATCCGAACAGACAAAGACGAGGTCAGCTACGGCTGAGAAAGGAGGCTTGCGTGAGTAAAGTAAAGGCGGCACCACAGTTTTCAGAATCTATCAGTAGTTTCTGTAAGCTGATGGAGAATGCGCAAAGGGACTATGCGTGGAACTATGATGAGGTGAACCGCATGGATAGGCTCACGCAGGACTACCTTCACAAACTGGAGCTTGACGGTCTTGATTACAAAGAGCGAGCCAAGGTTGCTACGCAGCTTGCAAAGTGTCGCCAAGCACGGCGCGAGTGCAAGGATACGGTAGAAATTCTTGAGCCGCTCGTTCAGTTTCTTGAAAGCGACAAAGGCAAAAACCTTTTGAACCTTGTGCGTGAAGCGCTGGGTAAGACCAGAAAGGTCGAAGAGCGTATGGAAACCCGCACATACATACCAAGAGTCTTAGAGCAGGAGGCAACAACATGAACATCGTGTTCTGGCTCATCGTAGTCATTGTGCTTGTGCTTATCTGGTTCTGTTTGAGTTTCGCCTTTAAGGGCGTCGGCGGAGTTGGAATGCGATTGTACAATGATGCGAAGAAAGAAATCTCCGAGGAAACGGAGAAAAAAACTGACGAAGAAAAGGAAGTAAAAGAATGAAGAAGGGTAAACTTGGCGCAATCTTGCTGGCACTTGTGCTGATTATCGGCTTGGTTTGCTGCGTTGTGTGTCTGGAGAAGATTCCCGCAGGTTACGTCGGCGTTGTGTATAACATGAACGGCGGCGTTGATGGCGAGGTCTTGGAACAGGGCTGGCATCTGGTTGCTCCGACCAAAAAGGTGACCAAGTATTCTATCGGTATTGAGCAGTCATATCTGACGGCTGAGGATAAGGGCGACTCACCCAAGGATGAGAGTTTCAACATCCCTACCTCTGATGGTAAGACTGTCCGAGTGAATATTGAGTTCTCATATCGTTTTGATGAGGCACGAGTCTCCGAAACCTTTGCAATGTTCAAAGGAAAATCTGGCGAGGCAATCAAGGATTCGTTTATTAAGCCCAAGGTTGTGGCGTGGACGCAGGAAGTTTCCGCAAACTACCCTGTCACCGACATCTTTGGCGACAAGCGTACTGAAATCAATGCCGAGTTGGATACCTATTTGCGTGAGAAGTTCGACCAGTATGGCATCATTATTGACACTGTAAACTTTACGGATATCTCAGTTGACGATGAAACGGCTGCGGCTATCCAGAAGAAAGTCACTGCTCAGCAGGAGCTTGAGTTGGCGAATATTGAAAAGCAAACCGCCAAGGTTCAGGCTGAGAAAGACAGAGAGGTCGCACAGATTAACGCAGAGAAAGCAGTTATTGAAGCAGAAGCAAAAGCAGAGACATTGCGTATTGCTGCGGAGGCAGAAGCTGACGCAAACCGCAAGATTGCGGCTTCACTTACCAATGAGTTGATTGAAAAAATCAAGTATGAGCAGTGGAACGGCGAGCTGCCTACGGTGACTGGCTCAACACCCATCATTAGTCTCGAACCGTGATGGAAAAATGGTGGGACAATGCAAAAGATTGGGTTAAAGTTCTAATTTGCATTGTTGTCTCCATCGTCTCGATTGCGCTAATCATTCTTACGATGATTATGCCAATTGTTTGGAGCATCAAGCTGCATAACCCAGCCTTTCTGCTTTTGTGGTGCATCCCCGCCGGTATCTTTGTCGGCGTATGGGCTTACCAAGAGTTTTTTGATTTCTAAATAAGGAGGAGATTATTTGACAGCCGTATATCTGGTCATTTTATTTTTCGCTAAGGTGCTGGACAACACGCTTGGTACAGCCAAGACAATCTTGGTACAGAGAAATCGTTGTGTCCTTGCCGGAGTCGCTCTCGGCTTGTCAAATTTTATCTACCTTAGCATCACAAAAGATATCGTAACAAGTGACAGCAGCCTCGCCCTTGCAACTGTTTCCATTGCAAGCGGTGTTGGCTGCTGTTTAGCTGTCGCATTAAGCAACAGGTTTTCAAAAGACAAGACCTATGTGAACGTCATTATGTCGGATAATTTGGAGGCGATGCAAGAGTTTCGAGATTTTCTGGCAACACATCACATCACGAATGTCGCTGCAGACAGCTATACCTTGGACTGGAGTAAAAAGTCCATCACCATCACTGCCTATGCAGAGACAAAAGCACAGAGCAAACTGATTGATGATTACATCGCAAATAGCTCATTGAAGTTCAAAAGAGTTATCAGCAGAAGCTAAAAACGATGGTTTTAATAATTCAAAGGAGGGTGTCCTATGCGACATTTGGCAACAATCCGTGAGATTGCATCTCTTCGCCCGATTGCAGGAGCTGACCGCATTGAAGTTGCGCAGGTCGATGGTTGGGAATGTGTGGTTCAGAAGGGCGAGTTCCATGCAGGAGAGCATATCGTTTACATTGAGGTCGATTCTATCGTCCCAGAGCGCCCAGAGTTCGAGTTCTTGAGAGACAGAAAGTTTAGAGTTCGCACCATTAAGCTGCGTGGTCAGGTCAGTCAGGGTTTGGTTCTCCCACTGTCAATCCTTCCGAATGGCGCTCCCGCCGATTTAGGTGCCGATGTGACCGATGTTTTGGGCATTAAGAAGTATGACCCAGAAGCGCAGCAAGAAGCACAGCTCTTAACAAAGCAACCTCAGAAACCACAAAGTGCAATCGCTCGTTTCTTGATGCGGTTTAAGTGGTATCGTAAGTTGTTTATGAAACCCAAACGCAAGGGTGGATTTCCTGATTGGATTGTCAAGACGGATGAAACCCGCATTCAAAACCTTACGACGCTCTTTGAGATGGAGCGTAACAAGGGGACGAAGTTCTCTGTCACAGAGAAAGTTGATGGGCAGTCAGCGACGTATTACCTGCGCAAAGTCTCCAAACGTGAGTATGAGTTTGGTGTTTGCAGCCGTAATATCTATCTCGGAACACCGGATAACAGTTCTTACTGGACGATTGCTAAGAAGTACAATATCGAAAACGTACTGCGGCAGCTTATCGGTGATTATGAAACCATCGTTTTACAAGGTGAGATTTGCGGCAACCAGATTCAGGGCAACAAGTACCACATTAGTGGGTACGACTTGTTTGCCTTCAACCTGATTTATCCAGACCACAAGTGTGGCACGGCAGAAATCAAGAAACTGCTTGAGCCGTATGGAATTAAGACTGTTCCGATTGTTGAGGAGGGCAAAACCCTGCCCGAAACTATCGCTGAGCTGGTCGAGTATTCCAAGGGAAAATCAGTGGTTCGTAAGGAACAAAAACGAGAAGGTGTAGTTATGCGCAATGTCCGAAGCAACATCAGCTTCAAGGTTATCAACCCTGACTTCCTTCTCGCAGAAAAGGACTGATTTTTAATGCCAAGAGCAGTAGAAGATTTGACAGGAATGGAGTTTGGTAATGGCATGGTAAAGGTAATTTCTCGTGCTGATAACGGAAATACCAGACATGCCAAGTGGCTATGCCAATGCGAGTGCGGAAAAATATTTGTTGAATATGCGCTCAACTTAAAGGCTGGACGAAGAAATTCTTGTGGTTGTTTGAGCAAGCGAAAACCAACAGACTCTATTAGTTTACACAGACTAAATCGCAGCGGAGACGACCCGTGGCATAATTTGGCAAATGCCATTGTTGCAGTTGCAGCGGATGATTATCGTTCAGCACTTCGTAATGAAGACGAGGGATTGCTAAAAAGTCTGGAAAGGTTCTTCCATTCTGAATGGTACAGGATTCTGACAGACGTTGACGCAGACAGGCTTCTCGGAATGTTGCGAAGAGAACAGAGCGGCTCATTACAAGCCGCTTACATATAAATGGAGCCGAGTTATTCGGCTCTTTTCTTTGAGCAATCAAGTCTATGATTACTTAAAGAAAAGAATCGAAAGGAGTGGCGCAAATGTTTAGAGTTCATAGAGATTTTAAGGGGTTATTGAAAGCCGCGCAAGACGAATATGATTCCATCGTTGAATTGAATGAGAGCCTACGAAAGAAAGTTGCTGAATGGAATAAGGACGAAGAGATTCGAAAGGCAGTTGAGCTGGCTGAGTATAATCGCACCCACTCCTTATGCCAGATATCAGATAATGAAAAGAAGGCAGAAAGAGCTTTTAGGGATAGCCACTACAAGTCATGTAAGAATGGCAGCAAGTATTTGTACGAGCTGACCGGAACAGGCATTGGAACGGCGATTACAATTAAGTGTCCTGTCTGCGGCGAAGAAAAAAACATTACTGACTACGATTGCTGGTGAGGTGATGGACATGATTTTTCGTGCAATTCTGTTTGCACTGGCAACAGCAGCAGTCATTGGCGGTCTTGCATATTGGTTGAAGTGTCTTTGCCTGTGCGACTATGAAAATGCTTGTGACTATTCGCAGTGCGATAGTTGTCCGTTCCCTTGTGAGAGGCATAATTGTGGGTAAGGCGAAAAGAAAACCAAGACCATCAATGCCAGACTGGTTTTGGTGGGGCAAGACGGGTGCTGGTTCTGCAAACAAAGAAATAACTGCAATCAGTGTAAGGCGAACCGTGAATATGTAAAAGAGTTCGGAGAGAAGAAGCAAAAAGGAAGACACGCCAGCGCAAAGCGAGGAGTGCGGACGAAACTGCAATTGATGGAGGATAATTATGGATTTGTGGAAGGGATATGAGCTAAGCAGGACATATGTCCCAGCGGTTTATTACACGATTACATCGATTAAGAGCAAAAACGGCAGAGCAAATCCATTGCATGACGAGGTGCTCGGTCGAAAGGCATACGTTGTTTACTTGGAGGTCGGAGAGCGTGGCTTTATCAAGTATTTGCCCGATTATGACGACCGATATCATTGCCTACATACATCTACTGTTTTGGATTTTACTCCGTGGGGAAACGGCGAAGACACAATTACCATCCAAACAGCAAATACGGAGTACATCTTGACGAAGCAGTAAGACTTTTCAGCAGGAGGTCAATCATGCTTGAGTTCTATGGAAGAAAGTTCACTTGCGATGAATGCCCGATTTGTGAAGGCATTGAGCATAGGGTCAGGGTTGCAAGAGAGGGTGGCTACGAACCGCAGCTTGAATACTGCGGTTGCGATAAAGTCCAGACTGAATTTTTTATCAGTGGTTATTGTAGCGATGCTTTTGAGGCGGACAAGCCGCAGGGCAAACTGTGTGAACCGAGAAAAACCGGGAGAGCATATCGGCGCAAGATGCGCAAACAGAAGAAAGAAAAGCTGATGCGTATTATGACCTACGGATATAAGTCAGGTATCGGCTATACAGACTGGGGTTGGAAAGACGGCGTTTATCAGCCGGTCGGAAGTTACATCCAGTACCCCAAGAACTCAAACAGGCAGACGTTTTGGAAGGCATATTCCAATAGAAAAATCAGACGCTATAAGGGCGACGTTCGTAAAGGAAATTCGTACCGGAGACATTTCGATTATGCGTGGGAGGTTGACTGACAGTATGGGAGTAAGTATCAGCGAGTTTAGAGGCGAGTATTATTTTCTGAGTAACTTCTACTCGGCACCAGTTACCTACAACGGAATGTGTTTTGAGAATAACGAGGCGGCGTTTCAAGCGGCTAAATGCCCAGAACGTATGACTGAGTTTTGCCGTCTGAATCCGTCAGAGGCAAAGAGGCTTGGGCGTAGGGTTAAGCTCCGTGGTGACTGGGAGGCGGTCAAAGACACCGTTATGTATGAGATTTGCAAGGCAAAGTTCTCACAGAATCCTGATTTGGCAGACAAGCTTGTTGCGACCAAGGATGCCGAACTCATTGAAGGCAATACTTGGGGCGACCGCATCTGGGGCGTCTGTGATGGCGTTGGAGAAAATCGCCTTGGTAAAATCCTTATGCGGGTCAGAGCAGAAATGTGATGTGAACTATGAAGAAGGCTAACACTTATAAAGGAAAACTCGGCTGGCAGTCTGAGTTCAGCCACAGATATGCTTGCTGGGCGAACAACCACAATGGGTGGGCAAAAGCCAAAAAGTCCAACAAGCGGTTGGCTAAGCGCAGATTGAAGGATGAGCTACGGAAAGAACTTGTTTATAGCGCATCGGATAAACAAGTTGGAGAATGAGCGGAAGGAGAATTTATGAAGAGAGAAGATTTTATCTTTGACCATATGGATGATGAGTATGAAGACTATTGGTTCAAAGTCGTTGGCGATACAAAAGACGAGCTTACAAAGAAGTACATGGAAATGTGTATGGTTTCGGTGACCGAGGTCGTCTATTCCAATAAGGAGCAGGCTCTTGGCGTTAAGCGCCTCTTCCCGTTCAACTACGATGTCATTATGCCAGACGACACAGAGCTAAAAGATATGCTGGAATCGCTGGTAAACGAGGTAAACGGCTGACATGAAGAAACTGAAGCTTAACTATACCTGCACAGACCCAGATTGCGCCCAGTATATGGCAAAGGTGACGGATACAAAATACAGCTACATCGAGTACAGAGAATGGTTTGGGAATTATATTGTGTGTCACGCTGTTGTTGACCTACAGGACTATACTCTGGACGAAATTTGCACATACTGCTCCTCATACTATGCTTCTCTGGAACAGATGGTTGCTGACTACGGTTTTCGTGGAGCGTTGCAGATTATGGCAGAATGTATTTTTGAGCAGCTTGGTTTCGACGACATGGAGTTTAATGCAGAACAAAAAAGTGAAGGCGCGGCAATTAAATTCATACACGAATGGATGAAAGGCTGATTTGATATGGCATTATACAAGATTGGAATTACAGAAGCGGGAGACGCAGGCGTTGATTTGTCTTGGGTCGAGAAATTAGACAGAGTTGATGCTGCTGTTCTAATTACGAAGTGTGTGTCGCCGGATTTCTTCGATGCCGCTCTTGAACACAAAGACAGACTCATTGTCCATGCAACAATCACTGGATACGGGCACTCTGCTTTGGAACCTAATGTACCAACTCCATACGAGGAGTTTGCCGCAATTATGGAGTTGGTTAAAGCTGGGTTCCCGATGGAGAAAATCGTCATTCGCATCGACCCCATCATCCCCACAGAGAAAGGACTTTCAGTTGCATACCGTACAATGATTTCCTTTATGGAAATGGGATTTCAGCGATACAGAGTGAGCGTTATTGATATGTATCCACACGCAAGAAGCCGGTTCAAAAAGGCTGGATTGCCGCTTCCCTATGGCGATAGCGGTTTCGCTCCGTCTCAAGCACAGCTTTCAAAAGTGGACGATATGCTGCGGCAAGCAAAGCAGTTCTGGGAAGGGCTGGATAACGGCAAAGTTCTCCGAATTGAGTCCTGTGCAGAACCCGGTCTTACGGAGCCGATTGCCTGTGGCTGCATTTCAGACTACGACCTCAATCTGCTCGGATTTTCTGAGGATGCAGAATCAAGCGGGGCTGGCTATCAACGAAAGGGCTGTATGTGTTATGCAGGGAAAACTGAACTGCTGAAACATAAGACGAGATGCCCCCACGGGTGTCTCTACTGCTACTGGAAAGATATGAAAGGTTAATTCGATGACTAATTTCGAGGAAATCAAAAGGAAAATAGCCACTATGAATACCGATGAGCTGATAGAGTTTTGCGGCGGGGATACTTGCGAGAATGTGCTTTGCTCTTTTGTGAGCGATGGCGATTGTTGCGGGAACAATTGCAAGGTCAGCTATGATTGTGGAGACTGCATTAAAAAGTTCTTGCAAAGAGAGACGAGGGTAGTCAGATGAAATGTCCATATTGTGAATCTGGGACAAATGATTTTGTTCCAATGAACCAGACCGCTGAATATAGCGGCATTGAGATGTCCGTAAACAGACAAGGGATGTTGAGAGTAAGAGTGCTTGACGATGACGGTGGTTTTACAACCCAAGACATTGTCGAGATACGCAGTTGTCCGCTGTGCGGAAAGAGATTTGTGAAAGGTTGATTTGCATGAGCGGCATTATCCACTGCCCAAGATGCGGGCATCATGTGAATATACAGTTTGGCGAAACTGCAGGGTATTGCCCCTTATGCGACAAGGAGGTTCCAGCTATGGAGAAAAGAACGATTTGGGTGAAACCGTCCACGTTTGCTCCAGAGTTTGAGATGATTATTCCCGTCCCGACAGACCGAGACGATGAGGAGTATATCGACGAACTGCTGGACGGAATTTTGAACGATGAATTCCGTTACAATATCGAGTGGGATTTTGTGGATGGATTAAGCTGAACATAGAACATATGTGGTGGCGGAATAGGTAGACGCCGAGCGGGTGGGAGAGACAGTGCTGCAGACCTGATAAACCCGTCAAACCAATTTTCTTTCCATGCGAGGTGCAAATCCTCGCCCACATTTAAGATGACCGATTGGAGGTGTGGCTGTGACTGAGCGCAACGAGCACAAGAACGAAAAATACCAAGATGGTGACATCTATTTGAATCCATGCTTCGGTGACCTGTGGGTTGTGGATGGCACATCGTTCATTAAAATCAATAACGGATATGCGATTGACTTGGACGAGCCGGAAGGCTTCATTAAAGTTGGACATATCGATGGGGTAATTAACAGGAGAAGAACCAATGACAGTCAGGGATGTCCTTCCAAATCATCCAGTTGAAATTATGGTTAGAACCAACTATCCAGAAAGCCTTTTGCCGTATCTAAGCAGCGAGAGAATTGAACAGGGATTGTTGGTTGGTTATTGTTCTTGGGATGGTGATAAGCTCATTCCTGCTGATGGCGATTACTATTCTGTGGATGAGGTTATTTCAAAATACGAGTACGAAGAGAATGGCAGTTTGACATACTGGACTGTCTCCGAATGGATGTAGGCAACGACCGCTTTGTAGATTTGCTGTTATACATATTTCTCTCAGCAGCTTTTCGCCAAAGGCAAAAGCAAGAATTCGGCACTATGCTCGTAAACCAGAAGCCCGCTACGCGGGCGGTTTTTCTTTTACTCACTCGCATTGCAAGCAACGCTCGTGAGTTCTGGTTTACGACCAATGCCCATGCACATCGGTTGAGGGGTTTAGAGAAACGACCGATGCGGAAAGCGGTTACAAACAATGTTGTGGGAGGTGGTGAAGAATGAGTGATGCAGAACACTTGATTGAGAATGCCATTTGTGATTACGAAGAGAACGGGTCTTTCGACAGGTTCTTGGCGTGTAGTGTGAATAAGACAATGGCAGACGCTATTGGAATTAGGTTGGAGATAGTTACCGAGATGGCATACCATGTTTTACACGCCTTCAAGCCGGATTGGACAGAACATAATGCGGATTGAACTTCTCGATACATACGGTATCCTGCGAATCAAGACGACCGAATTCCTTTTTGATTTGGAAGACCTCCCCCTTATCAAGGGGCGCGACAGTTGGTACTGTGACAAGGACGGTTATCTTGTCAGCAGCTACTTTTATAATGGCGTTCGACGCTTTGTCCGGTTCCATCGACTTGTGATGCACGCAAAGCCCGGTCAATGCGTTGACCACATCAACAAAAACAAAGCGGATAACAGGAAGAAAAACTTGCGGTGTTGCGAGCGTTCTGAGAACGACAGAAACCGCAGCCTGTATTCGTGCAATACGTCTGGTGTCGCTGGCGTCTACTTCGACAAACAACGTAAGAAGTGGGTTGCCAGCATTACTTATAACCATAAGAAAGTTTACTTGGGCAGGTACGCGGTCAAGGAAGAAGCAATCTTGGCTCGGCTGACCAAGGAGGTCGAATTGTATAAAGAGTTCTCGCCGCAACGAGAGCTTTTGGAATCTCTAAATCTATAGGAGGCAAACGTGAGAGTAATCTACAAGTATCCATTGGAGATTACAGCAGAACAGGTAATCAATATCCCGATGTTGTACTTCGATGACCGCGTTGCAAGATGCAACGAACAAGTTCTTCATGTGGATGTTCAAGACGTGATTCGACCTTGCCTTTGGTGCATGGTTGATACCGAGAATCAGACATATCCAATGAAGGTTGTAACAAAAATGACCGGCGAGGAAATCCGGGAAGATGAGAAGGACAGACTGAAATATGTTGGCTCGTATCTCATTGGTGGCGGTGATTTCGTGGGTCATGTGTTCGTATGTTACGAATAAAACCTGAGTTTTATAAGGAGAAAATGCTATGAAGTATATGCTGATTGAAGTAATGGAGCGAGAAATTTCCGAGCCTGAGTATTTCGATACGCACGATGCGGCGCATGATGAGATGTGCCGACGTGTCGCTGAGGTTTACGATATCTCTCCTGACGAAGTCAAAGAGTCTTATCTTGAAGGCGAAGACCTGAATGAGAACGCCGTGGTTCTTGAGGACATTGCGTGGGCTGAACGGTATGGTAAGAACTTTGACTGGAAAATCTTCGCCATTGAGCGAGATACTCTTGCGCAGGTAACAGCTCCTCCTCTGTTCAATACCCTGAGATAACGATGATGCGGTGACGGAATAGGTAGACGCGCTTCCCGTATCACGATAGGTCACCCTAAACCACAGATACATATTCGAAAGGGGTGACACAAGTTGGAAACAAATAAACAAAATGAGATACGCAATGCTTATGAGCATAGCGCACAAGTCCAGTGTATTCCCGCTTCGATTAAAAAGACTACTGAGCACAGCGAAGAAGACCCATTGGTGGTCGCGCCGTATTGCAGAGTCAGTACGGACAACAAAGACCAGCTCGCAAGCTACGAGCTGCAGTGCCAGTATTACAAAGAATATGTGTCGAAGCATCCGGGGTGGCGGCTTTATGACATCTACGCCGATGAAGGGATTTCTGGGACTTCCGTAAAGAAACGCACGGACTTCTTACGGATGATTGATGATTGTAAAGCAGGCAAAATCGACATGATTATCGTGAAGAACATTGCAAGGTTCGCACGAAATGTTGTTGACTGCGTTGCCACTGTGCGTATGCTCAAGGCACTGGACAAGCCGGTTGCTGTTTATTTTGAGGATATTGCAATCAATACCTTGACACAGACCGGCGAGCTTCTGATGGTCGTTATGGCTGCTATTGCGCAAGGCGAGTCAGAAGCAAAGTCTGAGAGCGTGAAATGGGGGTTCCAGAAAAGATTTGAGAAGGGGCTCCCAAAGCTCGCAGACCTCTATGGGTACACCAGAGATAAGAGGCTGCTGGAGATTTACGAACCTGAAGCGAATGTTGTGCGGCTGATTTATCAAATGTTCTACGATGACAAAACGATTCCTGAAATCTGCTACATCTTAAACCAGCAAGGTATTCCATCCCCACGAGGTGGTCAGTGGACATACTCTACGGTAAAGACAATCTTGACAAATGAGAAATATTCCGGTGACGTTTTGATGCAGAAGACCGTTACCGTGGATATCTTTTCGCATCGCTCTATTCGGAACGACGGACGTGCTAACCAGTTTTTTATCCAAGGCTATCACGAAGCGATTATTCCGAGAGAACTTTGGCTTGAGGTGCAACAGATTCTAAAGGGCGAAAATGTTGTTCCGGTTCCATCAGTTGATGAGGTGGCAGATTTGTCTGCATCTGATGTCCCTCGGATATTGGATGGCTTTTTTGTAATTAAACCTCGAAAGGATGGAAACAATGAGTATCTTAGACAACTTTGATGTGGTTGGTGTTCCTCGTACATTCAGTATTGCAGAGGTTCGAATCCTGAAGAACCGCATCTCCTTTAACCTTGCAACAGCTTCCGAGATTGGCTATCCGCCGTTTGTGCGGCTGTTTATCAGCAGAGACAAAACGCAGATTGCGTTGCAGCCTTGTGCCAAAGAAACGCCGAACGCGATGAAGTTCTTTACATCGGATTCTACGAAAGACGGAAAGCCCAAGAAGAGAATGATTCCGGTTGGAAATCGTGCGCTGACGGCGCTTGTAAAAGCCGGTATTGGTGTCGAGATGAATGTTCCGTTAAAGGCGCCGGGTGTTCGCTTCGCAGATGAAGGCGTCATCATCTTCGACCTCAAACAAGCAACTGACATGAATCAACCAAATGCTTGCACAGAAACTGGTCTGTGCCTGATTCCCACTCCGGCATATCCATTTGTTGAGATGCCGTCTGGATACTTCGCATCATAATTGCAGGTGCAAGCCTGCATACATACTTTGGAGGTGAACCCACTTGAGTAAGAAATATGATTCACTCGGCGACAGAATGAAAGGCTACGAGAATATTGCTCGCAACTATTTGACTCGTCGGATTCCAACCATTATCAGAGTGGACGGCAAGGCGTTTCATACATTCACAAGAGGTATGGAAAAGCCATTTGACCGCATCCTGATGACAACGATGCAAAATACAATGAAGTACCTGTGTGAAAACATTCAGGGCTGTGTCTTTGGATATACGCAGTCAGATGAAATCACGTTGGTACTTACGGACTATGCAACAATTACAACGGATGCATGGTTCGGATACAACATCCAAAAGATGTGCAGCGTTTCCGCTTCAATGGCTACGCTTGCTTTTTCAAATGCCTATGCTGCCGAGCTGTGGAAGAACTTTCCTGAAGCGATGTGCAGCAGTGACAATGGCACAAATAAGTACATTGAAACTCTGGTCGCAAAGATGGGTACAGCCATGTTTGATGCCAGAGTTTTTTCTATTCCAAAAGACGAAGTTTGTAACTGCCTGATTTGGCGTCAACAAGATGCGACTCGTAACAGCATTGAGTCAGTTGGTCATGCAAATTTCAGTCAAAAAGAACTCCACGGCAAGAGCTGCAACTCTATCCAAGATATGCTGTGGAAAGAACGTGGCATCAATTGGAATGACTTCCCCGTTGATTGTAAGCGTGGTTCTGCCTGCTACAAAACAAAAGTTAAAGAGACCGCTCCTCTTCTCAACGATAAAGGCGACACCGAAATGGTTGAGGTCGTTAGAAACCGTTGGGTTATCGACCGAGAGCCTCCCATTTTCTCACAAGAAAGAGGGTACGTTGAAAAATGGATATGACACCGGCTGAAGTTGCTACTTGTATTTGCGATATCTATGAGAAACTCGGACGTTTAGAATGCCGCCTCGAAAATACACGAGGAGATTTAGTCACCACAATAGAACGAAACAGGCAGCACACAGAAGAGTTCCTGAACCAGCAGACAGATATCGAAAACAAAATCGATATAGCCCTGACAACGGCTGTCCATGAATTGATTGAGTATCTACGATACCAAGACATCCAAGCTTTGGATGAGGAAGAGTTTTTGCTAAGGGTTCGGGAGCTTATTCGTGTTGAGCAAGACGAACGCCTTCCGTTCTAAGGAGGAAAAATATGAGTTGCTATAAAGACGGTGGCTGTGGTATTTATGAGATGTATTCTTGCTATGAATGTCCAGCAAGCAAGCCGGAGTACCTTAAAAGAAAGTCGCGCGAGCCGCAAAGATTACAGGCAATCGGAAACCTGCACGACGTAGCCAAGCAGATTCTGGATGACGAAGTGGTCATTCTCCTCCGTCAATACGGAACAACGCTTGCACCGGGACGAATGGGAGATGAGAGTCGTGTTCCAAAGTGGCTGCTCGTTCTTGCGGCAGACAGAATCGAGGAGTTAAAAAATGCAAGAACAAAGCAATAAACAGTTCTACATTTCAGATTGGCATTATGGTCATGCAAACGTGATTGCCTTTGATAACCGTCCGTTCAAATCGCTTCTGGAGATGGACGAAGCACTGGTTGACCGGTGGAATGCAGTGGTTTCTCCGGGCGATATTGTGTATGTTCTTGGGGATATGTTCTGGTGTAAGGCACAAGATGCTATCCCTATTTTGCGTTCCTTAAAAGGACAGAAGTTCCTGCTTAAAGGGAACCATGACCGGTGCAATGACAACAAGTTCTTGCGGGAGTTTGTTAAGGTCACAGAGTATCTCGAAGTGAAGGACAGCGGTCGAACAGTGATTCTTTGCCATTACCCAATTCCGTGCTTTAAGAATCACTTTTACGGTTCCTTCCACTTGTATGGACACGTCCACAATTCTTTCGAGTGGAACATGATGGAGCATGACAAGTATCTGATGGAGGAACTGTACACGACACCTTGCCAGATGTTTAATGTCGGAGCAATGATGCCGTGGATGGACTACACGCCTCGGACGCTTGATGAAATCATTGCGGCAAATTCGCATAACGAGGCTGTTAGAAATAAATGATGGCTTGAATCACTTGTGCCACAAGGCTTTGAAAGGCGCTTGATGAGTGGTATTAGTGCATCATATAAAACAAAAGGAGTGGTCACTTGTGATTTACCTTGACAATGCTGCCACCACACAAATGGATGAACGGGTTCTTGAAGCAATGATGCCATACCTGACAACGGAGTATGGTAATGCAGGAACCCTCTATAAGTTTGGACGAGCTGCGAATGAGGCTGTGCAGAAAGCCAGAGCGCAAGTGGCAGCTTTAATCAACGCAGAACCAGAGCAAATCATTTTTACATCTGGTGGTAGCGAAGCAAACAATTTAGTCTTTCGGGGTTTGAAGGACTATCTGAAGAGTATCGGTAAGACGCACATTTTGGTATCGGCTGTTGAGCATGATTCCGTCCTACGAGCCGCAGAATCGCTTATAAAAGACGGGTTTCATGTAGAGTATATTCCGGTATCCAGTGAGTGCAGGGTCTCTCCTGCTGTCATTGAGGACGCATTACGGGCAGATACGGGGCTCGTATCTGTGATGTTTGCGAACAATGAAACAGGCGCAATCAACCCAATCGAAGATATTGGAACGATTTGCATGAAGCGCGGGATTCTGTTCCACACAGATTGCGTGCAAGCTGCGGGATGCTATCCTATTGATGTAGTGAAAATCGGTTGCGATTTCCTTTCGGTGTCATCACATAAGATTCATGGGTGTAAAGGCATTGGAGCTTTGTACGCAAAGGATAAGTCCAAACTTACACCCATTGTATATGGTGGTTCAGAGCAGGAGTTCGGGCTGAGGGGCGGAACTGAAAATGTTGCTGGTATCGTAGGATTCGGAAGGGCTTGTGAGATTTCATCGAAGAGTTTGCACGAAGATACGGTGTGGGTTTCAACATTGAAACAGCGATTTTTCATGGCGCTGAATGAAGCGCTTAAAGATACGGGTGATGAAAGCTGCGTCCATGTAAATGGTATGTCGATTCTTACACCCGGAAAGACAATTAACTTGAGAATGGACGGCGTTGATGGTGAAACGCTCTTGCTTATGTTGGACGGCAAGGGAGTTTGTGTTTCTGCCGGGTCTGCGTGTAGGAGTCACGAGGCAGAACCAAGTCACGTTTTATCTGCAATGGGATTATCCAAAGATGAAGCGCGGTCTTCCATCAGAATTTCGTTCTCAAAGAAAAACACGGCTGATGAAGCCGTAAGAGCTGCACAGATTTTAGCTGGGTGCATTTCAGCGCTCAGGGCGAGAGAAGAAAAGGAGTAAGGTTATGACGATTGAGCAAATCAAAGAGATGGTCAACGGTTCTGCTTATGATTTCCTTAGAACAAACGAGCACCTCGGGCGCAAGATTATCTTTCTTACGCTTGGTGGCAGCTATTCCTATGGAACGAACGTCGAAACATCCGATGTTGATGTAAGAGGGTGTGCGTTGAACAGTGAATCAGATTTGCTTGGTCTGACGAGCTTTGAGCAGGTCGTTAATACACAAACGGATACGACAATCTATGCTTTTAATAAGCTGGTGAGCCTGCTCCTAAATTGTAATCCAAATACGATTGAAATGCTTGGGTGTAAGCCAGAGCACTATTTCTACATCTCAGACATTGGCAGAGAAATGATTGCCAACAGAAAAATGTTTCTGTCCAAACGAGCAGTTCATTCTTTTGGAGGTTATGCGAATCAGCAGCTCCGGCGCTTGGAGAATGCTCTTGCGCGAGATAGGCTGTCACAGGCAAGAAGAGAGGAACATATTCTCAACTCTATGAAAGGCGCCGTTAAATCATTTGAGAGTCGATACACGATTTTTGAAAATGGCAGCATTGTTCTCTATACAGATGAGAGTCCGCGAGAGGATTTAGACCGTGAGATTTTTGCAGATATCCAGCTTAAAAAGTATCCGGTCAGAGAGTTCAATAGTGTAATCAACGACCTGACGAATGTTATCGGGACGTATGAGAAGCTCAACCACAGAAACCACAAGAAGGACGATGAGCATTTGAACAAACACGCGATGCATCTTATTCGTTTGTACCTTCTCTGCTTGGATATTCTGGAGAAAGAGGATATTGCCACATATCGTGGTGATGACCTGCCTCTGCTGATGAGTATCCGTAAGGGTGACTATCAACTGGAAGATGGAACATATAGACCAGAGTTTTTTGAAATGGTTTCTGACTTTGAAAAACGACTCAATTATGCAAAGCAAAACACGAGCCTCCCAGATAACCCGGATATGAAGAAAGTTGAGGAGTTCGTTATGAGTGTAAACAGGAGGGCGATTGATGCATAGGATTTCTATCCCCAAAGGTGCGCGAGCAGTTCTGCTGAATCTTCGATATGAAAACCATGAGGCATATGTGGTTGGCGGATGTGTCCGAGACAGTCTGCTTGGGAAAGAACCAAAAGATTGGGATATCTGTACCTCTGCTACACCGGACGAAGTTAAGGAACTAATGCATCGTCGTGGCATAAAGACAATTGATACTGGGCTGCAGCATGGAACAGTAACGGTTGACATGGGCACTGTTGGGAAGTATGAAGTCACAACGTTTCGAATTGATGGAAACTATACAGACGGGAGGCACCCTGATTATGTGGAGTTTACCGAGAGCATTTATAAGGACTTGTCTCGCAGGGATTTCACCATCAACGCTATGGCGTACAACAGTGCGGGATTGATTGACCCCTTCCACGGGAGAGATGATTTACAAGCAGGGATTATTCGCTGTGTTGGCAATCCTGATGAGCGTTTTGAAGAAGATGCGCTTCGCATTTTGCGAGCGCTGAGATTCGCAGCGACCTATGGCTTTTCTATCGAAGAACAGACAGCCGCTGCCATCCACAAGGATGCTTGGATGCTAAAACGTATTGCTGCAGAGCGAATCAATGGCGAGCTTTGCAAAATGCTGCTCGGCGACGGCATCTTAAATGTGCTGCTGAATTTCTCAGATGTTATTGCGACGATTATTCCAGAAATGGAGCCTTGCATTGGGTTTGAACAGAACAACAAGTATCATCAATACACTGTGTACGAGCATATTGCCCACGCTGTTGCGAACTACAAGGGTACCGATGTGTCTGTTAAGGTAGCCTTACTACTCCACGACATCGGAAAGCCACAATGCTACACTGAAGATGAAAACGGTGGGCACTTCCACGGTCATGGGGTACCAAGCCGTGATATTGCAGAACAAGTTTTGGATAGACTGCGGTTCGATAATAAGACAAAGCAGGAAGTTCTTGAACTCGTGCTTTATCACGACACTATGATTGAGCCGACACCCCGCACAGTCCGCAAATGGCTGCATAAACTCGGTGAACGTCGGTTCTCACAGTTTTTGGATGTGCGGATGGCTGATATTCTTGCCCATGCAGAGGGTACACAGGAGTCCAGAATCGAAAGATGCATTGCACTCGGTTCCATTATGTCTGAGGTTTTAGAAGCGGAGCAGTGTTTCGCATTAAAAGACTTGCAAATCAACGGAAGAGACATTATGAACCTCGGCATTGAACAAGGGAAACGTGTTGGCGAAATCCTTAACAGCCTTTTAGATGAAGTGATTTCGGGTGCTTTAGAAAACGAACACAATGCTTTGATGCAGAGGGCGGTGGAGCTTCTTGGCTGAACCCAAATACCCCAAAGGTGAAAGAGTCTGGGTTGGATATTATAATGCCGAGCATGAGCTCTGCTTTATTCTTACCAGTAAAGAGAGCCGTGAGTTTTATTTCCTGTATGAGCTTGTTGACGGAGAGTTTAAGAAGCTTGGAAAAGCACGGACACCGAAAGAACTTGAGGATAAGTTCGAAGTTTCGAAGAGAATGAGGTGTGCGCAATGATGTCTGATTTTGAGTATGATTGCTGGCAGCGTAAACGTATTGCACAGCAAGCAAAGTACCGCAAGTGCGGAAGCAAGAGCAAGAAATGCTCAATGTCAACAGACCACATGACGCAAAAACAATGGAAGGAAAGGAATGGGAAAGTTGTGACCGTTAATTTGAACCAGCCAATTACATGGGATGACTTCAAGGCACTGACGGCTTCAATGCAAGAAGAGTATCTCAAACACATGATGGAAAACTATGGCGCTAACGCAACGAGTTTTGCCGCCATGTTCGGAGTGCAACCACTTACAATTCGTCGGCATATCCAAATGAACAAGCTGAATATCAAGTTCCCAGTTGGTCACTCTATGAGTACAGCGCAAAAGGATGCGTGGGATGAATTGCTGCATGGGAAAACATCTGATGAGGATGCCGAAGTAGAAGCAGAAGATGTACCAGCTACCAAGTTGGACGAAGTAGCTTCCAAACAGAGTATGGATATGAAGCGCTTTTCATTGTGCTTTAACGGGAGAATTGATGTCAACATGATTGCGAATTCTTTGCTACATATCTTGGGCGACAATGCAGTTGGAGAGGTTGAAATTGTGTGCAACCTTGGTTGATTTGCCTTGATAATCTATATCTTTGTGATAGAATTGAATTGAAGGAGTGGTCAAATGGATAACGGCTTTGACTTGAAGTTTATGTCAGACGAGGAGCTGCGAAACGCAATGGATGAGTTCATCGATAGCGTTAAGGACGATGTCGCAGCAGATGAAGAAAAGACAACGGTTTTGAATCCGATGAAGCTGCAGCAGATGCAGTTTGCTCATGCGGCACTAAAATACATTACAAGGGATTCTGACGTTGAAGTTTCCTACAAATTAAATACACCGTTCAAAACGATGGGGAGCATCAGTGTCGAGGGAGAGACGCTGGCTTTTGACAAACCGGAGTGGTTTGCGAGAGTAGCAGAGTTTGCAAACAACATGGAGGTCTATCCATTGGTTAAGAACCGAGTCCGTTTGACATTTACATTCCACGGTCTCACTAAACCGATTGAATAAGAGGAGGCTGGAATGGAGTACACAACTTGCAAAGACTCCGTCATGGAGTTGATTAGCGATGGTTCTAAGGTCTTTGGACGCGACTATAAGATTTCAGAAGAAATGCTTTCTAAAATCGATGAGATTTGTGATGGCGTGGATGAGTTGGTATCTGAAATTGAATGCGAAAGTGTCCATGCAGATATTGAAGAAAAAACAAAGACACTCCGTATTGTCATTGTGTGTGATGAGCTTGAGCTTCACGGAGGAAGAACCAACGGGTTCTTCAAGCTAATTACGAAACTGAACTCTTTTAGCTTTTCAAAGCAGGGTCGAGAGTTCATCAAAATTGAGTTGAACATTTCGAATGTATGGGAGCGTATGAGTGAATGAGAAAAGAAGAGGGCGGCTAAGAGACGCCTTGAAAATGCTGAGCAGTGCTGCATCCATTGTGGAAACAGTCTGCGACAGTGAGCAAGACTGTATGGATAACTATCCTGAAAACTTGCAAGGAACAGAGAAGTTTGAGCGTATGGAAGATGCGGTTGATAGTCTCAGTGATGCGCTCGAAAAGATTGATGATGCGAAAGGACATATCCAGTCTGCGTTAGGCTGATGTAGTGGTGGCTTTATGGAACTTGTGATTGCTGTGATTCTCGGAGTTATCTTGCTCATTAAATTTGGGTCAGATAAAAACGCAGTGAGGATTACTCGAAAGGCGTATGACAAGAAACAGCAGGTAATTTCGGAGTGGAAAAGTGTAGTGACAGACCGCAGCCTTGAGCAGCGACTGAAAAGCTTTATCCATAATCCAGACAATAAAGAACAAGTTTCTAAGGAAGTTGCTCCTGTATATGAGGGAATCTTCGCCGGTAAGCAACTTTGCGAGTTGTTTCCAAAAGAACGGTGGTGCAAACCAAAAGCAGGATGGACGCCAGAGTATCACGAGCAAGTCCAGCGAGAAGTATGTATGAAGAATTCAGAAAACGCGCTTAGAATTATGATGGCAAAGCGCGGGAAGATTTTGGACTATGACGCAGACAGAAGCGCGTCTTACAGCCCCAGTGTAATATCAAGTGGTATCTCAGCAGACTCTCCATTGACGGCGTATGTTCTTATCTGGTGTGCGAAAGCCATAAAGGAGCATGGGGTGCCAAATGAGTTTATTGTTCCATCAATCGGTAAATATGGAGCAGGTAATATCCATTGGGAATTATAAAAAAGTAGGGCGTGAGCCCTACTTTTTCAATCCTCAAACAAATAATCTGGAAGGTCAATTTTTTCTTTCAGCAGCACCTTACCGCAGGCTTTTACAGAACGTCCGCTGTCGGCTGAGACGAAGATGTTTGTATGGCGAAGCTCTGGGTTTGCAGAAACCAAAACCAGATTGTTATTATCATCAAGATAGTATTGCTTACAATACATTGCTCCATCGACACAGAAGATGCCAACATCTCCAACTGAAAGCTCTGCGTCTTTTTTTACATATACCATATCACCATCATGTATATATGGGTACATACTGTTACCTTGGATATAAACAGCGTAGTCTGCTTCCTCTGGTACGGAGCTATCAACAAGAATCATCTCGAAGTCAACCCCGTCGAGAGGTACAGAGCTACCGGCAGCAGATGGAGTAGTATAGCGTGGAATGAATCGCTCGCTGTTGACCTGCTGAAAATCTATGACCTTTGGAATGACACGAATTGTTTTAGCGGCATCGACCCTTTCCTTCTCAAGTACACAGATTGCGTCAACTGCTTTTTTGCCATAGTTGTCAAGAGCTTGATAGCTGGACAAAAGTTTTTTTTCGGCAGAAGTGAGAACCAAAGCGTAGTTTGGTGTGTTCTCCAAATGGAAGTCCAGTAGCGTGTCTATCGATATATTGAGAGCCCGCCCGAGAGAAAGCAGCGCATCCATTGCGGGTTTCTTAGCGTTGCGTTCCCAAGCGCGAATTGTAACCGTGGAAACACCTACTGCATCTCCAAGATTTTGCTGTGTGAGGTTCCGTTCTGCACGAAGGCTCTTTAGCCTCTGCCCGAAGTCCATGTTAAAGTCCTCCAAAAAATAGCCCAAGTTTTGATGTTGACAGACCACTGTGTTTGTGGTAGCATAAAACCGCAACAACTGTTTCTATTGACAGATTAACACAAACAACTGTTTCTGTCAATAATTAAAAAGGTAGCTCGTCAATATAGACGAGCTACCACAAAACGCACACTGCCATGAACACCAACGTAATAACAGCGTGCAACGACCCGTTAACGACAGGTCGAAGTCATCGTTGACACCACTCAGCAATGACTCACTTGTAGTATAACACGGGATTTCTCGTAAATCAATGGAGGTTTTTACTACAGGATGAAGAAGATAGTCTCAGTCAAGGAACTTAAAGAGTATTGTGAAAACCATAAGCCTCAGCAGATTTCCTTTTACACAGAGAACCAGAGTTGGTATTGCGTCTCAGACCCATGCAAATTCAAGTTATCATTCCCGGTTATGTTGATATGCGAGAACCCCAATATGATTTGCTTGAAATCTGGAGCAAATACCTTATGTTTTGACCGAGTACGTTGTGTCGAGATAGACACTGAAATGACCGTGATTGGAACTGTTTTCACAGTTTTTTGTGGAGGTAGAAACGACAAAGAACAAGAAATCACCTACACCTTGTTAGCCGGTTAAATATTTTTTGATGTTGTTTATATAATTGACTTGACTCTGCCATATTGGACGTGCTATACTCCAAACATCAACATAATTGTATTTAAGGGGTTTAGCATATTGGGTTTTCAGAATAACAAAGAGCGGGTTCCGCAGATTGGTGAAGTGTATTTGATGAAGTTCGGTGGCAGTGGCAGCGAACAGAGTGGTTGGCGTCCGGGCGTCGTCTTCCAGAACAACATGGGGAATGCATACAGCCCCAACATCATCGCACTCCCACTTACCAGTTCGCTCAAAAAGACGAACCAACCTACACACGTTATCATCAAAGCAGCAGATAGTGGGCTTCACAGAGACAGCATGGTTCTTTGCGAAAACCCAGAGCGTATGTCTAAAGAACGCCTCGGGCAGTACATCACTACGTTGTCAGAGGAGCACATGAAGCAAGTTGCCGAAGCAAACTTGCTGGCGACGGGTGCAATCGCCTATCTGGACATCGAAGCGCTGCTTGCTGTGTGGAAGAAAGCCGCAGCCCTAAACGCTGTTGTACCAGCATAATGCTACATACTAAGTAGGAGGCTCGCTATGTACAATGCGGAGTTAAAGTCAAGATTCGTTAAGGACTATACCAAGAGTATCAACACGGCTAACGTTGCCACAACAGTTTTCGAAGCGTTTGAACCGTATGAAACTTCGTGGAATGCAGACCTCTGTACAAGAGACAGAGAAGAACTGCAGCCAGCTATCGATGAGATACTTGCACTGCGCTCCAGAAGCCAGTGGATGTCTCTCACGATATTAAAAGAGTATGTAAAATGGTGTATTGCCATGAAGGTTCCAGACGCTTGCGATGGGATGCTTAATATTGAGGCGGCGGGGTTAGCAAAAGTTAGGCGGCAGATGGTCTCAAGTCCACTCCATCTTCAACGTGTTCTTGATGAGGTCTTTGACAAAGAGAGCGAAGAGACAATCGATGTCACCTACCGTTGTTATTATTGGATGGCTTTTGGTGGCATCAAAGAAGATGATACACTTCTCGTAAGAGCGTCTGATATTGACTTCGCCAACATGGAAATTGTCTATCAAGATACGCACGTCCCGCTTTATCGTGAAGCACTGCCAGCGTTCCATAAAGCAGCAGAACTCAATAGCTTCTGCTACAAGAATCCCAATTACTCTCGAACGATTACACGAGATAGAGTTTCTGGCGATACTTTGATGCGTGGTATTCGCGCAGTAAAAAAGACCGCGACACTTCGTTCAATTTTATCTAAGAAATCAGCAAAAGCCATTGAAGATGGACTCACCCAGCAACAACTTAGTTTCTACAGAGTATGGATGTCAGGGTTATTCTACAGAATGTACGATAGAGAACGAGCCGGTATTCCGGTCGATTTCTCAGAAGCAGCAACAGACTTTGTCGCTGACAGAACTTATGTGCTCAACGGAAGAATCAAGTTGGAGCACAAGCAGAACCGCATAGAAAAAAATTATATGGAAGATTATCAGCGTTGGAAGCTGGCGTTTTCAATCTAACGAAGCGAATGAAGAGATTCCCACAGAAGTGGGTTTCTCTTTTACATATATCAACATAATTAAATAACATACATCGCCGAACGGCTTAGGTATAAATCTGGAAAGAAAGGAGAAAGTGTATGGCTTTCAAGAAGACAAAGCAAGAGGCATTGGACTTGCTGCAGGAAAAGGAAAAGCGTCTGGCTGAATTGACAGAAGAGTCCGCATATGCGGTTCAGATGGTTCAGAACACCATTGATAATCTGCAAGCGGTCAACAGTGACATCCAGACCACGATGGATGAAATCGATACATATATGCAGCGGTTGAATGATACTCGCAGCAGCCTCAGCACCACTCACGACAAGAATGAAAAAATCATGCAGAACTTCGCCAAGCTGTTGTGCGTTGATTAAGGAGGAGATTCATTGAGCGAATTAAAGGAAAGATTCCTCGCGGTCTACAAGGAAACAGTTACGCGAGAGGGTTCGGACTCTTTGCTGGACTGGCTCGAACATTCTGATTTCTTCGTGGCACCGGCTTCGACAAGGTATCATGGATGCTATGAGGGTGGGCTTTTGCAACACTCTCTTAATGTTTATGATTGTTTGAAAATCGGAATCGAGGCAGCCGGACTACAAGGCACCTATAGCGAGGAAACAATCGCAATTGTTTCTTTGATGCACGACCTTTGTAAAGTCAACTACTACAAAAAGGGCTTTCGGAATGTCAAGGATGAAGAGACTGGGCAGTGGTATAAAAAAGAGGTTTATGAGGTTGATGAAAAATTTCCCTGTGGAGAACACGCAGATAAGTCTATTATCATCCTTCAGAATTTCATTCGCCTTGAGCCAGAAGAAATCTTGGCAATTCGTGCCCACATGGGCGGTTGGGACACCGCAGTAAAAGGTGGTAACGCTTTCATTGGTAAGATTTTTGAGCGTAGCAAACTGGCGCTCCTGTTGCATCTTGCCGACATGGGAGCGACATATTTAATGGAGGGGTGAAATGGCAGAACAGATGAACATTTATCAGAAACTTGCCAGAATCAGAAAGCAAGTGGAGGTCATCCAGAAGAACAAGAGTGGCTACGGTTACAAGTATGTTTCCGAGGATGAGATTCTCGCAAAAATCTCGGTATTTATGGACAAGTATGGTCTGTCTCTGATTCCGAACATCAAGCAGGGCAGCACAATTGTGTCCCCATATACATACAAAAAGACCAAGACTACCGGCAAGGGTGATATCTATGAAGAAAACAACAACGAGGTCTTGGTTAGCGCGGATATGATGTGGTCTTGGGTTGATAACGACAACCCGGAAGAGCGTATCGACGTTGAGTGGGCGCTTGTTGGGCAACAGGGAGATGCTTCTCAGGCATTTGGCTCTGGTTTGACATATTCGAATCGTTATTTCCTGCTCAAGTTCTTCAATATTGCTACACCCGATGCAGACCCTGATGCATTCCGTAGCAAGCAGAGAGCGGCAGAAACAGCAGAGGACAAAATGATTGCCGAGCAAATCATTCAGAGTTTTGATGAGACACTGAAAGAGTATCTCAGTGTGCATAAGGATAAAACAGACGATGTTAAAAAGTTTGTATCCAAGTACGCAAAGGGCGGCAACTACTTTGCAATTACAGAGTCCGTGTTGGCAGGAAAACTCCTGTCGGATTTCAAGGAAACGTTTAAGATTGAGGAGTGATACACTATGGGTTTTCGTACAGGTGCCTATGCAAAAATTTGGGAAGTAACTCCCATGAGCGACACGAGCACAAAGGTTCGGTTGTCGGTCAGCAGAAAGAACAAGCAGACCAATGAGTACGAGCAAGACTTTTCCGGTTTTGTTCTTGCCATTGGGACTGCGGCGGCAAAGAAAGCTGCTTGCCTGAAAGAGGGCGAGCGCATTAAGCTTGGAGACGTTGATGTCACGACAAAGTACGACAAGGAGAAAAAGGTGACGTACACCAACTTCAAGATGTTCTCCTTTGAAGTTGAGGGCGACGAGAGTAGCTCTCAAACCACAGACCCTCAGCCTACGGTTGATGATGGCGAAATTGATGACAGCCGGTTGCCATTCTAAGGTAATCGCCTATGGGAGAAGTAAACTACGCACCACTCATTGATGACATGGTGTGGAGCTACTCACGAATAAAGGCTTTTGAGGATTGCCCGTATAGGTGGTACTTGAAGTACATAAAGAAGTTTCATGGTAAGGATATGTTCTTTTCAAGCTATGGTACTTTTATGCATAAGCTTATTGAGTTGTATCACAAAGGTGAAAAAACGCCAAGGCAGATTGTCGATATGTACTTGCAAGGCTTCAAAACTGAAGTTGTGGGACGTGCTCCAAACAGGAAGGTGTTCAGTAGTTACTTTACTGGCGGCTTGCAATATCTTAAAGCACTTCAGCCATTCCCGTATGGCATGGTTGGTGTCGAAAAGAAAGTTGACTTCGTAGTAAACGGTATCCCGTTTGTTGGTTACATAGACTTCCTTGGGGAAAAAGATGGTGACCTATATGTCGTAGACAACAAGTCGAGGATTTTGAAACCACGAAGCAGTAGAGCAAAACCAACTAAGGCTGACGAAGAGTTGGATGCTTATTTAAGACAGCTTTATATCTACTCTGCGGCAGTTGAAGAAGAATATGGTAAGACGCCAAAGAGTCTTTGCTTCAACTGCTTTAGAGATAAGCTGTTTATCATAGAGCCATTTAAGGAACAGGCATACGCCGAATCTAAAGAATGGCTTGCGAAGAGCATCGGAAAGATTCGTGAGGAATCAGATTTCAAACCATCAGTAGAGTTTTTCAAATGCACACACCTGTGTGAAATGCAGGATATGTGTGAGTATTACGAGTTGATGAGAAAGAGGTGATGAATTATTAGGGCAAGTGAAGATATGGCAAGGGTTGAGAGCGAAGCTGGCATTATCGCTACGCTGATTCATCACCCGGAGTTCTCATATTACTCAGAGCAACTGTTGCCAAACCATTTCACTAACGAGGAGAACCGCTATATCTATCAGGCAATTTGTTCTCTTGCACGAGACGGGATTACGACGATTGACCCGTATAACATTATCCAAGCGCTGTCTGCGAAAGAAGCGACAAGGCGTTTTGCAGATGAGCTCAGCATCGACCAGCTCTATACATTGATGGACAACAGTGACAGCATTGCTCGAAATACTGTTGAAGAGTACAAGCTGCTTGTCAACAATGTTATGGATGCGGCTTTTAGGCGGGATACTTTTCAGCAACTCAAAGAGTGCCAGAAGCTTTGCACTCAGCCGTCCGAAGAAAACATCGAACAGAAAATCTACAAGATGCTGGATGATGTGATGATGGAGTTCTCAGCAACAAACGAAGTCCCACCATACAAAGATGTCGTAGATAAATGCTGGGAAGAAATCAAAGGCAGGCAAGGCGCTGGATACGCAGGTATTCCCTTTAAGTTTCCTGCATTGAACGATTATGCGACCATTGAGCGTGGAGAACTGTTCATCTTTGGCGCAGAGCAAAAGCAGGGCAAGAGTATGATGCTTTTGAATTGTGCAGTTGACTTGCTGAAGCAGGATTACGCAGTCCTCTATCTGGACAGTGAGCTAAATACGCGACTGTTTACATCAAGAATCTTGGCACACCTATCTGGTATTGAGTACAAGCGATTGACATCTGGCAATTATAGCGACGAAGAGGAAAAGCGTATTCTGGATGCAAAGGAATGGTTAAAAACGCGCAAGTTCACCCATATCTATATCCCAATGTTTGACCAACAGAGTATTTTTACGGCTGTGAATAAGGTGAAACATACGCAAGGGCTTGATGTTCTTATTGTTGATTACTTCAAGGGTAAAGGCGAGGGCGATGCGTTTGACAGCTATCAAGAGCTTGGTAGATTTGTAGATATGGTGAAGAATCAGATTTGCGGTGAGATGAATATTGCTGGTATTGGCGCCGCTCAAGCAACCATTACCGGTAAGCTTGCCGATAGTGCAAAGATTGCTCGTAACGCATCAACCATTGCAATGATTTCCGATAAAACCCCAGAGGAAATCGAAGCTGATGGTGCCGAGTGCGGCAACAAAAAACTCCGTGTAACTGTAAACCGTAATGGTATGCAGATGACGCAGGACGAATACATAGATTTGCTGTTCGATGGAAATCACATCCTCTATGAACAGGCAAAACAGCATATTCCACAGACACCTTTTTAACCTGTCAACATAATTAAATAAAATACGGAAGGAGGAGTGGGGTGGAGCTATCTGAGCTGATTGAATCAGTCGATATCCTTGAATACATCTCGCAATATACAGAGTTCACAGAAAAGAACGGAGAATATTGGGCATTGTCGCCATTCAAAGATGAGAAAACCCCCTCCTTCTCCGTTCGTAAGGAAACAAACTCATTCTACGACTTTTCATCGGGTATCGGCGGTAACGTACTGACATTCATTCGGTATTACGACAAGTGTGGTTATGCCGAAGCTATCGAAAAATTGAAGAATTACAGCGGAGTCGATGGTAATGTGGTCACCAGAAAGAAATTGGCGACAGTTGAGGTCGCCAAGAGGTTTATGCCGCCGAAAAAAGTGCAGAAGCAGTCAAAATCAACTGTGCTCCCAGACGATTATATGGAACGGTACGAAAAAAGACCAGACAAATTAGCTGTTTGGGAGCGCGAGGGCATATCCAAAGGCTCACTCGACAAGTTTGACGTGTACTACGACAGCTTTTCGGATAGATTGGTCTATCCAATACGGAATCCAGATGGAAAAATCGTAAATGTAGGTGGTAGAACGCTTGACCCGGCATGGAAAGAAAAAGGTTTGCGTAAATACACCTACTTTATGGCGTGGGGTGAGCTGAAAACTATTTATGGTCTTGCAGAAAACATGGAGGGCATCAGGGAAAAGGGAGAAATCATTCTTTTCGAAGGATGTAAGTCAGTTTTACTCGCAGATACATATGGGGTACACAACACTGGTGCGATTTTGACATCGCATCTTAATCCGAATCAGATGAAACTGCTGGTCTCCCTTGGGTGCAGGGTGGTTTTTGCCCTTGACAAGGATGTTTGCATCAGGGACGACCACAATATCAAGCGGTTAAAGCAGTTTGTCAACGTTGAATACATTTGGGACAAGGAAGATTTGCTTGGCGATAAGGACAGTCCTGTCGATAGAGGTCAAGACACTTGGAAAAAACTCTACGACGGGAGGCTGTCATGGCGATGAGCAATCAATACACCCTATACCACTTGCATAGTGACCTTTCAAACGGTGTTACCAACATTGACTCCGTTACAAAGTACGGCGAATACATAGAGCGTGCCAAAGAGTGCGGCATGAAAGCAATGGCGTTTACGGAGCATGGCTCTGTTTTTGAGTGGTGGCACAAGAAAAGTGCTATCGAAGCTGCTGGAATGAAGTATATCCACGGCATCGAGGCATATCTTACGCTTAACATCGACGAAAAAATCAGAGACAACTACCACTGTGTCTTGCTTGCGAAGAACTACGACGGGTTCTTAGAACTCAACAGCCTTGTGTCTAAGAGTTTCTGCAGAACCGACAACCACTTTTACTATGTCCCACGAATCACGTTCAACGAATTGTTTGCGACATCTGACAACATTATCATCACTACGGCTTGTGTCGGTGGCGTTCTCGGGAAAGGTGACGAACAGGTTCAGCAGTATTATCTGGATTTTCTTGAACGAAATAAGCACCGCTGTTTCTTAGAAGTCGGTCACCACATGGATGAGAAGCAGGTCACCTACAACGAAAAACTGTTATTGCTTAGCAAGAGTACCGGTGTCCCTTTGATTGCAGGAACTGATACGCACGTCCTCAATGCAGAGCATGAAAAAGGAAGAAGTATCTTACAGGCATCTAAAAACATTACGTTTGATGGCGAAGAACGTTGGGACTTAAAGTTTAAGACTTATGACGAGTTAGTTGCTGCATATAGAGAGCAAGGGTCGCTTCCAGAAGCAGAATATATGCAAGCCATTGAAAACACCAATGTGATGGCAGATATGGTAGAGCCGTTTGAATTAGATAGAGGTACAAAGTACCCACATATCTACTCTGAACCCGAGAAGACGTTCCGTGACAAGATTCAGACAGCAGTTGAGAACCACCCATATGCACTCAAGCATCACACAAAGGAAGAGTTGCAGAAAACTATCGATGAAGAGTTCGATGTTTATAAGGCAACGAAGTCAATTGACTTTATGCTGCTCCAAACTTACTTGCGTGAGTGGGAAAAGCAAAACGATATCCAGTGCGGCTATGGTCGTGGCTCAGTTTCAGGTAGCATGATTGCGTATCTCTTGGGGATTACGCAGATGGACAGTATGAGGTATGGTTTGAACTTCTTCCGCTTTATGAATCCGTCCCGTGTTACAAATGCTGATATTGACACGGACTATTCTGGCAAGGACAGAGAAACAATTAAGCGGTTCCTGCTTAAAGATAAGATGAATCTGCCGAGTATTCGTTCAGCAGAAATTATTACCTTTAATACCATTGCACTCAAGGGCGCAATCCGCGATGTTTGCCGCGCTCTCTATAAAGACCGCGCAGACATGAACTATCTTCAAGTGGCAAACCACATCTGCAAAGAAGCGGAGCTCCATGAAGATGCTATCCGAAAGAAGTATCCAGATGTCTTCAAGTATGTAGATATCGTTAATGGAACAATCGTCTCCATCGGTACACACCCGAGTGGAGTCCTTATCAGTGACCTGCCTATTGACCAAATGGTTGGTCTGTGCAGTATCTCCACATCCGAGTATCCGGTATCCATGATTAACATGAAAGAGCTGGACGACTTGATGTATGTCAAGCTTGACATCCTTGGCTTGGATAATATCGGTGTCATCAACGATACCTGTAAAATGCTTGGGATTGAGCGCTTGACGCCAGACAACACTGATATGGAGGATATGAATGTGTGGAGAAGTATCCGAGACGATACGACGCTTATCTTCCAATGGGAGTCTGACAGCGCACAGCATTATCTAAAGCAGTTCATGTCTGATGCCACGCTCGATATTGCTCGGTCAAAGATTCCAAATTTCTCAATGCTAAAGTGGATGTCATTTGGTAACGGCTTGCTCCGACCTGCGTGTGCCAGCTTCCGTGATAGTGTAGCCAAAGGCGAGTTTTACGATAACGGTTTTGACGCACTGAATGAGTTCCTTGCTCCAGAGGCAGGACGAATCGCAATGCAGGAAACCATTATGCAGTTCTTGGTTAAGTTCTGCGGCTACTCAAGCGCGGAATCAGACAACGTCCGCCGAGCGATTGCCAAGAAAAAAGGAACAGAAAAGCTCTTGCCGGAGATTGAAGAACGCTTTGTGGCTTATTGCTCAAAGGCGTACAAGATGAGTGCAGAGCGTTGCGAAGAGGTTATCAAGCCGTTCCTGCAAATCATTCTGGATGCGTCAGCGTATGGCTTCTCGTGGAACCACTCAGACGCTTATTCGTCCATCGGTTATATCTGCGGATATTTGCGCTACTATTACCCATTGGAGTTCTTAACAGCAGCATTGAATATCTTCGGAGACAATATGGACAAGACTGCTGACATTACAAGCTATGCCCATAAGGTCGGTATTCGAGTTACGTTGCCTAAATGGGGGTTGTCCAGAGGTGAATACTTCTTCGATAGAGAGCGGAAAATCATCGCCAAGGGTCTCACGTCAATCAAGTATATGAGCGCTGGTCTTGCCGATGAACTGTACAACCTTGCAGCAAAAAACAAGTATTCCTGTTTTATGGATTTGTTGAAAGACCTCGATGAAAAAACGAGTATTAACTCAAGGCAGCTTGATATTCTGATTAAGCTGGATTTCTTCTCTGATTTTGGCAATCAGCGTGAGCTGCTTCGGATGGTTGACCTGTTCTTTAATATCTTCAAGAGAGGGCAAGCGAAGCAAATCAAAAAGACTGAGGTTGATGGAACACCTCTCGAAGAAATTGTGAAGCGATACGCGGTCGGTGTTACAAAGTCTGGTGGCGAAGCTAAGAGCTACACACTTCTTGATGTGATGTCAATTTTGCGTGGCGCAGAAGATGCGGTAAAAGCAGTTGGCATGGACGACCTAAGCGATATTATCAAAGTCCGTAACTTCTATGATGTGATGGGCTATATCGGATATGTGTCTGGCAATGAAGCGGACAGACGCAAGCTATACATAACAGATATGAAGCCACTGGTTCGGAGAAGAGATGGTGAGCAATTTGCTTACAGCGTCTTCACAAAATCAATCGGTAGCGGCAAGGAAAGTAGGTTCACGTTATTCAATCGTGAGTTTAAGAAAGAACCGGTTAAAGTCGGTGACATTATTTACTGTAAAGGCTACCAGCGCGATGGTGAGTATTTCAAGCTGACAGCGTATGACAAGGTTCTGTAATTGGAGGTGAAAACATGGAAGTGTTAACCGGAGACACATTGGCAGAAGCACTATTGTTCTGCTCTCAACAAGAGAATGTTTCAGTGTGTGTCGTACTTGATAATATGCGTAATACCAAAGAGCTGGTCGAGATTCTTTGGAGGGAAATAGAGTTGGGGAATCTTCCGGGATGGGTAATGCAAAGAGGATTTGATGTAGCGTCCTTCTCTAATACATACTCCATTCTAAACACGAAGAAATCATCCGCTATGTATTTCATTACCGCATATGACACGCAAAATTTCAAGGGGCGCACATTTAACCGCATCCTATACCTAAGTGACCTGAACACGGTCATCCTGTCTGAGATTGAACGCTGTGAACAGCCATTGCGGTTTACCGATGGAACATATGGTGGTGAGGAACTGGACGACTTCCTCAGTGGTTTCAAAATCAAACCTGCTGCTTCAACAGTAAGGGTGATATAAAACACAGATTTTATAAGTGCATAGGAGGTGCGAAACTTGTCAGACAAACGTGTCTGCAATTATTGCGGCAAGGAGCTTGACCTCTTTGACCTGCAGGAAGATTTCTCTATACATAGACAACATATCGGATACGGCAGTATCCATGACGGAGACAATGTTGATTTGCAGCTTTGCTGTGACTGCTTCGACAAGCTCGTAAGCGAGTGTAATGTGTCTCCAATTGAGGAGGTCGATGACGAGTGACGAGAGCAGAGTTCAACAATGCTTTGGAGGAGGCTCTTCAGAAAGCAGCGCGAGTACGAGCCTATACGGGTGGAGGATGCGAAATTGCGTTGATTGTAACGAGAGACGTTTATAGATTCCTCTCTGAACACGCAGGTGTCACGTTTGATGTTCGCAATACTGACCACGGTATTTATCGTGGGTACAGAATTGGCATTGTCAATGAGCAGGGGTACAGCGATATTCTCAAACCGGCTATGCTCGGAATGGAGTATTACAACGGCATGGAGGTAAATGACATTATCGTTGTCGGCGATGAGAACAGACTGTTCCAGCTTGAGAGCAGAGAACCGATTTGCTTCCGGGACATGGGGTTAACCGTCAGTTTTGGGAATGGTACAAGGACAACAGCCAATGTAACCGTAACAAATACCGCTGTTGATGCCATCAATGAGACAAATGCGGCGGAGACGGTAACTGCTGCAGCAGTTAATGCTGCGCGTCCAGTAGAAATGAACTATAGAGATGGGCAGTTGTTTGTCGATGGGATTCCGATTGACCTCCCGCTTGTAGACCTTGCAATGGAAGACCTCGTAGGAGTAACGACACCGGTAACAACACCGCAGCTTGATTGGAATGCCACTGGTCGTGCGACAGTTGATTGGTTCGGTGCTGTTCCGGTCGCTGCTACTGAACCCACACGACCGGTGCGAGCGCAGAAAGCGGCACGTCCGAGAGCACCACGGGCAGAAGAACCGCTAAATCCCGGCGATACAAAAATGCTGGACGATTTTCTCGGTGGCTTTGCCATTAAGGAAACTCTCCAGAACGCATAAGAAAAGTAAGAGGCTAAACATACTATGTGGAAGAGCCCAGAGTAAAACACTCTGGAGCTCTTTTTTCGTAGGCAGTAGAGAGGTAGAACAATGCGAAAAATTTTCACTATCTTCTTGCTGGTATCTATGATGTGCGTTTCAATCTGCGGATGCAGTAGCGCATCTGCCAGACAAGAAACGCTGTTGACCACTGAGGAGAAAACGGAAGTCGATGCGTTGGAAACCGCTATCACAGCGACAGACGCAAACCAGACAATTGAGGAACCCGAGGAGGTAGTACGCCACACGGAGGGAGTAGACGGCTTCTCTGATGATATTGATTATCTCAGCATAATGAAGCAGAGTTGCTTAAACGGTGATTATGAAGCGGGCGTGGTTGCAGAGAAAGCCAGAAACAAGAAAATCGATGTGCTCGGCTTAAACGTGACAAAGGTTTTCTTTGAAGACTTGCTTGAGCTATCAAAGATTATCACGGCAGAATGTGGCGACAAGCGTTTGCCCTTTGAGTGGAAGCTGGCTGTTGGCGAGGTGGTTATCAACAGAGCTGACTCGCCAGAGTTCCCAGACACAATCAAAGAGGTCATTCACGCAGAGGGACAATATGCTAACGCGAATACAGACTATTTCAAAAACCTGACTCCGTTTGAACCCTGCGTTGAAGCAGCAGCCCGCCTTTTAAGTGGCGAACGTGTTTTGAATGAACCGTCAGTCGTATTCCAGTCTGGTGGGGTACAAGGTAGCGGCGTTTATCTTGAACTGTACAGCAGCTATTACGGCTATACCTATTTGTGTTATAGCAGTTACCCAGAACTTTACGGAGGTTAAGTAACGAATGGGGAAAGTAATTGTTCAAGATTATACATACAAAAAGCCAATCACGATGATTGGTGTAGAGGCTGGTATCTGCTGGGGAGCAAATACCAGTAATGATGAGAAGAATTATCTCAGAGGCATTGACTGCCTTCTTTCGCTTCTGGCTTACCTTCGATGCTTGGCGGCGTAACATATCCAAAACCATGTTCATAGTCGATATATCGCGTACTCGCCTGAAGGCGTGTGGGCAGACCGCCGATATGGGTGTACCACTCACGGATGACCCGTGCCGAATACCCTTCAAGAGTCAAATACACATCAGGGAACTCAAATGTTCTCCCATGTCCGCTCTCAAGTCTATGAAGATTTGATGGAACATATCAAATCATACTTAGAGAGCCTCGACACTATTGGTGTTCCTCGTGAGGACTCAGCATTAGGGCTTCCGCTTGGCATGGAGACGAAAATTGTGTGTAAGCACAATATGCGTAACCTGATGGATATGTCGCATCAGAGAATGTGCAATCGAGCCTACCATGAATACAGGGGGCTATTCAACGATGTATGCGATGCTTTGGGGAACTATTCGGAGGAATGGAAATACATCGTAGACCACTACTTCATGCCCAAATGCAAGCTCATGGGTTTTTGCTCAGAGAAAAAGACCTGCGGTATGATGCCGCGCAAACAATGAATGGGGCGCTTTCGGTTGCCGTTGTGATTCTTGCGGCTGTATTGCTATTCGGCAATGATGACAACCGACCAAGACCTGCTTGAATTTGGAGGTCTTATGAAAAGCAAGATACTGAACCCCAAACGTATGAAACAACTCATCGATTTCAAAGGGCTTGAACTTGATAACGGGATATACCCTACGGATATCGATGGGCTAATTGAGTATCACGACTCAGAATACATACTCCTCGAAGTAAAACACAAGGATGCAAGAGTACCATACGGGCAACGACTTGCTATCCAAAGAATGGTCGATGACTTTACAAAGGCTGGTAAGAAGGCAGTTGCAATTGTTTGTGAACACAAAGTGGATGATACAGACAAGCCTGTGGTTGCGGCATTTTGCAAGGTTAGAGAGCTGTACTACGGCGGCGAACACAAGTGGCGACCGCCAGATTCGCCAATGAATGTTCGACAAGCCATAGACAAATTCCGAAAGTATGCGAAGCAACACAAAGGAGGTTGACAGGTGAAAGTCATTACGATTTCTGGTAAAGCGCAAAACGGTAAAGACACCACTGCTGGATTGCTTAAAGCGGCTTTAGAAGCAGACGGATATAAAGTCTTGATTACCCATTACGCAGACCTGCTCAAATATATTTGCAAGCAGTTCTTTGGATGGGACGGACAGAAAGATGATGCTGGTCGGCATATCCTTCAATATGTCGGGACAGACATCATTCGGCAGAAACGCCCTGACTATTGGGTAGGGTTTGTTACATCAATTTTGGAGCTATTCCCAAATGAGTGGGACTATGTGCTGATTCCTGATTGCCGATTCCCAAATGAGATTGATTATCTCAAAGAAGCTGGATTGGACACAGTTAATTTGCGTGTTGTCAGAAAAAACTTTAAGAGTCCTCTCACCCCAGAGCAGCAAGCACACCCTTCTGAGACAGCGCTCGACGATGTTGAGCCAGATTATTACATAACGAATAACGGGTCAATGACTGACCTGAAAAGAAATGTCATCGATTGGTTGGTCGAATACCTTGGTTCTCACCAAATGACGATTGATGAACTGTAAGGAGGTTAAATGAAGCATCTGACAATCTTGGTTGACATGGATGACACGATTGAGTCACTGGCGAGTGCTTCAAGCATTACATCATTTCTACGAGTCTCTGATGATATAGGACTAATGTATCGATTCCAATCGTCGTGAAGTTGATCTATATGCAATATGGTTCCGCATTTAAACGATTATTGCTGAAATGCTTTCTGAGCAAAGGTCGAATTTGGAAAACCCAGGTTGGTATCCAGAAAATGATATTGACGGTATAGTTGCACCACTTTTAAATGGAATCCGCAACAGTCTGTCCAAAGCAAGCATCGAAAAAAAGGACGTAGAGAAATACATTGCATACTATCAAATCTAAGTATAAGTTCTTGACTCGACACTCCAAATCTTGTAGGAACTCTTACATCCTCAATAGATATGTAGGGGTTCTCGAAAATGTCCCAATTAATAAAGACAATATTCCATAATGACTCCTCTGTTTTGGTAAACATCCAGAGCTGTTTACCTAATGTTGCGGAGGCCAATCGACCAATGCCTTTTGCGCCCATTAGTGGCCGCCCGCTGGGAGAAGTTTTGTTAGCCCTTTTTGTTTTGGAGTTTGTACCTAAAACAAGCCATTTGGACTCAATATCATTTTGAGACATACCCAGCCCGGTATCTACAATGACAACATGTTGATTCGACCCAGTAGTGGAAAATTCAACACGTAACCATGGCGCATCGGCATCATATGCGTTTTTCATTAACTCGGCAAGAGCGGTAACTGAATCTCGGATTTGCTTTCTACCAAGCAATTCCACTGTGCGGGCTTTAGTTTTAAATCCACTCATGTTATGTCCTCCCTTGGAATAATGATAAAATAAAGCATAGAAGTCATGCAATATGGAGGCGTTCAATAATGGAATCATCTCAATACTTCATAGCTAAATCTGATAAATATGTTCTGGTGAGAAAGATAGGCAATCGATTTTTTCGGATTATTTCAGATACAAACATTACGCCTGTCGAATTAATATATCAAAAAATATGTTCTGAAGGATACACGTCGGAACAGGAATTGTTTCAAGATATTTTTGATCTTTACGGAAATATTTCGATTTTTTCATTTAATAAGGGAAACGATAGTACTTTGCCCAAATGATTCCTTGAAGACGTGGCAATTCAACATTTTTTATGTTAGTATCATATCGCAATTTAGGCATAATTGCAATGAAGTATTTCTGAGTATGTCGTGTATTAGCATATAAAAGCATAGGTGTTATATCATCGTCTGCGCCGCAATAGACAAAGAATAAGAAAAATCCCTCTGAAATCAATGATTTCAGAGGGATTTTGGTCCGAGTGGAGAGGCTCAAACTCTCGGCCTCGTGGTCCCAAACCACGCGTTCTATCAGCTGAACTACACCCGGATATTCAATTTCTGCCATGATACCACGGCGAACGGTAAAAATAAAGTTTTTTCTGTATGTGGTCAAACATGTGGTCAAAGCCGCTTTTGTACTGCTTTCAGCAATCGGAGAAAATCCCGCAAATGCAGGTGTCGCAAGGCTTTGCGGCGTTTTGTCATGCCCCACCCTGGATACAGCCACGGCACTCCCAAACCAGGCGCGATACCAGCTTCGCTATACCCGGATATGCGCGTGAGTGCGGATAAGCACTCTGCTATTATAGCGAAAGCGGCGGGGGAGTGCAAGCATTTTCTGATATTAAAGAAAAATTAAGGCTTTCCCCCTTTTCCTTTTAAGGCTGCGGTGGTAGAGTAAGCTCAGGAAAGCCCGAGAGGCGGCGCCGCGTCGGGCAGGGAGGGAAGGAAAGCAATGCACAACATTTTAGTCTGCGACGACGACCGCGATATTGTCGCCGCGCTGAAGATTTATTTATCCGGCGGAGAGTACCGCGTCTTTGAAGCCTACAACGGCTCGGAGGCGGTCGAGGCCGTGCGGAAGAATGACATCCACCTTGTCCTCATGGACATCATGATGCCGGGACTGGACGGCATCGCCGCGACGGCGGCGATCCGGCGCGAGAGCAACGCGCCCATCATCCTGCTCACGGCGAAGAGCGAGAGCAGCGACAAGGTGCTCGGACTGAACGTCGGCGCGGACGATTACATCACCAAGCCCTTTGACCCCGTGGAGGTGCTGGCCCGCGTGAAATCGCAGCTTCGGCGCTATACGCTGCTCGGCGCAAAGCCGGAGACCGCGCCGGAGCGCGGCATCTACACCGTCGGCGGCGTGACGCTCAACGAGGACGCCAAGAGCGTGACGGTGGACGGCGAGAGCGTTTCGCTGACGCCGCTGGAATTCAACATCCTGCAGCTCCTTATCCGGTCGCCCGGGCGCATCTATTCGAGCAGCCAGATCTACGAGCTGGTGTGGAACGAAAATTCCCTCGGCGCCGAAACGAGCGTGGCGGTACACATCCGCCACCTGCGTCAGAAGATCGAGATCAACCCCTCCGAGCCGCGCTACCTGAAGGTCGTGTGGGGCCTGGGGTATAAAATGGAGGACCTTCGACATGAAAAGGAATGATTGGGCGGGCGGCTTCTGGGCCAAGGCGGCGGCCTTTTTCCTCGCCGTAGTGCTCGTGCCGGTGCTTTTGAGCTACGGCGCGGCGCTCGCGTTCAGCTACAGCGGCGAGCTGCGCGGAGACTTTTATGAAAGCAGCATCTGCTCGAGCGCGGTCTACCGCGAAATGAGCCACGTTTACGACAGCTATCATTATTATGTAGAAAACGGGCAGTCAGGGGTGCTGGAAAAGTATGATGACTGGTACCCCGCCGACGACCGCTCCACGAATGTCCGTTTTTCGATCGAGGACGAGGCGGGCACCATCCTCTTCGATAACCACCGCACAGGCGACGTTCCCGTGACGGGCTGGTGGGGTGAGATGGCGCAGGACGGCGTTGTGTTCCGCAGCTACATCGCCGTGGACTATCCCGCGCAGGACAGCATCTACCGGGCGCGGGACTTCTACTACACAATGAAACGCCTTGCGCCGCACGCAGCGGCGGTCGTGCTCGCCTGCGCAGCCGCGGAGCTGTTTTTCCTTGTCTTCCTCGCCCGTGCCGCGGGGCGCAGGCCGGGGCGCGAGGAGGCGGTCGCCAGCTGGCAGGAGAAGCTCCCCTTTGATCTCTATGTGCTGCTCCTTCTCGGCGGAGGCGGGGTGCTCGTTGTCGCCGCGGTGGAGAGCGCGGAGAGCCGCGTTGACCGCTATGATCCGATCGTGCTCGCCCTTTTGCTTGCCTTTGCCGCGCTCGCCTATGCGCTCTTCCTCGCGTTCTGGATGACGCTCTGCACCCGCGTGAAGCTGGGGAGATGGTGGGAGAACACCGTCTGCTGTTGGCTCCTCCGGCTCTGCCGACGGATTTTGAGGTGGTGCTGGCGCGTGCTCTGCCGCGCGTGGGGAGCGCTGGCCGACTTCGTGCGGGGCATTCCGCTCGTGTGGCGCACGGCGGTCGGCTGCTGCGTGATCGGCGTGCTGCTCATCGCCTTTGAGAGCAACCACGCGGCGGGGCCGCTGCTACTGACGCTGCTCGTCCTCTCCGTCGCCGCCTGTCTCTTTTCCATGCAGCTGCGGCGGCTGCAGAAGGGCGGCGAAGCCCTCGCTGCGGGCGACCTCACCTCGAAGGTCGATACCTCGCGGATGTACTTCGACCTCAAGCGTCACGGCGAAAATCTCAACGCCATCAGCCGCGGCATGAGCATCGCGGTGGAGCAGAGGCTCAAGAGCGAACGGCTCAAGACGGAGCTGATCACCAACGTGTCGCACGACATCAAAACGCCGCTCACGAGCATCGTGAACTATGTCGATCTGCTTCAGCGCGAGCACACGCCGGAGCAGGAGCGGGAATACCTTGCCGTGCTCGACCGGCAGGCGCACAAGCTCAAGAAGCTGACGGTGGACCTGGTGGAAATGTCCAAGGCGTCGACGGGCAACATTCCCTGCCACATCGCGCGGCGGAGCGTGCGCGAGCTGGTCGACCAGACGGTGGGCGAGTACGCCGAAAAGCTGTCCGCTGCGCGGCTCGAGCCGGTGGTGACGCTGCCGGACGAGGAGCTTTACTGCCTGTGCGACGGCGCGCTGATGTGGCGCGTGCTGGACAATCTCCTCTCGAACGCCTGCAAGTATGCCTGCGCGGGCACGCGGCTCTACATCGCGGCGAGGCGCGAGGGCGAGACGGTGGCGTTCTCGTTCAAGAACATCTCGCGCGATGCGCTCAACATCGACCCCGACGAGCTGATGGAGCGCTTTGTGCGCGGGGACAGCTCGCGCACGACCGAGGGCAGCGGGCTTGGGCTGAACATCGCCAAGAGCCTTGTGGAGCTGCAGAAGGGCACGTTCTCCATCGCCATCGACGGCGACCTGTTCAAGGTCGGCTTCGTCCTGCCGCGCACGGAGTAACGATTTCGACACAAAGTCTTAAAAAAGGCTTAAAGAAAATCAAAGCACAAAACAAAAGACCGCCTGCTATGCTTGGCTCATCCCAAGAGAGAGGCGGTCTTTTCCTATGCTTGATATGTGGATCGTGATTTTAACGCTGCTGCTGAAGGCGGCGAGCCTGTGGTTCCTTGCCGTGGCGCTCTTTGCGCTGCGAAAGCCGAAGCGCTATGCGGTGTGCGCGCCGCGCACGCGCTTTGCCTGCCTCGTTGCCGCGCGCAACGAGGAGGCTGTCATCGGCGCGCTCGTGGAGAGCCTGAAAAAGCAGGACTATCCCGACGCGCTCTACGATATTTTTGTGATCCCCAACAACTGCACGGATGACACCGAGTCGGAGGCCCTCTGCGCGGGTGCGAAGATCTTCCGCTGCTTTGAGCCGGTGCGCTGCAAGGGCGACGCGCTGCACGAGGCGGTCGCATGGCTGCTGCCGCAGCGCTATGACGCCTTCTGCGTCTTTGACGCGGACAACGTCGCGGACGAGCAGTTCCTCGCCCGCATGAACGACGCCTTCTGCGCGGGCGCGCAGGTGTGCAAGGGCGCGATGCGCGCGAAGAATCCCTACGACTCCTGGCTTTCCGGCTGCTATGGGCTGTACTTCACGCTCTTCGACACCTTCTTCTCCCGCGCCCGCATGAGCTGCGGTCTTTCCTCCAAGCTGGTCGGCACGGGCTTTGCCGTCCACCGCGCGGTGCTTGAGCGCTTCGGCGGCTGGAACACCTCGACCATCGCCGAGGACGCGGAGTTTGCCGCGCAGTGCGCGGCAAACGGCGTGCGCGTCTGCTTTGTCCCCGGCGCGCTGACCTACGACGAAGCGCCGAACGACTTCGCCGTATCGCTCCGCCAGCGCCGCCGCTGGTGCAGCGGCATCATGGACGTGGCGGTGAGGATGGACGCGCCGCTTGTCTCTGCGCTGCGGGGGAGTGCGCCCCTGCGCGCGCTCGACGCGCTGCTGATCGTCAACGCGCCGTTTTTGCAGGCGCTGACGCTCCTGCCGCTCACGCTTACAATTCTCTCTTCGCTCGTGCAGGGGACGGCGGGGACTCTCGCGCTGACCGGCGCGGTCTCGCTGACCCTGAGCACGCTCGGCCTGATGGCGCTTGCCGCGCTGCTGGCCTACCTCGGCGGCTACCGCGACCGCCGCATCGTGCGGACGGTCGCGGGCTTTCCGCTCTTCATGGCGGCGTGGCTGCCGCTGCAGCTCGTTTCGCTCGTCAGCCGCACGCGGAGCTGGCAGCCCATCGCGCACACCCGCGCCGTCCGCGCGGAGAACCTGCACGATGCAGGTTTCTTGACGACGATTTAACAAAAGTTCACAATTTATTCACGGCCTCCCACGCGGATTTTTGTATAATATAATCCTATCATAAAGCAAAGAACGGTATGGGAGGTGCAGCATGAGAAAATATGTGCCGAGCTACAGCGGAACGCTGCGCAGCCATGGGCTGACGCTGCCGCACTGCATCAGCGAGTGCAGCGGCATCCGCATTTTCGGAAAGCGCATCAAGTCGATCGCCTTTTCCACGGACGCTGCCATCATCAAAAACATCAATGCCGACGCCATCATCGCGGTCTATCCTTTTACGCCGCAGGCGTCGATCTCACAGGCGGTCATCAACGTGGCCGACGTGCCAGTGTTCGTCGGCGTGGGCGGCGGGTACACCAACGGCAGCCGCAGCGTGCGTCTTGCCATGCAGGCCGAGCACCAGGGAGCCTACGGCGTGGTCGTCAACGCGCCGATGCCGAACGAGGTCATCGCGGAGATCAAGTCCGTGGTGGATATCCCGGTCATCGCGACGGTCGTTTCCGACCGGTCGGACATTAAGGGCCGCATCGAGGCGGGGACGGATATTTTCAACGTTTCCGGCGCGGCGGAGACCGCGAACATCGTCCGCCACATCCGCGAGCAGTACCCGCACGCAGCCATCATCGCTACCGGCGGGCCGACGGAGGAGAGCATTTTAGAGACCATCCGCGCGGGTGCGAACGCCATCACCATCACGCCGCCGACCACCGGCGAGCTGTTTGCGGGCATCATGCACGACTACCGCGAGAAGAAGCTGTAAGAGATTACATAACATAAAAAACACGCTCCCGCTGTCGGCGGGAGCGTGTTTTTGCATGGAATCACTTAGTTCGCCGCGTGCTCGATGGCATCGGCTGCCTCGGACGCGCCGCCGCAGCGGCGGAAGCCGTCGGCGAGCTTCTGCGCGTTTTCGCGGTAAGCGGGATCGGTGAGCGCGGTCTCGACCGCGCGGCGGATGCCGTCTGCGGAGGGGTCCGTGAGCGGAACGCCCGCGCCGAGCGCGGCGACGCGGTTCGCCACGCCGTGCTGCTCCGGCGTCTGCGGGTAGAGGACGAGCGGCAGACCGTGCCACAATCCTTCGCTCGCGCTGTTCATGCCGCAGTGGGTGAGAAAGACGTCGGCGCAGTCGAGCACCGCCATCTGGTCCACGCTCGCGCGGACGGTGCAGCTTTCCGGAATGGGGCCGAACGCCGCGAGGTCTGCCTGCGTGCCGGCGGAGAGCACGAGCTGAAAGCGCGGATCGCCGCCGAAAGCGGCAAGACAGGCACGGTAGAAGGGGAGCGCATCGTTGTTGACCGTGCCGAGCGAGATGTAGATGAGGGAGCGTCCCGGCAGCTTTTCAAAGGACGACTGCGCGGGGCGCAGGAGGGGACCGACGAAGTGGTATTTTTCCGAAAAGGTGTCGGCGCAGGGCTGGAAGTCCGGCGAGGTGTAGACGACAGTTTCCGTCTCGTTGTCGTTGGCGATGATGTCAAACACGCTCTTGACCGCGTAGCCCGCCGCGCGCAGGCGCTTGAGCTGGCGGTTGATCCTCGGCTGTGCGAGCAGGAATTGCAGGAAGCCCGCGCCGTTCTGCCCGATGACTTTGGCGCTGAAGCGGTTGAAGGCAAAGGTCGTGGTGGAGCTGACAAAGGGGATGCCGTGCTTTTTCGCGGCGAGCTTCGCCCAGAACGCCATCGAATCGCCCACGATGACGTCGGGGCGGTGGACGGTCAGCTCGCGGCTGAGCCAGTCGTCGGCGGCGAGCGTGAGGTCGACGATGAGCCTGGTGGAAAAGGCGAGGTCGCTGCCCAGACGTGCGCCGTCGGCGGCGGTCATGCCGGGGCGCGCGGCCTCGGCGTCAAAGGGGACAAAGACCGCGCCCGCGGCCTCGATCTTCGCACGGAAGGCTTCGGTCGTGTAGTAGCGGACGGTGTGTCCGCGCGCGGTCAGCTCGCGCACGACGGCGAGCGTCGGGTTCGTGTGCCCGTGGGCGGGGATGCAGAAAAAGGCGATGTTCATTCCGCTTTCCCTCCGAAAATGAGATCAAACAGGCGGGCGAAGTCGGCCTTGGGCGGGATCGCCATGCCCTGCGCCTCGTCGGCGAGGAAAAGCAGCGTATCGCCGGGCTGAATGTGGAAAAGGTCGCGCGCCTCCTTGGGAATGACGATCTGACCCTTGGTGCCGACCGTTACGGTCCATGCGTGTCTGCCGTTCGGAGCGTTCATATTATTCACCTCAAAAGTATGATTTATTATACAAATCATACCACAGAGACGAAAAAAGTCAAGCACCAAAATGCGGGCTTGCCGAACGGCGCCGGATGAGGTAAAATGTCGGAAAACAGCTGCCGCCCCGCGGGCGCGGCAGAACGGAGGGACGACCATGCCGCACATCCCGAGCGCTCCGACCGCGGAGCTTTCTATCCTGCCCTTTGCCGACGCCATGGCGCGCAGCGGACAGTCCGGCGGCTACGACGCGGAGAAATGGCTCTATGTGCCGGATTTTTACACGGAGTACCGATATCTTCTCGGCACGCGCGGGGAAAAGCCGCTCGTGTGCATCGGCATCAATCCCTCGACCGCCGAGCCGGATCGGCTCGACCCTACGCTTCAGTCGGTGGAGCGCGTGGCGAAAAACAACGGCTACGACAGCTTCCTCATGTTCAACGTCTACGCCCAGCGGGCGACGCGCCCGAACGACATGGAGCGCGTGTGCAACGAGGCGCTCCACCGCGCAAACATGGAGGCGTTCGACTACATCCTCTCGCTGTCCGAGCAGCCCGCCGTGTGGGCGGCGTGGGGGAACATCATCGAGCAGCGCGCGTATCTCAAGGACTGTCTTGCCGATATGATCGCCATCGGCGAGCGGCACGGCGCGCAGTGGTACACGGCGGGGCGGCGCTCGGTCAAGGGACACCCGCACCACCCGCTCTACCTCAAGGCGACCAGCCCGCTGGACGCGTTCGACATCCGCGCCTACTGTGCCGAATGCCTGTAGGCGAAAACGCAAAAAATGTCCGTCCTCTCGGAGAACGGACATTTTTCTATGTACCGCGCGGCGGTCACTTTCTCCTTGCGATGAGCTTTACCACCAGCATGACCGCGCCGAAGAGCACGCCCGCGACCGCCCAGATGAACCAGCTGTATTTCGGCTGCCCGTTGCCCATGGGGCCGAAGGTGTAGAAGAGGTAAACGGCGGTGACGAGCAGCCAGTAGATGCCGCTGACCGCGCCGATGACGGGGCTTTTCGCCTTGTTCTCGCGGGTGTAGTCCTCCTCTTCCAGAAGCGCCTGCATGGCGCTGTGGTTCACGCCGCCGAGCACGAAGGCGAAGCAGCCGACGCTGACGATAGCGAGCAGCAGGCAGACCGTGCCGATGTAGAAGAGTCCGGAGGCGGAGACGCACATGGCGGCGAAGAGCGGCGCGGCGCAGGGCGAGATATTCGGACGCCTCCGCCATCGTCACGCGGCGCAGGGGCGAGTCGCAGCCCTCGGGTGCGGGCTCCTCCTCAGAAAGCTCGTCCTTGAGCAGAAAGTCGGTCGTCACGCCGAACAGACGGCTCATCTGCACGACCTTATCCATATCGGGCACGGACTGCGCGCCCTCCCACTTGCTCACGGACTGGCGCGTGACGCCGAGCTGCTCCGCCAGTTCCTCCTGCGACCAGCCGGCCTTTTTGCGCAGGGCAGTGATCTTATCAGCCAATATCATAAGGGAAGTCCTCCGACTCCGGCGCGCACGGCGCCTGTTTGATGGGCAGAGCATACCGCTTTTTGCGGTTGCGGACAAGAAAGACGGGCAGGAAATTTGTCAATCGACGGTTGCGCGCAGGGCCGAAAACGGCTCTGCGCGCAGTTTTTTCAGAAATGGAAGCCCTTGGGCATCCATTTGCGGGACTTATAGTAAAGGAGAAAGGCGATGCTGGTGAGCACCCAGGAGATGGGGTAGATGACGGCAATGGTGAGGTTGGAGTTGTGCGAGAAGGCGTAGCCCCAGAGGTAGATGAGACGCACGATGCAGGTAAAGACCATCGTGATGGCGGCGGGGACCACCGCATCGCCGACGCCGCGCATGGTGGAGGAGAGGACCTCGACGAGCGTGAAGAGCACATAGCAGGGAGCGATGAGCGCCGTCACCTGCGCGCCGATGGCGATGACCGTCGGATCGTCGCCGACGAAGAGGTGCATCATCGGGTAGCGACCCGAGAAGATGATGACGGAGAAGAGCGCGGAGGTCGTCAGGTGGATGAGCAGCCCCTTGTGGATCGACTCGTGCACGCGCTCGCGGTCGCCCGCGCCGAAGTTCTGCCCGACGTAGGTCATGACGGCGATGCCGATGGCGTTGGAGATGGGCCAGTAGTAGTCATCGAACTTGTTGAAGGCGGTCCAGCCCGCCATGGAGTCTGTGCCGAGCATATTGATGCCGACCTGCAGGACGATGTTGGCAATGCCGTACATCGCGCTTTGAATGGCGGCGGGGATGCCGACGTGGAGCATCCGGCGGAGAATGCCGCGGTCAAGCTCCTCACGGTCGTAGAGCAGACGCTGCTCCTCGGGAAGCCGCCGCAGGGCGCGCACGACCAGTGCCGCGCACACGACCTGCGAAAGGGCGGTCGCGGCAGCCGCGCCCTCGATGCCCCATTGGAAAACGATCACAAAGAGCAGGTCGAGCGCAATGTTGGCTACGACGCAGACAAAGAGGTAGTAAAGCGGACGCTTGGAGTCTCCCATCGCGCGCAGGATGCCGCTGCCCATGTTGTAGAGCATGGTCGGCACCATGCCGAGGAAGAAGATGCGCAGATAGGAGGCGGAGGCGTCGAGTGTCTCGGGGGTGGTCTGCATCCACACGAGCAGCTGCCGCGCGGAGGTAATGCCGAGGACCGTGAGAAGAATGCCGCAGACCACCGAGAGCAGCATGGCGGTGCAGATGCTCCGGCGCACGCGCTGCGTGTCCCTTGCACCGAAGTGCTGCGCGACGATGACGCTCGCGCCGGACGAGAGTGCAACGAAAGCGTTGACGAGCAGGTTGGAGATACGGGCCGACGAGCCGCCGACCGAGGCGAGCGCGGCCTTGCCGAGCGCGCGGCCGACAATGACGGCGTCGGCGGTGTTGTAAAGCTGCTGGAGCAGCGAGCCGAGCATGATCGGCAGCGCGAAGAGCAGCATCCCCTTCCAGATGCAGCCCTCCGTGATGGGATTGCGGGCGGTGACTTTATTTTCCATAAGCGTAGCAGGCTCCTTATTCCGTGAGAGAAAGCAGCGCCCCGGCAGAGAGCCTGACGGGACGTTCGTAGAAGTCATTATAGCGTATCCGCGTGAAAAAGCAAGAGCCTTTCGGGCAAAGAAACGAAAAATCGGGGGCGGCCCGTGCCGCCCCCGATTTTCTGCTTATTCCAGCTCGAATGCGCCGGTGTAGAGCTGATAGTAGGTGCCCCTTTCGGCGATGAGCTTTTCGTGGCTTCCGCGCTCGATGATGCGGCCGTGGTCGAGGACCATGATAACGTCGGAGTTCTTGACGGTGGACAGACGGTGCGCGATGACGAACACCGTGCGGCCCTCCATCAGCTGATCCATGCCGCGCTGCACGATGGCCTCGGTGCGCGTGTCAATGGAGCTGGTCGCCTCGTCGAGGATCATCACCGGCGGATCGGCGACCGCCGCGCGGGCGATGGCGATGAGCTGGCGCTGGCCCTGCGAGAGGTTCGCGCCGTTGTTGGTCAGCAGCGTGTCGTAGCCCTGCGGCAGGCGCGTGATGAAGTCGTCCGCGCCGGCGAGCCTTGCCGCCGCGCGGCACTCCTCGTCCGTCGCGTCCAGACGGCCGTAGCGGATGTTCTCCATCACCGTGCCGGTGAAGAGGTTCGTCTCCTGTAAAACAAGACCGAGGGAGCGGCGCAGATCCGCCTTCTTGATCTTGTTGATGTTGATGCCGTCGTAGCGGATCTTGCCGTCGGCAATGTCGTAAAAGCGGTTGATGAGGTTCGTGATGGTGGTTTTGCCCGCGCCGGTCGCGCCGACGAAGGCGACCTTCTGGCCCGGCTCGGCGTAAACGGATACGTCGTGCAGCACGTCCTTGCCCTCGGTGTAGGCGAAGTCCACGTCGGTGAGGCGCACGTCGCCGCGCAGCTCGGTGTAGGTGAGGGTGCCGTCGCCGTGCGGGTGCTTCCACGCCCAATGACCAGTGCGGCGGTCGGATTCGGTCACGGTGCCGTCGGGCGCGATCTCGGCGTTCACAAGCGTCACATAGCCGTCGTCCGTCTCGGGCTTTTCGTCGATGAGGGCGAACACGCGCTGCGCGCCCGCGCCCGCCATGACGACCGCGTTGATCTGCTGGGAGAGCTGGTTGACGTTGCCGGTGAACTGGCGCGCCATGTTGAGGAAGGGCACAAGGATGGAGATGTCCAGCGCCTTGCCGGAGAGCGACACGTTCGGCAGTCCGATGAGCAGGAACACGCCGCCGACGAGCGCGAGCGTCACATAGAGGATGTTGCCGATGTTGCCGATGATGGGTCCGAGGACGCTGGCATAGGCCTGCGCGCGGAAGCTGTCCTCAAAGAGAGCGTCGTTGAGCCGGTCGAAGTCCTCGATGCTCTTCTGCTCGTGGCAGAAGACCTTGACGACCTTCTGACCCGCCATCATCTCCTGAATGAAGCCCTCGGTGGAGGCGACCGCCTTCTGCTGGCGGACGAAGTATTTCGCGCTGCCGCCGCCGATCTTCTTCGTGACCGCGACCATGGCGATGATGCCGAGCACGAGCACCAGCGTCAGCCAAAGGCTGAAGTAGAGCATGATGGAGAACACCACGAGCACGATCGCGCCGGACTGAATGAGCGCGGGCAGCGCCTGCGAGACGAGCTGGCGGAGCGTGTCGATGTCGTTCGTGTAGTGGCTCATGATGTCGCCGTGCTGGTGGCTGTCGAAATAGCGGATGGGCAGCTTCTGCATCCCACCGAACATTTCGCAGCGCAGCTTATGCAGGAAGCCCTGCGTCATATACGCCATGAGCTGCGTGTAGACCGTCATGGAGAGAATGGAGAGCGCGTAGAGCACGACGAGCAGCGTGAGATAGGGCACGATCTCCGCCTTGGCGGCGGCCCAGTCGCGGCTGACATACCACTTTTCAATGATCTGGATGATGTTCTGCGTGAAGAGCGAGGGAACGGAGGATACAATGGAGGAGAACAGGATGCAGACGAAGGTGACGGGGGCGAGCACGGGGTAGTAGGAAAAGAGCTTCTTCACCGTGCGCCCCAGCGCGGCGGGACCGAGGTCGCGCCGCGTGGGATCGGCGTGCGGATTCACTTTAGGCATTCTCGTCGCCTCCGTTCGTCTGGGATTCGTAGACCTCACGGTAAATCTCGGAGGTCTTGAGCAGCTCCTCGTGCGTGCCGGAGGCGGCAATGGCGCCGCCGTCCATCACGAGGATGAGGTCGGCGTCCTGCACGGACGCGACGCGCTGGGCAATGATGATCTTGGTCGTCTCGGGGATATAGGACTTGAAGCCCTCGCGGATGAGCGCGTCGGTGCGCGTATCGACTGCGGAGGTCGAGTCGTCGAGGATCAGAATCTTCGGCTTTTTGAGCAGCGCGCGGGCGATGCACAGGCGCTGCTTCTGTCCGCCGGAGACGTTCGTGCCGCCCTGCTCGATGTGGGTGTCGTAGCCGTCGGGGAAAGAGCGGATGAAGTCGTCCGCCTGCGCGAGGCGGCAGGCCTCCTCAAGCTCCGCGTCCGTAGCGTTCTCATTGCCCCAGCGGAGATTTTCTTTGATGCTGCCGGAAAACAGCTCGTTCTTCTGCAGCACCATGCTTACGGCGCTGCGCAGCGCGTCGAGGTCGTACTCACGCACGTCCACGCCGCCGACCTTCACGCTGCCCTCCGTCACGTCGTAGAGGCGGGGGATGAGCTGCACGAGGGTCGATTTGCTCGAGCCGGTGCCGCCGAGGATGCCGACGGTCTGGCCCGAGGCGATGTGGAGGTCGATGTCCCGCAGCGCGTATTTCTCCGCGTCGGCGGAATACTTGAAGCTTACGCCGTCAAAGTCCACGGAGCCGTCCGCGACGGTCGTGACCGGCGCGGCGGGATCGGTGAGCGCGGACTCCTCGCTCAAGACCTCGCAGATACGCTTGACGGATTCGGCGGACATGGTGAGCATCACATAGATCATGGAGACCATCATCAGCGACATGAGCACCTGAATGCCGTAGGTGAGCATGGCGGAAAGCTGGCCGACGTCGATGGTCGTGCCGCCGTTCGTGATGATGAGCTTCGAGCCGACGAAGAGCACGAACACCATATTGAAGTACACGCACAGCTGCATGAGTGGGGAGTTGAGCGCGACCACGCGCTCGGCGTGCGTGAAGTCGCCGCGGATGTTGTCGCTCGCGGCGGTGAACTTCTTCGTCTCGTAGTTCTCACGCGCGAAGCCCTTCACCACGCGCATCGCGCGCACGTTTTCCTCCACGGATTCGTTGAGCTTATCGTACTTGCGGAACACCGCGCGGAACGCGGGCATGGCCTCGCGCGCGATGAAGAACAGCCCGACGACCAGCACCGGCACGATGACCACAAAGGTCAGCGCGAGCCTTCCGCCCATAATGAACGCCATGATGATGGAGAAGATCATCATCAGCGGGGCGCGGACCGCGATGCGGATGCACATCATGTACGCCATCTGCACATTCTGAATGTCGGTGGTCATGCGCGTGACGAGCGAGGCGGACGAGAATTTGTCGATGTTCTCGAACGAAAAGCTCTGTACCTTGGTGAAGAGGTCATGGCGCACGTTTTTGGCAAAGCCGGACGCCGCCTTGGAGCCGGTAAAGCCCGCCGCGCCGCCGCACACGAGCGAGATCATCGCCAGCAGCACGAGCACAAGACCCACGCGCACGATGCCGCCGAGCTCCGCGCCGGCCTTGACCTCATTGATGAGGTTTGCCGTTTCAAAGGGAATAATGACGTCGATGGCGACCTCGGCTAAAATGAGCACAAGCGTCCAGATCGTCGGGGCTTTGTATTCGCGGATACATTTTGTGAGCTGTCGGATCATTCGGCATCACATCCTCTCCCGCACGGGAATGGCTCCCGCGCGTCGTTCATATTTTTTGCGTTTTCCAGCATCGCGTCGGTGATGCGTAAAAATTCCGCGATCTCGCCCTCGCTCAGTCCGCGGCAGAGCGCCGTGAACACGCGATCGTCGAAAACACCGATGGCATGATGCAGCTCGTGCGCCCTCTCGGTGGCGGAGACGACCTTGCAGCGGTGGTCCTTTTCGCTGGTGCGGCAGGTGACAAAGCCCTTTTTCTCCAGCTTTTTCAGAAGCTCGGTCATCGTCGGATGCGTGACGTGCGCCGCCGCCTCCAGCGCCTTCTGCGTCACCTGACCCGCGCTCTCGCGCTCCAGACGGCCAAGCTCGCCGAGCACGCCGACCTGCGTGCCGGTCAGCCCCGTCCCGCGGACGTATTCGTCCATCTGCCGGCGCATGGTTTTTTGCAGGATCGCAAAGCGCAGTCCCCTGGGGACGGATCGTTTGCACATGGTTCCTCACCTCGGAAATAAAATTACGTCGTATGCGACCTATTGACCTGCGTATTGTAGCCGAAACGATTTTTCTTGTCAAGCGGGAAAATGAAATGACACAGAAAGTTCACAAATGAAACGGCCCGCCCCTGCGGGACGGGCCGGATCGGCGGAGGGCTTTATTTGCCGGCGGGCACGGCGGTGCGTCGGCGCAGCACGCGGAGGAGCAGATACATCACGGCGAACACCGCGGCGAGAAGCACGGGGTAGCCGAGCAGATGGCTGCCGAAGCGCTCGAAGAGCTTGAGGGGGTTGCCCTCGCCGGCGCGCATGAGGAACATGAAGTTTGTGTCGAACGCGCGGTCAAAGAACCAGATCGGCACGGCCATTGCCGCGAGCAGGGCAAAGCAGCGCGGAAACGCGCGCGGCTGCGGGTCCATGTCGCCGCGGAGAGTCAGCGCAAGGGGATAGAGCGCGAGCAGGAAATGCACGGTGAAGCTGTGGATCACCATGAAGTTGAGCGGCGGCAGCGGGGCCCACGTCGGGAAGAGCAGCGCCGCGCAGGCGGCGGGCAGGCAGACGAAATACAAAAAGGTGTCGAGCAGCTTCGGCCGCCGCCAGGCGTGCAGGGCGATGAGAAAGATATTGATGGAGCACAGGTGCAGCGGCAGGTAATCGAGGCTGAAATTGCCGCCGTAAAGAAGGCCGAAGTCCTTGAAGAGCTCGTCCGCGACGAGCAGCAGCGCGACCGTGCGCCGCCAGCGGCGGCGCTTGTCCGTGTCCATGCCGCAATAGCCGCGGCAGAGCACGGCACCGAGCAGAAGAAAAACGGCGAGCACGGCGAGATGAAAGGGGCCGAAATGCGGCCAGCCGAGGCCCGGCGCGATGGTATCAACGGTTTCCCAGAAATAGGTCATAGCACAGCGATCTGCCTTTCTTTGCGACTTCTGAACAGTACGCCCTGAGTGTAGCACGCGGCGGTGAAAAAAACAAGGGTGCTTGTGCAGTCTTAAAGAAAGTGGTATAATCTTAAGGCATCGCCGCGCAATTGCGTCTGCGCGCTTCGCCGGATCGGCTTGCCAAATTGCGCGGTGCTGCCTTAAAAATCGAAAAGTCTTTTGCGCCGGTCCGCTGTGGGCGGCGCGGAAACGAGGACTGCGTATGAGCGCGATGCTTCCCGGCCGCCAGCTGTGGGCGCAGGGACCGCATATCGTCGCCATCGGCGGCGGCACGGGCCTTTCCACCATGCTGCGCGGGCTGAAAAAATACACGAAAAATCTGACCGCCATCGTCACCGTGTCGGACGACGGCGGCGGCAGCGGTATGCTGCGGCGGGATATCGGGATGCTGCCGCCCGGCGATATCCGCCACTGCATGGAGTCGCTCGCGAACACCGAGCCGGTCATGCAGCAGCTCCTGACCTATCGCTTTGAGAGCGGCACGCTGCGCGGGCAGTGCTTCGGCAATCTCCTGCTCGCGGCGCTCAACGGCGTCACCGGCTCGTTTGACGAGGCGGTGCGCAGCATGGGGCAGGTGCTTGCCATCAGCGGCACGGTCATTCCGGTCACGACGACGGACGTGCGATTGACGGCGACCTTTGAAAACGGCGCCTACGTTGTCGGCGAGAGCAATATCTTCGGCTTCAAAAAGCAGCAGGACTGCCGCATCGACCACGTCGAGCTTCTGCCGGCGCACCCGAAGGCGCTCCCCGATGCGCTCGACGCCATCGCGGCGGCGGACCTCATCCTCCTCGGGCCGGGGAGCCTGTACACGAGCATCATCCCGAACCTGCTGGTGGACGGCGTGGCGGAGGCCATCGCCGCGTCCGACGCGCAGAAGATCTATGTCTGCAACATCATGACACAGGACGGTGAGACCGAGGGCTACACCGCCGCCGACCATCTGGCGGCGCTGCTGCGCCACGGTACGGCGGACATGGTGGAGCTGTGCCTTGCCAATTCCTCTCCCATCCCGCCGGAGCTGGCGGAGCGCTACCGCGCCGAGGGCGCGGAGGTGCTGACGGTCGACCGTGAGCGCATTGCGCAGATGGGCATCGAGCTGGTCGAGCGTCCCTTGGCGTCGCCGTCCGGCGACTTTGCCCGCCACGATCCCGACGCGCTGGCGAGCGCGATACTGGACATCTACCGCGCCCGCGCGGTACACATCTACGGCGGCAGCGAAAGCTACCGCATCGAAAAATAACAGAGCTGCCCGGAGCGGGACTGTCGAAGCGGCGGTCCCGCTCCGCCCGCCGGCAGGAATAATTTTGTCATCCGCGAAAAAAAGACTTGCAAAGGCGTCGGGAGTATGCTATGGTATAGTTGTAAACCGCCGGTGCGGTTTTTCAAAAGAACATTGGTTAGAGCGCCTTAACCAAAGAAGCGTGAAAATGCATAGGATCGACGTCTTTCTTTTTACCATACGGTTAGAGTAGTTTAACTGATGGAATGAAAGCAGCCGTCGTGTGAAATACTACCGGAGGAGGCGAGAGCAAATGTCTGAAGAAATTCTGATCCGTCAGGGCGCGCCGACGCTCGCGGGCATCAAGACGGGAAGCCTGTTTCCCTGCCCCTGCGAGGACCGCGAGGACCTGCTGGCCGACATCCGGCGCCTGAACCGGCGGCTGGTGCCGAAGGGGCTTTGCCTGCTGCCGATCCGCTTTCTGGAGGGACAGGCGCTCCTTTACCTCTACCGCCCCGCCGAGCTGCGGCGAGACCTGCGGGACGCGCGGGTGTCCGAGCTGCTGCGTCAGGCGGGCTACGCCGATGAGAGCTGCGCGCGCTGCGTGGCGCAGCTCATCCGCCGCTTCCGCGAGAGCGGAGAGTTCCCGCACGAGGTGGGGCTGTTCCTCAGCTACCCGCCAGAGGACGTGAAGGGCTTCATCGCCCACCGCGCAAACGATTTTAAGTGCGCGGGGCTCTGGAAGGTCTACGGCGACGAGGAAAAAGCACGCGCGCTGTTCGCAAAATACAAAAAATGCACGGAGATCTACTGCGCGCTCTGGCAAACCGGCTCGAAGCTCGAGCAGCTTGCCGTCGCAGTTTGATACTATATCATCATCGAAAGGAACATACGAATATGAAAACTGCTGTTGTTTACTGGAGCGGCACGGGCAATACGGAGGCCATGGCGAAGACTGTGGCCGAGGGCATGACCGCCGCAGGCGCAGAGGCTGTGCTGCTCACGCCCGCCGAGGTCGCACCCGGCGATCTGAATGCCTACGGCGCCATCGCCTTCGGCTGTCCCGCCATGGGCAGCGAGGTGCTGGAGGAAATGGAATTCCAGCCGATGTTCGACGCATGCAAGCGCAGCCTCGGCGGCAAGCGTGCGGCGCTGTTCGGCTCCTACGGCTGGGGCGACGGCGAGTGGATGCGCAGCTGGGAGAAGGACTGCGGCGACGCGGGGCTGAACCTCGTGTGCGAGAGCGTCACCTGCTGCGACGCGCCCGACGATGCGGCGCTCGAGGCCTGCCGCGAGCTCGGCAGGGCGCTGGCGAAGTAAGGAAGCGGCAATGGACAGCGCGCGCAAAAGGCTTCGGCGCAAGCTGCCGGTCCTTATGCTGACTGCGGCCGTTCTGCTGCGTCTTGCCATCGGCGGATCGGTCGGATAAAGCCCGCGGAGCACGCGGGCAGGGGAAAGAAAATACCGTCGGGGATCGCTCCCCGACGGTATTTTTTCGCTGTTTGATTCGGTTTCTTAATTCAGGAAGTCCTTGAGCTTCTTGCTGCGGCTGGGATGGCGCAGCTTGCGCAGCGCCTTGGCCTCGATCTGGCGGATGCGTTCGCGCGTGACGTTGAACTCCTTGCCGACCTCCTCGAGCGTGCGGGGACGGCCGTCCTCGATGCCGAAGCGGAGCTTGAGGACCTTCTCCTCGCGCGGGGTGAGGGTGGAGAGCACGTCCACGAGCTGCTCCTGCAGCAGCGTGAACGACGCGGCCTCGCTCGGCTCGCTCGCGCCCTCATCGGGAATGAAGTCGCCGAGATGGCTGTCCTCCTCCTCGCCGATGGGCGTTTCGAGGGAGACGGGTTCCTGTGCGATCTTCAAAATCTCGCGCACCTTGTCCACGGGCATCCCCATCTCGGCGGAGATCTCCTCCGGCGAGGGGTCGTGACCGAGGGACTGGAGCAGCTGGCGGGAGACGCGGATGACCTTGTTGATGGTCTCGACCATGTGGACAGGGATGCGGATGGTGCGCGCCTGGTCGGCGATGGCGCGGGTGATGGCCTGACGGATCCACCACGTCGCGTAGGTCGAGAATTTGTAGCCCTTGGTATAGTCAAACTTTTCGACGGCCTTGATGAGGCCGAGATTGCCCTCCTGAATGAGATCGAGGAACAGCATGCCGCGGCCGACGTAGCGCTTGGCGATGCTCACGACGAGACGGAGGTTTGCCTCCGCCATGCGGCGCTTGGCCTCCTCGTCGCCCTGCGACATGCGCACGGCGAGCTCGATCTCTTCCTCCTGCGTGAGCAGGCTGACCTTGCCGATCTCCTTGAGATACATGCGCACGGGGTCGTCGGTTGAGTAGGAATCCACCATGCTGTCGGCTTCGGCGATTTCTTCTTCGGTGACCTCATCGATCTCCTCGAGCTCGTCGAGCGCGGGAAGGAGCTCGTCATCGTCGATGGGCGGCAGATCCTCGCCGACGGTCTCGATGTTCAGCTCTTCAAGCGTATCGTAAAACCGGTCCATCTGCTCCTGCGAGAGATTCAGCCCGTCGATGACGTCCGCGATCTCCTTGAGCGTCAGCTTTCCGGCCTTCTTGCCCTTTTCGATCAGGTTGGACAGGCGCTCCTCGCGGGATTTCTGCGTGTCCTCCGGCTTTTCCTTCTTGCCGCGCGCGCCGTGGGTGGGCTCAAGCTCGTCATCCTCGGGAACGTCCGCGATCTCTTCCGGCTCGTCGGTCGCGAGAATGGCGTCGGCCAGCGCCGTAAGAGCCTCTCCCTCGCTGACGGGCGCGGATTCGGGCAGCTTCGCCTCCGGCAGCTTTTCTTCCGGCATGTTCTTTTCTTTCTGCTCGCTCATCGTTTATCCTCCAAAACTTTTTGTCTTTCTGTATTTTTCCGCCAGAGCGCGGAGATCGTCCTCGGCGTCCTCCGTGCGTCCGGTAATAACGGCTATGTAATCGGATATGGCCTTGTCCGCGTGGGAAAGATCCTCCGGCGCGCCGAGCACCGAGGTGAAGTGGCTCATCTCGTCGCCGGTGAACTGTCCGGCCAGCACCGCCATGGAGATCGTCTCGCCGGTCTGTACGCGGCGCAGAAGCTCGCGGTAGAGCCGCGCGAGCACGGGAGAGGAAAAGCTCTCCGGCGGCGGCAGGGTCTTGCCCTTCGCCGCGTCCGGATCGAGATACAGTATCCGGATCAGGCCTTCCTCGGCGCGCGCCGAGCGCGGATCGTCGTACCGGATGGAGCGCTGCGCGGGCTGCGCCGTCTGCGTGGGGCGGGCGGCGTCGCGCGCTTCCCGCTTTTTCGCGTCGGCAATGCGGCGGCGGCGCAGCCGTTCGGCCTCCTGCAGCACCGCCTCGCGCGATACGCCCGCCTTTTCCGCCACGCGCGCGGCGTATACCTCGCGCTCGACCGCGCCCGGCAGTGACGCCAGAAGCGAGGCCGCGCTCTTGAGATAGTCCACGCGCCCCTCGTCGGTCGTGGGCGGGTTTTTCGCCTCCACGTCGCGCAGCCGGTATTCGATCTGTCCGGCGCTCGCGTCAATGAGATTGCGGAAGGCGTCCGCGCCGTTTTTCTTGATGAACTCGTCCGGGTCCTTCGCGCCCGGCACCTGCAATACGCGCACCTTGAGATCGAGCTTTTCGAGAATGCCGATGCCGCGCGTGGCCGCCTTTTTTCCCGCCTCGTCGCTGTCGTAGCAGAGAACGACCTCGTTCGTGTAGCGCGAAATAAGCCGCGCCTGCTCGGGCGTGAGCGACGTGCCGAGCGAAGCGACCGCGCCGTCAAACCCCGCCTGATGCAGGGAGACGACGTCAATGTTGCCTTCTACGAGAATGATATACCCGTTTTTTGACTTTTTAGCCAGATTCAAACCGAAAAGATTATGGCTTTTGCTGAAAACGGGCGTTTCGGGGCTGTTTAAGTACTTCGGCTCGCCATCGCCGAGAATGCGGCCGGAAAAGCCGATCACGCTGCCGCGCACATCGATGACCGGGAACATGAGGCGGTTGCGGAAGGCGTCGTACACGCCGCCGGATTTGCCGTGCTTCACGAGGCCGGCCTCGAACATCTCCTGATCGCTGTATCCCTTCCTGCGCATCGCGTTCGCGAGCGATTCCCACGAATCGGGCGCAAAGCCGAGACCGAAGCGCGTGACCATCGCGGGAGAAATGGCGCGGCGGCGGACATAGTCCTGTGCCGGGGCGCCCTGCGGTGATTTGAGCATATCATGGAAAAACCGCGCCGCGTCCCGGTTGAGCTCCAACAGCCGCGCCCGGCGGGACGTATCCTCGCTCTGCGCTTCCTCCGGCAGAGGCATGTTCGCGCGCCGCGCCAGAAACGCCACGGCGTCCGGGAACGAGAGATTTTCGATCTCCATGATGAAGTTGATGACGCCGCCGCCCTTGCCGCAGCCGAAGCAGTGGTAGATCTGCTTATCGGGCGCAACGGAGAACGAGGGCGTTTTCTCGCTGTGGAACGGGCACAGGCCGAAGAGGTTCGCCCCGCTCTTTTTTGTCAGCCGGACGTACTGACTCACCACGTCCACAATGTCGTTGCGCTCGGTCAGCTCGTCGAGAAACCGTTCGGGAAATGCCATGATACGTCCGCCTCCTATTGCAATAAATTTTGGTTGGAAACCCGGCATCCGGCCGGGCTTCTTTCGTTTGCTGTGCAGCGCTTATTTCACGCTCCACGCCATGGGGATGAATATCTCGCCGTACTGATAGATCGCGTAGTCGTCCGTCATGCCGGAGACATAGTCCGTCACGGCGCGCTCGAGCCCGTCGCGCTCCATAATGCCGCGGAAATCGTCCGGCAGCTTCTCGGGATACCGGCAGTAATGCTCCCAGATGCCGCGCAGGATGTTCTCGACCTTGGCCTCCTCGCCCTTGGCGACGGGGTTGTGGTACACGCGGTCATAAAGAAATTCGTGGAACACGTCCCAGACTTCCTGCATATCGTCCGAAATGCCGACATTTCCCGCGCTGCTCGTCCGAATGATGTTATCGACGAGCGAGTTGATGCGGCGGCTGTTGCGCGTGCCGAGCCGCTTTACGATGATCTCCGGCAGCTCAGACTCCGCGACGATGCCGGCGCGTATCGCGTCGTCCAGATCGTGATTCAGATACGCCACATGGTCGCACAGCCGCACGACGACGGCCTCGCGGCTCTCCTCGGGATGGCCCTTTGTGTGGGCAAGAATGCCGATGCGCGTTTCCTGGCAGAGATTGAGCCCTCGGCCGTCCTTTTCGATGCAGTCCACCACGCGCAGCGACTGCTCGTAGTGCCGGAAGCCGGGGCCGTAAATTTCGTTGAGCGCCCGCTCCCCGGCGTGGCCGAACGGCGTGTGGCCGAGATCGTGGCCAAGAGCGATGGCCTCGCACA
>ERZ824978.234-NODE-234-length-85781-cov-4.355610_pt1 | contig 85781 bp, 71 predicted proteins | sample MGYA00519860_ERZ824978 | MGnify/ENA primary metagenome ERZ824978 (study PRJEB31778, sample SAMEA3449184) | human gut metagenome | biome: human gut; feature: human-associated habitat; material: faeces | place: United Kingdom | collected 2010/2012 ... | reverse complement strand
GCCATAAATATTGTCTTATCCGTGACCCGTAACTGTCTCCCCTTGAAAACTCACGACTTTAGCTTTGAGCGAGTACGCAGCACTTTTTATGATAAAAAGCAATGCCATAGTTCAATATTTTTTTATAGCCACGGTTTCTAAGTGCCTGATCATAATCCCTATCTTTGATCTGCTGCAAGGCCTCACGGCAATCCTGTTCCATCTTTTTTTCTTCGCTACTGTACTTTAGCTCTATCACAATTCCTACGCTTTCTTCCATTCCTTTTGTTTCTATTTGGATATCACTAAAACCATCACCTGATTCCCGGTTAGACAAAATCTCCCAATTTTGCTGATAGCCAAGGATTCCAAGCATTAGCCCATGGTAAAAATTCTCATGGAGCGACCTTGCAAAATTGTCACGCACGCTGATCGTTTGTCCCATATATTTTGTCAGCAGTTGTTCTACTTTTCTGGCATCTGCTGCAAGAATAGCTTTGCAAAAGCTATCGAGAAGTTCCCCATTCTGAACTACTTCCTCGCGAAACAGTACCAGCACCCTATCAATAATAATGCTGCAGATCTCACGGTTTGGCACGGCAAGGCGATAGTATCCGTTTCCAAGGTATCCTCGCTGTGTCAGGTATCCCGTCATAAATAGCGTACTCCAAAGGTTGTCCATGCTGGCATATAGTTCCTTATATGTGATCATCTCGTCCACCCGTTTTGTCACAGTATCGCCGCTCACCAACATCTCCAGCTCACTTTTTGTCAGCATATGCGGTTCCTTCATACTGTTAACAAAATGGCGAATGACTTCATTTCCGCTCGTATTCATCCAATAATTTTTCATCTCAACATCTGGATTTTTCCGGTGATCACTGCAATAATTCACTACATCCCACGGACAATAGACATCAGCTTTACCAAAACGATAGCCGTCATACCACTCCCTAACCACACTAAAGTAATCTTGTAATCCATAGTATTGCAGCATCGCCTTTACTTCTGCATCTGTAAAACCAAAAGTCTCATCAAATTCCTGATCTGTAATCGAATAAACCTTAAAGTTGTTCAGTCCAGTAAAAATACTCTCTTTCGCAATTCTAAGACACCCGGTCAGCACAGCAAAAGCCAAACTGTCATTTGACTTAAGAACATTGCCAAACATATTTCGAAGCAGCAATACCATATCATCATAATATCCATTTTCATAAGCCTTTGCCAATGGCACATCATACTCGTCAATCAGCACCACGACCTTTTGAGAAAAATGGATTTCCAGCAATTCCGTAAGCTCCTGAAGACTGCTTGTAATAGTATCGTCCTCCATCTGACGATCCAAGAACTGCACAAAAAGCTCTCTATCAATTGCATCCATTTTTTCATCTTCCAACAAGGCACGATGTCTTCGTGCCTCTTTATTGATAATGCGGATCAGCTGTGCCCGTGCCTTTTCATACGAATCCGCATCCACTCCCTTTAAGCTGATCGAAACTACTGGATACCTTCCCATATAGGCATCGCATAGATCTTTATTTTGCGCAATATAAAGTCCGTCAAAAAGTGTTGGATCCATTCCAATCTCGAAAAAATATTGAAGCATACTCATATTCAATGTTTTTCCAAAACGGCGTGGACGAGTAAACAATGTTACCTCACATCCCTCTTCAATCACTTGCTCAATTAGCTCCGTTTTGTCCACATAATAATATCCACCCTCACGCAGTTTTTCAAACTGATCAATGCCAACAGGCAGCCTTGCCTGCCGAATCTTCATGCCAATCGGCTCCGTTGTTTTTCTTTCCATATCGTGCACCTATCCTTCCTGCCTATCAGCCCTTCGTTCACACCATCGTTTTAAAGATCATTTCCTTATCAATATCATACCATATTTTGGACAGGTTGTCATTGGATTCACAATTCAATCTGAACAGAAAATTAACCGCCCACTACTATTATAGTGGACGGTCAATAAAAAACCTATATTTAACTTTTGTCACAAATTTTATTTTTTCAGTTCTCTTCTTACTATCAGCACAATTGCGATTGCCATTAGTCCTACGCCTGCTGTGACCATCATCATACCGATGCGTCCTGTTGGATCTTCGATACCGAGGATACGTCTTGGTGATTCTGGCGGTGTGGTGGGCTGCGGTGCTGTTGTTTGTGGTGCTGTGGTTGGTGTTGTCTGACTTGGTGTCGTTGGTGCTGCCGGAGTCGTTGGCTGATATGGACTCGACTCTTCTTCCGGTGTTCTGCTCTCTGACGGTGTCGTTGACTCCGCTGGGCTTGTTGGCTCTGACGGTGTTGTCTCTTCTTCAGATGACGTACTCTCGTCTGGAGTTGTTTTGTCTGGAGTCGTCTCTTCTGGTGTCGTTGAATTACTCTCGTGCGGATTGGTTGGTCCGTCCGGCTCATCTTCTTCTGGAATGGAATGCTTTGGAATAATGCGGTTTTGGTAGATCAAATCACCGTTTGCATCGCGTCCCGGAAGAAATACAAGTGACATAACTACTGGGCCATAATCATCATAGGAACTTGGAACAATCAGGTACATACCAAATGGAATAGAAGAAATACTGCAGCGTCCTGTCACATCTGTTGCCAGTGTATAGGTCGGCTGAATGTCGTTCTCATCTATCCAGATCTTTAAGCGTCTACTCAGTGCAACCAGCTCTTTTGCAGTCTTCACATCTGTCTTATAACCACAATCTTCAAAATCAGGCATAAACTTTAATGACTGTCCGTCTGGTGCCGTGATGCCGTCTGTGATCTGATACATGCTGAAGATAACGCCCTCCATAGGAGTAGATTCATCCTCCAATGTAATCTCCAATGAAACATCCTGCTCATCTGCATTTACTGCCATAATCTGTGCGCATGATGTTACCAGCAGACATATTATCAATAACAGGCCTTGCAAATATCGCTTTACTTTCATACTTTTCATACCCTCTTGTCTCCTTCCTATTATCGCTTTCTCTTGCGGCTATGCAAGAGAACCCAGATCAACAGCACTACTAGAATCGGCACTGCTACAGCTGGTGCAACCAACTTTGGTTCTATCTGAATCGCATCCGCTGTTACGCGAATGGCACTTGCGCTTGCCTTTGTCTCTACGCGGTGTCCTCTAACTAGAAGACGATGCGTATTGATTCCATATGGTGTACAAGTGACCAGTGTACACAGATCTTTGTCTTCTTCAATCTCCAGATCCGACAGATCATCCGGCTCTACGATTCGAATCTGATCTACCTCATATGTCAATGTTTCATCCAGAACACGAATTAAAAACTCATCTCCTACTACCAGCTCATCCAAATTGGTAAAAAGCTTAGCAGAGGGCAAACCTCTGTGTCCTGATAATACGGCATGTGTTCCCGGTCCTCCAACCGGAAGTGATGAGCCTTCGATATGACCAATTGCAATCTGAAGGATACCTTCGTCTGTACCATGATAGATTGGAAGGGAAACCTTGATCTTTGGAATTTCTATGTATCCTAAAATTCCATTGTCACTGACATCTAACAGTGATTCATATTCTTCTCGCTCTTCGTCTGTCATGATCCAGCGGTTTGACTTATTTTTAAGCTGCTGGTTATATTCGTAAGCATCATCCCACATGTGCTCATACTGCTTATCATCTACTTCGGCAACTGCCTGTGCATATGTGGCAATTGCTCTCGACTGATGCAGCGAGTTCCAATAATCGCTGACGGTCGGATACAGCAGCAAGGACAGACCTACCAAGAGAATCAAGAGTAATAAGATGGTAGTCATATTTTTTTTGATCCACTTCATAAGCTCTCCTCACGGTTGTATCTGGATGCCTCAAAAGAGGCATCCGATTGCAACCTAGTTTGTTTCTTTGTGTTATCTTTGTGTTACCCGGATGTTCTACGAAGGAGCCTCGGCTACCGTTTACGTAATGATAGTCATCTCTCGCACAAATAACTTTTTTGCTCTGTTTAACTGATTAATTATTAACGAATCAATCGTGCTGACAAAACAATTAGCGTGCGCTCATGCGCTTCTTGGTGATCAGAAGAATTGCTGCGCCAAGAACAAGGATAGAACCAATAACGTAGAAGATTGTGGTACCCATGCCACCGGTGGATGGAAGCTCAGAACCCTTATTATTGACTACGTCAGCATTCAAAGAACCCTCTGTTTTATTCTCAGTAAATGTAATTTCTCCAGTTACCTTTGTTCCAGTTAATTCTGTTAATACCGCATCACGATTTGTTCCATCCCAAGTAATTGTATGATCTGCATTTACAGTAAATGTAATTGGAGCAATTGTATTGTACTCAGCTGGTGTCTTAGTCTCGGTAAGAGTATATTTGCCATCATCCAAGCCCTTAAATGTGAAAGAGGTTCCATCTGTTGATTTTATTACTGCAACCTTTATAGGATCTCCATCTTTCACCTCTTTGGTAAGTGTAAATTCAGCACCTGCCAGAGGTTGCCTATCAGAATCAATCTTATTGATAACTACCTTGTATGTAAATACAATAACATTGTCCCATGGTGTTTCGCCTGTTTCTGGCTTATGACCTTCCTGCTCTTCATTCGGGTTATTTGAGAACTCAAGCTTAGCTTTATTCAGATTTCCATGACTTCCAAGAACAGCATCTTTATTCAGAGTAGCAGTATATTCAACACGAATCTTAGTGCCATTTTCTACTGTGTAGCCATATTCTTCTGCTGCTGCCTTTAAATCTTCAAATACAACTTCAAATGTGCAACCATCAGTTGAAGTGATGTTTAACTGATATCCCTGCGTAACCTCTACATCACCTACAAATACCTTAACAGTACTTGCATTGAATGTCAAACCATCTTCCTGCTCATCATGGAATGCAAAATAATACTGCTTATATTCAGAATAATTTGCTGCTACCTTACCTTCCAACTTGAATGGAATCTCATCACCGATATCATAGTCGGCAGAGTCCTGCCAATCTGTTTCAGTACCGTCAGTATCATTCTTATCCTTCAGTTTCTTCTCAAAGGAAGGGACTTCACTCTTAGGGTCAATATCAACATTACCTACTACCTTTACAATGTAAAGAGTATATGCATCTGTTCCTGATACAGTGTTATCCTTATCCTTAATCAGATAGTAACCTGCTTCTGCTTCATAAGTTGAACCATTTGTAACAGTTCCCACTGGTGTAGATGTTAAGTTTGCATACTGCTTAATTACTTCCAATTTCTCAACATCTGTTTTACCATTTACTGCTGTAAGAGCATCAATTACATCCTGACTAACAGCTTCACCCTTAGTTACAGTACCATTTGCACCCCACTTCACATTAGACAATATAGTTCCAGATAAATCACCTGTAAAGATCTGATAGATCTCATACTGATGAGAACCTGACGGTGCTGTGATTGTGTAAGTATTGCTACTTCCAGTTGGATTTTCTGTTGCAAATGTTGCGATACTCATTGCAAGTACCATGACTAAGCTGAGTAACAGAGCCATGACTTTTTTCATTTTCTTCATATTTTACTTCCTCGCTTTCTTTTCTATTCCTATCCTTTTTCGTTTTTTGGGCTATGCCCTCCCTCTGAATAATGCGTAGGAATTGCGTATATTGAGGGTTCCCCATGCTTGGGGAGTTAGAGAATTTGTTACCAAATTCTCCTGCCTCCTTTCTGCATGTGTTTTTTATATATCAGGAATGCTGCCCCTGCTGTTAGGAGCACGCCGCCCATGGTATACCAATAGGTACCGGTTCCACCGGTTTCTGGGAGGGTGATTGATTGTTCCTCCTCTTTCTGGTTTGTAATGTAGATGATACCAGTTTGGATACCACCGTTATTAAGATATGTAGTCCTATAACCTGGTATTGTTACAGTTTCTTTTACAATATAGTAGTATGGTGCTTTTTCACTATCGGCTTTAGGAAGATCAGACCAAGAAACTGTCCAATTGTTAGCTGCTTTCAATGCTACATTTTCTAGCTTTGTACCAGTTTCTGTAACAGCTACTTCTCCACTACCAGAAACTGGCTCATATGCCTGTGGTGAATCATATTTTGGTGTAGGATGTCCATAATCATGCTGATTTCCTTTACTTTCGTAAATTGTAACTACCATATCTGAAGTCACACTCGCTATTATATAATCATAAACATTCTTCTCATATCCATCACTATAATCTTTTCGTTCAACCAACTGTTGTTGTTCAGTTTCATTAAAAAACTTATTTTTTACTTGCCACTCTTCAAAGGTAATAGTAAATGGACTTCCCTTCGCCACTTCATATTTTTCAGTTTTAACACAATCCGACAATTGATAATTTACAGTTACCGTCCATTTTGCCAGTTGTTGCTTCTGCCTATAAACTGTAACCTGAATACTATCTGTAGGTGGATTTACCAATATGGATCCATCCTTGTTTTCCCAAACCTTTTTTACTGTAATTTCCGTATTGTCGTTTGGAACATACAAGATGGCATCTTTATTCGTAGTCTCATAGAATTTAATCTTATCTGCGCTTACGCTAGCTGCTGAAAAGATACTATTCATATTCGTAATCGTAGTATTCTTATCGCTCTTCATAAACACAAAGTAGATTTCTTCGGCCAACCTACTATAGCCTGACGGTGCTTTTGTCTCCTGCAGTCTGTACAATGTTTCCTGTGCAAATTCCTTTGGCAGTTCAACTTCACCCTGTTCATCCGAAACATATTTTCCATCTGTATGTTTGTCGTCACTCACAATTTCCCATGCATTAGATGCTGAATTAAATTTTTCAATTTTAAATTCAGCTCCTGGAAGAAGGTTTGTATAGTCATCGCTATCTACCTTATAAATTCTCAATGATCCTTTATCAACAGATGCTCCAGATGCTTCATTATGAATCACATTACTTGTTGACGATGAAAATTTACCATATAACTTCACCTGATTTGTTACTGTAGGTGAAATTGCACTTCCACACTCTATGCGATACCTATAAACAAATACACATGCTGTTTCATCTGGTATTACAAGATTTAAAACATTTGTTTCACTGTCATACTTTAATGTATACCTGCTTGAATTTACTTTAATACCTCTATAATTTTCTTTCGATGCATCATAATAGTATAATCCAGTATTTCCAAGATCCAGATATGCATTAACATCAGCTGGCAAACCTAGTGTGTCTGACAATGTCAACGTATCCGCATACGGGTTCATATTTGCTCCAGCCGGATTCACTACAACAGAATACGCTGCATAATAAGCGATTATGTTTCCATTGCTGTCTCTTTCTACTTCTACAGCTGAAGTTTTTTCAACCTTAGTTATAGGTCTGGTCACAGTAGTTGTCTGAGAATCTGAATTTGACCCCCATTCCACTTTATTAACATATGTTTTATCGGTAACAGTCAAATCATTCCACTCATCTTTAATGGACACACGGTATGTAATTGCAATCTTATACCCCTTCTGATTCATATTTGCTGACTTTAATGCGTTCAAATAGCCAGCATGTATTGTTATCGTCATATTCTGTCCATCCAATGACACAGTTGGCTTTTTATCACTCGAAAAATCATAATATTTAGGCTGTCCTGTTGAATCTGGATAATATGCCACACGACATGAATAATTATCACCACTATCCAAAAACCAACCTTCTACTGAAGCTTCATCTAATTTCACCCCATCTGGAAGTACATCTTTTAAGACGATATCTTCATCTTTTCCTTCTTCTAATTGAAGTACTATACGATAGTATAAATATCCGTCTTTCAAACTATCATATGTCATCTCCTTACTTCCTTCTGATATAACGGTGGAAAAATGTTTGTTCATTATACTACTTTGCGGAGTATTATAATCTCTATCCCAATAAGATGTACTCTGCTTTGACAAAGCTTTGTCTTTCTTAATTGTGTGAGTGGACTCTGCATCTTTATAATGTTCCGGAAGTTCTGCCCTATTTTTAAATACAAGTGAAGTACCTGGCTGCATCTGTGATACATCTGCATAAGTACTATACGCATCAAGAATCATGTATTTTGCTTTGATGTTAGTTCCACTTTTTGGTGTTATCTTTATTTCAAAAGATTTTACTTTTTGTGTGGTATCTGAAGGTTCAATTACATTTTCTGATGCATCATAGTATGTCACACTCAAAGTCACCTTATCATTATTATAAGAAAGCTTTGAATTATCACTAAGCTGTAGAGCAAAACTTTTTGCAATATCTGCTTGCAATTCACTAGCTACTGCGTAATGATCATTTGGAGAACTTGCATCCAGAATTGTGTCTCTATATGTAAACTCTACCAATTCTGAATCTGGAAGTGAAACAGTTGTACTCCATGTTAACTTCTTCATTCCATTGTTTACAGCTTCTTCATTCTTATAATTCTTGCTAACACCCCAGTCACGATGAGTAACATCTACTCCCGCCGTGCTGCTGTTTCCTGTTCCATCCTTTCCTATTGTTCCTGTATTCGTAACCTTTCCGTTGTTATCTGGAGCTGTGGTCCTATAAGTTATTCGATATTCACCTGTATATGGTTGGTCAGTTCCAAATGTGTATTCAATACTTCCATCTGCTTTCACTGTAGCTTTACCAACAACTGCATTATTATTGGTAGTATCAACCACATCAAATTCTGTTCCGATAAAATCAATTCCATCTGGAAGCGTATCTGAGAACGTATATCCTTGAATATCCTTTCTACCCTTATTCAAAGTAACTGTCCAATTGATAACATTTTGGTCAGAATCATAACCACCTGTTTTGCTGATCATTGCCTTTGAAATCTCAATAGAAGACCATGTTTCTTTATTTTCAACTTTTATTGTTGCCTTAGCTGTATTATTTACAGTAGCTGCGCCATCCCAGTTTCCAGAACTATCAACTGAAATATTCGCAGTATACTTTACAATATACTTTTCTCCTGCCTTTAACTCTGGCAAATCCTTCAATGTAAACTTCGGATAACTATCCCAAGTTTTATCAAATGTCGGTGCATATCCATTTACTTCTATTTGATTTCCAAAGTCATCTGCTTTATAAATCTTAAAACTATTTTGATCAAATGTTGCTGATACATGTTCTGATGCTCTAAAATAATCCTCTATTGTAACTGGACTTCCACTGCCTTTCTTAGATGAAGCAACGACTTCATAATCAACAGTCTTTCCGTCTTTACTTACGGATCCAGATTTCTCAACAGAAATATCATTTTTTAGTGTTTCTTCCTGCTTATCAATCTTAAGAGTTCCACCCTCACCAGCAAATTCAATCTCGCCATTCTCGTTTGTACCCGATGCTGAAACAGTTCCTTCAAACCAAATATTACCATTAAACTGCTTTCCGTCAGCTACAAAGTCATCTTCAAACTCAATTTCAATCATTCCATCTGGTGAAATTGTGTACGTACCAACAGCGACACCATTTCTGTAAACAGCTCCACTTTCTTCTTTGCGTAATTTAACTCCGCTTGGCAACTGATAGTAAATCTTCTTATTGCTAATATTTACTTCTCCATCTGGAATATTATAAGAAATATTAAATCTTACCTGAGAACCTTCCTTTATTGCCTCTCCATCTTTTACTGGAACCCAATATCCATTCTCAATTTTAGAAAAAGCAATTTCTGTAATGTATTGTCCAAAATCAATACCCGTAGAAGATGCCTGCGCTCCAGCATTACTTCTTGCCCTGCGCATTCTTCTTAAACTTGAAGATGAACTATTTTTGTCTACTGTCAGTAATGCTCCATCTACTTCCAGATTCCAATTATTAATGTCATACTCAAATGAGGTTTCGCTTTCAGCCTCTGAAGTTTCTTCCTCACTACTCTCCTCTTCCGCCTCTGAAGTTTCTTCCTCTGTAGATGCTTCTTCACTCGTCAGCTCTTCTTCAGATGTTTCCTCAGTAGAAGTCTCTTCGAAGCTCTCCTCTTCAGAACTCTCTTCTTCGGTACTTACTTCTTCGGTACTTACTTCCTCGGTACTTACTTCCTCTGAGCTTTCTTCTTCGCTCTCTGCCTCGATGGAAGAACTTTCCTCTGTCTCGCTTTCGGACTCTGATTCTACCTCGGATTCCGATTCAACCTCTTCTGCTGTCTCGGTCTCGGACTCTGCCTCTGTTTCGTCTTCGCTTGATGCTTCAAGGCTTGTTTCTTCGATGCTTGTCTCTTCTGTACTTGCTTCTTCTAAGCTTGTTTCTTCGCTTGATGCTTCTGTACTTGGCTCTTCTGCATCGGTGTCTGCCTCACTTGAAGTTTCTTCTGTTGAAGTTTCTTCTATTGAAGCTGTTTCGCTGTTTTCGTCTTCGCTTGATGTTTCTTCGTTCTGACCAGCGGTTACTGCTTCACTGGTTGCTGTCTCTTCGGTGCTCTTTTTGTAGCACTCGTCTGTATGTACATGCTCTACTCTGTCACAGATTAATGTCTCTACGAGATTCTGCTTTTCTGTGAAACATGTTTCGCTGTGCTTATGCTCTTTTAATTCTAGCTTTCCACATGCGAGTACGCCGTCTTTGTAGCACTCTGCTGTGTGGGTATGAAGCTCGGCTGGCTCTTCACAGATTAGTACCTGCACATCCTGGTAGCAGGCTTCGCTGTGTGTGTGACCTGCGCTTTCTGGAGTGGTGCATTTTAAAACATCTGTCCACTCGTAGCATTCGTCACTGTGCGTATGCTCTTCTAGTGTGCAGATTAAATTGCCGTCTGCATCGTAGCAGCCTTCGCCGTGTGTATGCTCTTCTTTGCTGCAGGTTAATGAGCCCTGCTGCTTTGTGTAGCATTCAGGCGTATGAGTATGACCTGATGATTCTTCCTGTGTACATACTAACTGCTTCTGCATCTGATAGCACTCTGCTGTGTGCTGATGCAGCTTATGCTCTGGAATGGTGCATACTAGATTGCCGTCTTTGTCGTAGCAGGATGCGTCATGTTCATGAATCACAAAGTCTGCATAACCACAGATAAGCTTATGCTCTGCATCGTAGCAGGCTTCTGTATGCTTATGTACACCTAGTGAATCTGTCGTACAGGCAAGCTCTTTCTCCTTTTCATAATGCGAGCTGTAGCAGTTTGCGTCGTGTTTGTGCTCTGTGATACCGCACTCTGCTTTGTTTTCCATGGTGATGGCCGGCAGAATCAGCATATATGTCGTTACAAACACAACAACAACCGCCAGTGTGGTGACTATTCGATACCACATTTGACGTTTCTTATGATCCTTCATGATTGAACGAATCTGTTTTCTTAACGGATTTTCCAAAACAGACGCCCCCTTTCTCCTACTTGATCTGGCCAAAGTTTGTAAATGGCCAGACACAAAATACTAATTTTCCAACAATTTGCTCCTGTGCCACACATCCGACAGACGTGCTTCTGCTATCAACTGAAACGCTTCGATGATCACCCATAACAAATACTCTTCCTTCAGGCACTTGATATGGCAAGTCTATGTCGCATTCGCCAAGCGCCTTCTCAAATACGTATGGCTCATCGAGGGATGTTCCGTCAACTGAAACATTTCCCTCTTCGTCGATATCTACCCACTGTCCTGCTGTTGCAATCACACGTTTTACTAAGATCTTATTATTGTAGTAAAATGCAATTATGTCCTGCGCTTCAAATTCCGAACCAGAAACGGAGACAACTATGTCTCCATCTGATAAGGTCGGCGTCATGGACGTACCATAGATCTGTAAAACAGGTAACACCAAAGTAGCTACCAGTACTGCTACTGCCGCCACTGTAATGAGTGTATAAACCGTGCTTCGAAGCGTGCTCCTGTAGCTCTTTTTGTAAAGCTCTCTGTGAAGCTCTTTTTCAAGAACCTCTATCGGCGGCACTTCAAGTGGTTGTGGTTGTTTTTTATTTTTTTTCATGAGACACCTCCACCTACACTGGGAGATGTCTCAAGGCGCGTCCATGTGCTTGGATCGCTGCCTTCACTAGAATTGTTTTTCTCGATCTCTTCTTTTTCTTTTTCTAACTGAGCATACAGAGCGTCTCTTTTTGCCTCGCTCTCATAACGAAGCCGCCTGCAATACTCCTGTGTATCTTCTCTCATCACAGCACATGCATCAAGTGTCTTCTGGCGAAGCGCCTGGAACTCTACATTCTTTTCGTGCTCCATACGCTTGATACTTTCGATGTATTGGGATGCTGCCTGATCTGCAGCTTTGAATATGTCGTTTAATGCGAGAGCTGCTTCTGCAATCGAACCTGTCTGCTGCAACTGAATCGTTCGATTATCAAGCTGTTTCTGAAGCTCGTCAACCTTCTTTTTAAGTGACTCGACTTCTTTTGACTGCTCAATAAGCATTTCAAGAAGCTCCGCGCGACTTAAACGCTTGCTGTCTCTGCTCTCTTTGCTGTCATCTCCCTGCATATCCATACTCCTTCCAAGTTTTCACCGTTGCCAGTTGAACTGGTGAACATGCTGTTTTTTTGCTTGTTTAAACAGTACCACATTTCAAACACTTTGTAAAGTACCTTTTTTGTTTTTTTTCACATTATTTTGCAAAAAATCAGTTCGTCATCGCTAACTTTTGTATGTTTTGTCCTAGCAATCGTTTTTTTGCTCTTGTATCATCCTCTTTTAGTATACCATGTCCTCTCTTTTTGTAAATCATCCCAAAGTATGAGAGAACATACGTTAATCCCCCCCAGTGAAATCTCTCATTTGACTTCTCTCCTCTCTTATGCTATAATGTAAGAAATTTTTAAGATTTGTAGTTAATGTGATTTTTTTATATAACGGGGGAATTTCAATGGTTGTTATAAGTAAAACGTTTTCGATCCCGCAATTTTATGATTCTCATGCGATTGCACCCTTAAAGGATCTTGTATTTCTTGATATTGAGACGACAGGACTCACACCTGCTACCTCTTCTATTTATCTGATTGGTGCGGTCTATCATCAGCAGATGGAGTGGCATATCAGACAGTGGTTTTCTGATTCGCTTAATTCTGAGCAGGAGATCCTTGAGGACTTTTTTTCTTTTATAAAAAATTATCAGGTTATTGTTTCTTTTAATGGCGAAACCTTTGATCTTCCTTTTTTAAAGAAATGTGCTGCTGCCTATGGCCTTAATACTGATGTGCTTGACAATATTCGCAGCTTTGATCTGTACCGCCACCTGCGTCCTGTAAAAACACTTCTGCAGCTTGAGAACTTAAAACTTGCAACACTTGAAAGCTATTTAAATATTTCAAGACTAGATCAGGCTACCGGCAAGGAGATGATCGCTGTTTATCACGATTATCTTGAGACTGGTGATAAGCGTCTTTATCAGGTGCTTCTTCTTCACAATGAGGATGATTTAAAGGCTCTTCCTCAGATTATGCCGCTTTTGTCTTATCTTGATATATTCCGCAGTGAGTGGACACTTGCCGGCTATTCCTTAAGCACTGCATCGTCCTCTCTTACTATTGTGGTGGACTGTTCTGTTAAGGTCCCGGTAGCTGTGACGCGTGAGCTGCCGCTTTGCCGTTTATCGATCCGTGCGAACCAGATCATTATTGAGATTCGTGCTTTTGTCGGGGAATTAAAGTATTTCTTTGATAATTATAAGGATTATTATTATCTTCCTGATGAGGACCGCGCTGTTCATAAGAAGGTCGGCCAATATGTAGATCCGGAGCATCGTGTTCAGGCAAGTGCTTCTACCTGCTACACAAAGAAAAGCAGTACTTTTCTTCCGCTCTCGCATGAGGATATGTTTGATCTTTATAAAGAGGAGTATTCTTCCAAGCAGCTTTTTACAGAATATATAGCTGATCCTGATTTTATTCTCGCCTATGCACATAATGTACTCGAAGATGCACTGAGATGTGCTGTACCTGTTCCTTCTGAGGAGGCGCAGGAAGCACCGCCGGAATTATTTTCTTGAACCGCTTGCTTTTCTTCACTTGCTTTAATTAAAAAAAGACCGGGTAGTTTTTTCTACCCGGTCTTTTTAAATTCACTTTATTTGATGTATTTCTTACGGATTATTCCTGATCCTCATCGTTTGCAAGAGCCTTCATGCTCAGGCTGATCTTCTTTGCATCTACGTTCAGGTCTACTACCTTTGCGGTGATTTCCTGACCGATGGACAGAACATCCTGTGGCTTCTCTACGCGCTCTCTGGAAATCTGAGAAACGTGAAGCAGTGCATCAACACCTGACTCTAACTCTACGAATGCACCGAAGTCAGTCATACGTGCTACCTTACCAGTAACAACAGTACCTACTGCAAACTTCTCTTCTGCATCCTTCCACGGATTCTCCTCCGGGAACTTCATGCTCAGTGCGATACGATTTCCATCGATTGCCTTTACAAGAACCTTAACCTTATCACCACTCTTGAATACCTTCTTAGGATTCTCGATACGGCCCCAGCTCATCTCAGAAATGTGAAGCAGACCATCTGCTCCGCCTAAATCTACGAATGCACCGAAATCTGTAACGTTCTTTACAGTACCCTCAACGGTCTGACCAACCTCAAGCTTTGCGAAGAGCTCTTCCTGCATCTTCTTCTTCTTCTCGATGATCAGCTCCTTGCAGTTACCGATAATTCTGTGCTTCTTCGGGTTGAACTCAGTAACGATAAACTCAACTTCCTGTCCCTTGTACTTCTCAAGATTCTTCTCGTATACATCGGATACAAGGCTTGCCGGGATAAATACTCTGGTCTGATCAACTACTACGCTTAATCCACCAGTGGAGATCTCAGTAACAACTGCCTTTAATACAGTCTTGTTCTCGAATGCGTCCTCAAGAACCTTGCTTCCTCTCTCTGCCTGCAGCTTGCGTACAGAAAGCTGAACCTGGCCCTCGCCGTCGTTCATCTTAACAACCTTAGCCTCGATCTCATCGCCAACCTTTACAAGGTCGCACAGATTTGCATTCGGGATGTTGGTAAATTCGTTGCGGCTAATGACAGCATCTGCTTTATATCCTATATTTAGGACAATCTCGTCTTCCTTTACTGCAATAACCTGACCGGATACAACTGCGCCCTGGCTAATTGCAACTTCTTTCTGCTCACTTAATAATTGTCCGAATTCGTCTGACATGGTGTAGAACCTCCTCAATGATTATATTCGGGGTTGAAGCCCCTCCTGTAACACCCACCCTGTCTGCTGTCAAAAACCAATTGGTGTCTAGGTCCTCAGCGGTTTGTATGTAATGGGTATTATTACATTCTTTTTTGCATATTTCAAACAGCTTCTGCGTGTTGGAGCTATGACTCCCACCTATGACCAGCATGCCATCTACTGAGGCTGCGAGACTGGCTGCTTCCTCCTGCCGGTTTCTGGTTGCATTGCAGATAGTGTTAACGCAATTTATATTGTACTCTTTTTTTTCTAATTGGTCAACTATATTTTGAAATTTAATGTAGTGAAATGTCGTTTGTGCTGCCACAAAAACGGGTTTTTTAGGGTCTAATACCAGCTTTTGTGCTTCTTCTGCATCTTTTACAACTGATGCGCCGTCTGTGCTCCATCCTACAATGCCTACAACCTCTGGATGCACAGGATTTCCGGCTATGACGATCTGGTAGCCTTCTTTTGACTTTTCTTCTACAAGACGGTGAATCTTTTTTACAAACGGACATGTCATGTCAATGACACGCATGCCAAGCTCACGCATCTTTGTTTCGGTGTCACGGCCAACACCATGGGAGCGGATTATGACAATGCCTTTTTTAAGTGCTGCAAGCGACTCTAATGTGTCAACTACCTGCACACCTTTATTCTTTAAATCGTTGACCACTTCATCGTTGTGGATGATTGGACCAAAGGTATAGATTGGTGTATCCTTTTCTTCCTCAAGACAACGATAAACTTCGTTTACTGCGCGGCGCACACCAAAGCAAAAGCCCGCGCTTTTTGCAAGAATTACTTCCATCAGCGTGCCGCCTTTGCAAGCTCTACTACCTTTGCTGCTGCCTCTTTTATTGTCATGTTTGACGTATCAAGGTATACAGCATCATCAGCCTGTTTTAACGGTGCGATATCTCTGTGCGTGTCACGGTAGTCGCGCTCTTTAATATCGGCAAGCACAACGTCATATGGCGTATCATCGCCCTTTGACTGCAGCTCTAAGTAGCGTCTTCTTGCCCTTTCCTCGGCACTTGCTATCAGAAAGATCTTTACATCTGCATTAGGAAGAATACATGTGCCAATGTCTCTTCCATCCATGATTATATCATTTTCCTGTGCAATCTGTCTTTGAAGTGATAAGAGATGCTCTCTTACAGCCGGCACTGCACCAACTACAGATGCCATATGGCCAATATGCTCTTTTCTGATCTCTTCACTTACATCCTCACCATTTAAATATACATGGCGCTCACCGTCGATATAACGAATGGAAACTTCTGTTTCTTTCGCAGTCTCTCCAATAGCGTTTGTATCTTCTTCTGGCACATGCTTACGATATACATACAGACCAATTGCGCGGTACATGGCGCCTGTATCTACATATATATAAGAAAGCTCGCTTGCTGCAAGCTTTGCGATGGTGCTTTTTCCGGCTCCTGCCGGACCATCAATTGCGATGTTAAAACCCATTTGTTTGTCTCCTTTTCTTTTTACGATTCTTCTGCGAGGCGTTTCGGTGAAGTGTTTGTCACGCTATTCACGTATTTATACAATACTATCCCCCGCAAGGCTTCCCGTGGACCATGCAAGCTGCAGGTTGTAGCCCCCTGTGAGGGCATCAATGTCTAGTAGTTCGCCTGCAAAATACAGTCCCTGCACAAGCTTTGACTCCATAGTCTTTGGCTGTACTTCCTGCACTTTGACGCCGCCCTGCGTGATAATGGCTTCATTATAACTCCTGACACTAAGAATGGTCAATGGGAGATTTTTGGTTATAGAAACAAGATGGGCACGCTCTTCTTTTGTGATGGCGTTTACTTCCTTGTCTGGATTTATGCCTGACAAAATGACGATCTGCTCTGCTAGTCTTGCCGGGAATAAGCCATTTAATGCATTTTTAAACTGCTTATTTTTTTCCTGTGAGAAGTCTCGCAAAAGTCTTGCATCAAGCTGCTCGTCTGTAAGCGCCGGCTTTAAGTCTATGAAAGCAGAAAGCGGATTTTTATCAAGCTTTTTGACTATTTTACTGCTTGCACTTAATACAAGTGGTCCGCTGATGCCAAAATGAGTGAACAACATCTCTCCAAAATCCTCATACAGCTTCTTTTTGCCGTCTTTTACAGTGAAGGTAACATTTTTAAGTGACAGTCCCTGCAGTGTGCGGCACCAGTCTTCTTTTGTGTTAACTGGCACTAATGCCGGAAAGCATGGTGTCACTGTATGACCAAGCTCTCTTGCCATGCGGTGTCCGTCTCCCGTGGAGCCTGTTGACGCATAGGAAAGACCTCCTGTTGCAAGCACTATGGCATCGGCGCTTATTTTTTTTCCATCGGAAAGTGACACGCCTGCTGCACGTCCTTCTTCGGTGATGATATGCGTTACTTCTTTATTTAATATAATTTCTACGCCAGCCTTTTTTAAAAGGCGTGAAAAACAGCTTATGATATCGGAGGACTTATCTGACTCTGGGAATACGCGCTGACCTCTTTCTATCTTAAGCGGACATCCGCCGTTTTCAATAAGTTCCATGACATCTGTGTTGCTGCAGTCAGAAAACGCACTGTAAAGAAAACGTGGATTTGTCACGATCTGGCTCATGATTGTCTCCATATCGGAGGCATTTGTCACGTTGCATCGACCCTTTCCTGTGATAAAAAGCTTTTTGCCAAGCTTTTCATTTTTCTCAAGCAGTGTCACATCATGACCATTCTTTGCTGTCTTTAATGCAGCCATCATTCCAGCGGCACCGCCGCCTATTACTATTACTTTGCTCATAAAAAATTTTCACACAATCCTTTTTTCAAAAAAGGGACCCTTGTTTTCCAAGAGTCCCTTAGTTTCTTATTTTTATTTAAATGATACCTACGAATTGCTCCGCTGCTTCGCATCTTTCGCAATTCTAAAAACATTCGGATTCGCTGATTTTCTTCGAAAATCGCTGCATCCTCATGTTTTTACGAGTCTCAAGGTCACAAGCTTCTTCATGCAAGCATGATCAGCTTGTGACTTTTCGACCCTAGTATCATACCGGGTATGCCTTATTCTTTGTATCTGCAGCAGCTGGATCTACCTTTGTCTGCTGTGCTTCACGATACTTGAAGAACTCAGTAGCAACCTGCGGGAACAGTGCATAGGTCAGTACATCCTCGTCCTGCTGGATATACTGAGCTGCCTCCTTGCGGAAGTTGTCTAACTGTGGCTTGATCAAATCTGCCGGACGGCAAGTGATCGGCTTCTCGTCTCCGATTGCCTTCTTCTGAACTTCCTTGTTAAATGGCTTAACAGTCTGTCCAAACTCACCTCTTAAGATCTTCTTGGACTCCTTGGTCATCATCTTGTATCTCTCGCCCTGAAGAACGTTAAGAACTGCCTGAGTACCAACGATCTGAGAAGACGGAGTAACAAGCGGCGGCTCTCCGAAGTCCTTACGTACTCTCGGAACTTCCTCAAGTACCTGATAGTACTTGTCCTCAGCGCCTGCTTCCTTTAACTGGCTTACCAGGTTGGAAAGCATACCGCCTGGTACCTGATACATCAAAGTCTTGATGTTAACGCCCATAACCTTCGGGTTGATGCGGCCAGACTTAAGAGCTTCCTCCTGAATCGGACGGAAGTAGTCAGCGATCTCTCCCAGAAGCTTCATATCAAGACCTGTATCGTATGGAGTTCCCTTGAAGGTCTCTACCATAACCTCAGTAGCCGGCTGGCTAGTACCCATAGCTAATGGGCTCATTGCTGTATCGATAACATCTGCGCCAGCCTCAACTGCCTTCATATATGTCATAGATGCAACACCAGAGGTGTAGTGGGTATGAATCTGAATCGGAAGCTTTGTTGCGCTCTTAAGAGCTGTAACAAGCTCAGTTGCCTTATATGGAACAAGAAGCCCTGCCATATCCTTGATACAGATAGAATCTGCACCCATGGACTCGATCTCTTTTGCAATCTTCTTCCAGTAATCAAGTGTGTAAGCATCACCAAGGGTGTAGCACAGTGCGATCTGTGCCTCAGCATTTGGGTTCTCCTTCTTGATTGCCTTTGTTGCGTTTACTGCTGTCTTTAAGTTACGCAGATCGTTGAAGCAGTCGAAGATACGGATGATATCCATACCATTTGCAACTGACTTCTGTACGAAGTACTCTACTACGTCATCTGCATAGTGATTGTAGCCTAAGATGTTCTGTCCACGGAACAGCATCTGCAGCTTTGTATGCTTGAAGCCTGCTCTTAATTTACGCAGTCTCTCCCACGGATCTTCCTTCAGGAAACGAAGGCTGGCATCAAATGTAGCACCGCCCCAGCACTCTACGGAGTGGTATCCTACCTGATCCATTTTCTCAACGATTGGAAGCATCTGCTCTGTGGTCATTCTAGTTGCCATCAGAGACTGATGCGCATCTCTTAAGACCGTCTCTGTAATTCCTACTGGCCTTTTTACTTGCTCTGCCATTATATTACCTCCAAATTTTATCAGTATACTTTAAATGATGCCTACGAATTGCTCCGTTGCTTCGCATCTTTCGCAATTCTAAAAACATTCGGATTCGCTGATTTTCTTTGAAAATCGCTGCATCCTCATGTTTTTGCGGGTCCCAAGCTCAAAACCCTAATCGTGCAAGCACGAACGGCTTTTGGAGCTTTTGACCCTGATATCATATAAAAAGAGGTATTTGAAATGGAAAATAATAATAGAAGAAAACTTGGAACTTATCAGATTTGTTTGATTGCACTGGCAATTGTTATGAATGTCATAGGCGGACAGATTGCGCTTGCTCTTCGTCTTCCAATTTATTTAGACAGCATCGGAACCATCATGATCGGTGCCATGCTTGGACCATGGTGCGGCTTAATTCCTGGTCTGCTTGGTGGTCTGATCATGGCTTTTACTGGTGATATTTACTCACTGTATTTCGCACCTGTCGGCATGATCGTTGGTTTTATGAGTGGTCTTGCTCACACAGGTTTTTCTGGTCTTCGCGGCGGTGCTAAGCTTCAGCGCATTTTGTCACTCGGTCATATAAGTACCGTTAAGGATGCCGCAATCATGATAGGACGTGCCTTTGTGATCTCTCTTCCAGGAACAGTTGTCAGCGCTTTTATCTGCACAGTTCTTTTTGGCGGAGTAACCTCATCTGGCTCTGCAATTCTTGTTCAATTTCTGGCTGCAAAGACACCGCTTGGGCTGACAGCAAGCATCGTTCTTGTTCAGTTTTTAACTGATTTTTGTGACCGCGCAGTAAGCCTTGCGCTTGTCATGGCAATGGTTCGCGTGCTTCCTGTTTCCATTAAGCAGCGCCTTGCCGCGAATTAATGTAATATACGGGTAACTATTCAGAACCCCATTCGCAAAATCGCATCTTCGATGCTTCTATTTTGCTCATGTGGTTACCTCGCCATATAAAATTGCTATTCTGTCTGAATGCAAGCATTCACAGAAAGCAATTTTGCATGGCTCTGAATAGTTACATATAAGGAGAAATTTATGGGAATCCCTGTTGAACGCTACAGTAAAATTACTGATAAAAATAACCGTGAAATTTGTCTGCTGCGTGCTTTTCCATGCGCTTGGGGAAAATGCACATTTTGTGATTACATCGAAGACAATGGACATGATGAAGCAGCGATGATTTCATTAAATAAAAGCATTTTAGATCAAGTCACCGGCGAATTTGGTGTTTTAGAGGTCATCAATTCAGGAAGCTGCTTTGAACTTCCAAAGCAGACACTTGATGATATTGAAAATGTAATAAAAACAAAAAACATCCATAAGCTCTTTTTTGAATCGCACTGGATGTATAGAAAACACCTCGCTGCAATGCGAAGCCGCATGCAGGTGCCGATCATTTTTAAGATTGGCGTAGAGACATTTGACAGCGATTTTCGTGAGCATGTTCTTAATAAGCATGCCGACTTTCAGTCACCTGAAGAGGTAGCAGAATATTTTGACTCTCCATGTCTGATGGTCGGCATAAAGGGGCAGACAAAGGAAATGATCGCGCACGACATTGACTGCCTAAAGCGCTATTTTAAGCTTGGAACAGTAAATGTATACAACAATAATACTACACCAATCAAACGTGATGAAGAGCTTGTTCGCTGGTTTATGAAGGAATATAACTGGCTGCTTGACGATCCTTCTGTTGAAGTATTATACGATATCACTGATTTCGGTGTTGGGTGAGTTCCCACATTGCTAGTCCGGCTGCGACTGCTACATTAAGAGAATCGACTCCGTTCATCATTGGAATTTTAGCTACATAATCAGCTGCATTGATTGTGGACTCTGCAAGTCCCTGTCCTTCGTTTCCCATGATAATCGCGAGTCGATCTTTTTGTTTTAAAACTGGATCATCAATTCGAATATTATCTGAACGAAGTGCCATTGCAACTGTCTGAAAGCCTTCCTCCTTCAGCCATTCAATGCCCTCTTCCTTCCATCTTGCCTCGCTGCTTCCAATATAAGCCCATGGAACAAGAAGTGCATTTCCTACACTTACACGCATTGCACGGCGATAAAACGGATCTACACAGGCTGGTGACAATAATACTGCGTCTATGCCAAATGCTGCTGCACTTCTAAAGATTGCACCGATGTTTGTTGGATTTTCTACATCCTCAAGCACAACAATACGCTTTGCATTTTCAAGCACTTTTTTATAATCAAAATTTTCTTTTCTTCGCATCGCGCATGAAATTCCACCTGTCAATACATAGCCAAATTCTCTTTTGGCATCCTCTGGATCTACTATGTAAATAGGTGTCTCTCCCACACGATCTAAAATCTCATCTTTTTCCATTTTTTCAGTACATACAACGCTTAGCGGCTCATAGCCTTTGCGAAGAGCAATATCAATGACATTTTTGCTTTCTGCAATAAAAATGCCTGGCTCTGGCTCATAATAACGAAGAAGATGCACTTCTTTATTTCCGACATACCATTCTAATTCTGGAAGCTGTGCTGATGAAGCCTTGATTATATTTTTTTTATTTCTCATATACATACCTCTGCTTGCTGCTATTTATTCTTTATCTAATAATAGCAGATCTTCCTCTCTCACGTAAAGTACTTTTGGAACACCCATAGAAGGATTCCAGTCACTTTTACTGATCTTCCACTGCAGCCACTCACAGTTCTCATCTTTTCGAAATGAAATATTCCACTCAAACGGATCCTCTAATATCCTGTATTCGCCAACTGTCAATTCAGTTATATGACCTGCTTTTGGCTTTTTTTGCATCATATAATGAGCCCTGATTCCAACAGTACGCGCCGCAAATGCTTCCTTTGATACATTAAACGCCACACCCCATTCTGCTGCCCAAAGTTTGCCAGACGATGTGTCCTTCATCTGTGTTTCTGTCGGCTCTAAATCCTTTACCAGTTCCACGCTGCAAATATTTTTACAGCCTGACAAGAGAGCTGCTGTTTTTGTCTTTGGATTCTTAAAAAATTCTTTTACCGGCTCAATCACTTCCATCTTTCCCTGATTGATACAGCTTACAGTATCGCAAAGGCGATACACTTCATCTCTGCTGTGCGATACAAACAAGGCTGGCTTTTGAATATCTTTTAACAAATCCATCATCTGCTGCTCCATCTTCCACTTAAGATAGCTGTCTAATGCGGCAAATGGTTCATCTAAAAGAAGAAGCTCTGGTTCTGCCGCTAACATACGCGCCATCGCGACGCGCTGCTTTTGACCTCCTGAGAGTTGATCTGGCATGTGTTTTTCAAGACCTGTCAGATGAAAACTTGTTATGTATTCCTGCACCTTTTTTTGATCTGGCTTTCTGCCCATTCCTGCCTGTATATTCTGTACCACATTCATGTTAGGAAATAATGCATAGTCCTGAAACATATATCCAACTTTTCTTTTTTGAGGCGGCAAATTTATCTTTTTTTTCGAATCAAACAGCACTCTGTCATTTAAAACAATTCTTCCTTCATCTGGACGCTCAATACCTGCAATGCATTTTAATGTCATACTTTTTCCGCATCCAGATGCACCCAGAATTGCAAATACGCCGCCATCCATGCAAAAGTCCACATCCAGCAAAAAATTTCCCAGTTTCTTTTTTATCGTTACCTGCAACATATCTGTCTTTTGCCCCTATCATTACCATTGTTTTTTCTGTTTGTTTTTTCCTGATCCTAAAAGATTCATTAACAGCACAACGACAAATGCAATCACCATGATCACCATTACCCAAAAACCAGCTGTCTTGTAATCTCCATTTTGAATTACCATCGCAATTTTCTGGGAAATCGTTCCTGTCTTTTTCGGAATGTTTCCTGCAAGCATAGATGTAGCTCCATACTCTCCCATGGCTCTTGCAAATGTCAAAATCGTTCCAGAAAGTATTCCTGGACGCGCCGATGGAATCACAACCTTCCAGAAAATTTTTATTTCCGACATGCCAAGTGTTCTGGCTGCATAGATTAAATTTGCATCTACCTGCTCAAATGCTGCTCTGGCATTTCTATACATAAGAGGAAAAGCAATCACAGTTGCTGCAAGCACGCAGCCAAGCCAAGTCTGTACGACCTTAATTCCACAGCCTTCATAAAGCGCAGCGCCAAATGGACGGCGCAGACTAAAAATCAGTAAAAGAAAAAAACCGGCTACCGTTGGCGGCAGTACCATTGGCAGTGTAAGAATACCATCCAATACTGCTTTTGTTTTAGGTCCTGCTTTTATTACCTGTCTTGCTGCAAAGATCCCACCAAAAAAAGAAAGAATGGTTGCCACCACTCCAGTCTTTAATGAGATCAGCAAAGGACTCCAATCAAGCCCTCTCATAAATTCCATCAATTCTTCCATTGTGCCACCATTATTTCCATCAATTTAGTAAGAGTATCACGTCCACAGAAGCAATGCACCAAATGGACGTGGAAACTTACTTTTAACCTTCTACATCAGTATCGAAATAATACTTCTGGAAAATTTCTTTTGCATCATCTGTAATTAAGAAATCGACAAATTCCTTTGCTGTCGCAGCTTCTGCCTCGTCTGCCTCTGAATTTTGAATTTGTGCTACCGGATAAATAACATCTCCTGTCAGATCATAAGGAATCTTCTCTAAAATCTCAAGACGATCTTCTAATCCATATGTATCGGAATAATAAACAGTTCCTACCTCATTTGATCCCTCTGCCACTGCTGACGTAACAACACCTACATTTGCACATTCATTGATTTCCACACCGCCAAGTGCTTCTGAAATGTCTGTTGTTGAAATCTTTGATACATCATCTGCCTTTTCTAACATTCCTGCATTTACCATTGCCTGACGTGTGTATTTTCCTACAGGCACTGAACCATCTGCAAGTGCAATGCTGCCAGCATTTTTAATATCCATAAGACCTGTTACCTTGGTGTTGCTTCCCTTATATGTTACTACACAAACCTGGTTGTTTACAACGTTGTGACGTGTTCCCTCTACGACAAGACCATCTGTCTCATCAAGCTGATTCATCTGCTTAACTGCTGCTGAAAAAAATACGTCACAGTCTGCGCCTTCTTCAATCTGAACCATCAAAGTTCCTGAGCTGTCATAGCTTCCCTGTACATTTACATTTTCGTGTGTTTTCTGAAACTCTGCGATCAGTTCCTCCATTACCTGATTCAGACTCTTAGCTGCAAATACAGTGATTGTAACTTCTTCTTTTTTGTCTGATGCCTTATAACCACATCCTGCAAGCAGTGATGCTGCCAAAGCCGTTACCATTAACATCCCTACTTTTCTCATTTGTTTTTTCTCCGTAATCCTGCTTTTTCTGCTCTAATTTGTATAAGCTGTGCCGCAATACTGATAGCTATCTCTGCCGGTGTCTCACTTGCAATGTCTATTCCGATTGGTGCATGTACACGGTCAAGTTCTTCATTGGTGAAGCCCTCCGCCAGTAGTTTTTCTCTGACGTACTGAGTCTTTCGTTTGCTTCCCACTACGCCTATATAAGAAGCAGGTGTGCGCAGCGCAAACCGCTCAACATCTGCATCACAGCTATGTCCTCTTGTAACAACTACAAGATAATCTTCCTTTTTTACTTCCAAAATATCAGAAAGCAAAGTAAAATCAACAGTTTTTGTCTCCTGTACGCCTGGGAATAAATTAGGGGCTGTGTACTCCTCTCTGTCATCCATTACCATGCACCAAAATCCCAAATGACTGAGTACTGGGACAAGCTCCTGCGCAAGATGGCCGCCTCCGAAAATATAAACCTTTCCATCAAAGTTAAATTCCTCGGCATAGATTTTCTGAACTTCATTATTTCCGTCAGTTCTATCCTTCTCGTATTCTTCAAGTATTCGGCAATGACCTCGTCCTTCCTCAAGATGAGACTCTATTTTTGGATATCCTTTTGAAAATGGAAGTAGCAGCCAATATGGCTTTTTCTCTTCTTCTATCTTTAATGCTTCCTTTAAAAAAGATGCAATCTTTGTATCATTGCTTCTCACGCTGTAAAATAAAACCTTTACTTTACCTCCACAGACCATTCCAAGGCCGCCATTTTCTCCTGTTCCCAAGTCAAAATCCTCGACAAAATGAGCATCCTTTCCAGCAAGCGTAATTGCTTTTTTTACGGCCTGATATTCCAGATTTCCGCCGCCAATTGTTCCATAAATTCTGCCTGTCTGATCTGCCGCCATATAGGCTCCAGTCGTGCGCGGAATTGAACCATTTCCTTCCACAATAGTGACCAGAACTGTATCACAATTTTGATTCCAGCGATCTAATAACAATTGATAAAGTGTTTTCATATGTTCCTCCGATTTTATCAATCTATATGTGCTTCTGTTTCTTCTATCTTTTCAAGAATATCGCCTTTTTTGATTTTTCCACCCTGAATTACAACAGCAAATACGCCCTCTCTTGGCATGATGCACTCGCCCATTCTCTTATAAATTTCACAGTGGCTGTGACATTCTTTTCCAATCTGAGTCATCTCTAAAATGACATCACCGCATTGAAATCGTGTTCCCACTGGAAGATTTCGAAAATCATAGCCCTCTACGATCAGGTTTTCTCCAAAAGCGCCAAGTCCAATCTGCGCTCCTTTTTTTCTAAATTCCTCTATTTTTTCATATGACAGAAGGCTTACCTGTCTGTGCCAGTGACCTGCATGTGCATCTTTCTCAATTCCCCAGTCCTTCACAAAAACTGCTTCTTCAATTTCATGTTTTGCCGTACCGCGCTTTTCGCTGATACAGATTCCTTTAATGACTCCCACTTTTGTTGTTCCTTTCCTGCCGCGCTGCTGGTCTTTAACTTTATCGGCTTCTACCCACCAATTTTGACCATCTCGTTGATTTCAGTCATCTCCTCTGGATGCTCAAAGCAATGAGCTGCCGGCTTTTTGTAAATGGCTGCTCTCATTGCAGTTGTTAGTTTCTCATTTAGCGCTTTTTGTATATTTTTTTCGTTTTGCCCAGTTTCTTCTCCTCGCAGAATCTGACGCAGATCAATTCCTTTATCATAGCAAAGACACAGCTTTAAATACCCCTGTGCCGTCAATCTAACTCTGTTGCAGCTTTCACAAAACTTTCCATGAATTGCACTTATAAAACCAACTGGAATTGTTAATTCGGAAAACCTATAATACACTGCCGGGCCGCTTCCTATTGGGACTTCTTTTGTATGTAATGTCTGAACCATGTGTGATATCTGTTCTGATATCTGTTTTTTTTGATTTGCTTGATACGTGATCATTTCTGACTTTCCAAACTCATCTTCAAGACATGTTCTCAGTTCATCATTACTTCTTCCTACATACTGTTTTCCATAGCCAACCGGCATTATCTCAATAAAACGAAGCGGTATTTTTTGCTGCTGTGCATACAAAACAAGAGAAATAGGATTTAGCTCTTTTCGATTAACTGCATTGATTTTCACAGGCAGCCCCATTTCTTTTGCCGCCTGTATCCCATCAAGTACTTCTTTTAAATTTTGCCTTCCTGCAAGTGATGCAAATTCTTCAAAATCAAGGGTATCCAGGCTCACATTTAATCCGTCCAATCCCGCTTCCTTTAATGAAGCAGCATAAGTTCTAAGTAAAACTCCATTCGTGGTCATTGTGATCGTTTCTACACCCGGAATTGCCCTAATCCCTCGAATGAGATCTACACAGCCTTTTCGCACTAACGGCTCACCGCCTGTAATTCTGACATGCGTAATGCCAAGGCTGACGCCAGCCCTTACAATCTCCCAGATTTCCTCAAACGTAAGAATATTTTTCATTCCTACATCTGTAACTCCATCTGGCATGCAATACTTACAGCGCAGGTTACATCGATCTGTGATCGAAATACGCAAGTAAGTAATACTTCTTCCATATTGATCCAGCATGCTGCTTACCAGCCTTTTCCAAAACCGCAGTTAGGATAAGTACAGACTGGACAGTTTAAGCATAGTCCGCCTTCTCCCAGTAATGCCAGTTCCTCTGCCGTGATAAAATCATCTGCTAACAAGCGCGGCAATGCCAAATCAAAAATCGTTCTTTTTGCATACATAACACAGCCCGGCAGTCCCACAATCGGAATCGTTTTATCCTTATATTCATAATAAGATACTAAAAACATTGCTCCCGGAAGAACCGGTGCACCGTAAGAAACAATTCTTGCCCCCGTATTTTTGATGGCAAGCGGTGTTTTGTCATCTGGATCTACGCTCATGCCACCCGTGCATAAAACAAGCTCTGCGCCCTGTTCTATAGCACTAAGGCAGCCCTTAGTAATTGCCTCATTGTCATCATCATAAATCTCGTGGAATATCACTTCACTGCCATATTCCTTTAATTTTTCTACTAGAACTGGCGTAAATTTATCCTGAATGCGTCCGTGATAAACTTCACTTCCTGTTGTTAAAATCGCAGCTTTTTTTGGCTGCAGCGGCTTTATTTCCAAAATAGACCCGTCATTACAAATCTCTTTTGCGCGCTCCATTTTTTCTTTTTCAATCACAAGCGGAATGATTCTCGTCCCAGCTAACTTATCACCTTTCTTTACAAAGGTGTTGCCATGACGTGTCGCAATCATCATTTCTCTCAGACTATTGACTTTCCTTAGCTTCTCGCGATCAACCTTAAAAAGACCGTCACAATCCGCAATAAGCTCTATTTTTCCTTCCTTTACAGCAGATGGATGCATATGCTCGTTTCTACACATCTCATAAAGAATTTGTGCTGCCTCATTTTCGTGCAGCATATGCTCATCCTTTTCCCAAATATATATATGTTCCTTTCCAACACTTAAAAGGACAGGAATATCCTCCTTTGTGATTATGTGACCCTTTCGAAATACCGCATCTTTTGTCACACCAGGAATAATCTGTGTGATATCATGGCACAATACCTGTCCCACGGCTTCTTCTGTTTTCATTAGTTTCATAATATTTTCCTTACTTTCTTTGTTTACTCTAATGCTTCGCAGATAACTTCTAAGACGCTTCCCGCAATGCATCTTGCCTTATCTGAAATCGTAAAGCAATTTGCCAATTCTTCTTTTCTTGGATCAATATCTGCAATCTTAAAGCCTTTTGTGACTGGATAATTGTCTCGAATAAGTCCACGAAGAAGACCGTCAATAGTTGCTGTCACCTCTGTTTTTTTTATATCTGTGAAATTTTCGTTTTCTTTGTCTGATTCTTCAATTACAGCTATCACCTGACCTTTTTCTACGATATCGCCAATTTTACTCTTGTTTTTTAATATGCCGTCTGCCGGTGCATGAATGACACGCTCTGCTCCGTAACCGCCGATTATGCCTGGTATTCCCGTATTTGGATATGCACTTTCTTCGCGAATCACCCGGCCCAAATTGTGACCGCGCTTTGTCTCAATTACAACATCCACATCGACACCTGCAGTAAAACCAGGACCAAGTGCAATAGTAAGTGGTGCCATATTTTTATTAGTTCCGAGATTATGCTTTGCAAGAATCGCATCGACTACAACTTTTGGCTGCATTGAAGCAATGCTTTCTCCCATTGGATCAACCATTACTGGTACTTTGTCGTTTTTCCATGCATCAAGCATTTGTTTTTCATCTTTTACACGGACTGCCTCTACACCTTCCACACAGGCACTTTTGCTATAAACTGCCTCGCTTAAAGCCACCTGTCTTCGAATGGCAGCCGGATGATCAGTTTCTAGCACTAGTAAACGAAATCCACTCTTTTTTAATCTATGAATCGTTCCCGTTGCCAGATCACCAGCACCGCGCACTATAATCAGATCACTTTTTTTCATCGGAAGTTTCCTTTCACTTTTATATTACAATTTATAAGTCTAAAATATACTCTGCCTCCCAGTGATGTCCAGCTGCCTGTAATGCTTCTAACACTTTTTCCCTTTCTTTTGGGTCAGCTTTCCAGCAAAGACCACATCCTGCGGTGATTTCCCGCGGAATCGGAATCAGTCGCCCCGGCAATTTTTGCTCTATGCCAAATTTATCAGCTGCCATTGCCTGCGTAGTACTTTCAAATGTTAAAATCCAGGTTTTCTTTTTTATTCTCATATCATATTGACTCTCCCATTATTCAAGCAGCTGTGACAGCTTTTTTATCGCATTTGCTGTTCTGTCAATTTCTTCCTCTGTATTTTTATGAGACACAGATATTCTAACAGCTCCCTGCATTTTTGTGCCCAATGTCTCATGCATGAGCGGCGCACAATGAGCACCTGAACGGACAGCAATTTCTTCCTCTTCAAAAAGCCAGTCTGCAACATAAGCAGAATCTTCATCTCCCATGTTAAATGAAAGAATCCCCACTCTCTGGTTGCTGTCAGGATTTCCATACAGGTGGATGTTCGGCAGATCACGAATCTGATCCTCTAATCGTTTTATAAGCGATCTTTCTTTTTTTATAATCGCTTCTGTGCCAATCTCACTCAAATAGTTCAGCGCACCGCCAAGGCCAGCAATTCCATGTACATTCAATGTGCCGGCTTCAAGGTGCTCTGGCATTGCCTTTGGATGATCATGATCAAAGCTGTGAATACCACTTCCTCCGACCTTTAAGGGATTTATTTTTACTCCTTGCCGAACATAAAGTCCGCCTGTTCCCTGTGGTCCCATCAGCCCCTTATGTCCTGTAAAGCAAAGGACATCGATTCCCATTTTCTGCACATCAATCGTTAAAATTCCTGCTGTCTGAGAAGCATCTACAATAAGAAGGATATCTTTATGTGATATTTCTTTTTTTATGCATTCCAGATCCGTGATATTTCCTGTAAGATTCGATGCATGTGTCACAATGACTGCTTTTGTATTTTCTTTTATCAGTGCCGGAAGCTTGTCGTAGTCTAATATTCCCTGTTCATCTGCAGATAAAAAGCTTACTTCTACTCCCTGCTTTTGCAGGCGATAAAGTGGACGCAACACCGAATTATGTTCACACACTGTTGTAATCACATGATCGCCTTTTTGAAACAACCCTAAAATCGCTGTATTTAAGGCTTCGGTGGCATTTGATGTAAATGCAATGCCATCAGCACTCTCTGCGTTAAAAAGCTGTGCTAACTGCTCTCTAACCTGATAAACGCATCTTCCTGCCTGCAGCGTGGCATCATGCGCACCACGCCCAGGATTGCCCATCGTATGTAGGGCTCTAATCATTTCTTCTTCTACTTCTTCTGGCTTTTGCAGAGAAGTTGCTGCATTATCCAGATAAATCATGGTTTTATAATCCTATCTGCTTTGCTCATTCGCTCTGCTATATCATACATATTTGTAACGTCTCCAACCTGGAGCTTTTCTGTCAATCCATAAAAATTCAGGCATGTACCGCATGTGCGAATCTCTACGCCCTGTGCTTCTAGGCTTTTAAGATCTTCTAATGATTCTGAGCCCTCACACGTTAAAAATGCACCGCCATTATAAAAAAGTATCTGATCCGGCAGCTTATCCTGCTGTGTCAGCGCATAAATAAAGCCCTTTAATAATGTTGCGCCCAACTGCTCATTTGGACCTCCCATAGCTTTAGAAGAAATAACAACAAGACTAGTCTTCTTTGCAGGTGCACATGGAATACATTCTTCTATATTCTTTGCAGTTTCACTATCAGGTTTTTGTGTTGTTTGTTCATCTGCCTCTCCAACTGTCAGCGTTACACGATATTCCTGATCTTTTACCTTTTTAGATGCACAGCCATATCCTTTTTGCTGTGCCATTTTCGTTAAATTCTGTACAGCAATTTCATTATCGACTAATACCTCTACCACACCTGCTCCATTTAATTCTTTGATTGCTTCTTTTGCCTTCACTAATGGAATTGGACAGATATCGCCAATTGCATTTACTTCTTTTTTCATAATGTTTTTCTCCTGTTTTTCACTATTTTTTCTTATGATTAATTACAAAAATTTCTGATTTTTTTTGCTCTGTCACTTCTCCTACGATGGCAGCTGGAAGACCTGCTCTTTGCAACTTTTCACACAATTCTTCTGCCTGTGCTTTTGGTACAGCAAACAATAATCCGCCCGACGTCTGTGGATCATACAGCACTTCTTCCATGCCAAATGATACATCCTCAAACTGCACATATCCTTCAAGATGGTTTCTATTTTTTTGACCTGCTGCAGTCAATAAAAATTCTTCAGCACATTCCATTGCACCATCAAATACTGGAACCTGATCGGCATAGATTACACTCGAAAGCCTTCCATACATCATCTCATGAAGATGACCTAAAAATCCAAAGCCTGTCACATCTGTACAGGCATGTATGCAAAAATTTCTTCCAATCTCAGATGCTGTGCGGTTAAGTGTTGTCATGGAAGCAATCACCTGCTCCATGGCTCCCTCAGGTGCTTGTTTTACGCGGTTTGCTGCACATATAATTCCTACACCCAGCCTTTTTGTTAAGATCAGTTTGTCTCCAGACTTAGCGCCATTATTTTTCCAAATTTTTTCTGGATCAACTACACCTGTAACTGACAATCCATATTTGACGTCACTGTCAGCAATTGAATGGCCGCCGGCTAGACTTGCGCCTGCCTCCTGCACCTTCTCTGCACCGCCCTGAAGAATCTTTCCAAGTATATTTAAATCCATTGATTCAGGAAAGCAGACAATATTAAGTGCAGTTTTTACATCACCGCCCATCGCATATATATCACTTAAGGCATTTGTTGCTGCTATCTGTCCAAACAGATAAGGATCTTCCACCATAGGCGGAAAAAAATCTAGTGTCTGCACAAATGCCTGATGGTCATTAAGCTTATAAACTGCCGCGTCATCACTGCTGTCATAGCCTACAAGCAGATTTTCATCTTTTTGTCCTTTTGGAAGGCGCTCCAAGATATGCTCCAGCACACCAGCTCCAAGCTTTGCCGTACAGCCGCCGCTTTTGCAAAATATAATTTCTTTTTCACTCATATTGGCACACTTTCTTTATTTTCTGGCACATTCAAATGCTGTTCCTAAAAGGATATCAAGTCCATGAGACAGTGAATCCAATATGTAAGTAAGACTCTCCTCAACTGCCTTTGGGCTTCCCGGCAGATTCACAATAAGCGTCTGCTTACGAATAACACTAGCTCCACGGCTTAGCATGGCGCGCGGTGTGATAGTCAAGCTATAGGCGCGTATTGCCTCTGCAATTCCCGGTGCATTGCGATCAGCCACAGCAAGTGTTGCCTCTGGTGTCACATCTCTTTTAGAAAAACCAGTGCCGCCTGTCGTAAGTATAAGGGCACATTGTTCTTCATCTGCTAATCGACAAAGCTCTTTTTCTATTGTTTTTTGGTCATCCGGTAAAATGCAATATGATACCACTTCATACTTTTCTGTAGGAAGAAGTGACTTGATCTTTAGACCGCTTAAATCCTCTCGCTCGCCTTTAAAACCTTTATCACTAAGAGTTACAATTCCTACTCTATATTTTTGATTATGTTTTTTTTGTTCCATTGCAGTGCCTTTCTAATTTGCTTTTTTATCGCTGCTTATTTTTCAGCTTTATAATGACCGCTTTTGCCTCCAGATTTTTCCACTAGATGAATCCCTGATATTTCCATGCCACGATCCATAGCTTTGCACATATCATAAATTGTCAGCAGCGCAACACTAACGCCCGTCATAGCTTCCATCTCCACTCCTGTTTTTCCGATACAGGAGGTCTTACATGTTGCCTTAATTTGACGATGCTTTTCATCTAACTCAAAAGAAATCTCGCAGTCTGTCAATGCAATAATGTGGCACAACGGAATCAGCTCTGAATTTTTTTTCGCACCCATAATGCCTGCAATTCTGGCTATTCCAAGCACATCACCTTTTTTTGCCGTATGATTAGTAATAGCCTGAAAAACTTCCTCATTCACAGTGATTGTTCCCACAGCAACAGCTACCCGATATGTATCTGCCTTTTCATGCACATCCACCATCACGGCATTTCCTTTTTGATCAAAATGTGTAAATCCACTCATCGTTTATGTCCCCCCAAAATGGTTTATAGTCTATTGAATAGTTTGCCATATTCACTGCAGTTTTGCAAATATTATTTTTTCTATAGTTTCACTATTCTGTCCAGTTGAATTGATTAACATTTCCCCAACCTGTTCTGCACTTTTTCGCACGGTGCTGTCATCACACTGATTTAAAACGGCAATGTATCTTCTGTCTCCTACATCTTTTCGCAGTCCCTGATCAGATAACAAAATTGATGCCATATCTTTTTCTGTCAATAAATGATTTTCATCCGCTGACAATAGCTTTTTTGCTTTTTCCAGTCGAAAACAACACTCTTTAAGTGAACGCCCTAAGGCTGAAAGCCCCAAAACAGCCACCACTATATCTGACTCTGGCAAAAGTACAGGCTCATGATCAGCTGGCACTTTACATGGCAAACGCTTTGAGCCATCAGCCTCAATGAGTACAAGGTCAGAAAGCTCCATTGCCTGTCTCATCCAGTCAATATCTGGCATCTTTAATTTTTGCTGATCTTTTTCCTCAGTTGCTCCAACCACCGCCCAATGTCCTGCTGCCCAGATTTCCTGTAACTGTTTTTCGTTCATTGCTAAAAATTCATCCTGCGGTCTGAAAATATGAGTTGTAGTCGTCACAAGCACTTTTTTTCCCTGACTGCTGCTCCACTTTGCAATTGCGTCAATAAGAGAACTTTTTCCTCCTGCTCCAACAAACGAAACAATATGTTTTCCTTCGGCTAGAAAGGTAAAAGCAGTCTTTATTGATACTTCTTGGATTTTTTTTTGCTTTATATTCGATTTACAATATTGATAAAATCCACTCTTGCTCCTTGCAATCGCCGCAAAACTTTCTGCTGATGGATTAACATAATATCCCATTCTGCTGACACTCCTTCCCTCTCAATATCATGTGTTATTCCTTAAAATACTCATTTTTACTCAATAAAATCATTATACCATGCATTCTGCCACTTGTCATTGAATTCATCGTCCAATGTGACCGAATGCTCAATAACAAGTGGCAGTATAGCTGACGAAATTTTAATTATCTTTTGGTTTCATGATACTCCGATTTTTCCACATCCTCTGGCACAAAGGAAATCAAAATATTTCTTCGATGGACAAGCGTTCCGCGCATACCCGGTTCAAATTTTCCTGCCTGCTTAGCCGATACACTCAGTTCAATATGTGTATCATCCTGCAAGCGAAACTCTACATGGTAGCGCCCAGATGAACCTGGACTAACAACTCCGTTTTTCGTTATATATTGAGACGGATTAAAAAGATCAATATTCTCTATCTTTTCTACGACTGCTCCATATTCTATTTCTTTACCAAACAGGAAACGACCTGCTTTTGTGCCTTCTTTTAATTTTACTGAGCGATTTAAGAACCACAATGCTGCAGCAATCACTATAGCTGCGGCCAAGGTCCACGCTGCCAGCACCCACCAAAATGTACTTTTCAAGTGAAATAGAACCCGATACCCTTCTAAATTTAGGCTGCGCCTTGTCCTGTCAACCGTAAAGCTGACTACCATTCGAGACGTGCTTTGAGTATTCCCCTTCGCACTACTTATACCTGAAATTGCAAGCTGGTATTCATTCGTCGTATCACATCTGAGTGACTGAAACTCCTGCGTCTCCTCTGAATAAAGTACTGCATTCGCCTGTGAGACCTCATATTGCTCCCAGTTATCCACAATCTCGATTTCACTGCATCCATATTTAACTGCCTTATCGGGCAGATCAAATGCAAGTACTGCTAATACCTTATCTCGATTTGTGGTATACACAAAATATACCGCTGTTTCAATAGATACTGACTGCTGCTCACTGTCCCCTTTTGTAAGAAGAATCGTTTCTGGCTGCTGATCTATCTTTTGGATTTCCTGAATGTCCTGCTCCTCCACTCCAATATAAGAAAGGTATGCCTGTACCAAAAGCTCTTTTTCCTCATCTCCATTATTCTCATTATTTTGAGAATCGTTGCCATCACCAAGAGATACTGGAGTTTTGGGGCTTTGTCTGTCCATTCTTACAACGCCAAAGGAAGCGCACAGCATTGCAACACCAATCACGCCAAGAATTATCGCTGCAACTGCACACCCTGTTACTTGGTTTAGCCATCGCTGTCGTCTCTGTCTCCTAATTTGTTTTTGTTTTGCCTCTGCCTCGTCTGAAATTGCATATTTTTCGACTAAGCGATCATCGATGCCATCCATAAGTTTTAAAAAATCTTCTTTCTTCATAAATGGTACCCCCTTTCCGAGAGATACTGCTTTAACTGTTTGCGCACACGGTTTAAATTTACCGAAACTGCATTTTCGGTAATGCCATGATATCGCGCAATGCTTTTAATTGACTCCAGATAAAAATATCGTTGAACAAACATGCCTTGTTCACGAGCGGAAAGTCCATGCAAAAATCGGTTAATTTCTTTTTTGAGTTCCTCTGCGAGTACCACGTCCTCTGGCTGTTCACGCCCCGACACGCATTCGCCTAATTCATCTAGCACAAGCATTGCTTCTGGTCGAATCCGTTTTCCTGCCCGATCCCACTTCCAACGGTTGAGAGAAAGATTGCGAATAATTTTCCCGAAAAATGCTTTTAAACACAATGGGCGCTGCGGAGGAATTGCGTTCCACGCCTGATACCAGGTATCATTCATACACTCTTCAACATCTTCCTTGTTTGCCAGTATATTATAGGAAATTCGCCGGCAATACGCGCCGTATCGAATGTTGGACTCTGTTACTGCTTGCTCTTTTCGCTCCCAGAATAGCTCTGTGATTTCCTGATCACGCATAAAAATCCCTCCTCTCGCTATGTTTTCCTTTATCGTTCCACCATCACCAGACTCTAGAATGCTAATATGCATTTCTACATATTTTCTTTCCTTTAAAGACGTTTTCATTTATATAGACAAGATTTTTTTTATTATCTTACAAAAAATTCGAAAGAAAATCAATAATAAACCAAAGGAAAAACGTATCCCACCTGCACCTTAACGAAAAATCTCCCTCGCAATTCATACGAACTACGCGGGAGATTTTATTTAATCCTATCGAATTCTTTTGTTTTTATATATTTGCAATTTCAATATAAATTTTATACATGAATGCGATTCACCGAAATACAGCGAACACCTTACGCTCTCAGCTCTACGCCATACTCCTCATTTAACTTTGCACAGATCTTGTCAACAAACTTCTGAACGCGTGCATCGTCAAATGCCTCATCCTTTGGAACGAATGTGATGGAGAATGCCATACTCTTCTTTCCTTCCGGAATCTGGCCGCCCTCGTATATATCGAACAGCTTGATTTCCTTTACGTACTTATTTTCCTTGCGGATGCAGTCTTCGATCTCTCCACATGTGATTGCCTTATCCATTACGAATGCAAGATCACGCTTCTCTTCTGCAAACTTGGGCAGCGGAATGAAGGTTCTCTTCTTATCATACCACTTAGACAGAATCTCCAGATCAAGCTCCATAACATATGCGCTTGCACGCATGCTTAACTTGTCCTGAATATCGTATGCAACCTTACCGAAGTAACCAATTTCTTCACCCTCACATAATACCTTTACTGCCTGATACGGATGCAGGAAGGATTTCTGAATTGGCTCATAAGTAAATGCAACATCTAAGCTGTCTGCGATTCCGTTTGCAATGCCCTTCATTGTGTAGAAGGATTCCTTTGCACCGAAGGTACCAACACAAAGTGTTTTTCTCTCATCTGGATACTCGGTAAGCGGCAGATTTTTCGGAATAAAGATATTTGCAACCTCAAAAAGTCTTCCGTCAAGAATACCCTGCTTTTCATTTCTTGAAATAGCATTGAGCATTGATGCAGCAAGTGTGGTACGCATTAATGATAGATCAATATTGATTGGATTCATGATCTGAATTGCGAAACGCTCCTTAGCATCAGCCGGGAACTTCAAAAGATCCAAATCAGACGGTGAGAAGAATGAGTAATGCATACACTCATATGCACCCATAGTACAAAGAGTACGCTTTAATGCAAGCTCGCCCTTCTGCTCTTTGTTATATCCGCCTGCTGTTACCTGTGCAGATGGCATAAATGTTGACTTAATATGGTCATAACCATACATACGGATTACTTCCTCTGCCACATCTGGATAACGCTCTACATCATTCTCACCCTCTGGCAGCATATCCTCACGGTAAGCTGGTACCTGAAGAGTCAGTACATCACCGTCAACTGTCGGATTGAAGTTTAAATTCTTCATCAGACGTACAATCTCCTCTGCCGGAACCTCAATTCCAAGAACGCTGTTTACCTTATGGATGCTTACCTGCATCGGCTGAGGCTCAATGCTGTTTCCAACATTAACATCTACATGAGTAGAAGAAACCTTTCCGCAGCCAAGCTCCTCGATTAAATGAAGTGCACGCTTCATACCAAGAACAGTTGAGTATTCATCCACGCCCTTCTCAAATCTTGAACTTGAATCAGAGGACTTTCCAAGTGCTCTTGCAGTCTTTCTGACATTATCTCTTGCAAACTTAGCAGCCTCAAACATAACACTTTCTGTTGTGTCACGAATCTCGGAATTTAAACCGCCCATAACACCTGCTAAAGCAACTGGCTTTACGCCGTCACAGATAACAAGATTAGCTGGTGACATTGTGTACTCCTGCTCATCAAGTGTAACAATCTTCTCACCCTCATGTGCTCTTCTTACGCAAATCTCATTGCCCTCAAGGTAAGAGCAGTCAAATGCATGCATTGGCTGTCCGATCTCTTTTAATACATAGTTTGTGATATCTACGATATTGCTGATTGATCCAATACCAACAAGTGCAAGACGGCGCTTCATCCATGATGGAGACTCACCCATCTTTACATCATATACATAGTGTGCACTGTAACGCGGGCAAAGATCTGGTGCCTCAACACTTACCTTAAAGCCATCCTTCTTTACATCAGTCTCTGTATAATCGGTTGACGGCATCTTTAATGGCTTCTCAAGCATTGCAGAAACCTCTCTTGCGATTCCTAAGATGCTCTGGCAGTCCGGTCTGTTTGCAGTTAAGGAAATGTCAAACATCCAGTCATCAAGACCTGTGATAGCCTTTACATCTGCACCAGGCTGTGCATCAGCCGGCATCTCTAACAAACCATTGTAGCCTGCACCCGGATACAGATCCTCTGTTAAGCCAAGCTCTGTTCCAGAGCAAAGCATACCATATGACTCAAAACCGCGAAGCTTACCCTTTTTTATTGTCATCACGCCTTCGATTGTCTTATGATCCTTCGCTGTTGCATAAACAGTTGCACCAACAAGTGCTACCGGATACTTGCCGCCTGCCTGTACATTGTCAGCGCCGCAGCAAATCTGCATAGTGCCATACTCACCTGCATTAACCTGACACACATGAAGATGTGTCTCCGGAATCGGCTCACAAGTCTCAACAAGACCAACTACAATCTTATCGATGTCATGACCAACCTGATACAGCTCCTCTACCTCAAATCCGCCGTCAAACAGCTTTTTTTCAAGCTCCTGCGGTGTTACATCAATATCTACATATTCTTTAAGCCAACTTAATGGTACTAACATATTCGTTTCCGTCCTTTCTTATTTCTCGTTAATCTGTTTCAGGACACGCAGATCCGATCCAAACAGCATCTTGATGTTGTTGATACCGTACTTAAGCATTGCAGTACGCTCAAGACCGATACCAAATGCAAAACCGCTGTATTCTTCGGAATCGATGCCACAGTTTTCAAGGACTTTCTTATTTACTACGCCAGCACCAAGAATTTCGATCCAGCCAGTTCCCTTACACAAATTACAGCCCTTGCCGCCGCACTCAAAGCAGCTGCAGTCAACCTCTACAGACGGCTCTGTAAATGGGAAGTAGGACGGACGAAGACGAGTTACAGTTCCCTCTCCGTAAATTTTCTTTACAAACAGATCAAGCATACCCTTTAAATCAGACAGAGTAATTCCCTTGTCAACAACAAGACCTTCCATCTGATGGAACATTGGAGAATGAGTCGCATCATCATCAGAACGGAATACTCTTCCTGGTGATAAAATCTTGATCGGCGGCTTCTTGTTCTCCATAACATTAATCTGACCTGCGTAGGTCTGTGTACGAAGCAAGAACTCTGGTGACAGATAGAAAGTATCCTGCATATCTCTTGCCGGATGATCCTTCGGAGTGTTCAGTGCCGTAAAGTTATAGTAATCATTTTCAATCTCTGCTCCCTCATAGACCTCAAAGCCCATACCTGCAAAGATATCGATTAACTGGTTGCGAACAAGTGTAATCGGATGAAGATTTCCAACGCCAGTCTCATCTGCCGGAAGTGTCAGGTCGATTTTTTCAGACTCATAACGGCGCTGCAGCTCTAACTGCTTCATCTTTTCTTCCATCTTGGAGAAACGATCAATCGCCCACTCCTTTAACTCGTTTACTGACTTTCCGTATCCTGCACGCTCTTCTGGTGCAAGATTTCTCATTTCCTTCATCAGCTCGCTGATCTTACTCTTTTTTCCTTCCAGATAAGAGCTTCTGAACTCATACAGTTCCTTAGAATTGGACAATCCTTCCAGTCCGGTCTCAATCTTCTCCTTCAGAGCAGCAAGATTGTCGGACAGCTTGTGTGTTTCCTGCATATAACCTTTCCTCTGCTTTCTTAAATGTTGCTTAAATGTTGCTTTTTCTATGGGACGAACAAATATCGTAACTATTCAGAAACCCTATTCGCAAAATGCCTCTGCGAGGCTCTGAAAAATTACCAAATAAAAAAGTCCCATAGAGGCTTTTTTCAAAACCTTTATGGGACGAATAAATCCGCGGTACCACCCATGTTCGGATTATAAAAAAATATTACAATCCGCACTTGATCTGCCATAATGCAGCAGCTGCATCCACTTAGCTTTTGTCATAAACAAAATTTTCGTGGAAGACTCCAATGCTGAAATTCATCTGTAGGCGGATGGCAGCACTCTCAGCAGGTTATGCGGCCTCTCTGGAAAACCGAATGGTACAGACTACTTACACATTTTCTCAGTCATCGTTTATTATAGCAGTTTTCAAAGAGAAGTCAACCCCCCAACCTGCCGTGATGTTTTTCACCTCTGTGCATGGTTAATTTTCTTATCTTCATACATGCGTTTATCTGCAAGCTTTTGAATATCTGCTGCACAGTTAGCATCATCTGGATAGACAGCACTTCCGCAGCTAATTCCTATCTTGATCGTATAACCATCAAATTCATATGGTTCTCCAATCAGTTTTTTTATGCGCTCAATTCTCTTTTCACAAATCTGTGCATCCAGATTTCCATTTAAGATAAGCATAAATTCGTCACCGCCAATGCGAAAGGCATAATCATTGCTTCTGATACATTTAAGCAGTCTTTTTGCCACTTCTTTTAAAACCTTATCGCCCATCTCATGGCCATATGTATCATTCACAGGCTTAAAAAGATCAAGATCCATATAAAACAGAGCATACGGTTTTTTCTTTTCATCTCTTATTTCCATCATTTTTTCAAAATAACGTTTATTAAAAAGTCCCGTCAGTGCATCTGTATTAGCAAGGTTTTCAAGCTCATGCTGCTGTCCCATATCCTGTGAAACAATCATAATTTTTGTAAGCGTATCCCCTTCCCACTCAACCGGAATCACACTCATAATAAAGAATCTGCTTTTATCTCTGGCACAATACTCCAAACAATAAGAATCCTTCTGTTCCTTTATCAGCTGCCGCACATGCTCGGCAGAAAGCATATTCGTAAACTTTGCATTTTCTCCATCTGTTAATATCGTATATTGATCGGAAATTTCCTTAATAAATTGGTCATAGGATCCTTTTTTCGGATAAAGATATTTGCCTCGCTTGTCTTCACATTCGTATCTGTTATTTTTCAAATCGCAGACTGCAAAACAGTCAACAATCTGTGAAATTCCCCAAAACAGCTGATCGGAAAATTCCTTTTTCTTTTCCGCTTTGATGCGCTCGTCTGCTTCTTTTTGGAGCTGAGCCTTTGCACGCTGCTTCATTAAAATGACAACTCCAATCATTATACATGTTTCCATCATACACAACAAAACGATAGTCGTTCCCTGAACCATTCTCATACCAGAGTCAACAACACTCTTTTCCACAATACCCACAATTGACCAGTCGTCAATTCCTACTGGCTGATAGACAAGATAATACTCTGATTTTTGATATTTAAATGAAACACTTCCTTTGCCCTTTGTTGGCATAGTTTTCTTCATGCGCTCCAGATAATCTTCATTATAAGACTGTGTTTTATCCTGAATAAAATCAAAAATATTATCAAAGTCATCTGTGATCTGCGTCTCTGGTTCAAGCGACATAAGCACTGTTCCATCAGAATCAACTATGTAACAATCACTTTTATTATTGTATACACCATCTCCAATCAGCTTTTCTACAACACTGTTATCATATGAAACTGCAAACGCTGTATATGTCACGTTATTTAACTCAATGGGATCTGAAGGAACTGCAAACAATATTTTAGTTTCTCCATCACTTGCGACATAGCTTGACACAATAGGACCCTTTTTTTCATAAAGCGCTTTAAAAGCATCCTTCACGTGCTCTGCCGTTCCTCTTCGTCCATCAATAGTCCAATACTCGCAGTCTTCATTAAAAACATAAAAATCGCTGTACTGCCAATTTTTACGGTCATTTACAAAATTACCCCATCCATCTTCTGCATTTTGTTCTTTTTTATCCTGTTCTTCTACACAATAATTCAGATAATTGCCCCAGTCCTCAAGTGCGTTCCAATTGCGCTGCGCAAACATCATAAAGGTCTTATCAAGCTGTTCATATGTAGCAAGCAGTCCCTGCGTACTTTCCTGATAAAATTTCTGACCAATATAATTATCGTAACGTTCAATACTAACAAATATAATTGTAAGCAATGCAGCTGATATCAAAAAATACTTCCACTTCTTTCTCATCATCCTCTTGCCTCCTCTAATGTATCCTTGCTTCTAATAGCATTCGCACAAGTCTAAAAGTTTCCTTTTTTTCATTATACCATGATTTTTTTTATTGAAAATAACATTTTTTGCTGAAAGTGATTTTTCTCATGTTTCCTTTTTTTAAACTGCGTGCTATACTAGTGGAAATGTAAATTTCGATTGATGGGGGATTTCATCCAATGCATAATAATACAAAAAGAGGTCAGCTAAAAAAGCTAGCACTTGCTCTCGGACTGTCTGGCACGTTCTTTTTAAACGCATGTACTTCAAACGCACCTTCTAATCAAACTATCGTTACATCTACAGATGACTATGAAGCGAACTTGGCTGCCAATGAATCTGAGAGCTTTTATGAAACAGAATCTGAGACTTTTGACAGAGAAGCACTTTACCGAACTGATGATGACAACAAGCCTGCTGAGGGCTGGATTACAAATGCTGACGGCACGATGGGCTACTGCCAGAATGGCTATCTTTTGACTGGATATCAAATGATTGATGATTCACGCTATCTTTTTTCTGATGACGGCATAATGCAGACAGGCCGCTACACAGATGAAAATGGTGATACATATTGTTTTACTGATGATGGCCGCCAATATTTTTGCTCTACTGTAAAATGCGATGATGGCTATTATTACTATTTCGGTGAAGATGGAAAAGCTGTGACAGGGAATTTTACTTTTCCTGACGGCGCTACTGGTATGACAGATGAAAATGGACATGTATATGTAGGCTGCCACCGTATTGGTGATCTCGTCTACGATTTTACCTCACAGGGAAAGCTTAGGCACACTGTTGACGCCACAAAGCCAATGGTTGCGCTGACGTATGATGATGGTCCTTCCACGCAAAATACACAGATTATTCTTGATACACTTACAGCAAATGGTGCCTATGCTACATTCTTTGTTCTTGGCCGGAATGTAGAACGCTGCGCGGATATTATCCAAAATATTGAAAATTCAGGTTCTGAAATTGGAAATCATACCTACAATCATTATAAAATTACAAATATGGATGCACAGGTAACAGATCAGGAAATCAGCAGTACAAGCTCCTATGTGCAGATGATTACAGGAAACCGCCCATGCATCATGAGACCGCCGACAGGCGCAACTGATGATGTTTCATGTGCCAATGTAGCAGCTGTTGATGACGGTTATCCGCTTATCATGTGGTGCGTGGACACAATTGACTGGCAGCATCATGATGTGGCAACCACATGCGATACGATAAGAAGCAAGGTAAAAGACGGCGCCATTGTACTTATGCACGATATGGAAGCATCCTCTGCGCAGGCATCCCAAATTATCATCCCAGAACTGATTGCTGCCGGCTATGAGCTCGTTACAGTCAGTGAAATGGCGGCTGCAAGAGGCGGCATGGTACCAGGTCAGGTTTACAACTATTTTGATCCAGCGCTTGGGCAGAAACAGGCAGAAACCGAAATACAGCCAGAGACAACTACTTTAACATCGGCGGAAACACAAGCGCAGCAATCCGAGGTCGAAACACAAGCACCGACGGCAGGACAATCTCAAAGCGAAAATCAGACAGAAGGCTCACAAACTGCTGAATCTGCACCAGATACTACTTCAGCAAGCAATTCCTCAGATGACAGCCTCTCAATTATCTTTCCGTGGGCGAAATGAAACAGGCGGCCAATGGCCGCCTTATTTTTCTTTATAGTATCTTACCCTTCTTCATCATCTGCTTATTTTCATACATCTGAGCATCTGCACTTTGCAGCAGTTTTTCTGTATCCTTGTCCGGATCATCACTCCATGCATATCCCATCGCTGCTGAAATCGGAATATCTGTCTTTTTATCTGCCTCTGCAAGTGCTTCTTTCACACGCTGCATACATTCTTTTGCATTCTGCTCTGTAGCATTATTCAGGCGAATTACAAACTCGTCTCCGCCAACACGATAACAGCTTCCATTTCCTGCAGATTTTTTCACACCTGTTTCCATGCACCTTGCAACTGTTGTTAAAAGCTCATCACCTCTTTTATGACCCAGTGAATCATTGATCTTTTTTAAGTTGTTTGCATCGATCATGATATAAGAAACAGCACCAGATGTATGGGCATCTCTGCTGCTGTCCTCAGTAAATGCAGCACGATTTTTAAGACCTGTCATCATGTCTGTATAAGCCATCTTTGCATATAATGCCACGTTTGCATTTTCGCGAATTTGCTCATAAATTGCAATTCCAGCCGCATCTGCCAAAAAAAATGCAAAGCACAGAATTGCAATGACATAGGAAATGGAATACTGAAACTCAAGACCAATGTAATAAAAGGCAATTGCTATAATACTGCATATACTGAATATACTATAGCCACTCAGCACACGAAACAGTTTTACGTTTTTATTTTTGTGAAGCCTAATAAATCCTTCCACTACAACTATAGTAATTGTAATTGCAATTAAAATATGTTCTAATACAATTATGATTGCAATCGGTATAAACGCTGTTATGTAGTTTATGCAGTATAATCCAAGCATTGCAGCAAACAAGCACTGCATAATTCCAAACATCTTTTCTTTTCCTGTAAACATCCGCTTTGTAAAGCCAAGAAGCGGAATGGCAAGCATAAAAAATGCCAAAAATGATACTAGTTCGATCACGCCGCTTTTTTGCGTAAATAAAAGCAAAAATTTTGAATCTGTTAAAATCCATAAACCAGCGTCCACAACAAAAGCACCAAGACATATCAAACTTTCGCATATCTGCCTTGTCCATGCCTTACGCATATAAAAGCCTGCAAATATGGCTGTAAATCCCGACACTGCTGCAAACACAGCAAATATACCAGCATGAATATTTTTGACCAAAATCATACGATATATACCGCTTCGATTTCCTATTTGAAAATCTGACTGCTCGATTGCATCTGCTGCTTTTTCTGAGACATGAAAAAATTGAACTGTCAGTTTCTTTCCTGTTGGAACTTCGAATAAATGTACAAAACCTGTTCGCTTTCCTTCTGTACGATAAAGACTTACATCATCGGCAAAGATTTCAAAATCGACCCAATGTGTTTTTAACATCATTATCCAGTTTTTTTCATTCTGCGATTTTGGAACATCATACTCATACTGAACAATTTCGTCTGATGCAAGCATTTTCTCACTCCACGTACCTTCTGGCTTGAGAACAGTCTCATTAAATACATTTTGGGGTGCAATATCATTTTTAATGCCGAAAATAAGTACTGATATCATCAAAATTGCAAGTACTGTTTCAATTATACATCTAATCTTTTTCATGAACAATTTCCTGCCCTCTGTTTTAATCAAAGCTCAGTATATCATAGCGTACAGGGATTTTCAACGTAAAAAAGGCAGTCTTTCGACTGCCCTTTGTTATAACGCCAAAATTGCCATTCCGATCAAATGAACTACAAATGCTACCACCCATGCTACAGCACACTGGAATAGCACAATGCCTACTGCCCATTTTGTTCCCAGCTCTCTTTTAATGGAAGAGATTGCTGCAATACATGGTGTGTACAGAAGACAAAATACAAGAAGAGATGCTGCTGACAGCGGCGAGAGTACTTCCAACAATGTCTTTGTACTTCCAAACAATACTGAAAGTGTAGAAACAACGCTTTCCTTTGCCATAAATCCCGCAATTAAAGATGTACAGATACGCCAGTCACCAAAACCAAGCGGTGCAAAGATTGGTGCGATTGCACCTGCCACTGCAGCTAAAATGCTGTCTTTTGAATCTGCTACCATGCTTAAATGTAATCCAAATGTCTGCAAGAACCAGATTACAAGAGATGCCATAAAGATTACAGTAAATGCTCTTTGAAGGAAATCTTTTGCTTTATCCCACATCAGCTGGAGTACATTTTTTGCTCCTGGAAGACGATAATTTGGCAGCTCCATTACAAATGGAACAGCCTCTCCATGAAACATAGTCTTTCTGGAAATAACAGCTGTTAAAATACCCATTGCTATACCTAAAAAGTAAAGACCAATCATGATAAGACCGCTTTGCTTTGGAAAGAATACCGATGTAAAAAATCCATAGATAGGAAGCTTAGCCGTACAGCTCATAAATGGTGTAAGCATAATCGTCATCTTACGGTCGCGCGCTGACGGCAGTGTTCTTGTCGCCATTACACCAGGCACTGTACATCCAAATCCAACCAACATTGGCACAATGCTTCGTCCGGAAAGGCCAATCTTACGAAGCGGCTTGTCCATGACAAAGGCAACTCGTGCCATATAACCACTATCCTCAAGCAGTGATAAGAATAAAAACAGTGTAACAATAATAGGAAGAAAGCTAAGTACACTTCCGACGCCATTAAATATACCATCAATTACAAGAGAATGAAGCACATCATTGACCTGCCATAGCGTCATCACAGCATCTGTCTTTTGCGTCAGCCAGTCAATTCCAATCTCCATCACATTTTGAAGTCCTGCGCCGATCACACCAAATGTCAGCCAGAATACAAGTGCCATGATTGCAGCAAACATTGGAAGTGCCGTATAACGTCCAGTCAATACTGCATCGATTTTCCGGCTTCTTTCATGCTCTTTGCTTTCACCTGGCTTAATCACTGTCTGATCACACAGCTTTTGAATAAATGAAAAACGTATGTCTGCGATGGATGCCGCGCGGTCAAGTCCACGCTCTTCTTCCATCTGCACAATGATATGCTCAATCATTTCCTTCTCGTTTTGCTCTAAGTTTAATGCCTGCTCAACAAGCTGATCGCCTTCAACAAGCTTACTTGCCGCAAATCGCACTGGAATACCTGCCCTAACGGCATGATCTTCAATCAGATGCATGATTGCATGAAGGCAGCGATGAACTGCTCCGTTATGACTGTTTTCATCGCAAAAATCCTGTCGACTTGGCTTTTCCTGATATTGCGCCACATGAATTGCATGGTTTATAAGCTCTGTAATACCCTCATTTTTTGCTGCTGAGATTGGGACAACTGGAATACCAAGCATAGACTCCAATTTATTGATGCGTACAGATCCGCCATTTCCGCGCATCTCATCCATCATATTGAGTGCAAGCACCATAGGCACATCAAGCTCCAAAAGCTGCATTGTCAGATACAGATTTCGCTCAATATTTGTGGCATCCACGATATTTATAATGCCAGTAGGCTTTTGTTTAATAATAAACTCTCTTGTCACAATCTCCTCACTGCTGTAGGGAGACATTGAATAAATGCCAGGCAGATCCGTCACAAGCGTATCAGGATGATTTCGAATCTGACCATTTTTACTGTCAACTGTCACGCCTGGAAAATTTCCAACGTGTTGGTTTGAACCAGTCAGCTGATTAAAAAGTGTTGTCTTTCCGCAGTTTTGATTTCCTGCAAGCGCAAATGTCAATACTGTTCCCTTAGGAACTGGATGCTCATCTGCCTTTTGGTGGAAACGTCCGCCTTCACCAAGACCAGGATGCTCTGTCACAGCATTCTCTTTGGAAATATTTTTTGTGTTCTTTTCCCTTTTGCCATCCGACTTTGTCACAGAAGATTCATCAATTAAAATCTTCTCTGCATCTGCCAGACGAAGAGTCAGCTCATATCCGTGGATTCTAAGCTCCATCGGATCGCCCATCGGCGCCAGCTTAACCACCGTCACCGAAACTCCGGGAATCACACCCATATCAAGAAAATGCTGCCTCAGCGCACCTTCTCCTCCAACAACGGTGACAACCGCTGTCTTTCCTATTTCAAGATCCTTAAGTGTCATATTATGTCACTTCCTTTGTGAATATATCGACTTTGATGTCTTTTTCAGAAGCCATTATAGCAATTCACGATGGATTTGAAAATAGTTATTGAAAATATTTTTCATTTATAGTTTAATAAATCTTTTTTCTTGGGTCAATAGAATAAACCTTTTTGTTTTCTATTGATGTAAATGGTCCTGGAAAACTTTGTTCTCCTCTAGCTTCCCCAAAGAAATCTCCTGCTGTGAGTGTATTTGTTGATACTGGCTTTAACTTCTCTGCGTTGTCTATCAGATTTATTCTCTTTTCCTGTCCACGGAAAAAGACCGGCTTTTTAGCTGCCTCATCAAATGTAATGGTGTATGCCTCAGTATCCACCTTAACAGAAACCCAGGCAGTCTGTCCATTTTGATCAAAACCATAAAATTCCTTCCATGTTTTTAAATCCAAGCATACCTCTGGTTCTGGATACATTACACGCAAATATCCAGAAGGCTGATTTGCATAACAGTTATTTTCTGCCTCATTATGCTGTGTAGGAAATGTAATCGCAGACTGACCACATTCATAGAAAAAATTGTTAAAAATTCTAGTATCACGTCCCGTTCCGCCTCGCATCATATCCTGCTCCATGCGAAATGAAACTGGCTTTGCAAAATATCCAGAACCTCTGCACTTTCCAAAGAAATTATTAGAAAGATACAGATGATCAGTTCCTTCACCATACACACCATATCCATTTACCACATCGTGTTCACGCAACTTATACCAGCCACTTGAACCAGGCTCCTTCGGGATTTTTTCTTGGTCAAACCTGCCCTCTATGTTCCAGAAAATATTGTTATCAATCAAGTTTGTCTCATCTCTGCTGCACTCAATAAAAACTGCCTCTCTTTGCTCAATACCATCTAGAAACAAATTTTGTGTAATTCGGTTATTTTCATTTCCGCAATCAAGCCACAAATGATCGGCACGATATGTTCGTTTAAAAATATTACGACGAAACAGACTTCCCACACTGTTATGCAGTTTTATGCCCGCAGCTTCCCAGGACAATTCCATTTTCTGCCATCCTGTTCCTTCGATTAAATTGTCCTCTATAAGCACATGCTCTGCAAATAATCCTGCAATTCCGCAAACACCAACATCCTTGATATGACATCCTCTAATAATTGTGTATCCGATTTGTTGATCCGGTAAAATATCATGATGCCAGCATTCATTTCCAATATCAATTCCAACTGCATTTGACCAGTCAATTGTACAGTTCTCAATAATCCAATGATGACCCCGCATGCATGAAAGAGCTCCACGTTGCGGAACTGGTGCTCCCATCGCTGCATGTGCACAAGTGATTCCTTTAACATGAATATATGAAAGAAATGGAATCTCAGGTGCAAAACATTGCTCTCGGCATGTAAGTTCAATCGTATGCATTCTCGGGTCTTCATCATTTTCCAGTCGAAAATGTATCGTCTGACCATTTGCTTCTACCCAATAGCTTCCTGGCTGTTCTGTCATCTGACGATAAAGTGCTACCTGTACAAGTGGTTTTCCATCACAAAATACCATGCCTCTTCGATTTAAATATGGTGTCATATCTGTTTTATCATACTCAATAAATAACCTGTCATGCAAAATATTAACTGCGCAAAACGGATTATATCCTTTAAATTGCTCTGGGTTTAAATGATGACACCAAATTATCGGAGTTTTTTCCTCACCTTCTATTTCTCCCATTATCCAGCCCGTACTTTTTTCAAACTCAGTCACTTCTTCCGAAGCTTTTATAACAACATCTCCATCCCCTGCAGCTTCATATAAAACCATTTTTTCTGGTCCCTCTCCTCCAGCCTGAGGACGAACACATTCGCGATAAGTACCCTGATGAATAACAACCTTTGTACCTGCCACAGCACGCCTTGCAGCCTCTGAAATTGTTTTTAGTGGTGCCTCACTGCTTCCATCATTATTGTCTGCACTCATCTTATGCGCTGGATTTACATGAATCACCGTATCATAACTACACGGCATTTCCCAGCTGACAAATTCACTTCCATCTGGAAGTACTGACATAATATCTTTTTTCATTTTTTCCTCCTTTTTGATATTTTGTACTTGATTTATTGTAAGAAAAACGTTAAACTATAGCATATAGTACTACTGTTTTTATCATTTTAGAATGTATTATTTTATACTTTTGTTGTATTACTATGTAACTATGTTACTGTTTATATAGACTGTAACACAAATATATAAGGAGGTTTTATCATGAGTCAACTTACTATTTCAACGCAGGAAAAACGTTTTCCTGTTGCTCCAGATCTATACGGCTTATTTTTTGAAGATATCAGCCATGCTGGTGACGGCGGCTTGTATCCAGAGATGCTTCGTAATCGTTCCTTTGAGGATTCTCTGCTTCCCGATGGCTGTATCACAAACGATAATGGCAAAACATTTACTTCTCCAACAGGATGGATTGATGAGTTCAACAATGGCGAAGGAATGAATGACTGGATCGCATCACAAAAAATTGCACCAACCACAATTCCTGCCTGGTATTCCGAAAATGCAGACATGCAGCTTAATAAAGATAATACACTCAATGATAATCGGCGCGTTTCTCTTCAAGTTGATTTTGAGGAAAATGGCAAAATCTATAACATCGGATATAATGGCATTAATCAAGAAAAAGGAGATACATATAATTTCTATCTGTTTGCAAAATCAGAACAAACACTGCATCTGACGGTATCCATTCAAATAAATAATCAAACATCCTGCAGCAGCGATATCATCATAAACGATGCTAATTGGAAACGCTATGATGCACAATTTCTGGCCACTGAAACAGCAAGAAATGCTACTTTCTCCATTCAATGTCAGGAAAAAGGAACCCTTTACCTTGGCTTTTGTTCTCTTATGCCTGCAGAAACATTTCACGGTCACGGACTTCGCAAGGATCTTGCAGAAAAGCTTGAACAAATGCATCCTTCATTCTTGCGTTTTCCAGGCGGCTGCATCGTAGAAGGCTTTACACTTGAAACAGCTATGTTTTTCTGTAATACTGTCGGTCCCGTTTGGGAACGTCCAAGCCACTGGCTTCTTTGGCACTATCGAACTACAAATGGTCTGGGATTCCATGAGTATCTGCAGTTATGTGAGGATTTAAAGCTTTCTGCTCTTTATGTGTGCAACTGTGGTATGACTTGTCAGGGACGCGGTCCTTATTATTTCAACGAAGCTCAAATGCAGTTTGCTATCAACGATACCTTAAATGCCTTAGAATATGCACTTGGTTCAAGCCAAACACATTGGGGCAGTCTGCGTGCAAAAATGGGTCATCCAGAACCGTTTTCCCTTAAATATCTAGAGATTGGCAATGAAAATAGTGGTCCTGAATATGAGGCTTGCTTTAATCGCATTCGAGAAGCTGTGCTTGAACGCTATCCTCAGATCATTATTGTCTCCAACACAAGAAGCGAAACAATAAAAACAGATATTGTAGATGATCATTATTACAATATGCCTGAATTTTTTGCAGAAAATATTGATATTTATGATGACTACAGCCGCAAGAATCCCAACATTTTTGTCGGTGAATTTGCAGTAAACCAAACTTATGAGGGACAGCTGCGCGCTGCAATCTCAGAAGCTATGTTTATGGTTGGCTTTGAACGAAATCAGGATGTTGTAAAGCTTTGTTCTTATGCTCCGCTATTTTCTCACGTTCATTACCAATCCTGGTATCCAAATCTCATAATGTTTGATAATAGCAGAAGCTATGTTATTCCAAGCTACTATTGTTTCAAACTATTTGGTGCGAATCGCGGTGACATGGTAGTTTCCTCCAAAGAATCCTGCGAAAAAATTTATCTATCCCTGCATGGTCTTCCTGTCATCAACGGTGATTGTGGATTAACCTGGAAAAATGCTGTTTTCAATAGTATACCTGTTTTTCCAACAAAAAGCCTGCATGGAAAAGCCATACAGGACAATGATTCATATGTTTTACAGGAAAATGATGCCGATGAATTTACTAATCAGTCAATTCGAAGTCAAATTTTACCTGGCATTGCTCTAGGTAATGATGTAGAAAGCCGCGAAGGCAGCTTTACTGTTCAAATTTTGGCTGAAAAAGGAAAACGAATCGGTGTTGGTATGTTGTGTTCACCAAAGCCATTCAGCTATTATGACCGAACTGATCCGAATCCAAAGGATCCATGGATGCTTTTTAATCTAGAGCCTCTGCGCTGGATTGTTGAAGGCAATACTGCTGCTCTCTATCGCGGCGGCATTTCCCTTACGCAATATTCAGAGCCAAAACAAATTTCACTTCGTTATGGAGAATATAATGAATTTCACTATGAGCTTACAAAAACTGCAGTCAGTCTATATCTAAATGGTAAACTTATCGATACTGTTGAACTGCCGCATTATCAATCTATGTGTTCTGTCACGACTGATACTGACGATAGTGTAATAATAAAAATTGTCAACTTCTCCGAGACAGATGATCCAGTCTGCATTTCAATAGATTGTGATGTAAAATCAGAGTATGAGGTTTCGCAGCTCACTGGAAAAGCTGATTTTGAAAACTCCCTTGACAATCCAGACCAAGTTCATGATACAACAACAATGTTAACTGGTGCTGGCAGATGTTTTACCTTTACTGCCCCAGGTCTTTCCGTCAATGTATTAAAATTAAAGAAAAAATAAGCAATGCCTATCTCCGATTATTATACTCATAAGTTACTTTCTTATGAGTATAATAAATCGAATAGTCTGCAAATCTAAGTGTTTTTTACTTCCAAACCACCGTGACAGTAAATGAGCCACCGCACCTGTCACCCTAGTTGACTCAGCACCTGCACGACTTTCTTTATGTTTTCCATATTGACGGAAGAATAATTCATTACATAAGTATTCTCATACGGATTCTCCTGTCCGTTTTGTTCATGCTTTTCTGTGTTCTTTATGTAGTAGCGCGACAGCGGATCTAGCTTTACTCCGCCTGCCTTTGCCTTTTCGACAATCTCTGCCTCTGTGCAGTCCGACTGGATATGCATAAGAAAATGCACTCCTGCTTCTTCCTCTTGTATCGTGATATATTTTCCGATTGAACCGCTTTTTAGCTCTTTTAGGATCGCATCTCGCTTGTTCTGATAATAATTTCTCAGTCTATTTATATGCTTTTCAAAACTTCCATTTTCCATAAATTGTGCTAATGTGTACTGCTCGAAATTGGATACGGTACATGAATAAAAGGATAGTTCACTATAAAAACGCTTTGCCAAATCCTCAGGCAGCACCATATAGCTGATGCGCACCGTGGATGCAAGTGTTTTTGTAAAGGTGTTCATATAGATAACCTTTCCTGAAACATCAATGCTTTGCAATGTCGGAAATGGCTTTCCGCTTAATCGAAGCTCACTGTCATAATCATCTTCTATTATATAATGCTGCTTTTTTTTCGCAGCCCAGCCGAGTAGCTCATAGCGGCGGCTGACTGGCATTACTATTCCTGTTGGAAAATGATGTGACGGTGATGTATGAATAATATCAATCTTTTTTTCTTCTAACTCATGGATAGAAACACCATTTTCATCAAGATCAACATGGCGATAAGATACATCCATGCTCTTACAAATTTTTCCAATCTTATGATAGCCAGGATTTTCCACGCCATATATCAAATTTTTTCCAAGAAGCTGAATCAAAAGACCATAGAGATATTCCGTTCCGGCACCAATGATAATCTGATGCGGTGCGACTTTCATACCTCGAAAATCCCCTAAATAGTGGGCGATTGCATTACGAAGAGGCAGGATGCCTGCGCACGGTGAATTGATCATCAGCTGAATTTGATTATCATTTAATACACTTCTAACTGTTTTTGACCAGATTGAAAATGGAAAAATCTCACTGTCAGTCTGATTACTTGAAAAGTCAGCAAAGTAAGAAGACTTGGCTAACGATGAAGCTGCCTCGTTAAATGATTCCATACCATAAATATAATTATCACCAGAAATATTTCTGTCTGCACTTTGGCTAATACCCTTCATGTTAATGCCTCGTGCCACCACCATATCAATATCTGACACATAAAAGCCACGTTTTGGCATCGAATAAATATAACCTTCATCTGAAAGCTGACCGTATGCATTCTCCACGGTAATCACACTTATACCCAGATTTTTCGCGAAACTGCGTTTTGATGGCAGTTTCTCACCAGCGCACAATTTCCCTTGTAAAATGTCGTTTTTGATGCATTTATATAGTGATTCATAAAGTGAATCTGACCCTGTCGCGGTTAAATTATATGTCAACATCTGATCTTTTTTCTCCAATCTGACCTTACTGAATATATTTATTTTGGGGATTTTCTTATGTCCACTTTGTCAGTATAATGCAAGGCAAAGCAAAAGTAAAGCTTTGAAAAAGGAGAATATCACTATGGATACAACAAATACTTCCGTTACTGCAACTGAACGTTATAAATTAAATAAGGAGCTGGCCCAGATGCTAAAGGGCGGCGTTATTATGGATGTTACGACACCGGAACAGGCACGCATTGCGGAGGCTGCTGGTGCTTGTGCTGTTATGGCACTTGAGCGTATCCCGGCTGATATCCGCGCAGCTGGCGGTGTTTCCCGTATGAGCGACCCTAAGATGATTCGCGGCATTCAGGAAGCTGTTTCCATCCCTGTTATGGCTAAATGCCGTATCGGTCATTTTGTTGAGGCGCAGGTTCTCGAGGCAATCGACATCGACTACATTGATGAGAGTGAGGTTCTTTCACCGGCTGATGATGTATACCATATAAATAAGAGAAATTTCCGTGTTCCGTTTGTCTGCGGTGCTAAGGATTTGGGCGAGGCACTTCGCCGCATCAACGAGGGCGCTTCTATGATTCGTACCAAGGGTGAACCTGGAACTGGCGATATCGTACAGGCTGTTCGTCATATGAGAAAGATGAACAGTGAAATCCAAAAGCTGACATCTATGCGTGAGGATGAGCTGTTTGAAGCTGCAAAGGTGCTGCAGGTTCCGTATGATCTTATTTTATATGTTCACAATAATGGCCGTCTCCCTGTTGTAAACTTTGCTGCAGGCGGTGTGGCTACTCCTGCTGATGCAGCACTTATGATGCAGCTTGGCGCTGAGGGTGTATTTGTTGGCTCTGGTATCTTTAAGTCTGGCAATCCGGCAAAGCGTGCCGCCGCAATCGTAAAGGCTGTCACCAATTATACAGATGCAAAGATGATCGCTGAGCTTTCCGCTGATTTAGGTGAGGCTATGGTCGGAATCAATGAACAGGAAATCGCACTTTTAATGGCAGAAAGAGGTAAATAATGACAATTGCAGTTCTCGCTCTGCAGGGTGCCTTTGCAGAGCATGAAAAAATGATTCGCTCTCTCGGCGCAGACTGCATAGAACTGCGTCAGGCGGAGGATTTAAAAAAGCATTATGACGGATTGATTCTTCCGGGCGGCGAGAGTACCGTTCAGGGAAAGCTCCTTCGTGAGCTTGGCATGTTTGACACAATAAAAAAGCAGATCGAGGACGGTCTTCCAGTCCTTGCGACCTGCGCAGGAATGATTCTTTTAGCCTCTGCTATTGATGGACAAATTGCTGGGCAGCCAGATTCATATTTTGACACACTGCCTGTCCGCGTCAGAAGAAATGCTTACGGAAGACAATTAGCAAGTTTTCATGCAAAAGCAGATGTCGCAGGCATAGGTGCTGTCCCAATGACCTTTATCCGCGCACCATACGTTGTAGAAATGGATAAGGATGCACTTGCTTCTGGTAATGGTCAAATCCTTGCCGTTGTGAATAACCGTATCGTGGGAGTACGCTACAAGAATCAGTTTGCATTTGCATTTCATCCGGAATTGGATCCAGACACACGCATTCATCAGGCGTTTCTTGACTGCGTGAAAGATTCTATCAAAGTAGCATAAAGTGAAAATTCACTCTTCTCCTTCCTCACCAACAAAATGAGCGATTCCACCGATTTTTTCCCACACTAAATTCGATTGGGTTCTCACAGTTCCATAGTCTAACAGGCTCATCTGGTTATTCAATGTGACAATTTCAGTGATCGCATATCCGCCGTTTCTGCTATCCTCTTTTACAACAAAATCATCATATAGGATGCGAAGCGGCGAATGCTGAATTGCTGCCTCGTAGCCAACCTGAACATTATAATCAGCCAAACGCCAAACAGTGAGTGAACAGTATACACGGTCTGCACCATGGTTTAATGCATATTCGGCAATTGTCTTTCGCGGCATCTCCCACACGCGGCTTGGCTCAAATTCATACAACATTCCATCTTTTTCATAGGCGAAAAATGATTGATGGCAAGTCTTTTTTATATTATCACCCATATCATATCGTCCGGCAATCCAAAATCCACTGGCCGCCTTAAAGCCAACCTTTGGATTTTCTCACACTGTAAATGTAGCTACGCGTTCCTGCTGTCCCCTTGCAATATCCGGCACCACACGTTTGCCGCGAAGCAGCCACATCTTTGGATTTCCTTCGCTTATTTCCCAGTTTCCTTCTCCTCGTCTGTCAAAATAAAAAATGTCGTATGATTCTAGCTCTGTCTTCTCATCTTCTGGAAGTATGGATAAAAGTTGCTCCTTCGCCTCCTCATTTGAAAGCTGTGAAAATTCTCTTTCTGGCAGATTCATCATATATTTGCCATGTACTGGCCAGATGGAAATTGCTATACTGACAAGCGCAGGTAAAAGTGTCATGCCCACGAGCGGAATTAAATAACCCCAAATTTTTTTCCATGAAAATGGCTCAATTCCAGCGTAAGATTTCTCCTGCAAAATACGCTTGATCTTCCATGTTTTGATAATAAACAAAATATCACAAATTTTAAGTGCAATCACTCCAATTATAATAAGAAAGCCCCATGTACCATTTACATTTATATTGACACTTTCCTTTGGAAATCCATGAATCGCGTTAAGAATCAATATCAGAAGGGTCTCTGCGCAAATATAGACCTTAAGTACCCAGGCAATACTGCCATCGTCTTTATTTAATTCTGTTTCTACTGCGGCATCCAAATAATTTGCCATCATCATAAGAACAATTCCGGAAGCAATCATGTTTCCCACTCGCAAGATTGTCTGCAAAATTGCATACGGCTGTGTCTGTGCCAAGACAGTAATCGGCATCAGTAAGCCCAATCCATATGATGCATAAAACGCCTTGCGAAATGACTTGCTGATTGTTCTCATGCGATATAAGGAAAATATCATAATATATGTTCCTATCCAACTGATCGCATCTGGTCGCATGTTATTGACATCTGGCAGCCAGATTAAGAAAATTCCAATCCAAAGGACGGTAAGCATCTTATTAAAACCATTGTTGGAATCGTATGGATGCGCAAGCATAAGTTCATGCGCAAGCTCATTTGCATCACCCATGCGGCTCACTGCCTCTACATAAGCTGCGCTCTCATTCATTCCCTCGTCCATGAGCTCAAATGCCTCGTCCTCAATGTGATCTTCCATCTCCTCACGAACCATCTTTTTTTCTCTCAAGCCAACAATTTCTTCTGTTACCCGGTCAAGAAAGTCATTCATCTTTTCTATATGTCCATTATCTGTCTGATTAGCACCATTCGTCCCCATACCACTCATAAAATCACCTTCCCTTTCCTCATATACTTTAGATCAGAAATATTCATCAAAGCGCTATGCCACTTTTTCGCATATTACGCATTTTGCAGCTGCAGCACCTTTCCTACTGCTCCTGCATATTCCTTCCATTCCTCTTTCTGTCTGTCCAACTCTTTTCTCCCTTTTTTTGTAATCCTATAGAAGCGGCGCTTTCTCGCTGAGCTCGTATCCTCCCAATATGCTTCCAGAAAGCCATCCTGCTCCAGCACATGAAGAATCGGATAAAGTGTTCCTTCTTTCAGGGCAAAAACTGTTTCAGAACGCTGCTCCAATTCTTTAATGATCTGATAGCCATACATTTCCTTCTCCTCAAGCACACCAAGTACTAACATAGATGTGCTTCCCTTTACCAATTCTTTATTAACGCTCATAATACTCCTTTCCTTCTTGAATAAACTTCGCAGCCAATACCTCGTATATCTATGTATAGATTATCATGCTATATGGCTGCTGTCAAGTTTTTTTTCACTTTATTACATTTTCGTTACGGAAATCTCAACCTGCTTAAACGGTATTTCAATTCCTTCCTCATCAAATGCCATCTTAATATTTTCTGTTAGGCGCCACTTTGCATTCCAATATTCTGATGATGAAACCCACACATGAAGTCCTAAATTTACGGAGCTTTCGGCAAGCTCTGACACAAATACATTGACGGGATTTTCCGGATCTCTTGCAGGATCATTTTCTCCCAGACGGATCAATACTTCCTTTGCCTTTTTTAAATCGGACTTATATCCGATTCCCACAGATAACTCAAGACGCCTCTTTCCCGTTGCTGTTACATTGACAATACTACTGTCTATCAGCGTACCATTTGGAATCACAATAAGACGATTATCTGCTGTAATTAATTCTGTATATACCAGACCGATTTCCTTTACTGTGCCTTCTGTATTTCCCTGCACAATGTAGTCACCAATGACAAACGGCTTCATCAGTAAAATCAACACGCCTCCTGCAAAGTTAGAAAGGCTTCCCTGAAGCGCAAGACCAACTGCAACACCAGCAGATGCTACAAGTGCAGTCAGCGATGTTGCCGTCAGTCCTACCGTCTGCAACAATATGCCCAACATACAAATATAGCCAAGTGCATTGATCACGTTGCAAAAGAAGCGGCGCACAGTCACCTCCATGCCATGACGTTTTAATGCCTGATCGCATAAGCTTACTATCTTTTTAATCAGCTTTCTGCCGACAAAAAAGATCACTAATACTAATGCAATGCGAAGCAAATAGTCACATACAACCGGCACATACCTCTCAAACATTTCTTTCCATGAAATCTGGCTTAGCTTTTCCACCTTATCGCCAAGCTCATTTGCCAGAAATTCCATGCTTTCAGGCTCCGTTTCTTCAACTGCTGCAGTTGCTAAATCTGAAGTTAAAATTGAGCTTAAATCATTGAACCAATTAAAACACTTCATTGTCTTCTCCTTTCCTGCTGCTAACAAAAATATATCATATACTTCACCAAAATGCCAACAGGCAGAGGAAAATCTATTACGATTTCCTCTGCCTGTTTTTTTAATTACTCTGCATTATCCAGCAAAAAGCGCATTCTTTCAGTCTCTGTACTTCCACCTGCTGCACCATCTTTTGTAAAATTCATTTCATAGCGGTCTGCATCGCAGTATGGCTTCCACTCTGGAAGCTTATTTTCATTATAATCATTTCCATTTGGATTGCCAGTTTTTATAAAGTTGACAAAATAGCTGCTGATCTGACGCGCCAGATCATAGTGATGACCGTCAAATGGTCGCCAACATTTGGCAAGTGTCTCAAAGAAGAACCATAAATCACACGAGTGGAATGTGCCTGCATTGTCCCATCCTGGAATATCAGCATCAAAACGATAATAATAGCTGTTTTGATTACAGCCTGTAGCTTTTCTTGATAAAAATGCTCGCTTTACGCTGTACTCAATTCCACTGACAGGCGAAAATCCCTCTGGTGTCTGCTTTTTATTTTCTTCAAATGACAAAAACTGATCTGCCTTATCTTTAAAAAGTTCCTCTGCCTTTTTCAAAAGCTGTTCGCCGTCCTTAGCTTCAATATGATTTAAGAACTCATCTGATGTGTTTCCTGCCATAAGAGGCACTAAAAGGCTTCTTCCTTCAAGCATCTTTTTGTATGGGTCTTCCTTGCAGAATACACCGTCACGCACAGTATACATACGCGGATGATCCTTAGCAAAATCAGAATACTTATCACGAATCTCAAATGCATCAAGTGCTCTTGCTTCCTCCAAGGTTTTTACGCCAAGAAATTCAAAAAAGTCTTTTCCGATCTGCTCTGCCGTAGCTAAAGGTGTCGGTGTGCCAAAACGTGTCTTTTCATAAGGACTTCCAATCATACCGCTCATCACAAGCGCACCGGAAATTTTTCCTTCATTTTCTTCACATGCGAGCTGCGACATTACGCTTGCACCGCCTGCCGACTGTCCAGCAATTGTAATCTTATTTGGATCACCTCCGAAATTAGCAATATTTCTGACAACCCACTCAAGACCTGCCTTCTGATCAAGGCTTCCGAAATTGGACGGTGCTTCTGGCTGCTCTTTTGTCAGCTGAGGATGTGACAAAAAGCCAAATACATTCACACGATAATTGACGGTGACAACAACAACTCCCTGTCTTGCAAGGCGCTCTCCGTCAAACTCCATCTCCCTTGTATAGCCCCATTGATAGCCGCCTCCAAAATACCAAACAAGAACTGGACGTCTATCATCCACGCTTTTTGCTCCTGTCCAGATATTTAGATACAGACAATCCTCATCCATAGGCACATCCTGGTCAACATGCCACTCTCTATTGTATAGAGAATCACCTATGCCTGGCGTATCCTGCACAGAAATCGGTGCAAAGCGTGCACAATCCTTTATTCCTTCCCAATTCTCACACGGCTGAGGTGCGCGCCAGCGATTCTTCCCTGTAGGCGGTGCAGCAAACGGAACACCGCGAAAAGCTGTGATACGCGGATCGGCTGCCTCAATACCGCGCACCAGACCATTTTCTGTTTTTGTTTGTCGAATCATTGATCTTCTCCTCTCTAAAACGCTATGATGATTATAACGCTCTTTCACAGAAAGTATTAATGCTCCAGATAAAAGCCCTTCAGTGAACCCTTTCCTTCTCCCTTAAATGTAAAATAAAGTGCCTGCACACCATCTGGCATTTCAACTGGTGTACTATAATGTTTCCATACATTCGTGTACTCTACTGGAATCTGTGCCAGCACTTTGCCATCCCATGCAGTTTTTACTTCAAAGTTTCCCTTTATATAACCACGAACATCAATCGAAATTTGATGAATGTTCTTCATATCAAAATATTTGAAGCCAACTGTTGTACCATCCACAATTGCACCAAGATATGCCGGATCCTCATCACCATCTCTTCCATCCTGCATGATCTTAGGAAAACGTTCATCTACATAAATAGAAGGCTCATTTGTAAATAAGTTGCATGCCAAATACGCTGGATAATAGCCCTCTCCATCTAGTGGTCCGCCATTTAATCCACATGAAGTAATCTCTGCCTGGAAAATACTGCCATCTTCACCAAATGTCAGGCGCTCTGCGCATCCCTGTCTGCTGTACCACGTACCATTTGTATGTCTGTGATAGAAAATATACCAGTCATCTCCAATCTGGACCATACTTCCATGATTGTTTGCACCATATGCAGTTGGCATATCTGCCGGCTTATATGTATCAATATGAAGGTCACAGTTACTTACAATCACGCCGCCATACTTAAAGCCGCCCGTAGGCTCCTTGCTCGTCGCATAGCAAAGCTCATGCATAACCTCAGACGAATAAATAAAGTAATATGTGTCGCCTCTCTTTCTAATAGACGGAGCCTCAAAAAATGCGTGACCCTCATATGGCGTATCCTTGCTGTACTCACTTCCCGGCACAATAATTTTCGGTGCTGTCTTCACAGTCAGCATATCTTTATCAAGGACTGTCACCATCGCGCCGCTTCTCGACTTATCCCCAATTCCACAAAAACCTGTGTACAGATAAGTCTGATTTTTCTCTGTGATTACACCTGGATCAAACTGTGGCTCATCTGTTTCTTTTTCACCAAGACGCGTGCCATCCGGATAATGAACATATCCTAAAAATTCATATTTTCCTGCTGGTGTATCACAAACTGCAACTGATACAACCGGAAGCTTATCAAGCACGTAGAATAAATAATATCTTCCATCTGGTCCAACTGTGACATCAGGTGCGTACAGACACATCGTTCCATCTGGATTTTCCGGATCCTGTGTCTTTTTATAAATCACGCCCTCATATCGCCAATTTCCCAAATCATCTACTGGAGCAGACCAGCATACATAATCACCCATACAAAATACATATCCATTGTAAAAATCGTGCGATCCGTAAACATACACACGTCCATTAAATACATAAGGTTCTCCATCTGGAATATATTCCCATGACGGAAGATACGGATTAAATGCCTGTTTTTTCATACTGTAATACCAACCTTTCTTAATTTTATTTCTTTCACAAAATATCACTCGATCATGATTTTTCCACACAATCACTTTGAGGCTTTGCCATAAACAAAACCACTTCCCTGCCCTTGCTATCTCTAAGAATCTGTTCGCTCTGATTCCACATATAGGTCTCTAGCGTATATGCACCATTCTCATACGCATATCCATCACCGTCATCTGTATATAGCTCATAGCTGCAGTCTTTTTGGGCATACACAACAAATGTAAGATTACCTGACATTACTGTCTCTGCCGTACTATTCGCTGACTGCTGCATTGGCAAAATACTTCCTTCCTTTACAAACAATGGTATACGCTCAATCGGTGCCTCTGCCTCGATCCACTGACCACCCTCATAATACGTATTTGTCCAAAAATCATACCATCCGCAGCCTTCTGGCAAATATACATTACGAACTTTACTCGGATTTTCCTGCTTTTCTGCTCCTGTCGCACTCTTCTTATAATACATGGTTTCTGTCACCGGACATACCATCAGGCTCTCTCCAAATAAATATTGATCTGTAATCTCAAGTGCCTTAGCATCTTTTGGAAAATCAAAGGCCAACATACGAATCATAGATGCATCATACAACCATACCTTTCCTGCTGTCGAATATATATAAGGAAGAAGTTCATACCGAAGCTTATTTGCTCGAAGCATAGCCTGATAAAATACACCATCTGCTCCCTTAAAATTCCACAGTTCACGTCGACAATCCGTACCATGTCCTCTAAATATAGGAAGAAAACAGCACCATTGATACCATCGCGTATATAGTTCAAGATATGCTGGATCCTCCACGGTATCATCATACTCACCATCCCAATACCAGTAATCTCCTCTTTTTACAAAGAACGCACCGATATCTGCCGTCCAGTATGGAAATCCACTAGCACAAAAATTCAGTCCCGCTGGAATCTGACGCCGAAGAGTCTCCCAACTGGCAGCAGTATCTCCTGACCACATAACAGCACCATATTTTTGTTGACCTGTCCATGCACTTCTCGTAAGATTAAAGACACGCTTATCGCTGCCTTTTTCCTCACTTCTTTGTCCCTCATAGATAGCTCTTGCATGATACAGTGCAAAGTCATTCGTATGCTCCTCTCCAAGATAATCTCCTGCCGTCCTATTATATTCTTCATACTGTAAAGCTGGCTCCACGCGTTCTGTATGACTCCATTCAGGTGTAAATGGTTCACTTGAATCACACCACCACGCATCCACACCATACTGATATAATCCCCGTTTTGCCTGTTCCCAGTAGCATTTTCTTGCCTGCTCAGTCCTTGCATTATAAATATCTGAAAATGGAAGCAGCAAATTCTTTTCTTTCATTTCTTTGTGATTTTCACACTTTGGATCCATATTCGGCCAAATTGAAATCATAAAGTGAACATCCTCATCATGAAGTGTCTGAATCATGTTTGATGGATCTGGAAAACGGCTGTGATCAAAACTCTTTTGTCCCCACATTCCGTCCTCCCAGGAACACCAGTCCAATACAATACCATCCAAACCAATACCACGCCTTCGGTATTCTTTGGCTACCTGACAAATTTCCTTCTGAGACTCATAGCGCTCCTGTGACTGCAGATAGCCAAATGCCCACCGTGGAAGCATTGATGCCTTTCCCGTAAGCCTTCTGTACTCACGTACAACACCATCCATTCCTTCACCATTGATAAAATAGAAATCAAGCTGGGGTACTGCTTCAGTATACAAATATGAACCGTACTCTGTATCGCTAAAAATCATTGTACTCGATGTATTTATTAAAATGCCATATCCAAGACTTGACACCAAAAGCGGAATCGCAATCTTTCGATTTGCCTGATGAAGATACACCTGATGACCGCGAAGATTAAGAACACCCTCCTCATGCTGACCAAGTCCGTACAGTGCCTCCCCCTGCTGCCACTCAAAATGCATCCTAGTATGATATAATTGCTTATCGGGCACACGAACTGCATCCTTTACAAATGTTTTCACACCGTCTGCTGTCTGAATATGCGTGGTCTGTCCTGCCTGCTCCACACGATAGGACTGGAACGCCTCCATCGTTCGACTATCTTTCTTGCGTTCTTTCAAAAGCAATGTACCATCTGGCTTATAGTAAGAAATCGAGGACGAAGCCCGATCTATTTTTATTAAAAGACCCGTCAGCTGCATACAGACAATATTTTCATCCACAGTAAAATTCCACTGTACAGAACCATCTTTTTGCTCAAGCCATTCTTCTATTTCCCCGTCTTCTTCCTTCACACAAATAATTCTTACAACACAATCTGATACTGGTATCAATCTAACATTAGCTGCCTGTGATATCAAGAGTAATGTGTTTTTCTGCCTGACCACCTTTGTGATAAAATTACTTGCCCTGGACTTTGCTGTTAGCATATCATTGCCTCACTTAATATACACGCACCGTCACTACTGAGCATGCCGGTACCACAAACTTCACACCGCGCTGTGTCAGCTGCACATCAAGCGGCTTCTCATATAAAACCGGTTCTTTTCCAAACTCGTTATAATCATTTAATCCGCCGTGAAGAATAAAGCCCTCTGCCTTTTTAGGTGTCTCCTCCATCAAAACAGCTTCGATAGTCTCCTCACCATCAAGTGATGTATTGACAAGTGTTATAGTAATTACGCCATCTTTATCCTGTGATACTGACTGCTGAATGTTATCCATCTGATACTTATCATTTCCTACCTTCTTTGTCTCAGACAGGCAACTCTCAAGAAGCTCGGCTCCCTGATGGAAACGATACATATGGAACACATGGTAGGTCGGTGTAAGAATCATTTCTGGTCCATCTGTTAAAATAACTGACTGAAGCACGTTTACAATCTGTGCGATACATCCCATCTTCACACGATCACAATGGCGATTGAAAATATTAAATGTAGCTCCTGCTACAAGTGCATCTCTCATTGTGCTTTGTTGGAACAAAAATCCCGGATTTGTTCCCGGCTCTACATCATGCCAGCAGCCCCATTCATCCACCATCATACCGATTTTTTTATCTGGGTCATACTGATCCATAATTGCACCATGTCTGTAAATCAACTCATCCATGCCGAGCGCACGATTCATTGTGTACCAGTACTCATCTTCTGAAAAGTCTGTCGCACTTCCCTTATGTGGTCCCTTTTCTGCGCCGCAGTAATAATGAACAGACAGACCATCCATCATGCCATGTACTTCTTTTGGTGCCGGCTCTGCAAAACATTCGCGAAGCACCACCTCTGTCCACTTATAATCATCAGCATTCGCACCGCCGCAGATACGAAAGATCGGTGCATTGCTGTCATATGTTCTCACATATGTCTGATAACGGCGATAAAGATCAGCATAGTAAGCAGGTGTCATATTTCCGCCGCATCCCCAGTTTTCATTTCCAACACCAAAATAGTCCACTCTCCACGGCTTTTCTCTGCCATTTTTCTTTCTGAGATCTGACATCGGTGACACACCATCTAATGTCATATATTCAACCCACTCGCTCATCTCACGCACACTGCCGCTTCCAACATTTCCGTTGACATATGTTTTGCAGCCAAGCTGATCGCACAGTTCAAAATATTCATGTGTTCCAAAGCTATTATCCTCAGTCACACCGCCCCAGTTGGTATTGATCATTTTCTTTCTGCTTTCCTTAGGACCAACACCATCCATCCAGTGATACTCATCAGCAAAACAGCCGCCCGGCCAGCGAAGTACAGGAACCTTAATTTTCTTTAAAGCCTCAACCACATCTGTTCTCATACCATTTTTATTTGGGATTGGCGAATCCTCTCCCACATAAATTCCCTCATAAATACAGCGGCCTAAATGCTCACTGAAATGCCCGTAAATCTCCGGCTCAATATGACCTTTTCTATTTTTTTCGTTAATATAAAGCTTCATATTATTTTTTTCTCCTTTTCTTATAGAAAAGGCGGAGAATAGCAGTTTTGCCTTTCCCCGCCAGATCATCCATGCTGTGTCTGTCTTTTCCTTTTTTCTTTTTCCCCTTTGACCTCAGATCACTTTATATATGCAGCCCAGAACAACTCATTTTCATTTACTCTGCTACTGCTGCCTCTCTTGCATCTACTACTGCCTGATACTTATCTGTATCAAACTCAACAAGCTGGTCCCATCCAAGACCTTCAAGTGTAACACACATTTCATCCCACATCTGATCAAATTCAGCATCATCTGATGCAAAGATTGCCTGCCAGGATGTTGCCTTGACCTGATCGCCACACTGACTTCTGATCAGCGCGATATCGGTTGTATCAATTGGAAGTACAAGGTTTACATTCGGAACAATATTAAGCATTCCATTTTCCTCCAGATATGAAACTTCAGTTTCAGAACCAAACTTCTCACTCCACTCTTTGTTTGTTGCTGTGTTATTTTTTTCAAGGAAGGATGCCCAGTAATCACTTCCAAATGTCTCTCCTGTTTCTGGATTCATCTCAATACTTGCAACAAGCCACTGATTTATCTGGTTATTTCCATCAGTCCAGGAACCGCCGCCAAGTTCTTCTGGTACCTGAGGATCATCTGCAAATCTTGTCATACCAGCATCTGTCAGTGTATATGTACCATCATCATTTACAGTATAAATAAAGCCTTCCTGACCAATATGCTGCATAGTCAGACCTTCTGGTGAGCAAAGCCAATCCATAAATTCAAGGATACGCGCCTTATCTTCATCTGACACGTTAGAACCAACTGCCCATGCACGGCCATCGCCATAGTAGGTATCTGATGCCTGATAAATATTCAGATCTTCTAGCGGAATACCACGATAATTCTGACGAGCCTCGCCCTTAGCTGGTGAATTCCAGAAACCATACTGCCAGTTGTACCAGAACAGATGAACTCTTCCCTGACGCATCTTGTCACATGCTGCATTCCAGTCCTGTGTAGCGGAATCTGGGTCAACCAGTCCCATCTGATTTGCCTTATATAAGAACTTTAACATCTTATAGTAAGCGCCGTCTTTATCAGTTAATGGTGTGATGGAATTATCTGTTCCCAGTAAAATAGAACCATTTACTTCCTGACCATACCACTTTGTAAGCTGATTTACATTCTCAATACTTGTGCCATCCCAATCTGGCCATAAGCTCAGTGCATATGTCTTATCTCCAGCCTCATTTGTCGGATAAGCATCCTGAATCTTCTTTAAGGTATCTAACAGATCGTCAAGATTTTTCATCTCTGGTGCGCCAACTTCTACATAATGATCCCACTCAAGTCTTGGCATTACAGCTACAGTATCTTCCTTGTAATCAGTCGGTCCATTGGAGTTCATCTCTGCCGGAATTGCATAAACGCCTTCCGTTCCGATTACTTCATTTATCGAATCATTAAACAGACTAATCTGCTCTTCATATTTCATGAGATTCTCATAATTTGGAAGATCCTCGCTGATATCTGCGATCAGACCTACATCAACACAATCCTGCATATCTGCATTATCCAGAATAATAATATCACCCAGATCACCAGATGCACATCGTGTCTGGTAAAGAGATGCTGCATCACCAGATACCTGCGGCGCAACGATGTTTAACTCGATGTTGAAACGATCCTTGATTTCCTTTGCGTACCATCCAGTCTGCATACCCTGATAGTTTGCTGCCACATCGTAAACTTCGATTGTCAGGGGTTCATCATGATTCACTTCTGGTGCTGCCCACGCATTCATTGGAAGTGCGCCTGCTGCCATCATCGCTGCCATTGCCATGCTTGCTACATTTTTCTTTTTCATAGTAAAATCCTCCTTTTTGATTTTCTTTGATTTTTACTTTAATCTTTCTTTATTTCCTATTACTTTAATTTTTCCTTTTGACCCTTTAGCCCTTAACTGCTCCTACCATAATACCCTTTACAAAATATCGCTGGAAAATCGGGTATACAAACATGATTGGTGCAACAACCAAAATCGTAACAGTCATACGCACACTCGTCGCTGTCTGTGCTGTTGCGGAAGCAGCTGCCATAGCGCCTGAGCTTGCAGAACTGTTTGCCAGTGCCTTTAAGGAACTTGCCTGATTCAAATACTGATACAAAATAAACTGCAGCGGATACAGCTTCGTATCTGTCATTAAAAGAAGTGTATCCTGAAATGCATTCCACTGATTAACTGCTGAGAAAATAGCAACTGTTGCCATAATCGGCTTAATAACAGGAATCATAATCTTCAAAAATACTTTTATAGTTCCTGCACCATCAATCTCTGCTGCCTCCTGAAGTTCCTTTGGAACAGACTCCACAAACGTCTTTGTCAGGATAATGTTAAATGGAGAAACAATTGCCGGCAAAATATAACCAAGGAAGTTATTTGTAAGATGCATATTTTTCATTGTCAAAAACCATGGGATAATTCCTGCATTAAAGTACATCGTTGCAACTAAAAGTCTGTACCAGAACTTTTTGTGCCACATATCTTCCTGAGTAAACATATAACCTAAGAATGCTGATGCACCTACAGTACAAAATGTTCCGATTACTGTTCTTCCAAGAGAAATTTTTGCTGCCTGAAATAAACCGTCAATCTTTAGTGCGCTCACATAATTCTGAAAATGAATTCCTCTCGGCCAGAAAAGAATCACGCCTCTGGCGCTTAAATCATTTGCACTGATTGTATTGATAAAGATGTAGTAAAACGGATATATACAGACTAGCGCGCACAGGCTGAATATGATGTAACAGATAACACCGACCATACGGTCGCCGAAGCTTTCCTTCATCTTTGTCTTATGTTGATGAACTTGTTCCTTTTTCATCTAAGCTGCCCTCCGATCCAAGTTAGATAAAGCTCTCGCCACGTACCTTCTTCGAGAAGGTATTTGCACCTACAAGAAGAATTACACTGACTACACTCTTTAACATACTAATTGCAACAGATACGGAATAGCTTCCGCTTCCCATTGCGGTATTATATACGTAAAGATCAAGTACCTGAATGTACTGTTTGTTAAATGCGTTCTGAAATACGTAATACTGCTCCATTCCGTTGTTTAAGAAGTTTGCAATGTTAATCATCAGCAAAACAAAATAAGTCGGAATCAAACTTGGAATTGTAATATGACGAATCAGTTGCATACGGTTTGCACCGTCAACCTTTGCTGCCTGAAACAGCTCATCATCAATACCAGAAATTGCTGCTATGTACATAATTGCCGCCCAGCCAAGATTCTTCCAAGTCAGCCACAGCCACTGAGTAAACCAAACATGCTTTGTGGACTGTAAAAACAAAATTGGCTCTGTTGTAAATCCAAGCTTCATTAACAGTGTATTTGCCATACCTGTACTGTTAAACAAGCTGAATGCAACTGAATATACAAGAACCCAGCTGACGAAGTTTGGAAGCGTTGTAACAGTCTGGACAAACTTACGAAACTTCACGCATCGAATCTCATTTAAAAATACAGCAAACAGCATTGGAAGCCATGATGTACCAAGTGTTAACGCACTCATCGCAAATGTATTTTTTAATACCTGAACAATCTGCTTGATCTTAACATCGTTCTCAACCAGTGACTTAAACCATTTTAAGCCAACAAACTGCGCCTCAGAAAATGGCTTTGGCGGACGATAATCATAAAATGCGTAAATCCATCCGTATAACGGATAGTAACTAAATATAATTACCAATGCAATGAAAGGTGCTACATACAAAAACAACCGTATGGACTTCCATTTTTTTTTCGTCATCTTTTTCTTTTCCAACTGCTCCACTACCTTTCTTTTTTATTTGGTGTAACGTTTTTCTTTTGTTAATCTCATTATGTCACTTTGCAGGCATTTTGTCAATACCTAATTTGATTTTATTTTTATATTTGTCTATTTTGCATATTTATTTTTATATTTTTTATGTATTCAGCCTGCTTTTTTGTGTTGCTTTACCATTCTACTGTTTGTTTAACGTTACTCTTTTACATTTTGCAAAATACTAACTATTCCGATCCCAATTTACAAAATCATGCAAAAAAAAGAAGCAGCCTTACCGACTGCTCCTCTAATTTGTTTACCGTTTTTATTCTTACTCATTTCGCTTTGGAACTGACTCACGTATTTTTATCTCACATGGAATTTTAATGTGCTTTACCGTATCACTATCAGCTCCATTATCATCACTGTCCTGCTTTTCTATCTTTTCAAACAACAGTCTTGCCGATTCTGTTCCAACCTCAAGAAGAGGAAGGCGGCTGCTTGTCATCTTGGGAATGTACCAATTTGCAACCTTCTCATTATCAAATCCAGTAACAGCAATATCCTTTCCCACTTCAAGTCCCATATCATGAATACAGTTATACACACCGCCTGCCATCCAGTCTGACATACAAAAAATCGCATCTACCCCAGCATTCACTAACTTAGCTGTCATCGTATATGCCTTTTCAGGCTCCCAATTTGCATCAAGAACCCATGACGGATTATACGGAATACCTGCTTCAAACAGTGCTCGCTGACAGCCAAGCAAACGGCGTTTTGCATGAATATTGTCAGCACGTCCGCTTATCACTCCAAGCTTTCTGTATCCTTGTGCTAAAATGTAGCTCACCATCTGATAGCCGCCTTCCTCATCGTCGATCTCAACAGAAGTCATACTTTCATCTGAGCAGCAATAAGCTAATACAAGCGGCATGTCTGTTTTTTCTTCAAACAGATGTATCTCTCGCTCATGACCTGCTATATATATCAGTCCATCTGCCTTAATGCTTACAAGCTCCTTCATAGCTGGATCTAATACACTATGGATTAACGTTTCATCATTGTACCATTTATCTTGCCATCTTGAATACAGCCTAAGATTCTGCAGAAGGACACGATACTTTTTTTCCTCACAATATTTCATAATGCCTTCGACAATCTCCGGCGTCGTAAACTGCGCAAGATCCTCAGTGATAACACCAATTGTCTTAGTGCGCTGTCTACGCAGCCCCTGCGCGAAGTAATTTGGATGATACCCAAGTTCCTCGATCGCTTCCATTACTTTTTTACGTGTCTCATCCCTGACCTTTTTGGGACTATTATTTACAATATTTGACACCGTTGTAACTGAAACACCGCAGTGCTGCGCAATTTCCTTTAAAGTAACCATTACGATTTCCTCCCGCTTTTGTTTTCCCTGTTGTTTCTTTATGTTAACACAGGAGCGAAATTTTATCAATCACCTTTTTTTACCTGCACACCTACTTCAAGAATCTTATCAAAACGTGTTAAGAATGTAATTGTCGTTACAGTTGCTGCCAAAATATCGCTGATTGGCTCTGCTAAAAAGACAGCAAATACCTTGTCTGCCAAGAAGCACGGCAAAATAAATATAAGCGGAATCAACAGCACAATTTTTCTTAAGCATGCCAAAAGCAGACTTACCTTCGCCTGGCCAAGTGCCATAAAGCTTTGCTGACAACTCACTTGAAAACCAATCGAGAATATACCCGCCATATAAATGTGAAGTGCCCATGAAGTGTAATCTACTAGGTTCGTATCTGATGTAAATAAACCTGCAAACAGCTGTGGTACAATCATCATGACTAGCCATCCGGCAATGGTAAATGCAGCGCACACAAAAAACTGAGTAAAGAAAGCCTTCTTTACGCGATCCTTGTTTCCGGCTCCGAAGTTATAGCTTATGATTGGCTGACCACCCTGACAGATACCCTGAAGAGGCATAGTGATAAGCTGATTCACACTTGTGATAATGGTCATCGCACCAACTGCCACATCACCGCCATAACGGGCAAGACTTGATGTAAAACTGATCGACAAAAGGCTCTCTGTGGAAATCATTACAAAGCTTGAAATACCAAGTGCAAGACACGGTCCAAACACCTTCGGGTTTAGTTTCATGTTAGACAGCTTTAATTTCAGGATTGTCTTCTCTCCTGTCAAAAAACGAAGCACCCAGATGGCACCAACTGCCTGGCTTAAAACAGTTGCTATTGCTGCACCACGCACACCCATATCAAACACAAAAATAAAAATCGGGTCAAGTATAACGTTAATGACTGCACCAATCAAAGTAGTCATCATGCTGATTTTAGAAAAGCCCTGTGTTGTGATAAAAAGATTCATTCCAAGAACAATCAACACAAAAATACTTCCAAAAATATAAATTCGCGCGTACTCAACTGCATACGGCAGCGTCGCATCACTAGCTCCAAATAAAATAAGAAGCTTTGGTGCAAAAATAGAAAATAAAATGGTAAGTCCAATTGCAAAAATTAAAATCAATGAAAAGCAGTTTGCCATGATCTTCTCTGCCGTTTCATTGTCCTTCTTTCCCATGAATATTGCTGCTCTTGGTGCTCCGCCTGAACCAGACAGCATAGCAAACGCGTTTATCAACATTAAAATTGGTGCAAACAAGCCAACACCAGTAAGCGCTGCCGCACCTATTCCCGGAATATGTCCGATATAAATTCTGTCTACAATGTTGTAAAGCAAATTGACAATCTGTGCGACAACAACCGGAATCGCAAGCTGTGCAAGAAGTTTTGGTATGCTTCCCTTTCCCAAATCCCGCGTTCTTGCCTGTGGTTTTGTTTTCTCTTCCATAATTTTTCTCCTTTTTTTCTTCCCCAAACTGTCGCTTTTTCTTTTTAACATTTTTTAAAGCCCCGAAGAAGCATTTACCGCTCCAACGAGGCTTTTTGCCTGTTTGTAATCAATCAGACAATGATCTTTGTTATTATCCTATATACAAGAATGTTTTACTCTGCCTCAGAAGATGCTTCCTCTGTGGAAACTTCCTCGGAAGATACCTCCTCGGAAGACACCTCAGAAGATGCTTCCTCAGAAACTTCTTCTGAAGACTCCTCTTCCATCTCGACTAAGGTTACGTTCTCTGAAAGCTTTCCTAACACATAATCAGTGCTTGCTGCAAACATTACATATGGCTCACCATAAACACCAACTGCCTTCTCGTAATCCTCATCAGTAAAGTTTAAAGATTCCTTTGCAATATCTGCTGTCATCTCCCAACCTTCAGTTTCCATAACGGCCTGCAGTACAAGATAGTTTCCTGCATATGTCTTGCACATATCCCTGAAGGAATCCTCATCAAGTCCATTTGCAGATAAGAAAGCATCTATTCCTACACCGTACATAGATGCGATAGAGGTATAATACTGATAACGCTCATTGTAAACTGTATCAACAACCTCTTCCGGTACATCTTTGATCTCGGAATTTTCTACTACATACTGGAACAGTGCGTTATACATGTTCTGCTTGTACAGATTGTCATAGACGCTCTGACGATATGCCTCTGCGCTCTCATAATCTGGCAGATTCTCAGCGATAAAATCATCATCAAACTCTGGTGTTATCTTCTCTTCGATGTAGTTGATTGTGATATTGAAAACAGCATCCTTGCCGCTTAAATCTGTATTATTAGTGTATGGATCTGGGAATGTAACATTGATATCAAAGTTCTCGCCCGGTGCATGACCGATCAGCTGATCTAAAAATCCATCGATAAAGTTTGTTACGCCAATTGTAACAGTTGCACCTTTTCCGTCAGTGCTTCCGCCCTCAAACTCAACACCATCAACAGAACCTACATAATCAATATTTACAGTATCACCATCCTCGATCAGACGATCTGCATCAGTGATCTGGTTTGTCTTTGTATAAGAGCTTAATGTCTTATCAATCTGGCTCTGCACAGCCTCATCAGATGGAATGATTTCATCTGACAGCTCCATATGGGAATAATCAAGCAGCGTTACATAATCAAGTGCCTTCACACCTTCAAAAAATCCCTTTTCATCATAGCCTTCGCTATAATCAAATGCCTCTGTCTCGGCTTCGCTTGATTCTTCCTCAGCACCAGTCTCATCTTCTGATGCAACCTCTGATACAACCTCAGTTGCCTCTTCTGTGCTTGTCTCCTCTGCAAATGCTGCTGCAGGAGTCATAGCTACTGCCATGCTAATACCGAGTGCTGCTGCTAAAAATCTTCTTCTCATTACCTTCACCTGTCCTGATTCAGTGTCCAGGACTCCCTTTCTTTGAATGACATAAATCCATTCTATCACAAATTTATGCGTTTGAAAACCAATTGAGTAAAATTTCATTCAATTTTCACAGATTTACCATTCTCTGCTATCCCAGATTACCGTGAACGGTCCATCATTTTCGAGTGATACTTTCATCTCTGCTCCAAAAATACCATGCTCGACTTTGCCAAATTCTTTTCGGCATTCCTCTAAAAAATATTCGTATAAGCGCTCTGCCTCTGCTGGGGAACCTGCCTGCGTAAAGCTTGGGCGATTACCTTTTTTGCAGTCGGCATACAGCGTAAACTGTGATACTACAAGCACCTCGCCGCCTACATCCTCGATTGAACGATTTATTTTTCCTTCTTCATCCGAAAAAATGCGCAGCTTATGAAGCTTTTTTACATAGCGTTCCACCATTGACTCATCGTCGCCTTGTCCAACGCCAAGAAGAACAAGATAACCTTTTTTAATTTCTCCTGTTACTTTACCCTCTACTGTCACACTTGCATGATTTACTCTTTGAATTACAAGTTTCATAATCTTTTTTCCTCTGTCTGCTGTTCTTATATATTTTTCTTAAACCACTTTGCGTTGTAGCTTCAAATGTAAAACCCAGAGGAATCCCCTGGGTTTCATTTGTTATTCTCTTATTACTGCTCTCTGAAGAAAACTTCTCCAGTCTCTGCATTCATTCCATCAACGATTGCCAGAGACTCCACGCGAATACCTTTGCCGCGGATTAAATCGCCGCCCTTCTGGAAGCCCTTCTCAATTGCAATGCCAACACCCTCTATTGTAGCACCAGAGCTTTTTACAATATCAATCAGTCCCTCTAATGCACATCCGTTTGCCAAAAAATCATCAATGATCAGCACATGATCTTCTGGGGAAAGGAACTTCTTGGAAACAATCACATCATAAATTCTGCGGTGTGTAAAAGACTGAATCTTTGTGGAATACACATCACCGTCAAGATTAATGCTCTGAGTCTTCTTTGCAAATACAACCGGCACATGAAAATACTGTGCTGCAATACAGGCTATGCCGATGCCACTTGCCTCAATTGTGAGAATCTTATTGATTGGGCAACCCTCATACAGTCTCTTAAATTCTTTTCCCATCTCTGAAAACAGTTCGATATCCATCTGATGATTTAAAAAGCTGTCAACCTTTAATACATTTCCTGGCTTTACAATACCATCTTTGCGAATTCTTTCTTCTAACAGTTTCATAATGTTCCTTACCGCCCTTCTGATTAGTGTTTATTCATGTTTTGTCTATGTATATTTGTATCAAAGGCTACCGGATTCCGGCAGCCTATTATACCATGTTGTGCTTTTAGGGTTTACTTTGTTACCTCATTTACAAGTGTTTCGCCCTTTTCAAATGCAGCTGCATTTTCAAGTGTGATGCGGCTGATTGCCTCAAGCGCCTCTCTCGTAAAGAAGCCCTGATGAGAAGTTACCATGACATTTGGGAATGATAAAAGTCTTGCCATTGTGGAGCTTTGCAGAATTGTGCCTGAAAGATCCTCGTAAACCTTGTCATTTTCTTCCTCATAAACATCAAGTCCAACTGCAAAAAACTTACCCTTTCTGATACCTTCAATCAGCTCCTCTGTATTAACAAGACCGCCTCTTGACGTGTTGACTAAAATTACGCCATCCTTCATCTTCGCAATGGACTCACGATTGATTAAGTGATGTGTCTGCTCAGTTAACGGGCAGTGAAGTGAAATCAAATCACTCTGCGCTAACAGTTCATCAAGAGTTACATACTCGATATCATTATTAGGGTTTGGATACATATCATAGCCAAGCACTCTCATGCCAAAACCTCTGCAGATTCGTGCCATCGCCATACCAATTTTTCCGGTACCGATGATTCCGGCTGTCTTCTTATAAAGATCTACACCCATCAGTCCGTTTAAGCTGAAATCATTTTCTCTGCACTTGATATAAGCCTTGTGCGTATGACGATTTGCTGTGAGCGCCAATGCCATCGCATGCTCTGCAACAGCCTCTGGTGAATAGCCAGGCACACGTGCAACCTTTATGCCATACTCTGCTGTCTTTTTCAAATCTACATTGTTGTAGCCTGCACAGCGCATTAAAATTAATTTAACGCCCTGACGATGCAACTGTTCAACTGTCTTAGCCCCAATATTAGCATTAACAAATGCACAGATCGCCTCGTAGCCTGCTGCTAATGCAGCTGTCTCTGGTGACAAATTTGCCTCCAGATAATGAATCGAAAGCTCTGGATACTCTGGCAAAATCGCATCAAAAAACTCTTCATCGTACTTTTTGGTACCATAAAACAAAATGTTCATATGCAATCTCCTTTTCTAATAGATGATTCCCTTGAAAGGGTTCTCAATTTTTTAGAAAACATACGCTCAGGTGCTTTGATGTATTATTTTTTTTGAAGTTTGTCTACTATTTTATTTTCCTCCCACATCTTCTGCATCCTGACGTTTTCCTCGTGCTGTTCCTCAACGCCGACCTTTGGCAATGCCTGCACCTCTTCATTTAGTGAAAGCATCTTTGCATCCAGCATATTTACAATGTCTGAACAAGCTTTTAACTCTTCATTGATATGCTGCGGTGCTTTTCCCTCGAATTTATAGCGGATTTTATGCTCAAGTGATGCCCAAAAATCCATCGCAATTGTGCGAATCTGAATTTCCACCTTCACGTTAACCGGTCCTGTTGACAAATATACGGGAACCGATACAACCATATGGTAACTCTTGTAGCCATTTGGCTTCGGATTTGCGATATAATTTTTAACGGTCAGCACTTGAATATCTGACTGACTGCTAATGCGGTCCGCAATTCGGTAAATATCAGAAGTAAAGGAACAGACAATACGGATGCCTGCTATATCACTCAGGCAGTTCTGCATGTTGTCCATATTAACTTCCAGGCCATGGCGTTTTAATTTCTTTACAATACTCTCCGAAGACTTGATTCGTGATGTTACATGCTCAATCGGATTGTAATTATGTATTTTGATAAATTCATTGTTCAGTATATCAATCTTTGTTGCTATTTCCTTCAGCGCAGATTCGTATGTAAACATAAGTGTTTCCCACTTATCTATGCGGTGTTCGCTGATTTCTTCCATTTACTAACTTTCTCCTAACTTACACTAACTTACTTTTTGTCATGCAGCCAAAACTTTTGCTGCTTCTCTATCAGTTTACCATATTTTGATTGCTTTTTAAAGTATTTCTTTTCGCGTTTTGTAACATATTACCCGTAGACTTTCATACCTTTCGACTCTCAAAATATACAAAACGGTCTATTGCATCGAGAATATCGGCAAATTCCTCTCGCGGTGCCAGCGCTACATAACGGCTTAAAAGTTCATTTTCTTCTTTTTTAAAACGACCATAGAAGCAGTCAAACATGTTGTGGCCGCGCATATAAATGCGTATTTCTTCCATATGTGCTTTTACATCCTCTGGTCCTGTCAGATCGTGACCTATTACACTTATAAGCTTTTGTCCGCTTGAAAGTCTCGATAAATATTCCTGCCATTTTTCATAGAATGTCTGATAAAATGCATTTTCTGACTCGACAACACCTAGCTGCGCCATGATTTTGGGATTAAAGAAATAATTTTCAAATGAATAATATTTCAGAACAAGCACATTTTGAGGACGCACCTTAGGCAGATGGTCTACGTCGCGCTTTCCTGCCTCCTCGTAATAATTACACAGCTGGCTTATCAGCTTTCGCCTGTCTTTTCCGTCACCGTCTCGTATCATCAGAAACTGATCTTTCAAATAGACCTGGTTCATATATTTTAGATTTGCATACGTTTTGATGTTTGTACAGCTGTTTGTTGTAATAATTGCAATGCGCGACAAATTGCCGTCTTTATCATAGATTTCAGAATAATATCTTTTAAGCAGAATAGGCAATCGGTTTTTATCCTGTTTTCCTTCCACGATAAATACAAAGTTTACATTCATCAGATCGGTTGCCGTATATCCCAAATCATCTAATATTACACTGATATCCGTATTGTCGCGCACAATGGAACGGCCTTGCTTATCAAGTACTACCTGTCGAATTTCGCGGCTGTTAAAGTTTGCAAGAAGATTAGGTGAATGAGTTGTAAACACAACCTGATTTTTTCGTGACAAACGATACAAAATCTCACCAGCCACACGCTGCAGTGTTGGGTGAAGAAAAAGCTCTGGTTCCTCAATCATCAGTATACTGGAAAGCTGTTCCTGCATCTCTGTATATGTTTCAAGAAGAGACAAAAGATAGATGCTTCGCATTCCCTCTCCCATCTCACTAAGCGTATGTGTCTGTCTTTGTGTCTTACTGCCGATTTCTGTTGTAACCTGAAGCATCTGTTCAACATTTCTATTCATGGAGTAGACAATCTCATCCTGGCCGCCGTTTTTCTTAAAGTTTTCATTTACACTCTTTGAAAACTCTTCAAGGTTTATCTGGTACAGCTTGTAGTCTAAAAGCTTAGATGCCTCGAATGCATCAAGCTCAATTGGTTTTTTCTGATTGATATAGCCGATGCATGAAAAGCAATGGTCACATGTCTTTGCCTCCTCAAACAGACAACAACCACTTCGCATTTTAGAAATCAGCGCGTCCTCACGAAGAAGCAAAAGATCACTTTGCAGCCGCTCAATATCACGCTCAGGACTGACACTATAGATACGTGGAAGCAGCTTTTCAATATAAGGATTGTTCTTTTTAAAGCCATCAAAATAGCGCTTTCTGCCATCCTTATTTGCAATAAAGCAAAAAGACAGCTCACCACGCTCATTTATTGATTCACCGTCAGTTTCAAACATTGGTACAAACGATGGCAGTTTCTTTTGAAAATCTTCAAACCAAGAATCAAATTTTCTGTAACGGCTGATTATTCCTCTTCGGCAAAGACGCTTCAAATCATCCTTTGTCAATTCAAGTGTAAGCGCAATCTCAATATTGCCGCCATCCCAGTTGAAATCCTTTTTTGTTATCGCAATATCTCCAAATGCCACACGCAGTGCATCTATTATCGTGGATTTTCCGGTATTATTTTGTCCAACAAGAATCAGGGCATTTTCCACTGAATCAATTGTGACATCCCGGATTGCACGAAAGCTTTTTATATGTATTCCTGTCAGTCTCATTCGCGCACCTCTGCTTTTCTTACTCATGTTTTTGAAGATTGCGGGAGTGCAAAGCACGCAGCAATCTGGTATCAAATATCATAGCATATTCATATATGTTTTTCCACAAAAATGTCAATTCTAAAGTCCCCGAAAGTGGTTGACATCTTACGTTTAGTTTTGTATAATAAAAACAAAAATAGTAATTATTATTACATAGAAGGGAATTTTAATTATGATAAAATACAGCCGCCAGCGTGAAGCAATTGTTCAATATCTCACAGGGCGCACAGATCATCCAAGCGCTGAATCTGTTTATCAGGCACTCCGTCAGACACACCCTAATATCAGTCTTGGAACTGTCTATCGCAATCTAGGCGTTCTTGAGGAAAATGGTCAGCTGATGCGGATTCCGATGGATAACGGATCTGACCGTTTTGACCCAAATGTCGTTCCTCATTATCACTTTTTATGCCGCAAATGCGGCTGCCTGCAGGATGTCCCAATGACAGCACTTGATTCTTTAAATCAGCTCGCTCAGGCACATATTGATGGCATCGTAGAAAGTCATGCCCTGCTATTTAAAGGGGTATGCAAAAGATGTTCAGAGGATACAAAATAGTTTTTTTCTTATTATATTTTTGAAAAAAACTCTTGACAGCTTTGTGGGTTTGTGTTACTATCATATCAGTAACAATTACTATTATCAATCAGGACACCGACCCCCTATCACGGTTCCTGATTGATATAGTAACAAACAATAATAAGCGGTTTTTCCGCTAACATTAACAATAAATATTTTTATCAGAAAAGGAGATTACTATTATGGCTAAATTTGTCTGTCAGGTATGTGGTTATGTTTATGAAGGAGATTCTGCTCCAGAGTTCTGTCCAGTATGTAAGGCACCGGCTTCCAAGTTCTCAAAGCAGGAAGAGACCTTAACTTGGGCTGCTGAGCACGTTGTAGGTGTTGCTAAGGGTGTCAGCGAAGATATTCTGGCTGATTTAAGAGCTAACTTCCAGGGTGAGTGCTCTGAGGTTGGTATGTATCTGGCTATGGCTCGTGTTGCTCACAGAGAAGGCTATCCGGAAATCGGCTTATACTGGGAGAAGGCAGCTTACGAAGAGGCTGAGCATGCAGCTAAGTTTGCTGAGCTTTTAGGCGAGGTTGTTACTGATTCCACAAAGAAGAATCTTCAGATGCGTGTAGAGGCTGAAAACGGTGCTACTGCTGGTAAGATGGATCTTGCAAAGCGTGCTAAGGCTGCTAACCTTGATGCAATCCATGACACTGTTCATGAGATGGCTCGCGATGAGGCTCGTCACGGCAAGGCATTTGCAGGTCTGTTAAAGAGATATTTTGGTGAGTAACGTTAATCATTGTCACTTCGAAAAGAGGTAATGATATGGAAAATTATACCATTTGCAATTGTAAAAATGTAACGTACTTTGATGTCGCAGAAGCGCTGCACAACAGTCCTACTTTCAGCGATGTAGAAAAGACGTTTGAGGAAGTACAAAAAATCACCCACTGCTCTACTGGATGCGGTGGATGTCACGGAAAGATCTTAGACGCTATTTCCGAGATCATGGATAAATAAAAAAAGAAGATCATCCAAAAACGGGTGATCTTCTTTTTTCTTGTCATTTACCAGTTGTTTTTTTATAATTATCTGTTATACTATTACTAGATTATGTAGTTTTCAAAACCAGATAATATTTTTTTCAAAAACAATGGAGGTTATTATATATGATTACCAGAATTATTTCCGACTCTTCTTGCGAACTTTTTGACAGCGCAGATGGTCAGTTTCGTACAGCACCTTTGACTATCTCTACAGATGAGCGCTCTTTTTTAGATGACAACAATCTAAATACACACGAGATGCTTGATTATCTTTCTGCTCACAAGGGACGCTCTTACACGGCATGCCCAAGCATTGAAAGCTGGTTAAGCTGCTTTGAAGGTGCTGATGTGATTTACGTTGCAGTAATGACTAGCGCACTTTCCGGAACACTCAACTCTGCATTATCCGCAAAGTCTATTTATGAGCAGCAGCATCCTGAAGTAAAAATCCATATCTTTGACACACTGACTACCGGACCTGAACTATGGCTCTTTATTGAAAAGCTTGAGGAACTTGTCGCTTCCGGTACATCATATGATGAAGTAATTCGTATTGCTGATGAATATATTCACACAACGCGTCTGTTCTTTGCCTTAAAGTCTCTTCATAATCTAGCAGCCAACGGCCGCATTAACAAAGCAGTTGCTTCTGCCATCGGCATCTTAGGCATTTCGATTCTTAACACAGCAAGCGAAGAGGGACGCATTCATCCGATTGGCAAATGCCGCAGCTCTAAAAAGCTTGTTGCTTCTATTATGGAACAGCTCGACACTGCAGGCTATCACGGCGGCAAGGTACGCATCAGCCATATCGAAAATGCAGCGCTTGCCGAAAGCATTCAGGCAGAAATCTATAAAAAATATCCGCAGGCAGATGTCCAGTTTAGACACTGCCGCGGACTTTGCAGCTACTATGCTGAAAAAGGCGGTATTTTGATTGGATGCGAGTGTTAATTACGCATTTGCTTGTGACGCAAGCTCCTGAACGATTTCTCTAACCCGCTTGTGATCACATTCCTGCACGATATGTGCATACTTTTCATATAATGGACAGCGCTCATTGTACAGATCTTTGAGTGTCTGTCCATTTTTCAATGCAACACCACGCGCCGTCAGATCGCCAAGACGATCCTCAATTTCTTTATAAGAAAGCTTTAAGTAGACAACACAGCCGATCTTGCGCAGATGCTCCATTGCCTTTTCACCATAGATTACACTTCCTCCAGTTGCAATCACTGCCTGTTCACAGTCTAACCCTGCATTGATATCTTCCTCAATTTTCAGAAAGCCATCTACTCCATGCTCGGTAATAAGTTCATGAAGCAGCTTTTTTGTCTGCTCCTGAATAACAAGATCTGAATCCAGAAAGCGATAGCCAAGTCTCTTTGCCAGCACAACCCCAACCGTGCTCTTTCCTGCTCCCGGCATTCCAATCAGTACAATGTTTTTCTTTCCCTGCATCGTCTCCATATTTTTGCCCTCTCGTGTTTTAATGGTGTTACTGTTTTGATATTTCTGAATAGTTATCCGCTTTTTATTATAGCAAAAGCAAACACATACTTCCATATTTTTTATCTTATATGCTTGCTTTTGTATATATTTCTGGTAAAATTATAATTAGCAGCACAAATGCAGGAGGTTTTTACGTATTCTTATGAGTAAGGGACAAATTTTTCACAGCACATTTTCAGAATACACAGATCCACACACTGGCACTGTTGTAAAACGCCTGACGGATCCGTCTATACTTAGTCACCACATGTATTTTTATAACCGCATGACTACATCTGACGGACAATATCTTTTAATCTGCCAGAAGCGTGACGAGGGACGTCAGCTTTATACACTCAATCTCCATAACGGTGAGATTCGCCAGATCACAGAGGGAGACGGTGTCGGTCAGGACAGCGCCATGTTTTCACATGACGACAAAACCATCTTTTATCAGCAAAACAACCGCTTTTACGCGATGGATGCGCAGACGCTTGAAACGCACTGCTTTTACGAAACACCAGAAGGCTGGAGCGGTTCTGCACCTGGCATGAGCAGTGACAATCGTTTTATGTCGATTGTTGAGACAAGGCAAGACACACTGCCTCCGCGTGATGGAAGCGCCGGATGGAACTTTTTTGCGCTTACTTGCCAGGCTAAGCCATTATGCCGCATTGTCTACATTGATGTAGAAACAGGAAAGAGCCACGTAGTACTTGAAGATCATTGTTGGTTTGGTCATACACAGATTCGTCCAAATGATCCGGATACGATTTTATTTTGTCATGAAGGACCTTATGATCTGATTGACGCCAGACTATGGCTGATTAAAAGCGATGGCAGCCGTTATCGCTGCTGCCGCAAGCAACCATCTGATCTGATTTTGACACATGAATTTTGGCTTCCTGATGGTTCTAAATTTGCTTACGTTTACCGTGAAACAACTGGCGACAAGATTGAAAACATCCGCCTTATGGATCCTGAAACATTAAAAGAAGAAATTCTAATGCCATGTTCTCCGTTTGCACATTTTATCTGTGATAAGAAAAATGAGTACATGGTCGGTGACTCTCAAGGAAGCGATGTTCCAATTCACCTTTTGACAGAGGAAATGCTGAAAGAAAAAGCCAATACCATAAGCAATGATTTTATCTATCTGATTGATGTCAAAAAACGCACAGAAAAGAAGCTTTGTTATCATGGCACATCTTGGCTGGCTAAGCATGGAAATCCGCAGGATTCACATCCGCATCCGTGCTTTTCTGAGGACAACAAGAGTATTATTTTTGTATCTGACCGTGAAGGACTGCCCTGCATTTATCAGGTAATGCTTAATAATTAGTGCTGGCGTTTATTTATTTTTACACTTTATTTTTTGGAGGGAATAATTATGGACATGAGAAAATGGTTCAAGGAAGCACAGTATGGAATGATGGTTCACTGGGGTCTGTACTCACTTCTTGCAGGCGAGTATAAGGATCGCTACAGTGGTGTTTACGCTGAATGGATTCAGGCAAATCTGGCAATCCCGAATGCAGAGTATGGAAAACTGGCAAAAGCATTTAATCCAGTATTTTTCGATGCTGAGGAATGGGTTAAGCTTGCAAAGGACTGCGGCATGAAATATTTTGTTGTCACCAGCAAGCACCATGATGGTTTTGCTATGTTCCACTCAAAGGTTGACAAATACAATGTTGTTGACGCAACTCCATTTGGACGTGATGTTATCGGCGAGATTGCAGAAGCTTGCTACAAGCATGGCTTAAAGATGGGTCTTTACTATTCTCAGGATCTTGACTGGCATCATCCGGACGGCGGCGGCTATCTGTCAAACCACATTCCAAGCCAGGGTGTTACATGGGACAATAGCTGGGACTTCCCGGATGCTGCAAACAAAAACTTTGACCGCTGCTTTAATGAAAAGATTTATCCGCAGGTTGAAGAGATTCTTCGTAACTACGGTGAACTTTGCCTGATCTGGTTTGATATGCCAATGACCTTAAAAGAACATCAAAGCCGCGCACTGTTCGATGCTATCAAGAAGTATCAGCCTGACTGCCTGATCAACTCCCGTCTTGGAAACGGTGCTTACGATTATGTATCACTTGGCGACAACGAGATTCCAGATTCTATGCCTGAGAACACTGAGTTTGACCCAGCTTTGATGAACGGCATTGACGGCTTCAAGCCATCTCCATACGGACTGTATGAGACTGCTGCTACCATCAACCGCACATGGGGCTTCTCTGCTCACGATCAGAACTGGAAGAGTCCAGAAATCATCGCTGCAAACCGCAAGAAATTAAACGGTATGGGTATCAATTATCTGCTTAACGTTGGACCAGACGGACTCGGCCGCATCCCGCTTGCCAGCCAGAAGGTTTTACGTGAAGCTGCAAAGCTGTAACTACTGGGACAGGGACATTGGTCTTTTTATTGTCCCTGGTGGTTCTTCAAAATGTAACAGCCGAAATCCATTTACTGGGTTTCGGCTGTTTTATGCATAACTCAATTGAATTGGAAAGCGAAAAAAAGGCCAATAAAAGCAAATCGGATTTTCTTTCCAGAATGTCACATGATATGAGGACTCCTTTAAATGGCATTATCGGGTTGCTTCAGATTGCTGAGAGACATTTTGACGATGAAGATTTACTTTTGGAAAGCCACAAAAAAATGCAGGTAGCCGCAAATTATCTGTTGTCTCTTATTAATGATGTACTTCAAATGAGTAAAATCGAAGATGGAAATGTACCACTGACAAAGGATATCATAGATATTATAGAACAACGGGCTAAAGAACGAGGAATCAAAATGCAGTTTAATGCCAAAAATGATATTCGATATCCTTTTGTTTATGGAAACCCGGTGCATTTAAGACAAATCTTTTTGAATATTTACTAAAACTGTATTAAATACAATCATATTGGCGGCAGTATACTGACTTAACCCAGCGGCAAGCCATTGGGGTTCCATTGACGGAGTTCTAGTACCTGCGTACATCGCAAGGACTTTGGCAGACACATCTGTTCCGGAGCAACAAAACTC
>ERZ824978.233-NODE-233-length-85783-cov-99.887446_pt1 | contig 85783 bp, 84 predicted proteins | sample MGYA00519860_ERZ824978 | MGnify/ENA primary metagenome ERZ824978 (study PRJEB31778, sample SAMEA3449184) | human gut metagenome | biome: human gut; feature: human-associated habitat; material: faeces | place: United Kingdom | collected 2010/2012 ... | reverse complement strand
CGCCGCCGACCCGCTGTCCGAGAAGTATTACGGCATCAGCCCGTATGTCTACTGTCTCGGAAATCCAATCAGTGTCATCGATCCTGACGGGATGGACATCTGGACTATGGACGAAAAGGGAAATGTGGTATGGGTAAAGGAAAGTGATGACCACCGGCTTTATTATATGAATAATGATGGCCTATTGTCTGATGACTATGTCTCGGTCTCTGGCCGGAGCATCCTTGACGATCTGACCAAAACAGAGGCCAAGGTGGATGGAGGGAAGGAGGTAAGCAGCCATACCTCAAAGACCGGAATCAATGACATATTCAAGGTGTTCAAATTCGCGTCTGACAAAACAAAAGTCGAGTGGGCTGTTCATCGTAATGGTGACACATACACAATTGGAACAGGACATAATTCATATAGTGCGTCTTCGTGGGAGGATTATACAAATGATAAGCCTAATGCCACATTGCACTCCCATCCGGGAATAAATGCAATAGTGGATGACGAAACGTATTCTATGGGATATGGGGCTACTCAATATGATAACGACCATAATAAAGTAAAGAGGGATATTAACCAAAATGGAATTAAATCTCGAAAGAATTATGTGTATTTCCCGAATTCGGGCAGATTGTATAATGTTGGATATAATAATGCTATATTCATTAAGAATGTAAGGAGTTATAAAAGTTTTTATTTCGGCGTATTAAACAAAAAATAGAAAGATGAGAGAATCATTATTATTGCTACTATGGGTAGTGCTATGTTGCCAGATGTGCGGTAATCCTATCCGCAATTCTGAGGCAAGAGATGATGCCAATGACAAGGACAGTTCCTCGATTGAAAGGGTATTCATTTCCGACAGGCTTCAAGACTCTTTGATGAACTTTTTGAGGTTGGTTGACACATCTGATTATTATGTTATTTCTAAATCTCCAGGAAAATATTGCCGTTACACAAAGTCGGATCATTCTTATAATGTGGTCACATTATGCTGTTTCACAAACGACAATGACACAATTATAAATTTTTATGGAGGAATTGATGGCTTTATAGGTTTTCCGGCAAGCCACAAAATTCACAAGATATTTATCAAAGATATCGCAGTCGGTGCAAAGCGTGTCAATAATATGATGGTTGCGGTCAATTCCTATGGTAGCATAGTTGTTGATTATGTCTTTGACAGCTTGTTTTTGAGCGGATTGAGCTTGGAACAATATGATTCAATAATTGTGAGATCACCCGACTATAATGGGAATGTTCTTCCGTTTTTTAAGGAATATGTTTATAATGGAGAAAATCTGGAATTGGTATTTTCTAACGAGAAAAAGGTTGAATATTTAGATACGGTAAAAAATCTGCAGGAGGTCTTTTGGTAAATGAAAACGCATACGTAGAATCATTATGACCATAGATGAAAGAGGTAATGTGGTATGGACAAGGGAAAGTGATGATCACCGGCTTTATTATGTGAATAATAATGGAGTTTGGTCGGATGATTATGTCTCGGTCTCTGACCGGAGGATCCTTGACGATCTGACCAAAACAGAGGCCAAGGTGGATGGAGGGGCGAAGGTAAGCAGCCATACCTCAAAGACCGGAATCAATGACATATTCAAGGTGTTCAAATTCGCATCGGACAAAACAAAAGTCGAGTGGGCTGTTCACCGCAACGGTGACACCTACACCATCGGAACAAAGCATGATTCATCCAACGCGTCTTCGTGGAAGGATTATATGGATGAGCAACCAAATGCCACGGTTCATTCTCATCCGGGTATAGACATCGATAATGAAATTAGTTCTATGGGATATGGTACAAACTTCTATACTACAGATCAAGGAAATGTAATAAATGATGTGAGACAGAATGGGTACATAACACGAAAAAGTTATGTATATTTCCCCAACTCAAGTAGGCTATATATTATAATGCTTCATTTGTTAGATCCATTAGGAGTTACAAAAGTTTTTATTTCGGAACATTAAACAATAGGTAATGAGAATTTATTCACTATTCACGACCATGACTATGATCGGTTGCCTTCATATGTGCGGCGGCCCTGTTCGTCATTCTGGGGCAAATAGAGTTATCGATATAAGAGATAGTTGTCCTAAATTAGAAAAGATATTCAAGTCCGCCATGCTTCAAGACTCTTTGGAAAGTTTTTATGAATTAATCGACACCAGTGATTTCTTTATCCTTGCATTGCCTGGTAAAAAATATCACAGAGTTCAGGATTCAATACATTCCAGAGACATTATAACAGTGTCATTTATTGTCAACGATAATGATACAATCATAAATTTCTCCGGGCGACATGGTATTGCCCCTCCTATAAGCATAGGAATGGGTAAGATATTTTTTAATGATAAGGTTGATATTGGTGCCAAATATGTAAACAAGACCTTAGTCGCAGTAAACAGTCATGGACATTTCCCGCTCGATCAATTCTTGGATAGTCAGTTTATAGATAGTTTGGACTTTAAATTATATATGGACCGGTATAGTTGTGACATGGACGTGACAGGGGGGATAATACCTTATCTGAGAAGTTACATTATAAATGGGGACAGTTTGCGAGTGGAGTTTACAAACGACAGGAATGTCGAGTGTTTGGACTCGGTAATAAACTCACTCAAGACCCAATGATAATAGTGCAGAGTTTCCCTCTCATTGTGGAAACCCAAAAAGAGAAAGAGTCATAATTGCTTCAATGGTTGACAAGCCCTATAGAACCACACATACAGTGATCTCTCCGAACCGCTGGCACTTCTCCGGCAAGGAGGATCAGTCGTTCCTCGGCGCGGGCATCCCTTTCCTCGATTTCGGCGCCAGGATGTACAACCCGGCCATCGCCCGCTGGACCGCCGCCGACCCTCTGTCCGAGAAGTACTACGGGATCAGTCCGTATGTCTATTGCCTAAACAATCCGACAAACAGCTTTGACCCTGATGGAAAGGCGGTTTGGTTTATTCCGCTTATCAAAGGTGTTGTAGGAGCCGCGGTGGATGCCGGAGCGCAAGTCACCGTTTCCTTATCGGCAGGAAAGACCTTCATGGAGTCTTTGAAATCTGTGGACCTGACAAGTGTGGGAACATCATTCATTACATCTGCCGTCATCTCTCCGGGAGCATCTAAAGGATTGAAGGCGGCGGTTGTTGGTGCGAACCTGCTTGACGCCGGGGTCGATTATTCGATAGATGATGGCTTTTCCTCTATTGCAGATAATAAAACTATAGAAGAAGCCTTTGTTGGATTTGCTATAGATGTTGCTTCTTCCGAAGCCTCAAAGGCTATGCAAAAGGCTTTTGTAAAGGATGCAAGTGCCAAGTTAGCACCGTCAGTCGCCGCACCTTTGACGAAAGCTGAAAGAGCCTCTTTGAGATCGCGGAAGGCTTTTGCGGGAAGCGAAACCTTCTCTGTTATGCTGGACGATCTGTTTTCGTTCACAAGCGGCATGGTCGAAAAGGTGACTTTCGAGCTTGTTCTTCCACCACGGAATATTGAAAAGGAAAAAGAGGATGACTAAGATTCAAGAAAGAAAGGTTAAGAACTTATTTAAAAGTGATATGTTCTTATATGTCATAGGTTTCATCATTATGTATCTGTTCACTTATATATATAATCAGATAGCCAATCATAATATGATGGATCATGCTGTAGTTTCAGAAGCAGTGCTTACTGAAAGCTATATAATAGGGAAACATTATCATTATAGGTATTCCTATAAAGTCGTGTCTGAAGAGTATGAGGGGTCAATGCCGATAACAAAGAGCGTGTCGATTGGAGATACGATAATGATTGTATATGATCAAAGAAAGAATAAAAAGAGCAGAGCTATTCGGTTAAGAAAAGGGAAGGCGATCATATCACCTGGGTACAGAGAATATGTGATAGTGAACAATAAGACTGAGGACGAAAAGAAAGAGATTGCTGATAAACTAATGGCAGATCTGAAAGAACGATATCATGTGAACGAATGAATTACTTATAGAGATGGATCGTTATTCGCATAAAATGAGATACTGTACGACAAGCAAAGGAAACAGATAATGAAGTCTGTTTACCGTAAATATCCTATAAAATAAACATGGAAAAAATTTAATCTCAATGTTTGAATCAAAATCGATTGTGTCAAGTCCAGTATGTCTTTATGATGGCAATTTTAAAGGGAAAGCTACAAGAATGCTTAAAATTAAATACAAAAGGAGTTTTTTCAGATGTTTTCCTTTTGATAATATTTTATCAATTAATCTTAATGGCCATTTTGATGTCTGTTTCGCAGTGAACAAACCGGATGTCGTGTGTGGTATAAACAAGCGATATAGAATAGATCTGAACTATCCTGTTTACGTAGGGGGATAGATCAACCCAGCCTGACTTTCTCACTTAAAAAAGTGGAACGGCAAATAGATTCCTTACTCTTAACTGATCAAGAATCCTTGTTTGTCCTTAGGAATGGAATATTCCTGAATGTTGTTAGTTGTGATAATATTCCTGAACGTTTTGACCTCTTATTGAAGATTAAACATGTGATTGGATGTAAAAAAGAAGTTCTGGAAATCCACCTCCCACCGGAGTTTCGGAACTTAGAGCCGTTTGCTCGTAAATGGGCTGAATCTGATGATCTAAAGCGTCAAGAAATGTCTGAATCTATGACTGATAGGGAGAAAAAGAACTTTATGCAGGCAATGGGATCTTATGCCGCACGCATAAATGATTATCTTAATAGCTATCAAATGACAGATGCACCCGTTCCCGAAGCATATACAGTACTGGAACGTCTTGCCGAACTCTATGCCGAAATGCAATGATTAAATAGGGTGTAGGTTATGAGCTCAATCAAAAGTGTTGTTTACTTATATGTCATAGGTTTGTTTTTCCTGTATTCAGTTGTATTCATATACAATCGGATATATTATCATAATATGATGAATCATGCAGCGGTAACAGAAGCGGTGCTTACTGAAAGATTCAAGCTGGGGAGATGTTATTATTATGAATATTCATACAGGGCCAAATCAGATGAATATATAGGATCAATGGCGGTAACAAAAAGTGTGTCGGTTGGTGATACAATCATGATAGTATATGACCAACATAAAAACATGAAGAGTAAAGCCATTAAGTTACGTAAAGGTAAAGCTATCTTTTCAAATGAATGTAAAGAATGTGTGATAGTCAACAATAAGACTGAGGACGAAAAGAAAGAGATTGCTGATAAACTAATGGCAGATCTGAAAGAACGATATCATGTGAACGAATGAATTACTTATAGAGATGGATCGTTATTCGCATAAAATGAGATACTGGACAACAGTGATTGCTCCGGTCTCCGAACCCGTTGGAGGGTCACAATATGCCTCGGAGCCAGCCGTCGCCCCGGTAGCCCCGGCAACCTCGGTGGCCTCCACATCCTCCCCGAACCGCTGGCACTTCTCCGGCAAGGAGGATCAGTCGTTCCTGAACGCCAGCATCCCTCTCCTCGACTTCGGCGCCAGGATGTACAACCCGGCCATCGCCCGCTGGACCGCCGCCGACCCTCTGTCCGAGAAGTATTACGGCATCAGCCCATATGTCTATTGTGCAAATAATGCTATATGTCTTGTTGATCCTACTGGAAAAGATTGGTATTCAACTACAGATAGTGAAGGTAATATCTTATACCACTATAATGACAATATATATTCTCAGAAAGATTTAGATATGGCAGGAATAAAAGGGCAATATGAAGGTATACGTTTTAAGGATGGGAATACTTATTATAGTTTATTCGGGGAAACAGTCCAGTATTTAAATAACAAGGGTATTCCAACTTTTGAAGGACAAATATATGAGCGCTTGGATAATCTGATTATAAATGACTACACTCAAGAAAACTCTTCACAATCAAGTTGGGATACAGAATTACCGGTGGAGCCAAAGGAAGATTTTTATTTTCCTGGGTTATCCCCGGGAGAATATTCTATCCAATATAATGGAATCTATGATGGAAAATCATTTAATAACACAAAATCCGGATCAATATTTCATTCAAGGGATAAAGCCCATAGTCAACTAAGAATATATCAAATGCCCCCATCCGAATCTAAACGATATGGCGGATATGGATTAGGATATGGAGAGGATGAGTGGTATGGCTGTTTTATGATTTTGACAAATGGTATGCGCGACCATACTTTGCATATTAACTATACTCCAGAAAATGCCAAACGATTAAAGGCGGCGATTAATAAACAATTTAATAATCATTGATTGATCTAATGACGAATAGAATAACTACACTTATACTAGTTTTGATGATTGACTCTTGCACGATGGACATACGTAAGATGTCTTTAGAGTATTACTGCCAAGGGGCTGTCGATAATGTGTTAGAGGCATTTACGGAGGCATACTACCGGATGCCGTCATCACTTGAGGAAGTCAGAGATTTTTGCTCTGATTTCAGAGCGGCATATTCCTCTGAAGGGACTATGATCGGGATGTTTGAAAACTGGATGGATGGACTGTCCCCAGAAGAATACTTCTCGAAAAAATATGTTATGATGGAATCCTATCAGGACTCATGTTTTATCTACGACAGAAAGCATAAGATTGGATGCTGTTTGTATGGATCACCATGCTTTTGGGTTAATCGTGATTATAGAAAGGCTCGGTCGTATTTCCCTTCTTTCTTTGATGAATCAGGGAAGTATTTGTTCTGTGACCTTGGTGGTGAATTACAGTCAAGCATCAATGACTTGGTTCTGGAATATGACCATGCAATAATGCATATAGAAAACCCTGATTCGGTTCCCGAACCATTTCACAGTTATTTTTCGTGTTCAGAAGTGTCGGATACAGTTGCGTACCAGGTTGTCCTACGTTATTCGGGATCAGAATTGGAACCATTGTGCGAAGTCCACCCCACTGTTCGCGTCCTGAAATATTCAAGGACTGAAAAAGAGTATAGCGACATTGATGGAAGTTTGGATTTGATGACTCTTTGCGTGGACTTTCATTCAGCATTGAAAAGTTGTTTGGACGACTTTGTTTCCCGACATCAGGAAGTAAGAACGATAATATTTCGTACTGTTTGTGTGTTTTGACGGGTTCTCTTTTTTGATGCCGGCCTCTATAAAACCTCTATTATTAGACAAATCCTTAAAAATCAATAGACATAATGAACCTCGGAATATCTATCTCTTTGGATTTGAAGTCAGACCGTCTCTCGAAGAAGGGCACCGGATTCGACAAGGAACGCATAAAGTCGGATGTCATAAAACTCTTCCAAGAACATGGTCTGCTTTGACACCGTAACCCTTGACTGCGCCGTGACCTCCGCCGGCAGGATAGTACGTGAGAACACCGCCGGTACGGTCTCCTACAGGCCGCTCATCCACCTCCGCGACCACCTCGGCAGCGTCCGCGCCGTCATCGACGGTGATACTGGTACGGTCATCGAGACCAGCGACTACTACCCGTTCGGCAAGCGTATTCCGATATCCACGGATCCTGAGCATGCCGAAGGGTCACAACATACTGTGGAACCAACAGTCATTTCGGCAAGTTCCACATCCTCCCCGAACCGCTGGCTCTTTTCCGGCAAGGAGTCCCAGTCCATCCTGAACGCCAGCATCCCTCTCCTCGACTTCGGCGTCAGGATGTACAACCCGGCCATCGCCCGCTGGACCGCCGCCGACCCGCTGTCCGAGAAGTATTACGGCATCAGTCCGTATGTCTATTGCCTCGGGAATCCAATCAGTCACATAGACGATGATGGCCAGATGCCTCAGGTGGTTGTCGGTGCACTGATAGGAGCGGCAGTCGGCGGCATAATCGCAGCTGCGGAGGGAAAGAACTGGCGAGAGATCGGTGGAGCCGCAGTGGGTGGAGCCGTCGAAGGCGCGCTGGTTTCTGCGACTGGAGGGATGTCTTTGTTGGGTTCTAAGGCGGTAGCGACTGTTCTCTCTGCAGGAGCGGCAAGTGCCGCAGGGAGTACAGCCAACCAATTGATAGGAGAAGGTAGTGTTGAAGCAAAGCAAGTTGCGTGGGATGCGGAAATGGTTTGGTTTTTGGAGGATTCGCGAAGCCAACATTTAATAATGTAGCGACTAATGTAGGAGATAGAATTGCCACGGAGGCGCAACAAAAATATACCTCAAAAGCCGTACGTTCCTCGATTGAGAAAGAAGTGAAGAAAGAGATGAGGATGTCCGGCATAAATTTAGGTGGCAAGTCCGGATCGAGGAAGGTCAAGCTTGAGGTTGATGATCGCCTTACCGCTCAAAGGGATTTTGAGTTCTCCATAGCAAATGCGATAAGGAATACAAAAGTCGGAGATATCGCGAATGATGTGGCAGCTCATAAGGCCAGTCTTTTGATATATAACAAAGACGAATGAAACCATATATTATTGACGACAGAGACATAGTTACAGCAAATGTGAAGTGCATTATTTTCTATACTACGCTTTTTGCCATTATGTATAAAGGGTGGTTGGAATATAAAGGTCGCACTATTACTATAATATTGGGTTTGATGGTGGCCAAATTAGTCATATCCAGCGTCATTGCCTCAATAAGGCACTTGAAAAGATATTATAGGACAAGACATCAATATTTGCGAATCGACAAGGAAGGAATATTCATGTATGATGGTGAGGGAATCGTCACGATTGGATGGGAGCAGGTGAAAGAAATAGATTTTTGCCGTAACAAGGAGAATTCCAAGACTGCTGATCTATGCGTCTATATTTATCTTGACAATGGTGGCGTCCGTGTATTTAGTCTGGAAAAGTACATTGACGGGATCAATATTTACGCGCTTCGCCGAGCCTTCCGCCATTTTTCAAACAGGCCTGACATAGTTAAAAAGCGGAACTTGATTATAATCTGAGCGTGTCCGACAGTATGATACATTATATAAAAGTTGCCTCAATGGTTGACAAGTCCTGCAGAACCACACATACAGTGATCTCCCCGAACCGCTGGCACTTCTCCGGCAAGGAGAATCAGTCGTTCCTCGGCGCCAGCATCCCTTTTCTCGACTTCGGCGCCAGGATGTACAACCCGGCCATCGCCCGCTGGACCGCCGCCGACCCGCTGTCCGAGAAGTACTACGGCATCAGCCCGTATGTCTATTGTGCTATCACAACGGTTGTTGGATTCATACGTTTGCTGACAAGTGATTTCTGTGTTGTCAGGGTATGCCATTCATAAATTTGGCAAATCTGTTTGCTGGATGCTTTGTAAATTGAAGAATTATCCGTAAATTTGCAGCCCCAAATGTTTGGGGGAAACATAAATATTAGATTTACAATCATTTATGCCTACAATTCAACAATTAGTTCGCAAAGGACGCGTTGACATTGTCTATCAGAGCAAGTCACGCGCGTTGGAAGCTTGTCCTCAGAAGAGGGGCGTATGTCTTCGTGTCTACACGACGACCCCTAAGAAGCCTAACTCAGCGATGAGAAAGGTTGCCAGGGTACGCCTTACCAACTCAAAAGAGGTCAATGCCTACATTCCAGGCGAGGGACACAACCTTCAGGAGCACAGCATCGTGCTGGTCCGCGGAGGTCGTGTGAAGGATCTCCCTGGTGTGCGTTACCACATCCTTAGAGGAGCTTTGGACACCGCTGGCGTGGAAGGAAGGACACAGTCCCGTTCCCTCTACGGAGCCAAGAGGCCGAAGAAATCTAAGAAGTAGTCCGTTTCATTAATCTTTATCACCTTTAATTTTTACTCACAATGAGAAAATCGAAGCCTAAAAAGAGGATTCTACTTCCTGATCCTAAGTTTCACGATGTCGAGGTAACCCGTTTCGTGAACAATCTTATGTTGCAGGGGAAGAAGAGTATCGCGTATTCAATTTTTTACGATGCCATTGACATGGTAGGCGAGAAGATGAAGGATTCTGACAAGGCTCCTCTAGATATCTGGAGGAAGGCACTCGAAAACGTTACCCCTCAGATCGAGGTCAAGTCACGTCGTGTAGGAGGTGCAAACTTCCAGGTGCCTACCGAGTTGCGTCCGGAAAGGAAAGTCTCGCTCTCAATGAAGAACATGATCAACTTCGCCCGCAAGCGTTCCGGCCACTCGATGGCAGAAAAACTTTGTGCAGAGATCGTTGCCGCCTATAATAACGAGGGTGGTGCATTCAAGAGAAAAGAGGATATGCACAAGATGGCTGAGGCCAACAAGGCATTCGCCCACTTCCGTTTCTAATTTTATTCGCAGATGGCTGCTAAAAGAGATCTTACTTACACAAGAAACATCGGCATCATGGCTCACATCGATGCCGGCAAGACGACCACATCCGAGCGTATTCTGTACTACACCGGAAAGACACACAAGATCGGTGAGGTACATGAAGGAGCTGCCACAATGGACTGGATGGTTCAGGAGCAGGAGAGAGGAATCACCATCACTTCCGCCGCCACCACCGCATTCTGGCACTACAACGGTCACGTTTATCAGATCAACCTGATCGACACTCCGGGTCACGTCGACTTCACCGTTGAGGTGGAGCGTTCGCTCCGTGTGCTCGACGGAACTGTCGCTACTTTCTGCGCTGTCGGACGCGTTCAGCCTCAGTCAGAGACTGTTTGGCGTCAGGCGGACAAGTACGGCGTTCCGAAGATCGCGTACGTGAACAAGATGGACCGTGTCGGCGCTGACTTCCTCGCTTGCGTTGAGGAAATCTACACCAAACTCGGTGCCAAGGCTGTTCCTATTTGTCTCCCTATCGGAGCGGAGGACAAGTTCAAGGGCATCATCGACCTCGTTTCCCGCAAGGCATATTACTATGACTCTGGCGAGGAACTGGTCAACTATGAAATAAAGGACGTTCCGGAGGACATGGCCGGAGAAGTCGAGAAATGGAGAGACAAACTCGTCGAGGCTGCCGCCGAATGTGACGAGGCTCTCATGGAGAAGTATTTCGAGAATCCTGACTCCCTCACCGAGGAGGAGATCATCGCCGCCCTTCGCAAGGGTACGATCTCTATGCAGATCGTTCCGGCATGCTGCGGTTCCTCTTTCAAGAACAAGGGTGTCCAGTTCCTCCTTGACGCCGTGATGCGTTACCTTCCTTCTCCTCTTGACAAGGGCGTCGTCAAGGGTACTGATCCTAAGACCGGGGAGGAAGAGGATCTTCTTCCAGACGCAAGCCAGCCGTTCTGCGCTCTCGTGTTCAAGATCGCCACGGATCCGTTCGTCGGCCGTCTTGCCTTCATGAGGGTCTACTCGGGACGTGTTGACGCCGGTACCTATGTCTATAATGTCCGTACCGGAAAGAAGGAGAGAATCGCGCGTCTGTACCAGATGCACTCCAACCACCAGAACCCTATTGAGTTCGTCGAGGCCGGAGACATCTGCGCGGCTGTGGGATTCAAGGATCTCCGTACCGGAGACACCATCTGCAACGAGGATCATCAGATCGTGCTCGAATCTATGGAATTCCCTGATCCTGTTATCGGTATCGCTGTCGAGCCTAAGACCCAGGGCGACCTGGACAAGCTTGGCATCGCCCTTGGCAAGCTCGCTGAGGAAGACCCAACCTTCACGGTGAGGTCAGACCACGAGACCGGCCAGACAGTCATCAGCGGAATGGGTGAGCTTCACCTTGACATCATCGTGGACCGTCTCCGTCGTGAGTTCGGTGTCGAGATCAATCAGGGCGCTCCACAGGTCAACTACAAAGAGGCCATCACCGCTACAGTTCAGCATCGTGAGGTCTTCAAGAAGCAGACCGGTGGCCGTGGTAAGTTCGCCGACATCATCGTCGAGATCGGCCCTGCCGATGAGGGCGTTACCGGACTTCAGTTTGAGAACCAGGTCAAGGGTGGTAATATTCCTAAGGAATTCATCCCTTGCATCGAGAAGGGCTTCAAGGCTGCTATGTCCAATGGCGTTCTCGCTGGTTATGAGGTTCAGTCAATGAAGGTTACTGTACTCGATGGCTCATTCCACCCTGTCGATTCAGACCAGCTTTCTTTCGAAATGGCCGGCCGTCTGGCATTCCGCCACGCCTGCCCGAAGGCAAAGCCTGTTCTCCTTGAGCCTATCATGTCCCTTGAGGTTGTTACTCCTGAGGACTACATGGGTGACATCGTGGGTGACCTCAACCGTCGCCGCGGTCAGATCCAGGCAATGGATTCCACCGCCAACGGCGCGAGGATCGTAAGAGCCTTCGTTCCGCTTGCCGAGCAGTTCGGTTATGTGACGGTTCTTAGAACCTTGTCATCCGGCCGCGCGACCAGCACGATGACCTTCGACCACTATGCTGAGGTTCCTGCCAACTTGGCTAAGGATGTTATCGAGAAGAGTGGCTACAAGCTCTCTGACGATGACGAGTAGTGAAAGTGTTTAATCGTAATTAAGTATTTTTGATATGAGTCAAAAAATCAGAATAAAACTCAAATCATTCGATCACATGCTGGTTGACAAGTCAGCCGCTAAGATCGTGGACACAGTGAAGGCTACTGGTGCTAAGGTTAACGGTCCTATTCCGCTTCCTACCAACAAGAAGATCTTCACGGTGAACCGCTCGACCTTCGTCAACAAGAAGTCCCGCGAGCAGTTTGAGCTTTGCGCCTACAGCAGGCTTCTGGACATCGACGACAGCAATGCTAAGACAGTCGACGCTCTCATGAAGCTTGAGCTTCCTTCAGGCGTTGAGGTTGAGATCAAAGTCTGAGAATTCAGATTGATGGCCGGGCGGTCAAGTGACCGTTTCCGTCCAAAGTAATACGCCCGGCTTCAGTGCCGGGAACCGGTCCCATAGCTCAGTTGGTTAGAGCATCTGACTCATAATCAGGGGGTCGTAGGATCATGCCCTACTGGGACCACATAATAGCGGGAGGCGCAAAAACTTGCGCCTCCCGCTATTATGTTTCATGTTCAACACCCGGTCACTTTGACAGCTCCATGGGCGAGGTGTTTATCGGTTTTGATTACTTGACTTTGAGTGGCAGGGGAGTGAGGTCGGTGTCGGCGGAGGAGGAGCCTATGAGGATTGTGAAGTCGCCCGGCTCTACTGTCCATTTTTCGGAGGCTCCCCAGCATTGGAGCATTTCGGGGGTGATCTCGAACTCGACTTTGGCGCTTTCGCCGTTCTTCAGGCTGATGCGGCGGAATGCCTTCAGTTCCTTGACCGGACGGGTCACGGAGCCATATTCATCACGGATGTAGAGTTGGACTACTTCGTCGCCGTCGTACGGACCGCGGTTGGAGACGGTCACGCTGGCCTTGAGCGATTCGGAGACTCCGATTTCTGATTTTGAGAGCGTTGCGTCTGAATATTCAAACGTGCTATAACTCAATCCATAACCGAATGGCCAAAGGGCTCCTGTCTCGGAGGTGGCGAAGAGGCGGGAGTACTGCGAGTGCTTGTGGTTGTAGACTGTCTGGACCTGACCGACGTTGCGAGGCACGGTCACCGGCAGCTTGCCGGAAGGGTTGACCTTGCCGGTCAGCACCTCGGCGATCGCCTGGCCGCCCATCTGACCTGGCTCCCAGACGTTCAGAATGGCGTTGGCATTGTCCTTTGCCCAGCCGATGCTGAGCGCCCTGCCGGTCATCAGCACGACAACGGTCGGCTTCCCGGAAGCCACTACGGCCTGAAGAAGAAGCTCCTGCATTCCCGGCAGACTGAGATCGTCACGGTCGCAGTTCTCGCCACAGGTGCGGCCAAAGGCTGAATATCTCTGCGAGTTCTCCCCGACCACCACGATGTTCACGTCAGCTGCGGAGGCCTTAAAGCGAGCCATCTGGATACCTTTCGCATCAACATTCGTGATCTTGCCACCGAAACAGAGCGTGTCGATCGAGACACCAGGCATGGCGGTCTTAAGTCCGTCCAATACTGTGATTACATCCTTGTCTGATTGTGGCACCGCCCAGTCTCCGAGAATTGTCTGGCTGTCGGCGTTCGGCCCGACGACGAAGATCCGGCGAGGGGATTTCAGAGGAAGAGAGCCGTCGTTCTTCAGCAGCACAAGGCCCTGACGAGCTGCTTCAAGGGCTGTCTGACGATGCTCGGCGGCACCGTCCAGGACCTCAGGAATCTCCGGTACAGGCTGTTCGAACAGTCCGAGGGCGAACTTCACGGCCAGAATCTTGCCGGCGGCCTGGTCGATGCGGGACTCCGGAATCCTGCCGGATTTCACGGCTGCGACCACAGCCTCGAAATATTTATCACCCTGCATATGCATATCAATTCCCGATTCCACGGAGACCACGAACGCCTCGGTGGAGTCCGGAACCCAGTGATGCATAGAATGAAGCCTCTCGATGTCCATCCAGTCGCTGACAACGAAACCATCGAATCCAAGCTCGTCCCGGAGCAGGTCATTGAGCAGCCAGCTGTTGCCGTGGCAAGGGATGCCGTTGATCTCGTTGTGCGCGGCCATCACCGTACCGACTTTCGCTTCCTTGACGGCAGCCACGAAAGGCGGCAGGTAAAGCTCGCGGAGCTTGCGCTCGGAGATGTCCATCGGCGCCGCGTTCAGTCCGCCGGCCGGCTCGCCACCGGCGATCAGATGCTTGGCGCAGGCCACGACGTGATTTCCTGAATATTTCCCGTCACGTCCCTGAAACCCCCAGATGGCATATTTCCCCATCTCGGAGGTCAGGAAGGCATCCTCGCCGAACGTCTCGCCCATCCTTCCCCACCGTGCGTCACGGGCGATGTCCAGATTAGGAGCGAATGTCCAGAAGAGTCCTCTCTGGCGCATCTCAAGTGCGGTCTCCTCACCGATTTTCTCCATCAGTTGAGGATTGAAAGTGGAGGCCATGTTGATGTTCGTAGGGTAGACCGTGCATCCCTCGATCAGGGCGTTGCCGTGGATCGCGTCGATCCCCAGCAGCAGCGGAATCCCCAGCCTGCTTTCCTGCGCCATCTTTTGAAGCGCGACAGCCTCGTCGGAAGTCATCACGTGGAGGAAAGCCCCGACCTCGCCCCTGCGGACCTTGTCGGAGAGATCCTTGTTGCCCAGATTCTCGTCGGTCGCGTCGATGTTCTTCCTGGCCGATCCCTTCCCCGGCTCCACATAGCACGGCGCCACGTACTGGCACATCTGTCCGACCTTCTCCTCAAGTGTCATCTCCTTAAGCAGCAGCGCCGCCCTATGGTCTGACGTCAGTGAAGCGTCCCTCCAGTCCTTCCGCGAGCACGATACCATCGCCACCGCAAGACATAGTATTATTACTATTCTTTTCATTTTCAATGATGAAAACCAACTAAGTAATCATTAAAAAATAACTTGAACAATTTGTAAATCTTTATGGTCTATATTTCTTTTCTCATCAGTCATGTGCCACCGGCACACTCCTTCTTCCAAAAGAAATCTATCCTCATAAATCTGACACAAAATTTAGTTCAACTTATTTTTTAACGCTTACTAAAATTATCTTACGTTAATTACGACTTTGTCGCCCACGTCTACCTTCCCCGCTGACAGACAGACCATTCCGTCCTCGTAGGTCCAATCCTGAACGGCGGCGCCGTTAAGCGAAACCGAAGCCGGACGCGAATCCCTCTGGATGCGGAAGGAATATTCCCGCTCCGAAGGCATTCCCTTGAACGATCCCTGAACCGGGTTCACAACAACCTCTACACCGCCATCCCTCTCATGCGACTCGAACAGCGTCGAGGCGATACCGCCGTTCTCATATTCATAAGACTCTCCGTCATCGTCAAGCATCGTGTACGCGCTGTCCCCGTGAGGATAGACCTTCAGGATGACGCGGTCGAACGGACGCGCGCCAAGATATTCAACATCAGGCTGTGTCGGGATGATCGCGCCCTCGCGGATGAAGAGCAGCCCCGCGCGGTCGGAAGGATATTCACGAGTGAAGGTCTCCCCCTTGCTGACAATCTTCTCGCCGCTCCAGGCGTCCGTCCAGGTCCCCTTCGGCAGGTAAATCTCGTTTGTGAATATTCCCACGCAGAAATTGTCGCCGAACATGTACTGGTAGGTCATATCGTCGCAGTTGCGGTCCTCAGGGAAGCACAGCGGCATGGAGCGCACGATCGGCATACCGTTCTGCGCCGCCTCAAGTGCCATCGAGTAGATGTATGGAGCCAATGAATATCTCAGCTTGACGTAGAAACGGTAGATGTCCTGCTCCTCCTTGGCGTAGTAGAACGGATGCATCATCGAGAACCAGCTGTTGATCTGCACCCAAGGCAGGAAGAGACCGAAATGGAGTCCCTGCATCTCAAGCTCGCGCGGAACGCTCATCACATCGCACGAAGTGTTCAGGAACCCGCTCATACCAAGGTTCAGCTGATCGTAGAGAGCCGTCTTTCCGCCACCGTTGTCGCCAGAAGTCGAGGCCGTCCAACGCTGGGTTCCGGACCAGCCTCCGCAGTAGTGATGCCAGGTACGCTTGCCGTTGTACTTGCGGCCAAGCTCACGCATCTGCTTCGGGAGCAGAACCTGGTTGAGGTTGTGCATCTCCTTGTCGGTGCGTCCGTTGTAATATTCCCAGTTCGTGTGGTTGTCGATCGTTCGGGCAGGATCCAGCTTGAATCCCTCAACACCCTGATCCATGAACACGGTCAGGTGATCCATCCAATGCTCCTGGCCGGAAAGCTTGCCGCCCGTGCGCTCGGCGATGATGTCCTCCTCCTGGATGCTGAGGTCATACTCCTCGCAGAGCCAGAGTCCGAGGTGGAAGCCCATGGAGCGCAGCTTGCCGATGAAGAGGCGGTTGTGCATCGTCTTAGGGTACTGATCCTGAAGCCAGTAAGGCTCCGGAGAGAACCTGTCGTAGTTCCATTTCTTCTTGGTCGAGAAGTCGTAGCGCTTCTCCATCCACTGAGGCTCAAGCCAGAACACGTCGCAAGGCACGTCGAACTGGCGGAAGCGCACCGCATCGTTGAGGATGTCGAACTGCTCCTCGCGCATGTTCGGTCCGAAGCAGAGTCCGTAGGCCCATTTCGGCAGGACATAGGTACGGCCCGTGACGAGGGTATATTCATTAAGGATTGCAGGCATGTCCTTGCCCATCATCAGGAAGAAGTCGGCCTCGTCGAATGTGTTGATAATGTTGAACTTGCTCTTCTGCTGGTTACCGATGTCGAAGAAACTTTTGCGGGTCGAGTTGTTGTAAACGCCCCAGCCGCGCGAGCTCATCATGAACGGCATCGGTATCTCGGTCTGCTGGTAAGTCGTCCACATCCTGAGGAATTCGCCCCTGTGCTGGATGTGGTCGCGGCTGGTGCTGCCGCCGCCGTAGAAGCGCTCGCCGTCCTCCATGCTGAAGCTGAGGATGCTGACCGCGTCAGCCGCCGGAATCTCGTGCTTGTCAACCTCTCCGAATTTCCCGTTGTCGTCGCCGATGATGCCTCCGCCGTTGTCGGCGACCTTCAGATCGGCGTATTTCTCGTTGATGAATGACCTCATCTCCCCGCAAAGCCCTTCCTTCTCAGGCAGGAACCTCACCTCGCGGATCACCTTCCCGCCTTTGGAGTCCTTCACGGTCATCACTCCCGTCTTCTTGTTGATGGCCAATGAATATTCCGGAGTCTTCAGCGTCCAGACTCCTCCCTTGTCGGAAATGTCGGTCTTGACCTCACTCCAGTCGGTCTTGATGAGCTCGTAGCGCTCCATCAGGGACTCGGTGAAATCCTTCCTCGGAGACACCTTGATCCTGAATATGCTCTCGGAGCATGCCTCCACACTGACCGTGAGGCCATCGTTGATCTTAACTTTGTGGGCAGGGTTCGCCTGGGCGAGAAGATTCATCGCACAGCAGGCGACGGCAAGCAGAATTTTCTTCATTCGTCGTAGTGGTTTATTTATTCCTATTTTATTCTGTAAATATACGAGTTTTTTCCCTTGCCCCGTGCGTTATCCGGGTAAAATGTTGTGTTGGTTTTGATTCCGGTCGATCTGACATCCCTGGCAACAAAAAAAACCGGTCGAGGTTCGTCCCCGGCCGGTTGTTTATGTTCATTGGTGATGAAGGAACCGCTAGAGTTCGCTCATTTCCTGTTCGTACTCATCCTTGCGTCCGACGATGATGTCCTGGAACTCCTTCTGACCGGTACCGGCCGGAATGAGATGACCGCAGATGACATTCTCCTTGAGACCTTCGAGGTGATCGACACGGGCTCTGATGGCCGCCTCGCTGAGAACCTTGGTTGTCTCCTGGAATGATGCCGCGGAGATGAAGCTGTTGGTCCTGAGGGCCGCCCTGGTGATACCCTGAAGCACGAGCTTCGCGGTGGCAGGATTCGCCTCGCGGACAGCCATCATCTTCTTGCCCTGCCTTTCGAGGGAGGAATTCTCGTTTCTCATGTCGCGGGCATCGATGATGTCGCCCTGTATGTAGCGCTGAGAATCCGCCGCGTCGATGACGAAGTACTTGCCGAAGATTCTGTCGTTGGCATCCATGAAGTCCCACTTGTCCACAAGCTCCTCATTGAGGAATTCGGTGTCTCCCGGATCGGTGATCTGGACTTTGCGCATCATCTGGCGTACGATGATCTCAAAGTGCTTGTCGTTGATCTTCACACCCTGCAGACGGTAGACGGCCTGGACTTCGTTGACGATGTAGTCCTGAGCCTTTACAGGTCCAAGGATGTTGAGGATGTCGGTAGGGGAGACTCCTCCGTCCGAAAGCCTTGTGCCGGCCTTCACGTAGTCGTTCTCCTGAACCAGGATCTGCTTTGTCAGAGGCACGAGATAGTGCTTCTCGACACCGGACTTGTTCTTGACAATGATCTCGCGGTTTCCTCTCTTGATCTTGCCCATGAGAACCTCACCGTTGATCTCCGCAAGTATCGCAGGAGCGGACGGGGTTCTGGCCTCGAAGAGTTCGGTGACCCTAGGAAGACCTCCGGTGATGTCGCTTGACTTACCGATGGCACGAGGAATCTTGATGATCACATCGCCGACATTGACCTTGTCCCCGTTGTTGGCGATGACGTGCGCGCCGACAGGAAGGTTGTACTGCCTGATCTGGTTGCCTTCGTCGTCAAGAATGAGGATAGAAGGGTTCTTGGTCTTGTCCCTGGACTCGATGATGACCTTATCCTTGTTGACCGCGAACTCGTCGGCGGCCTCCTCACGGAAGTTGACACCATCATAAAGGTTATCGAACTGAACCTTACCGGCGGTCTCTACAATCGTGATGGCGTTGTAAGGATCCCATTCGCAAAGCAGGTCGCCCTTCTTGATCGTGTCTCCGTCCTTGAAGTAGAGCCTTGATCCGTAAGGCACATCGTAGTGGGAATAGGTGATGCCCGTGTTCTCGTCGATGATGCTGACCTCGGTCATACGGCTGACGACGATGTCCTGGGCGGATCCGTCCTCTCCGATTTTCTGGATGGTCCTGAGCTCTTCGAAGACAACCTTGCCGTCGTACTTGGACTCGATGGATGAGTCAGCGGCGGTGCTGGAAGCCGTACCACCGACGTGGAAGGTACGCAGGGTAAGCTGGGTACCAGGCTCACCGATGGACTGTGCGGCGATCACGCCGACAACCTCTCCCTTCTCAACCATTCTGCTGGTGGCGAGGTTACGTCCGTAGCACTTGGCGCAGACTCCCTTGCGGGACTCGCAGGTGAGCACCGAACGGATCTCGACCTGCTCGATCGGCAGATGGTCGATCAGATTGGCTGTGGCCTCGCGAATCTCCTCGCCTGCCTTGATGATCAATTCTCCTGTGAGAGGATTGAATATGTCATGGACGGAAGTACGTCCGAGAATCCTTTCTCCAAGAGACTCGACAATCTCGTCCTTGTTCTTGATGGCGGTGGCGATCAGACCTCTGAGCGTGCCGCAGTCCTCCTCCGTGATGATCACGTCGTGTGACACGTCCACAAGACGACGGGTAAGGTAACCGGCGTCGGCGGTCTTGAGGGCGGTGTCGGCAAGACCCTTACGGGCTCCGTGGGTGGAGATGAAGTACTCGAGCACCGTCATACCCTCCTTAAGGTTGGAGGTGATAGGGTTCTCGATGATCTCCGCTCCTGCCGCTCCTGACTTCTGAGGCTTGGCCATAAGTCCACGCATACCGCAAAGCTGCTTGATCTGCTGTGTGGAACCACGGGCTCCGGAATCCAGCATCATGTAGACCGGGTTGAAGCCCTGCTGGTCAGCTGAGATCTGCTCCTCCACGATGCTCGTGAGCTTGCTGTCGATTGATGTCCAGAGGTCGATGACCTTGTTGTAGCGCTCATTGTTGGTGATGAAGCCCATCGCATAGTTGTTCTTGACTTCCTCAACGCGCTTGTAGCCCTGTTCGATGAGGTCGGCTTTCTCCGCCGGGATGATGACATCTCCGAGGTTGAATGAGATACCGGCCCTGAACGCCTGGTAGTAACCAAGGTTCTTGATGTCGTCAAGGAACTGGGCGGTTCTTGTCACACCTGTGTTCTTGATGACCTCGGTGATGATCTTACGCAGCGCTTTCTTACCAAGAACCTCGTTGACGAAAGGTACTTCCTCCGGCACGTACTGGTTCACGATGATGCGGCCTGCGGTCGTCTTTTTTATCTCGTAGCCCTTGCCCGCGTCCTGTTTGTCCACAGGAAGCCTCACGCCGATCTCGGCGTGCATGTCGATCGCGTTCTCGTTGTAGGCCACGATGACCTCTTCCGGTCCGTAGAAGCTCATCCCCTGACCCTTGGCTCCTGGTCTGATCTTGGTGATGTAGTAAAGTCCAAGGACCATGTCCTGTGAAGGAACGGTGATAGGAGAGCCGTTGGCCGGATTAAGAATGTTCTGCGATCCGAGCATGAGGAGCTGAGCCTCCATGATCGCCGCGTTGCCCAGCGGAAGGTGGACAGCCATCTGGTCACCGTCGAAGTCCGCGTTGAATGCGGTACAGGCGAGAGGGTGGAGCTGGATGGCCTTGCCTTCGATCATTCTTGGCTGGAATGCCTGAATACCAAGTCTGTGGAGGGTAGGGGCACGGTTAAGCAGAACCGGATGCCCCTTCATCACATTCTCAAGGATGTCCCAGATCACAGGATCTTTCCTGTCCACGATCTTCTTCGCTGACTTTACGGTCTTGACGATTCCTCTTTCGATGAGCTTGCGGATGATGAACGGCTTGTAGAGTTCGGCTGCCATGAACTTAGGCAGACCGCACTCGTGCATGTTCAGTTCCGGGCCGACCACAATCACGGAACGGGCGGAATAGTCCACACGTTTTCCGAGGAGGTTCTGGCGGAAGCGTCCCTGCTTTCCCTTGAGGGAGTCTGAGAGAGACTTTAAAGCCCTGTTGGACTCGCTCTTGACGGCGCTTGATTTCTTGGAGTTGTCGAACAACGAGTCAACGGCCTCCTGAAGCATACGCTTCTCGTTCTTGAGAATGACCTCAGGAGCCTTGATCTCGATGAGCTTCTTGAGTCGGTTGTTCCTGATGATGACCCTACGGTACAGGTCATTGAGGTCGGTGGTGGCGAATCGTCCGCCATCGAGCGGAACAAGAGGACGGAGATCCGGCGGAATGACAGGGATGACCTTCATGATCATCCATTCCGGACGGTTGATGTCCTTTGACTCAATGAACCACTTCACGACGCTGAGCCTCTTAAGGTGATCAGCTTTCCTCTGCTGCGAGGTCTCGTTGAGCATCTTCAGGCGGAGTTCCTTGGACAGGCTCTCCACGTCAGTGTCCCTGAGGAGTTCGTAGATGCCTTCGGCACCCATCTTGGCGACGAACTTTCTCGGATCGTCGAAGGCGAGGCTGTCGTTCTCCGGAAGCCTTGCCATGATGTCGAGGTACTCGTCCTCCGAGAGCAGATCCATCTTCTCAAGACCGCTGTCACCCGGATTCACCACGATGTACTTCTCGTAGTAGATGACGGATTCGAGCTTCTTGGCAGGAAGTCCCAGAAGGGCGGAGATCTTGTTAGGAGCCGACTTGAAGTACCAGATGTGAGCCACAGGAACTGTCAGGGCGATGTGTCCCATCCTTTCCCTACGGACTTTCTTTTCTGTCACCTCGACACCGCATCTGTCGCAGACGATTCCGCGGTAACGGATCCTCTTGTACTTTCCGCAATAGCATTCGTAGTCTTTTGTAGGTCCGAATATCTTTTCGCAGAAGAGACCGTCCCTCTCAGGCTTGTAGGTCCTGTAGTTGACTGTCTCCGGCTTCAGGACCTCGCCGCAGGACCTCGCCGAGATGTCCTCTGGCGAGGCCAGCGAGATGCTGATCTTCGAGAAGTTGCTCTTTACCTTGTTTTCCTTATTATTGAAAGTAGGCATATTCTTGAATGTCAATATTCTTGAAAATTAATCCAAAGTAACCTTGAGACCAAGGCCCCTAAGCTCATGAAGCAGGACGTTGAGGGATTCTGGAATGCCAGGATTCGGCATCGGGTCGCCCTTGACGATAGCCTCGTAAGTCTTCGAACGTCCGGTCACGTCGTCTGACTTGACCGTGAGGATCTCCTGAAGCGCGTTTGCGGCTCCGAATGCCTCCAGGGCCCAGACCTCCATCTCTCCGAACCTCTGGCCTCCGAACTGTGCCTTACCGCCGAGAGGCTGCTGGGTGATGAGTGAATATGGTCCGATGGAGCGGGCGTGCATCTTGTCGTCAACCATGTGGCCCAGCTTGATCATGTAGATCACGCCGACGGTCGCAGGCTGGTCGAACCAGTCGCCGGTGCCGCCGTCCCTGAGGTGTGTCTTACCGTATTTCGGCACGCCGGCCTTGTCTGTGTATTTACAGATCTCGTCGATGGTCGCGCCGTCAAAGATAGGGGTGCTGAACTTGACTCCAAGCCTTGCTCCGGCCCATCCGAGAACGGTCTCGTAGATCTGGCCGAGGTTCATACGTGAAGGCACGCCGAGAGGGTTGAGGACAATGTCCACAGGAGTTCCGTCCTCAAGGAACGGCATGTCTTCCTGACGGACGATCTTGGCCACGATACCCTTGTTACCGTGACGTCCGGCCATCTTGTCACCGACAGTGATCTTCCTCTTCTTGGCGATGTAGACTTTGGCAAGCTGCATCACGCCGTTAGGAAGCTCGTCGCCGACCTTTATCTTGTCCATCTGTCTCTTGCACTCAGCCTCCGCCACCTTGAATGTAAGGCAGTAGTTGTTGATGAGTTCCTGAACGAGGATGTTTGTCTTCTCATCCGTGGTCCAGTTGCTGGAGTTGATGTTCTGGAAGTCGATGCCCTTCAGCTTCTCGCTGGTGATCTCCTTGCCTTTTGGTAAGATCTCCACATCGTAGAGGTCGTTGATTCCGGCGCTCTTCTTGCCCTTGGTGAGGACGGCGAGGCGCTTGATGAAGTCAGCGTAAAGCTTGGCGGCCTTCTTGTCGAAATCTTCCTGTATGAGGTCAAGACGGGCTTTAAGGTCTGTCTTCGCGGCCCTTCTGTTGCCTTCCTTGGCGGCTTTGGCGTAGAGGGCTGTCTTGATGACGGTGCCGTTGAGTGAAGGATTGGCCTTGAGCGAGGCATCCTTGACATCGCCGGCCTTGTCTCCGAAGATGGCCTTGAGAAGTTTCTCCTCAGGTGACGGATCGCTCTCGCCCTTAGGCGTGATCTTACCGATCATGATGTCGCCCGGCTCGATGTGGGCTCCGATCCTGATGATACCTTGGCTGTCCAGATCCTTTGTGGCGTCCTCGCTGACGTTTGGAATGTCGGAGGTAAGCTCCTCCATACCGCGCTTTGTGTCGCGGACCTCGGTGAGATATTCATCCACATGCACGGATGTCAGGACATCCCATTTCACCATCTCTTCCGACAGTACGATGGCGTCCTCGTAGTTGTAGCCCTTCCAAGGCATGAAGGCGACCTTGAGGTTACGGCCCAGCGCAAGCTCTCCGTCCTGTGTGGCATAGCCTTCCGTGAGTACCTGGCCACCGACGACCTTGTCTCCCTTGCGTACTATCGGCTTAAGGGTGACGGTCGTGCTCTGGTTGGTCCTTCTGTAGATAGGAAGGGTATAGACAGTCTCGTCAGGAGCGAAGGAGACGAATTTCTCGTCGTCCGTCCTGTTGTACTTGATCCTGATCTCCTTGGCGTCCACATAGGTCACCTCGCCTTCTCTTTCGGCGACGTACTGTGTCCTGGAGTCAAGGCATACCCTCTCCTCCAGTCCTGTTCCGACAATTGGAGACTCCGGACGGAGAAGCGGAACCGCCTGACGCATCATGTTCGCGCCCATGAGCGCGCGGTGAGCGTCATCGTGCTCCAGGAACGGGATCAGTGAGGCGGCCACGGAGGCCATCTGGTTAGGAGCCACGTCCATGTAGTCAACCTGTTCCTTCGACACAACCGGGAAGTCAGCCTCAAGACGGCACTGGATTCTGTCCTCCTTGATCGTTCCGTCGTCTTCCATCTTGACTTTCGCGAGGGAGACGAGCTTGTTCTCCTCTTCCTCGGCGGTCATGTAGTGCCAGCCCTTGGCTGTAAGATCCACCTTTCCGTTGCGGACCTCGCGGTACGGAGTCTCGATGAATCCCAGCTGGTTGATTCTGGCGTAGACGCACAGTGAGGAGATAAGACCGATGTTCGGGCCTTCAGGAGACTCGATAGGGCAGAGCCTGCCGTAGTGTGTGTAGTGAACGTCCCTGACCTCGAATCCGGCCCTGTCTCTTGAAAGACCGCCAGGTCCGAGCGCGGAGAGACGACGCTTGTGCGTGATCTCGGCCAGAGGGTTGGTCTGGTCCATGAACTGTGACAGCTGGCTGGTACCGAAGAATGAGTTGATCACGGAAGACAGTGTCTTCGCGTTGATCAGATCGATCGGGTTGAACTGCTCGCTGTCGCGGACATTCATCCTTTCGCGGATGGTCCTTGCCATCCTTGAGAGTCCTACGCTGAATTGGTTGGCGAGCTGCTCTCCGACGGTGCGGGCACGCCTGTTGCTCAGATGGTCGATGTCATCGACAGTCGCCTTGGAGTTGATGAGCTGGATGAGATACTTGATGATCTCGATGATGTCAGTGTTGGTCAGCACCCTTGTCTCCGGGTCTGTGGTAAGGCTGAGTTTCTTGTTGAGACGGAACCTTCCGACATTTCCGAGGTCGTACCTCTTCTCGGAGAAGAAGAGTTTGTCGATGACATCCCTCGCAGTCGCCTCATCAGGTGGTTCTGAATTACGGAGCTGTTTGTAGATGTAGTTGACCGCCTCTATCTCGGTGTTTGTAGGATCCTTCTGGAGTGTGTTGAATATGATCGCATATTCATTGGAGTTAGCCTCGTCCTTCTGAAGGAGGATTGTCTTGACATCGGTGTCGATGATCTTGGCGATGGTGTCATCGTCAAGGATCTCTCCTCTCTCCACGATAGGGATTGTTCTCTCGATAGGGATGACCTCTCCGGTGTCCTCGTCCTCGAAATCTTCTGTCCAAGTCTTCAGAACCTTGGCGGCAAGTTTCCTGCCCGCGTTCTCTTTGAGGTTCTGCTCGTTGACTTCAATCTCGTCAGCGAGGCCGAATATGTCTATGATGTCCTTGTCGGAATTGAAGCCTATCGCACGCAGCAGTGTCGTCACCGGCAACTTCTTCTTACGGTCGATGTAGGCGTACATCACGTTGTTGATGTCAGTGGCGAACTCGATCCATGATCCCTTGAACGGGATGATCCTTGCTGAATAGAGCTTCGTTCCGTTTGCGTGCATGCTCTGGTCGAAGAATACGCCAGGGGAGCGGTGCAGCTGGGACACTATGATTCTTTCTGATCCATTGATTACGAATGTGCCGGCCGGTGTCATGTAAGGAATGCTGCCGAGGTACACATCCTGGACTCTCGTGTCAAAGTCCTCGTGCTCTGGATCGGTGCACGAAAGGCGGAGTTTTGCCTTCAGAGGAACGTTGTAGGTCAGCCCTCTCTCAAGGCACTCGTCAATTGAATACTGAGGAGGATCGATGAAATAGTCGATGAACTCCAACTTGTAGTTGTTCCTCGTATCTTCGATCGGGAAGATCTCCTGAAACACCTGGAAGAGACCTTCGTTCTTCCTGTTGTCCGGTGTTGTCTCCACCTGGAAGAAATCCTTGAATGATTTCAGCTGAACTTCCAGAAGGTCAGGATACTCCAGAATCTTTGAGGTAGCGAACATTACTCGCTTATTGTTAGTCTTTTTTGACATGTTCTGCCTTTAGGAAATGGAGAAAAACTTAATACGACAAAAAGGTTTAGAGCCTTCTAGGCTCTAAACCTGATGATTTTCCCGCCAGGGGAAGCCGGGTTATTTAACCTCAACTTCGGCACCTGCCTCTTCGAGGACAGACTTCAGTTGCTCAGCTTCGGCCTTGGAGGCTTTCTCCTTAACGGTCTTAGGAGCGCCGTCTACAAGATCCTTAGCTTCCTTCAGACCAAGACCAAGGGCTTCCTTAACGGCCTTGATAACCTGAAGTTTAGCTGCACCGGCTGACTTGAGGACAACGTCAAACTCAGTCTGCTCGGCTGGAGCAGCCTCAGCTGCTGCTGCCGGACCTGCTACTGCTACCGCAGCGGCTGCAGGCTCGATACCATACTCTTCCTTGAGAACTTTAGCAAGTTCCTGAACGTCTTTTACAGAAAGGTTAACCAACTCTTCTGCAAGTGCTTTTACATCTGCCATAATTGATAATTATTAAATTGTTTGATACTATTTCTCTTCTTTTTCCGAAAGTGTCTTGACAAGTCCGGCGATTGTGCTGCCACCGCCATTCTGAAGAGCGGAGATGACATTGCGCATAGGAGCCTGGAGGAGGGAGATGATGTCTCCGATGAGTTCCTCTTTGGATTTGATAGCGCAGAGTTCGTCGAGCTTCTCGGCGCCGACAAAAGCGCACTCCTGAACGTAGGCACCCTTAAGCTGTGGCTTGCCCATGTCCTTCTGAAACTTCTTGATGAGTTTCGCCGGACCGTTAGGGGTCTCGGTGAACATGATCGCAGAGTTACCTTTCAGTACAGGGAGAAGAAGATTAAGCTCCTCATTCTCCAGTCCTTTGATAACGTGGGCGAACAGTGTGTTCTTTACAACTGTCAGCTTGATGCCCTGCTCAAAGCATGAGCGGCGGAGTTTAACAGTGTTCTCAGCATTCAGACCCTCAATGTCAGCAATGTAGAAATTAGGGTACTGCTTCAGTTGGGCTGAGATGCTTTCAATAATCTGATCTTTTAATTCCTTCTTCATAATGAAATCCTTTTTTACTCAGCGGAACCGCCAGTTGTGAATGCTTTGACATCTATCTTGATACCAGGGCTCATGGTCGTGCAGATGGCCGCACTCTTAAGATATGTGCCCTTGAGAGCCTGTGGCTTAAGTTTCAGAACCTCGTTAAGGAGAGCGGACGCGTTCTCGCAGATCTGCTCAGGAGTGAATGAAACCTTACCGATGGCCGCATGTATGATTCCGGTCTTGTCAACCTTGAAATCGATCTTACCGCCCTTTACGTCCTTGACAGCGTTGCCTACTTCCATAGTAACGGTACCTGTCTTAGGGTTAGGCATAAGTCCTCTTGGACCGAGGATTCGTCCGAGAACACCGACCTTGGCCATGACTGAAGGAGTGCAGATGATGACATCCACGTCTGTCCAGCCTCCCTTGATCTTTTCTACGTACTCATCCAGACCAACATAGTCGGCGCCGGCCTCCTTGGCCTCGTTCTCCTTGTCAGGAGTACAGAGTACAAGGACTCTGACAAGCTTACCTGTTCCGTGAGGAAGGGTGACCACGCCACGAATCATCTGATTCGCCTTACGAGGGTCAACTCCGAGGTTGGCTGACAGTTCCACAGATGCGTCGAACTTGGTGTAGGTGATGTCCTTCAGTATTTCACAAGCCTGGGCAAGAGTGTATTGTTTTGAAGCGTCATACTTTGCGATGACGGCTTTCTGATTCTTTGTAATTCTACTCATTTCGCATGTGAAATTTAAAGGTTCTCAGGAAAATTTCCGGTGACCTTGATACCCATACTTCTTGCTGTACCGGCTACCATTCTCATGGCTGCCGCAAGAGTGAAGGCATTGAGGTCAGGCATCTTGCCTTCAGCGATCGTCTTAACCTGATCCCAGGTGATGGATGCGACCTTCCTTCTGTTAGGTTCTCCTGAACCTTTCTGGATCTTGGCCGCTTCCTTGAGGGAGATGGCTACTGGCGGCTGCTTTACCTCGAACGTGAAGGACTTGTCTGAATAGACAGTGATGACTACAGGCAGGATCTTGCCGGCGCTCTGCTGAGTCGCGGCATTGAACTGCTTGCAGAAGTCCATAATGTTCAAGCCTTTGGAACCGAGTGCCGGTCCTACCGGAGGCGCTGGATTAGCAGCTCCTGCTTTGATTTGGAGCTTGATGAATCCGGTAACTTCTTTTGCCATAATTGTTTGTTATTCTTTTGTTACTTGAGTAAAGCTGAGTTCCAGCAGAGTCTTTCTGCCGAAAATCACAACTATCACTTTGAGTTTGCTTCTATCCTCTTCGATCGCGTCGACAGTGCCGCTGAATCCGCTGAACGGACCATCGGTTATCTTCACGGATTCGCCGACTTCGAAATTAACCTCTGTCTCGACTGGATTGTCTACATTCTGATCCTGATTACCGAGTATCCACTGCGCCTCATCATCTCTGATCGGCACCGGTACCCTTTCGGTCATTGTCCCGGAAGTTTTCTTCTCTGTCAGGAAGCCGGACATGCCAGGAATGTCGTTGCGGATAATATACTCCAATTCCGGGCAAAGCTGAGCCTGAATCAAAACATAACCAGGGTAAAGCAGCCTTTCGACCACCTTCCTCTTGCCATTCTTGGTTACTATCTCACGCTTTACCGGAACAAGAACCTGCGCGACTTGATCCTGTAGGCCAAACCTTTCTATTTCTTTCTCAAGATAATCTTTGGCCTTCTTCTCTTTGCTTCCCGCTGTCCGAAGGACATACCATTTCATGTCACCCATGGTAATCAAAAAATTACAATGTGTAAATCGCTGTCATCAGATGCTCGAAAGCGAAGTCAACCACGAAGAGAACCAGAGCAAGGATCACAGTAGCGACCATAACCAGAAGGGCTGAGCTCTGAAGCTTGTCCCAGGTTGGCCATGTGACCTTCTTGGTGAGTTCCACGTAGGACTCTTTGCAATAGTTAATGAACTTTCTCATCTTTGCATTTAATGGACTCCGTAATTTGGAAGCGTCTACGAAGTCTGTTAAACAATTACCAAATCGTAACCTTTGATATTTTGCAGGGGAAGCAGGATTCGAACCCACATCGACGGTTTTGGAGACCGCTGAACTACCCTTGTTCTATTCCCCTAAGTCAGGACGGACATCTGACGGACATCCGTCCTGTATGGTGAAGAATTACTCTTCGATCTTGATAACCTGGCCGGCACCAACGGTACGTCCACCTTCGCGGATAGCGAACTGGAGTCCTTCGTTGAGGGCTACAGGGGTGATGAGCTGAACGTCGATCTCAACGTTGTCGCCCGGCATTACCATCTCGACTCCTTCTGGAAGGGTGATCTCACCGGTCACGTCAAGAGTACGGATGAAGAACTGAGGACGATAGTGGTTGTGGAATGGAGTGTGACGTCCACCCTCTTCCTTCTTGAGGACGTAGATCTGAGCCTTGAAGTGCTTGTGAGGAGTGATAGAGCCTGGCTTGGCGACAACCTCACCTCTCTTGACTTCCTTCTTGTCGATACCACGGAGGAGAAGACCAACGTTGTCTCCGGCCTCACCCTGATCGAGGAGCTTGCGGAACATCTCGACACCTGTTACAACGGTGTTCTTAGGAGCGTCGCCGAAGCCTACGAGCTCAACAGGATCGTTGACGTGGATGGTACCGGTCTCGATACGACCTGTAACAACGGTTCCACGGCCAGTGATGGAGAAGATGTCCTCGATAGGCATGAGGAACGGCTTCTCGTTCTGACGAACAGGCTGAGGGATGTACTCGTCAACAGCGTCCATGAGCTCCATTACCTTGTCTTCCCAAACCTTCTCTCCGTTGAGGGCTCCAAGAGCGGATCCACGGATGATAGGGCAGTTCTCGTCGAACTTGTAGAATGCGAGCAGGTCGCGGATCTCCATCTCAACGAGGTCAAGCATCTCAGGGTCCTCAACAAGGTCAACCTTGTTCATGAATACGAGGATCTTAGGAACGTTCACCTGACGGGCGAGCAGGATGTGCTCACGGGTCTGAGGCATAGGACCGTCGGTAGCGGCTACAACGAGGATGGCTCCATCCATCTGAGCGGCACCTGTAACCATGTTCTTAACGTAGTCAGCGTGGCCTGGGCAGTCTACGTGGGCATAGTGGCGCTTCTCTGTCTCGTACTCTACGTGAGCGGAGTTGATGGTGATACCACGCTCCTTCTCTTCAGGAGCATTGTCGATCTGATCGAAAGACTTGATCTTGTCCGCGTTACCGGAGACTCTCTCGGCGAGAACCTTGGTGATAGCGGCAGTCAAAGTCGTCTTACCGTGGTCAACATGGCCGATAGTACCGATGTTAACGTGCGGCTTCGTTCTTTGGAAAGTTTCTTTTGCCATAATATTATGATTTAAATGAGTAATCTAAATAACGCAATTTGAGCCGGTGATGGGATTTGAACTCATGACCTCATCCTTACCAAGGATGCGCTCTACCCCTGAGCTACACCGGCTTAATGGAGCGGAAGACGAGGTTCGAACTCGCGACCCTCAGCTTGGAAGGCTGATGCTCTACCAACTGAGCTACTTCCGCGGTTGTTGTGGGAGGAGGTGGACTCGAACCACCGAACCCGAAGGAGCGGATTTACAGTCCGCCGCAATTGCCGCTATGCGATCCTCCCGATATTCCTTTGATACAGCTCTTGGCCGTTTAGAGCCGATAGAGGGATTCGAACCCACGACCCCGAGATTACAAATCACGTGCTCTGGCCAACTGAGCTATATCGGCGTTATTTCAATGATGCTTCCCTTTCACAAAGGGATTGCAAAGATAGATATTATTTCTTATTCTCCAAAACTTTTTCAATTATTTTTGATTAGCGAGACGATTTTTGAATAGATGATCTCGGTGGTCAGCCCGCACTGTTCCCTTTGGCGGCCAACGGGGGCCTGGGTGATGAATCTGTCTGGAATACCGACACCTATCACCGGGATACGCGCGCCCGTGGAGGCGACATATTCACTGACCTCGCTGAACAGGCCTCCCTTGATGGCACCGTCCTCAAGGGTGAGGATGCATCTGTAGCCCGCCGCCTCTTTGAGGATCTCCTGGTCGAACGGTTTGAGGAACCGGACATTGAAGACCGCCGGACTTTTTCCGGTCTCTTTCCTCAGCCTCTCCGCCGCTTCCAGCGCCCTGTTGGCGACGGGTCCCAAGGCAAGGACGGCGACATCTTCCCCGTCTGCGAGCCTCTCTCCTTTCCCTATGGGGAGGGGTGTGCTTTCAGCGTTCCTCCAGTCGGAGCCTTCCCCGATGCCGCGAGGGTACCTGATCACCAGAGGGCCGTCCTTTATCCCAAGGCCGGTGTTGAGGAGCCTTTTGAGCTCGGTTTCGTCTTTGGGCGCAGCGATCACGGTGTTCGGGATGCATCGCAGCGAGGCCAGGTCGAACGCTCCTTGGTGAGTCGCTCCGTCCTCTCCCACGAGCCCGGCCCTGTCGAGGCACAGAACCACATTCAGGTGCTGCAAGGCGACATCGTGGACGATCTCGTCGTAGGCTCTTTGGGCGAATGATGAATATATCACACAATAGGGCTTCATCCCTCCGGCCGCAAGTCCGGCGGCGAAGGTGACGGCGTGTTCCTCCGCGATGCCGACATCGAAGAACCTGTCGGGGAAGCGTGCGGCGAAGTCGGTCATGCCGCTGCCCGTCGCCATGGCCGGGGTTATTCCCACCACGGTCGGATCCTTTTCCGCGAGTTCGCAGAGAACCTGGCCGAAAACATCCTGATAGCGGTCGGCCTGATACTTTCTGGCCGGTCTTTCTCCTGTCTCGGGGTTGAACTTGCCGGGGGCGTGCCAGGTGGTCGGGTCGGACTCCGCCGGCGCGTAGCCCTTGCCCTTGATTGTGCAGGCGTGCAGGATTTTCGGACCCTTGATGTCCTTCAGCCTCCTGAGGGTCTTGACAACCTCCTCGATGTTGTTTCCGTCGATCGGGCCGAAGTACCTGAATCCGAACGCTTCGAATAGGTCTCCGCCGGAAGTGGTGACCAGGCCGGACTTGGTGTTGCGCACCAATCGTTGGATACGGCTCCTGAACCTTCCGGCTCCGAGCTTGTCCCAGATGTGTGTCTTTATCCGGTTGTAGGCCGGGGCTGTCGTCAGGTTCAGAAGATACGAGTGGAGAGCCCCTCTGTTGCCGTCGATGGCCATGTCGTTGTCGTTGAGAACGACAAGAAGATCGGTGTCGCTCTCTCCGGTGTTGTTGAGGCCTTCCAGCGCCAGTCCGCCGGTCATCGCCCCGTCACCGATCATCGCCACGGTCTTGGCTCCGGAGCCTGAAAGTCCGGCGGCCTTCGCCATTCCGAGGGCGGCGGAGATCGAGGTGGACGCGTGTCCGGCTCCGAAAGCGTCGTAGGCGCTTTCGTCTCTGTTCGGGAATCCGCTGATTCCGTCCTCCATCCTGTTTTTCAGAAAAGCCTCTTTTCTTCCTGTCAGGATCTTGTGGGCATAGGCCTGATGGCCGACGTCAAAGACCAGATTGTCCTTCGGAGTGTCGAACACATAATGCAGACCTACAATCAGTTCCACGGCTCCGAGACTGGAGGCCAGATGTCCCGGATTCTCCGAGCAGCACTTGACGATGTAGTCTCTGATCTCGCCGCAAAGCGGTTGCAGTTCCTCTATGCCGAGTTTCCTGAGGTCTTCAGGAGAATTGATCTTATCAAGAATCATAGGGGCGAAGGTACGACTTTATTCCGACATTTTTCTTATATTCGCAAGTTGTTTGAATATTTTTACATTCATACGGAATATATTTTAAAGAAATAGTCAAATGTCTGAAAAAATTCAAAAACTGATGAATGACTCGCCGGCCGCGAGATGGACCGCACTCATTCTTATCGCGCTGATGATGTTCTTCGGCTACATGTTCGTCGATGTCATGTCGCCGTTGCAGTCCCTGATCGAGCAGCAGAGGGGCTGGAGTCCGGATGTGTTCGGAACCTACGCAAGCGCGGAGTACATTCTCAACGTCTGCGGTTTCCTGATACTCGCCGGTATCATCCTGGACAAGATGGGTGTCCGTTTCACAGGAATCCTTTCCGCCTCGATGATGTTCGCGGGAGCGACTATTAAATATATAGGTATAACCGACTGGTTCCAGACAACCGCTTTCTGCGAGTGGCTGGGTACCTGGTGGGTGTCAATGCCGGGCAGCGCAAAGATGGCCGCGCTTGGATTCATGATCTTCGGCTGCGGTTGCGAGATGGCCGGCACGACGGTCTCCAAGGCGATCGCCAAATGGTTCAAGGGTAAGGAAATGGCCATGGCCATGGGCATTGAGATGGCTATCGCCCGCGTGGGTGTGTTCTCGGTGTTCTCGATCAGCCCGATCCTTGCTTCCAAACTCGGCGGGGTCCAGGGCCCTGTGGGATTCTGCACGGTACTGCTTCTCATCGGTCTGATCAACTACATCGTGTTCAGTGTGATGGACAAGAAGTTCGACGGACAGCTTGTGGAGGCCGGCGTCAAATCCGACGATTCGTCGTCCGAGGAGGAATTCAAACTCAGTGACCTTGGCAAGATCTTCTCTTCCAGAAGCTTCTGGGTAGTTGCCCTTCTTTGTGTCCTCTATTATTCCGCGATCTTCCCGTTCCAGAGGTACGGCGCCAACATGCTCCAGTGCAACCTTGACGGCATCTCCGCCAGGACCGCCTCCGACATATTCAGATGGTTCCCTATCGGAGCGGCGGTCATCACGCCGTTCCTCGGCAGGTTCCTTGACACGAAGGGTAAGGGTGCGACGATGCTTATCTGCGGCGCCCTGCTCTTGATTGTGTGCCATCTTGTGTTTGCGTTCCTGCTGCCGGCGACGCACAGCAAGTTCATCGCCCTCGCAACCATCGTTGTCCTCGGAATCAGCTTCTCGCTTGTCCCTGCCGCCCTTTGGCCTTCGGTTCCGAAGATCATCGACGAGAAGATCCTGGGTTCGGCCTATTGTCTGATCTTCTGGGTGCAGAACATCGGTCTGTGCTTCGTTCCGAAGCTCATCGGCAGCGTTCTTACCAGCGTCAACGCTGATAACCCTGCCGTGATCGCCGCCAAGGCCGCCGGTGCCGAGTTCATCCCTTACAACTACACCATCCCTCTCGTCATCTTCGCAGGTTTCGGTGTCGCCGCCCTTCTGATAGCCATCTACCTCAAGGCTCTTGACAGCAAGCGCCACCTCGGCCTTGAGCTCCCGAATATTCAGAAGTAGTTTTTTTTGAATATACAAGGCCTTTTTGCGACAGCGAGAGGCTTGGCTCCGACGGGTAAATCCCTCCCTTCGCTTCGCTCAGGGCCCCTCCCGTTCACGTGGCCACGGGCGGCCACGCCCGCTGAGTCAAGCCCCTCCCTGCCGCAAGGTGCAGGAATATGAAAGATTGATCGATTGTGAAAGGAAGTGGGATATGGGTGATTTGAACTTAAATCAATGAAAACGAACTTATAATATTGTGGCAAAAACATTAAGTAAATATTCCTGCTGGATAGCGCTGGCATGTCTGGTGGTACCGATGTTCGCATCGTACTACTTTGACGACATGTTCTCCACGCTGTCCCACCTGTTCGAGAACCCTTCCCTGCTGGAACTGGGCTGGAACTCGGCTGACTACGGACTTTACACAAGCGGCTACTCTGTCCTCTGTGTGTTCGGCGGACTGGTTGTCTGCGGAATGCTTCTGGACAAATGGGGCGTGAGGGTGACGGGGTCAATCTTCGTCACGATGATGGCCGCGGGAGCGGCAATGGTCACCTATGCCCTTACTTCCGGTCTCGCTCCCAAGGTCTCCCTGACCATCGCCTACGTCGGTTGCATGTTTTTCGGCCTCGGAAGCGAGATCGCCGGCGTGGCCGTGACAAGATCGATCGCCAAGTGGTTCAAGGAAGGGAACATGGCCTTCGCCATGGGTCTTCAGCTGGCCATCGCGAGACTTGGAACGGCCTTCGCTCTGGTGGTGTCGCCTATGCTTGTCGCCGGGAAAGCCGCCGGACAGACATATTCATTGACCGAAACCGCGAGGCCGGCCTTTCTGGGGCTGGCGCTGATGATGGCGGGAATGGTTCTTTGGGCGGTCTTCGTCGCGATGGACGCAAGGTTCGACCGGCAGGCCGGGCTGAAAGACACCGTGGACACCGCCGAGGAGGACAAATTCCGCTTCTCGGATGTCGTGAGACTCCTGAAAAACAAGCAGTTCATCGCCATAGCACTGCTGTGTGTGTTCTTCTACAGCAGCGTGATCTCCTTCAAGAAGTTCGCTTCCGCCATCCTCATCCCACGTTTTGACGTGCCGGTCGAGGCGGCAAGCTGGATGGTTTCGATGCTGCCGTTCGCCACGGTCATATTCGCTCCGCTTTTTGGAGTGCTGGTGGACAAGATCGGTCACGGCACCCGCTGGATGCTCATCGGCGCGGTCTTGGCTTTGCTGGCGCACCTGATGCTGGCCTTCGCTCCGTCCGGAATCCCATTCTATGGCTACCTGAGCATGGTCTTCCTTGGCTTCGGCTATTCCCTTGTCCCCGCCGCAATGTGGCCTTCAGTGCCGAAGATTGTGCCGGAAAAGGTTCTCGGGACGGCTTATTCATTAATATACTGGGTTCAGAATCTGGGACTTATGTCGTTCAAGATGCTTGCGGGGAAGATACTCGCCGGAAAGAACCTTAACGGCGGAGTGAACGAGGCCGGCGCGGTCTGGGTGGAAGTGATGTTTGTCGCTGTGTGTGTGGTGGCTCTGTCGCTCGCCTTCGTGCTGTGCGCCCATTCCCGCCGCAACCCACACCTCAGGCTGGATCTTCCGGACTGTTCGTGACCCGTTCATAATTCATGCGGGAGTTAAGACAGGTACTCCAGTTTCAAGGATTTATTACTATATTTGACAAAATCATGCGGTCAAATGTGGTAGTGTATGGATCTGGATCTGTTTTTACATATTCTTAAGATTCCTTCGACATCCGGAGAGGAAAGGCTATTGGCGGAACGGCTCAGGGAGTTGCTTCCGTTCGGTGGCTGCCTGGTTCAGAGCCATGAGGTAGGTGACGGGACGGTCAACCTGCTTTTCGACTGGTCCGGTACCGGGAAGCCTTCCTTTGTTTTCTGCACCCATCTGGACACGGTTCCTCCATACCTCCCGCCGTTGACGGTCGAGGTGCGAAGAGGAGATGCCCTGCCTGACGGAAAAGTGGCCGCGCAGGATGACCTGATGGTCCGTGGACGGGGCAGCTGCGATGCCAAGGGCCAGATAATCACAATGTTCATGGCCTGCCACCGGCTGTATGACGAAGGCTTCCGTGATTTTGGTCTGCTTCTGCTCGCAGGCGAGGAGACAGGCTCCTTCGGGGCGAAGGCCTATTCGCGGGACTGCGCCGGAGGACGGTTTGTACTGGTAGGGGAGCCTACGGACAACTGTCTGGTCTCGGCCAGCAAGGGTACGAAGTCATTCGAGGTGACGATTCCCGGAAAGGCGTGTCATTCGGGCTATCCGGATCAGGGGATCAGCGCGGTTGACCGGTTCGCGGCTTTCATGGACGCGATGAGGATAGTCAGGCTGCCGGAGGATCCTGTTCTCGGGCCGACCACTTGGAATGTTGGGAGGCTGGTCAGCGACAACCCTCAGAACATCCTTAGTCCGGAGATCCGGTTCAGAATCTATTTCCGGACGACTTTTGTAACGGATGCCCTGATCGAGGAGATTCTTTTAGGAATATGCCCGCACGACGCGGTCGTAAGAGCGTTCGGCGGCGATTCCCCGCAGCGCTATTTTCATGAGGTTGAGGGAATAGAGTCAAAGACGGCATCCTTCGGGAGCGATGCCCCGAGGCTGGACGGTTTCCCGATGAGGGCCATCTGCGGCCCGGGATCCATCCTCACGGCCCACACGGATAAGGAATATGTCCTGGTCTCGCAGATAGAGGAAGCGGTGGAGCGGGACGTAAGAATATTCAAGACTATTGACGAACTTAACAGATAAGGTATGATTGTGATGAAATTCGGCGGCACGTCCGTCAAGGATGAGGCGGCGATCGGGAGGGTGATCTCGATCGTAAGGAGCCGACTGCGCGAAAGGCCGCTGGTCGTGGTGTCGGCATTGTCCAAGGTCACCAGGATGCTTTGTGAGCTTGCACAGGAGGCAGAGGCTCAGCATGGTGATAACGTGAAGGCATTGCTTTCCCGGCTTCGGGAGAGGCATTTTGACCTGGCGCGGAAGCTGCTTGCCTCCAGACCGGAGTTGCTCGAAGAGGCCATTGGTGAAGTTGAGGAGATCATCGGAAAGCTGGAGACCTTCGTCGGCGGCGTGTGTCTGATCGGAGAACTGTCCCGGCGCAGCGAGGCGAGGATAATCTCTACCGGGGAGGTTCTTTCCTCCACGATCATTAGCTACGCCTTCAATGCCGAAGGCGTGTCGTGCCGCCTGATCGACGCAAGGCGGATGATCATCACAGACGACAACTACATCAGCGCGCAACCGGATATGGAGACAACGGAGGCCAATGTCAGGAGGATTGTCGGGCAGGAGTCCAAGGGCGTGGACATCGTGCTTACCCAAGGATTCATCGCCTCCACAGGGGCGGGGGCTCCTTCCGTCCTTGGATTCGAGGGTTCAGACTATTCCGCCGCCATTTTCGGATCCGCTCTCGACGCCGAGAGGGTAGAGATCTGGACGGATGTGGACGGCATCAGAACAACTGATCCAAGGTTCATCGGCGGCACGAGGAAAATCGATGTCATCTCCTACGAGGAGGCGGCGGAGATGGCTGTCATGGGGGCGAGAGTCCTTCACCCTCTGACCATCGAACCGGCGAGGAAAAGGAATATTCCGATACGTGTCCTGAACTCTACGAACCCGGAGTGCGAAGGGTCGTCTGTTGTCAGGAGTGACGAGGCTCCTGGCGGGCCTAAGTCCGTGGCTTTCAGAAGCGAGATCCTGTTCGTAAGGATTCGCTCATCCAGGCTTGAGGGCGTGACCAGAATGCTCGGCAAGGTGTTTGCCGTCCTTTATCCGAAAAGGATTCCGGTGACATTGGCGAAGGCTACGGAATCGGAGGTCTGTCTTGTGATCCCGGAGGAGGTGGACGGACTTGCCGAGGCCTTTGACGAGATCCGGAAATGGGCCGAAGTGACGGTCTACCGGGACAAGTCGTTCATTGCGGTCATAGGGCGCGACATTGTCGGTTTCGAGGGTCTTGGCGACAAGGTCATCGGCTTCTCCGGCAAGGTTTACATGGCCAACGTTGGCGCCAACATGATGAGTGAGAGTTTTGTGATCGACCGTGACAGGCTCCAGGTCACACTGGAGAGGCTGCACGATTATATTTTTGAACAATAATGCTAAAGGTTGTGATCAGCGGCTACGGCCGCATGGGCCATAATGTGGAGGAGATCCTGAAAGCGAGAGGTGTTGAGTGCGCCGGTAAAAGCGATGACATCGCCTCCTTCGACAAATGCTTGGCCAGGGAATGCGTCTGCATCGATTTCTCGACTCCGGACGCTTTCAGGAGGAACTATCGCCACATCGCCTCGAACTTCAGGGCGGCGGTGATCGGAACGACCGGATGGGACGACATCAGGGACGAGGTCATAGGATGCTTTGAGAGGCAGGGGACTCCGATGGTGTACTCATCCAACTTTTCCGTCGGCGTGAACGTGCTTTCGGCGGCTGTCGCGTTGATCGCCAAGCGCTTAGGTCAGGCGGGCGGCTACTCGCCGTACATTGTCGAGAAGCACCATGTCCACAAGCTGGACGCTCCGAGCGGTACGGCGAAGTCCTTGGCGGCAGTCGTAAGGGAGGGTCTTGGACAGGATCCGGGAATAGCTTCCGTGCGAGTGGGGGAGGTGGCCGGAATCCACACGGTAGGCTTCGAGGGCGAAAACGACCGCATCACCATCGAACACGAGGCTTTTTCCCGCAAGGGTTTCGCGGAGGGCGCGGTCGTGGCAGCTGCGATGACCGAGGGCCTTGAGGGCGTGCATGAGTTTAGGGAATTGTTTTTCAAAGAGAATAGATGATGAAGATCAAAGGATGTGGAACGGCGTTGGTGACTCCGTTCAAAGATGGCAAAGTGGACTTTGAGTCCTACAGAGTCCTGGTGCGAAGGCAGGTGGAGGCCGGCATTCATTTTCTTGTGCCTCTCGGAACCACCGCAGAGACCCCGTGCCTGACTGACGAGGAGAAGGTTGAGCTTCTCCGCATCACCAGGGAACTGTGTCCGGACAGGCCTGTGGTGGTCGGGGCGGGGACGAACTCCCCGGCGCAGACGATCCGCAACATCCGCCTTCTGGAACCATGCGGGCCGGACGCTTTCCTCATAGTGGTGCCTTATTATAATAAGCCGACCCAGGAGGGGATCTATGAATATTTCAAAGCGGTCGCCGCCTCCACCTCCAAGGCCATAGTTGTCTACAATGTTCCCGGAAGGACGGGGGTGAACCTGACCTCGGAGACAACCCTGCGTCTGGCCGGGATCCCAAACGTGACCGCCGTCAAGGAAGCTTCCGGCGATCTTGGGCAGATCAGCCGTGTGATTTCCGGCAGGCCTGCGGGTTTCGGTGTCCTCAGCGGCAATGATGACCAGACATTTCCGGTCATGAAGGCCGGAGGGGATGGCGTCATCAGTGTCGCGTCAAACATTGCCCCGGTGCAGATGGTTGCCTTGACGGAGGCCATGATGGAAGGCAGGATCGAGGTCGCCGAGGACCTTGACAAACGCCTCTCTCCTTTGTTCCACAGTTGTTTTGTCGAGAGCAATCCGATTCCGGTGAAGGCGGGGCTGAACCTTGTCGGGCTATGCTCCGGCGAGATGCGGCTGCCTCTTACAGAGGCGGTTCTGTCCACTGTGGAGGCGATGCGCAAGGCGATAGAGGGGCTGGAGATATGATGGATTTTCTTACGGTCTGCCGCCGGCTGGAGGCTGGCGAGATCAGGGTGGCCGAAAAGGTGGATGGACGCTGGAAGGTTAACACTTGGATAAAGGAGGCGATCCTTGAAGGATTCCGGATCGGAAAACTGAAGGATTGGAGCGAGGGGGGATATTCATTCTTCGACAAGGACACCCTTCCGCTCCGCCGCTTCGCTTTGGAGGACAGGGTGCGTATCGTTCCGGGAGGCAGCAGTGTGCGTCGCGGGGCGTATCTGGCGCCGTCGGTGATCATGATGCCGCCTTCCTATGTGAACATCGGAGCCTATGTGGACGAGGGGTCGATGATTGATTCCCATGCGCTTGTGGGGTCATGCGCCCAGATCGGGAAGCGTGTCCACATCTCCGCCGCTTCCCAGATCGGTGGAGTCCTGGAGCCGGCGGGCGCCGTGCCTGTCATCATTGAGGATGACGCATTCATCGGCGGAAACTGCGGGATCTACGAGGGGGCGATCGTGGAAGAGGGCGCGGTTCTTGCCTCCGGAGTCATCCTGACCAAGGGCACGAGGGTGTTCGACGCCACTGTCGGTGAATATGTACCCGTGACCGGAGCCGGGCAGACTGTTGTCCCTGCCGGTGCCGTTGTGGTTCCTGGAAGCCGTCCGATTTCTTCCGGGCCGGGAAAGGATGCCGGGATCCAGCTCTACACTCCTGTCATCGTGAAGTACCGTGACGGCAGGACTGACGCCTCCGTCGTACTGGAGGATGCCCTTAGGTGATACTCACAAAATCACTGCTGAATGCTTCTGAGACTTTATAAATACCACGGTGCGGGTAACGATTTCCTGCTGGCCGACAATCGTGAGGGCCGCCTGTCCCTGTCCACGGAACAGATCCGTCATCTTTGCGACCGGCACACCGGCTTCGGAGCGGATGGCCTGATGCTTCTGGAGAGCAGCGGCACGCAGGCATTCAGGATGCTGTTCTACAATCCCGATGGCAGCCACGGGATGATGTGTGGCAATGGTGGCCGCTGCATAGTGTCTTTCGCTGTTGACCTTGGTGTCGTCCCTGCCGAAGGAATGATCACCTTCGAAGCTCCCGATGGTCCGCACAAGGCTGAGATCCTTCCGGTCGCGGAATCCGTCGGAGCGTCCGCATCTACGCAAAGAATCATCCGTCTTAAAATGAAGGATGTGGCCGGGCTGCGCGTTTGGCCGGACGAGCAATCCTGTTTTCTGGACACAGGGGCGCGCCATCTGGTCAGGTTTGTGCAGGATCTGGCCGGCTACCCGGTTTTCTCTGAGGGCGGCGTTTTGCGTCACGATCCGCGTTTCGCCCCGGAGGGAACCAATGTGGACTTTGTCGAACTGTTGAAGGAAGACGGAGGGAATCTTCTGGCCGTACGCACATTCGAAAAGGGTGTCGAGGATGAGACGTTGGCATGCGGCACAGGGATAGTCGCTTCCGCCATCGCGGCATATTCATTCGGTCTTTTGGGTCGTGGCGGCAATGACGGAGAGGTCTCCTGCAAGGTGAGGACGGCGATCGCGGAGCTTGCGGTCGGATTCAAGGCCGCCCCGGAGACACTCCCGTTCTCTGCCAGTGATGTATGGCTGACCGGACCGGCTGTTTTTATTGGTACTGTTGAAATTATGTTGTAACTTTGCCGAGTTGTTATTAAATCAATCATTTTTTATGAAAAACTCAATCAAATTCTTGTTTCTGGCTGCCATTGCCATTGCTTTTGCTTCCTGCGACAACAAACCATCGACGATGAGCTACACAATGGTGAGCAACTTCAGCTATGTGGCAGAGTACCCTGAGAAATTCAAGACCGTTGACAGTCTCTACTACAACAAGAACGTCATGTTGGATGACTATTCCGCGTTGTGTACAAAGTGTGAAGACATGAACAACGGCTTCATAAGCGGCTGGAAGGTGTCCATGAAGAAAGGTTCGGCGACAGAATCAGCTGATCTCCAGATGTTTGCTTCAGCTGGCCCTTATGCGGGACTGTATGACAAGAACAGCAGGCAGGGCAACAAGGCTTACGCTGTGTTCGCCGGCTCCACTTCTGAATATGACGTGGTTTTCAAGTACGGAAGCTATTTCACCAAATCCACCTGTTTTGTGCAGGGTCTTTGGATCAACAACACCAAACTTGTCGAGACACTTGCCGAGAAGGGTCAGATCGCGGACGGCGATTTCCTTAAGGTAACGGCGACCTTCTATAAGAATAATCTCCCTGTCTGCACCGAAGACTTCGTGCTGGTAGACTACACCGGCGCGGAACACAAGATTGTGAAGGAGTGGACTGCCTGGGAGATGAAGAACGCCTCCAAATGTGATGTGGACGCGATAAAGTTCTCTGTGTCCGCATCGTCAGCCGCTCTTCCGGAAGCATTCTGCGTGGATGCGATTGTCGCTTCGATCTCTGTAGAGTATTAGGGATTTCCTTACGGGTCGGCTCCGCAGGTTGGATCGCAAGGATTAGATCAGTCCTTCGGGAACGGCCATTGAAAGAGATCTGGAATCCTCATCGACGGACAGGATGAGATCCTCGTGCAGAGGAATCATAGCCTGTCCGTCTTTCGTCTCCACATACAGACAGGTGTTTCCCGGGATGTCCTCGTAGCCGGTGATCTTCCCGACCGTCTTCTCGCCTCTGTCCAGAAGTGTCCATCCGATGATGTCATCGACTGAAAGGCCGTCATCATCGCCTTCATATTCATTGATCCCTTCCGGCTTGGCGGAGATTTCCCTTCCGACCAGCTCCTCCGCGTCCTGTAGATTCTTCACGCCGGTCAGGCGGACAAGGGCGCGGCTGGTGCCTTTTTTTGAGAATGATTCGATAAAAAATGGAACCGGCAGTCCATCGAATGCGATGAACACCGGTTCCTTAATGTTCAAGTCCTCGGGACTGATCTCGCGAAATCCAATGAGGATCTCGCCTTCGGTACCGTTGGACTTCAGTACCCGGGCAATCCGCAGATAATCTGACTTTGCCCTGGACATCGGACTAGGCTTCTGCCGGAGTCTCTGCCGGAGTTTCGGCAGGAGCCTCAGCTGCTGCGGCTTCCTCGGCGGCCTTAGCTGCGGCAGCCTCTTCGGCAGCCTTGCGCTGAGCTTCAGCAAGCTCCTCGGCCTTCTTGGCAAGAGCCTCGGCCCTTTCAGCATTAACCTTCTTCTCAGCCTCAAGAGCGACCTTTACCTTCTCGGCGGCATCCTTTACGAGGCCGGCCTTCTTGGCAGCGATCTTAGCGTCTCTCTCTGCTTTCCAAGCGTTCCATTTCTGGTCGGCCTGCTCCTGTGTGAGAGCGCCCTTGGCAATACCGCCTTCGAGGTGCTTTCTCAGAAGAACTCCTTCGTAGGAGAGGATTCTGCGGGCTACGAGTGTTGGCTGGGCGCCGACATTGAGCCACTTGAGAGCCTTCTCGCCATCGAGGACGATGGTGGCAGGGTTGGTGTTAGGGTTGTAAGAGCCGATCTGCTCGATGAAACGACCGTCGCGAGGCGCGCGTGAGTCGGCCACAACAATGTGGAAGAATGCGAAATTCTTCTTTCCGTGGCGCTGAAGTCTGATTTTAACAGCCATTGTGAATCTGTTTTAAATGTTGATAAATTGTAAACCTTTAATCTCCAACTCGTGAAGACCCGCAAAGATACGAATTATTAATTTATATTCGAAAAAATTTTGGTATTTCGGGAATATTATCTATTTTTGCAGTCCCAATCAGTTGGGAGACATATTTGCGGTAGTGGTGAAATGGTATACACGCTACTTTGAGGGGGTAGTGGGCGCAAGCCCGTGTGAGTTCGACTCTCACCTACCGCACAAAAAAGTCCGACGGATTTTCCGCCGGACTTTTTCGTGCTTGTTTTATGGATTACTTAGTAACCTTCAAAAAAATAACCTGCCTCATCTTAAGGAATCTTTTCGGTCTATATCTGTTTTCTCATCAGTCATGTGCCACCGGCACACTCCTTCTTCGAAAATAGATCTATCCTCGAAAATCTTCTCCTAATCTGAGGCAGGTTATTTTTTCACGTTACTTAACCAGTTTGACCCCTTTAGGGAGCTTGATCTGTGATTTGACGGATCCGTCGGCGGCGCGGCGATGCGACACCGTGATCGGGCCGTAAGGGGTAGGGTAGGAACCCTCGGCCCATTCAAGGGAACCGAGATGCGGATTGATCCTTACCTTCTTGAATCCTGGCTCCGCCGGCTCGATGCCAAGCACATGCGAACTCAGCCAGATTGTCGGGCCGGAAGCCCAGCCGTGGCAGAAGCTGTGGCGCAGACCCACGTAGCAGTACGCCCCACCGTCCGCATGGATGTCATATTTCCCGTCAGGAACGACCTCGTCGATTCTTCCTGCGCCAGCGGCCTTGGTGTAGTCGAAGTCCTCCCAGAACGTTGTCGCCCCGAGATCCAGCATCGCTCCCCAGTAGTCGGAGATCATCTTCATGGCCTCGTTATAGTTGCCGCTCTTGGCCAAGGCCTCAAGCATGTAATAGCCCATGAATGAGGAGAATCCGTTGGCACCTCCAGCAAGGATCACGTCTCTGGCCTGATCAGCGTCCGCCATGTCCTCAAGGAACAGCAAGGCTGCGGACTGCTTGCTTGCGGCGACCTCCGGCCTATGCTCGCGCAGCTTTCGGGCCGCGGCGGCGCATTCTTCCTTAAGAGAGCCGTCGCCAAGCCAGCCGGCCATGTCCGCACCCGCCTCCATGGCTCTCACGGAAAGGGCCTGAAGTCCGGCGTGGATGGCCGCAGGTCTCTCCGAGGTAGGCCAGTCGATGAACCTGCCGTCCTTGTAATTTTCCTTGGAGCCGTCGAAGTTGGACATGACGGTGTGCAGGAGGTCGGTCAGGTACGGCTGCTGCTCGCGGAGGTAGTCAAGATCACCGTAATATTCATAAAGATGGTGATGGATGATGATCCACCATAGTGAATATGAGCATATTCCATTCATCCAGACCGTCGCCGGAGTGCTCTCGCGCACGTAGTCAAGGCTCTTTCTGACGACTTTGTGGTTGCCGAAGACGGTGTTGACCGCCATGACTTCCGGGTGCATGTCACCGATCCACACGAGGCGGTCTCTCTTGATTCCGTCCCAGAGGTAGTCCTGCATGTTGAGGTGGACAGTGTAGGCTCCTGTCTGCCAGATCTGGTTCAGCCTCTCGTCGCTGCACCTGAACTGTCCGACATACGGGATGTCGCGGTAGCGCGCGATCGCTCTGATGGTTACGATCAAGGCTTCCGTGTCCTCTCCGAGGAGATCCAGACGGACAAAACGGAACCCTGTGTTGCCGTGCTCGACCGAGCCGAGCCAAGGTACGGAGATCTCGAAGTCCCTGACGGAATGCTCGTTGGTCGCCGTAGTGCCTGCCTCGTCAACACTGCTGAGAGCCTCGCTCACGGATTCGCCGAAGCAGATCCTGAACCTAGCCGCGGCCTTGTCGCCGGACATCGCCCTGACAATCTGAATTCCTCCGTGAATCTCTTTCCCGAAGTCCAGCAGAACCGAGCTGACACCGTCCTTGCCGTTTCTGAACACGCACACGTCCGGTTCGTTGGTGGAGACCTGCCCGACGTAAGGCCTAAGCAGATTTTCCGTTCCGGTCACGCCTCCTTTGGAGAGTATGATCCGTGTGGGTGTGATGTAATCGCTGACAAACTCAGCGTCTTGCCGCTGAACCGCATCGGGGGCGGAAAGCCTGGTCTCCTGTCCCGAAACAAATGGCGCCGCCGTAATCAGCGCGCCAAGAATGAATATTTTTTTGAACATGTCTGCAAACTTACAGAAAAAAACTTGACAGGACAATAGCGGGATAGGGAAAAAAGAGACGAAGCCCGACAATCGCCGGACTTCGTCTTATTCGTGTAGGGAATCCGTGGATTACTTGTAGTACTCGGCGAATTCGATGTCCTTGGTGGCGCGCTCCGCGAGAGCCTTGTCCTTCTTGGCAACGGAGTCGAGCCAGGTCTTGACCTGATCGAAGTTACCCTGACGGGCAGCGATGACGGCTCTGAGGTAGTCAACCTTCGCATCCTTGCAGTGAGCGGCCTTTGAAGCCTTGTCGAGCTGGTTGGTGAGGATGTAGGCAAGAACAGTGTTGTGGCAGCAGCCCTTCACGTCCTGAAGATCCTGAACGGCCTTCTCGTAGTCGCCGGTGAGGATGTCAACAACTCCCAGGTTGGCCTTTGCGGCGTTTGTGCCGGCCTTCTTGAAGTTCTTGGCAGCGGTTGAGTAATCACCCTTGCGGAGAGCCACTACGCCAAGAGCGTTGGTGAGGTCAGCGTCCTTTGTCAGAACGGTGGCGAATGTCTTTTCGGCATTCTTCACGTCACCGGCGTTGAGGTAGGTGGCGGCGAGGTTGAACCTAGCCTTGTCGCTGTCGTACTTGGTGATGGCCTTGTTGTAAAGCTTTACCTGGCTGTTCAGATCCTTGGTGAGGGTGGCGGCGTGGAGGAGAGCAGGCTCGTCAAGAATGTCGCTGTTGCTCTCAACCATGTCCATGAGTTCCTCGGCGGTGTAGTTCTTGAACTCGACGTTGGCGATGAACCTTGCGCGGCGAAGCTCAGGGAGGACATCGCTCTTAAGCTCGGTGTAGATGGAGGACATGTTCTTGATCTCGCTTTCACGAACGGCAGGATCGCTGTACATTGAAAGGACTCGGAGGATAAGATCCTTGTCCTCGATGTCGGAGTTCTGGACGAGCTCCTGGAAGCCTTCCCAGTCCTGTCCGATGCTCTTTACCTCAGGATCGGCGACATCCTTGCCCTTCATTACCTTGTTCCAAGCCTTGTCAGCTGACTTTGAACGTCTCTCTGAAAGCTTGTCGTTGAGTTTCTCGCCACCGTCAGGTGAGGCATAGGCAACGACCTCGGTACCTACGAGGGTCTTTCTCTCGTTGGCCTTGATCTCTTCAAGGGCGCTCTGGAAATCCTTGATTGACTGGCCTTTGAGCTGCTTTGACTGAACATCGGCAGAGTTGATTCTGTAGAGGATCTGTCCTTCGGCGGTCTGCTGGAGGATGGCCTGGTAACCGTCAGCCTTGAGCGGAACCTGACCGGCAGCCTTTACAAGCATATAGGTAGTGTTGACACCGTCAGCGACCTTCTTTACAGGAAGCTTGTAGGACTTCGCCTTGTGCTTCACGATGCCGCGAAGCTCAAGATGAGCCTGCTCCATACCTTCAACATAGTCGAAATGCACTTTCTCGGTAACGGTACCGCCGGCCTTGGCCACAACCTTGTAGTTGTCCTTTACCTTCTCGCCCTGGTACATGAAAGGAGTCATCTTGGCCTCTCCTCCATCATAGACAAGCACAGGGGTCACCTCAAGGATAGCCTTAGGGTGGAAGTACTTGGCCGGGTAGGTAACAGTAACGGTTGCGTCGATGTTGCCAGCGACACACTCCAGAACCGCAGGATCGCATTTTACGATCACGTTGTCAGCCAGTTCAGCCATCTTCTCGGCTGAAGAGCAGGCTACCGCTGCCATTCCGATGATGGCTGCGGCGAAAAATTTGAGTGTCTTTTTCATGTTATTAATGATTAAAGATTGCATTTCATGCCACTAATAAATGTGCAAAGATAATTATTATTTTGTTAACTTTGTCAAACTCTGTGTAAATACTATGGATTCACAAGAACTGCAAAGACTTAAAAACAAATACGACATCATTGGTAATGATGCCGCTCTTAACAGAGCCCTTGAGACGGCCGTGGCCGTCGCCCCGACTGACCTCACCGTGCTTGTAACGGGCGAGAGCGGTGTCGGCAAGGAGAATATTCCAAAGATCATCCATCAAAACAGCCACCGAAAGACTAACAAATACTTTGCCGTAAACTGCGGAGCGATACCGGAAGGGACGATAGATTCTGAACTTTTTGGTCACGAGAAGGGTTCTTTTACCGGAGCCATCGAGACGAGAAAGGGCTATTTTGAGGAAGCGGACGGCGGGACCCTGTTCCTGGACGAGATCGGCGAGCTGCCTTTGGCCTCCCAGGCGAAGCTTCTGAGAGTCCTTCAGAGCGGCGAGTTCATCAAGGTCGGCTCGTCGAAGGTACAGAAGACCGATGTCCGCGTCGTAGCGGCCACGAATGTCAACCTTCTCTATGCCGTGGGCAAGGGCAAGTTCAGGGAGGATCTGTACTACAGGCTCAACGCCATCCAGATCCTGATGCCTTCGCTTCGTGACAGGAAGGGGGACATCTACCTGCTGTTCAGGAAGTTCACCTCGGACTTCTCGGAAAGGTACGGCATGGGTAAGGTCACTTTGACCAACGACGCGATAGATCTGCTGATAAACTACCGTTGGCCCGGGAACATCCGTCAGCTGAAGAATGTCGCCGAGACTGTGACGGCGCTGGAGTCGGAGAGGCTTTCCAGAAGTTCCGAGAGATGTGTCGTCGATTCCGCGACATTGGCCCGCTACATGCCGAAGGAGGAGACCAGCCTTCTTCCGGTTACCGCCTCGGAAACCATTGGAAATCAGATGCCAGACTCGGACAAGCAGATGATCATCAAGGCCATATTCGATCTCAAGCAGGAGGTTGACAGGCTGAAGGCCAGGCTGGACTCGTCCTCTTCGGATCAAGCTCCGGCGCCGCACACCGCCATCGGGCCTGTCCAAGAGCCGGAAGAGGCTGAATGGCAGGGGCTTGGCGCACCTGTTACCCATAAGGACATCGGTAAGGTCGTGGACATAAGCGCCGAGGAGGCGAGGCCTCAGGACCTCTCATTGAAGAGGTCTAACCGCGAGATCATTGTCAAGGCGCTGGAGAAGCATGGCGGCAACCGGAAGCTCGCGGCGCAGGAGGTCGGAATCTCCGAGCGGACCCTCTACCGTTGGATAGAAAAGTACAACCTCGACACCAAGTCTGAATAGTAATGAATATGAAGAAGTTTCTTATAGCGCTGTCTTTGCTGGCTTTCCTCGTGGCGGGGGGCTGCTCCTTTGTCCATTACTCTTTTTCCGGCACATCCATCCAGTCGGACGTCAAGACTGTGACCGTCAATTATTTTGAATATAAGGCTTTGAAGGTAAATCCTAACCTGAGCAACGACCTCACCGAGGCCATGAGGGACAAGTTCCGCAAGCTCACAAAGTTGGAGCAGGTGGAGATGGACGGAGACCTTGAGCTGCAGGGTGAGATCACCGGCTACGAAGTCAGGGCCGCCGCCGTGACCGCGAACGAGGTGGCCGCGCAGAACCGCCTGACCGTGACGGTGAAGCTGAAGTTCACGAACAGAAAGTCCCCGGAGGATGACTTCGAGAAGAGTTTCTCGGCCTATTCAGACTATGATTCGACCAATTCTCTGGATGCCGTGGAGTCCACTCTTTGTCAGGAGATAATCGAAAAGTTGGTCGAGGACATGTTTAACGCCAGTGTGGCCCAGTGGTAGAAATGGACGGAAGCAAGATGAGTCTCAGGTCTCTGACGATGGACCAGCTGACGGGTGTGATAAATCTCTACCCTTGGTTCGGCGCGGCCAGGAAGGAACTGTGTGCCCGGATGGCCAAGGTGGGCGGAAGCGAGTGGGGAAAGGCTCAGTACTCGGACGCGGCGTTGTACGTGGCGTCCAGATCCTTGATCTCCGACATTGTCCGCTCCACGCGCATGGAGGACTATTCCGACAAGGATGTGGAGAGGCTGATCAAGGAATATATCAACCCGGCGGTGTCATCTCAACCGGCTCAGGGACAGGAATATTCTGATTCGGGGCAATCGTCCGTGGCCGCCGGGTCTGCCGAGTCTGCGGTGGGAACGCGGGAATATTCATCCCCGCAACCAGCCGACCATAGCCGCCCGGTGCGTGTGGCCGGTGGCGATTTCTTCTCTCCCGAGCAGTATGCCGCGGTCAGAAGGGATGAGGATAATGTCTTCTCCAATTTCAGGACCGAGCGCTATGACGAGCCGGATGGCCGCCGATGGGAGGATCCGGAGTTGGGATTCTGCACCGAGACTTTGGCCGCGATTTACGCCGATCAAGGCTATTTTGCTGAGGCAAAGAAGATTTATTCGCGACTTATCTTGCGATATCCGGAAAAAAGTGCTTACTTTGCATCCCTTATTGAAAAATTGCAACAGGAAAATTAAAATTTAAGAATATGTTATTCACAGCTATTACAGTTTGCATTGTCATTGCGGCTATCCTTCTGATCATCGTCGTTCTCCTTCAGAACGGCAAGGGACAGGGAATGGCCAGCAACTTCACCTCCGCCAACCAGACTCTTGGCGTGAGGCAGACAGCTGATTTCCTCGAGAAGTTCTCTTGGGGTCTTGTCACGTTTATTCTTGTGCTTTCGATCGTTTCATCCTTCACGACAAGGACTACCGTTTCAGGCGTTGACCTGACCGATAAGATCGAGAACACCGCCGCGCAGCCTGAATTCCCGTCAGCTCCGGTTCAGCAGGCCAATCCTGCGCAGGAGGCACCCGCAACGGATTCTTCAGCCGAGTAACTGACATTTTGTCAGCCTTAGGGCGTTGGAACATAATTTGACTTCTAACCGTCTGGTCTTCGGGCCGGACGGTTTTTGCATACCGTTCCTTGTGAACCGGTGTCAAGTCATCGGGAGCAGGTGTGCCCGAAGGACGAAAAGGAAGTATGATTATGGAAAACAACAACACATCAATGCAGTTCTTGCCTAAGTTCGCCGTCAATCTTAACGAACAGGCCGCTAACGGAAAACTCGACCCTGTCATCGGCAGGGATGAGGAGATCCGTAGGGTCCTGCAGATTCTGAGCAGGAGAACCAAGAACAATCCTATTCTTGTAGGTGAGCCGGGTGTCGGTAAGACAGCCATCTCCGAGGGCATCGCCCAGAGGATCGTGGATGGCGACGTGCCGGAGAACCTTAAGAGCAAGAAAGTATATTCATTGGACATGGGTGCCTTGATCGCCGGTGCGAAGTACCAGGGCGAGTTCGAGGAGCGTCTGAAGGGCGTTGTCAAGGAAGTCGTTGACAGCGCGGGCGAGATCATCCTGTTCATCGATGAGATCCACACCCTTGTGGGAGCCGGCCGTTCGTCAGGAGCGATGGACGCCTCCAACATCCTGAAGCCGGCCTTGGCCAGAGGTGAGCTGAGGACAATCGGTTCGACCACACTTGACGAGTACCAGAAGTACTTTGAGACCGACAAGGCGCTTGAGAGGCGTTTTCAGATGGTTATGGTTGACGAGCCGTCTCCGGCCGAGTCGATCGCCATCCTTAGAGGCCTAAAGGAGAAATACGAGAACCATCATCGTGTAAAGATCGAGGATGACGCTTTGATCGCCGCCGTCAATCTCTCGCACAGGTACATCACCAACCGATTCCTTCCGGACAAGGCCATTGACCTTGTGGACGAGGCCGCGTCCAAGCTGCGTCTTGAGATGAACTCCGTTCCGGAGCCTATTGCCGAACTCAACAGCGACATCCGTCAGCTGGAGATCGAGAAAGAGGCCATCAAGCGTGAGGGCACCTCTCTGAAGTCAGAGAAGATCGAGAAGGAACTCGCTGACAAAATGGCTGAGAAAGAGAGCCTTATGAAGCGGTGGAATGATGAGAAAAGCATTCTTTCCGGTCTTCAGGAGGCACGTCAGAAGATCGAGGACTACAAGATCGAGTCTCAGGCCGCGGAAAGGGCTGGAGATTACGGTAAGGTGGCTGAGCTTCGCTACGGCAAGATCGCCGAGGTCCAGAAGAAGATAGACGAGTTGACAAGGAGGCAGGCTGAGATCAAGGATCCGATTGTCACGGAGGCCGTCACTCCTCAGGACATCGCCGAGGTGGTGGCTAAATGGACAGGCATCCCTGTGCAGAAGATGCTTGAGAGCGAGAAGGAGAAACTTCTCCGCATCGAGAGTGAGCTGCACAAGAGGGTTGTCGGACAGGATCAGGCCATACAGGCTGTCGCCGATGCGGTGCGCCGCAGCAGGGCCGGACTTTCCAACGAGAAAAGGCCGATCGGCTCGTTCCTGTTCATGGGTACGACCGGTGTGGGTAAGACCGAACTTGCGAAGGCTCTTGCGGAGTTCCTGTTCAATGACGAGAACATGATCACCAGAATTGACATGAGCGAGTACCAGGAGCGTCACACGGTCAGCCGTCTTGTCGGCGCGCCTCCGGGATACGTGGGCTACGACGAGGGTGGTCAGCTCACCGAGGCCGTAAGGCGTAAGCCGTACTCGGTCATCCTTCTGGATGAGATAGAGAAAGCGCATCCGGATGTGTTCAATGTCCTTCTCCAGGTTCTTGACGACGGTCGTCTGACCGACAACAAGGGGCGTACGGTGGACTTCAAGAACACCATTCTGATCATGACCTCGAATGTCGGCTCTGACATCATCCAGGGCTACATGGACAGGCTCCCTTCCGTCGGGCGGCCAGGCGCCGAGCCGGCAGAGGAGATGAGGGCGATCGCCACAAGGCGCGAGCTTCTTGACGAGTGCAAGAACAAGGTCATGGACGTGCTCAAGACCACGGTAAGACCGGAGTTCCTGAACCGAATCGATGAGATCATCATGTTTGATCCGCTGACCCAGAACGACATCCGTGAGATCCTCCACATCCAGATGAGGCAGCTCCAGAACAGGCTCGCTGACGAGGGTGTAACGATCGAGTTCACCAAGGCATTCGAGGATCACATGGTCACGACCGGCTACGATCCAGCCTATGGCGCCCGTCCGATCAAGAGATTGATGCAGCGGGAACTGGTCAACCAGCTTGCGAAGGCGATTCTGTCCGGTACCGTCCACAAGGACTCCGTCATCGAGGTCGATGCGGTAGGAGGGCAGATTGTCCTGAACAACAAGAAATAATGAATACGCAAAGGCCGGCGGGAAAAGCTCCCGCCGGCCTTTTGCTTGTATGTTATCTGCTGAATGTCACCTCTTTGACAATACGCTTCATGCCGGCGTACTTGTCAAGGACCCACATCACATAGCGGATGTCCGTGTTGATGCATTTGTTGTAGCCCTCAGTGTAGGACGCGTCGCTGGCGAGTGATTCGAGATTGCCGTCGAAGGCCAATCCGATGAGCTCGCCTTTCGCGTTCAGCACCGGACTTCCCGAATTGCCTCCGGTGATGTCGTTGTCGGTCATGAAGTCAACGATCATCGTGCGGCGGCCGTCCACCCGGGTTCCCCATCTTCCCCAGCGTCCCTTCTCAAGAAGGTATTTGTGCCGGTCTTTGAGGATGTAGTCGTGGTCATCTGGGTTATATTTCTGAAGTATTCCTTCAGGTGTGGTGTACCAATTGTACCAAACCGCATCGTTAGGCTGCAAGCCTCCGACCGTTCCGTAGGTGATCCTCATCGTTGAGTTGGCGTCCGGGTACTGCTCGACATCCTTGTGAAGCCTCATCCAGTAGAGGGCTTTCTTGTACTCTTTCCCAAGCTTGTTGACCCGTTGTCTTTTCTCCAACTGGTCCTTTCTGTTGTTGAATGTCGTTACAGGCGTGTCGGTCAGCATCCTGCGGAGAGGGTCGTTCTTCACCTCGTCGACTGACTGTATGCCGTCGATCCTGCTGAGGGATGAAATCACGCTCTTGTTCCAGATGTACTCCGCCATCGCTTTGTAGTCATCGCCGAAACGATCCAGCATCTTCACCTGGAACTTGCCGAAATAGGAGAACTCGAGATTCTCGAAATATTCCTTGCAGGCATATTCAAGAAGCTCTTTCTCCACTCTCGCGTCGGTGGCGGCAAAGCCTTCCCGGAGCGTCTCCTTGGCTCTTTCCACGCTGGACACATTCCCGGCGCGAAGCATATAACGGCTGATGAAGGTTCCCCGGAACATGGTCTCGCGGAAGAACACCTTGTCCCTCTCGACGCTTTCTGTCTCTGAATAGATCGCCTTGAGATCCGGGATCAGAGTCTCCCACATCGCCTTGCGGTTAGGGGCGGCGTCGATCCATTTCTGCATCTCCTTCTCCTGCTCGATTTTCTCGTCCTTGACCCAGAACCTCCTGAAGCACTTGGCCATGCCGTCGTTGTTCTCCTGAATGTTGCTAAGGGAGAAGAACCATTCCGAATATTTCATCCTCACAATCGGATCCGCGTCCATCCATTTGCGGATGATGCTCATCTGACCGCCTCTGATGGCGTTAGAGATGGGCAGATTGATTTTTTCCTGATAGTTGATCTCCGCGGAGGAGGTGTACCTGTTGGTTCTGCCCGGGTAGCCGATGACCATCGCGAAGGATCCCGGATGGTAGCCGGCCAGGGAGATTTTCAGACTTTTTTCCCTCGTCACAGGCTTCCCGTCCTCGTAAATCCTGTAGATTGTGAAGTCACAGTTGTGCCGCGGCCAAGTCCAGTTGTCCTGGTTGCCTCCGAAGTAGCCGATGCTCTGTGGCGGAGCGGCCACCAGCCGTAGGTCGGTGTAGGTCTTATAGACAGACATAAAGTATTTCTCTCCGGCCCACATGCTGCTGAGGATGCATTCCATTCCTGTGGCTTCTTTGTACCGCTTCTCCATGATCGCGCTGATCTTGCGTATCCCGAACGGCTTGCCGTTGGCGCGGAATTCCTTCATGATTCCCTTGACCTCCTCAGTGACATCGAAAACCTTTTTCAGGAAAAAGACGGTCTCTCCTTCGATCGGAATCTCCTCCTCGCTTGTCATGGCCCAGAAGCCGTCCTCCAGATAGTTATGCTCCGGGGTGCTGAGCTTAGCGATGTTCGAGTAGGCGCAGTGATGGTTGGTGATGATCAGCCCCTGGTCGGAAATCACGCTTCCTGTGCAGTAGAATCCGATCGACACCACCGCGTCCGACACCGCGGTCCCCGGCGCCTCGTCATTGTAGATCTCGTTCGCCGCGAGTTTCAGTCCCCGCGCCCTCATGTTCTTCTCCAAAGCCTCGTTGATGTCCTGGATCATCCACATCCCCTCATCAGCGAAGGCTGTGGCGCCGATCATCAGCGCCACAGCCGTCAGAAATAATCTTGCTGTTCTCATCAAAAGTCTATTCTTCAGTGTAAATGGTTGTCAAGATATTCCCGTTGGTAAGCTTTTCCGCCACCTTTCGTACATCCTCGGCAGTGATGCTTTCGTAGGCGGAGACCAGATCCATGTTCGGATCCACTCCGTTCCTGACATAGTTGACCACCTTGGAATTGAGATGAGTCATCACCTTCGATTTTCTGGCCTGGGACTCTCTTTCATTCTTTACCAGCCATTTTCTGGCTTCCTCAAGTTCTTTTGTCGTAGGCCCTTCGGCACAGAACACGGACACGACATCGTCAAGATCCCCGACGAGAACCCTGTAAAGATCCGGCCTAGTCTTGAATGTGATCTCGGATTCGCTTCTGCCCTTGTCCTTGATGCTTACCGAGGAGTTGAACCGGATAGAGTAGGTACCGCCCCGCTGTTCCCTGATCTGATAGAGCAGGCGTTGGGAAAGAATATAGTCAGTGAAATCCACTGCGGCGAGGTTCTCTGCCGTAGGCTTAACTTTGGAAGAGAACAATCTTGCCACGACCGTAAAAGGATTGATTTCCTTTTTGCCTGTCATCGAGAACTCCTGTCTGCCCTTGAAGACTGGAACACGGCCCTTCACTTTCGCCTTCTTTCCGACTTTCTCTCCGGCAGGGATCGAGGCGATGTACTTGCGGACATATTCCTTGATCCTTTCCTCGCCGATGTTGCTGGCGATGTAGATTGTCATTCCGGCGCTCGGATTAAATGCCTTGGAGTAGACTTCCTTCACTAGATCCATGCTGACTCCCTCCACATCGGTCGAGTCTATGTCAATCGACCAAGGATGCTTTCCGTAGATGAGTGAGTCGCTGGCTTGATTGAAACGAGCGGCATCTTTCTTAGGCTCACTGAGGGATTCCAGTTTCTTGTCCTTCATCTGCTCAAGAGCCTTGCCTTGAGGAAAATATGGATTAGTTACGGTCAGGGCGGCCATGCGGAAGGCGTTCTCGGCCTTCTTTTCGGGTGCGTTCGTGAGCAGACTTGCGAAATTGCCGCCGATCCTGAGGGATCTTGTGATCTCACTGCAATCAGGATCCTTTCCGATCTCGCCGTTTGTGGCTCCGCTGAATCCTGCATCTGCCTTGATGAACTCTCCGGCAAAAAGGGCTGAGCCTAATTTGTCCTGCGGCAGGGCATTGCAGCCAGTGTCGAAATAGATGATCATGGAAAGGTCTGGTGTCGCCTTTACATCCTCCTTGACAGCCGTCCAATAGACCTTGGCTCCATTGCTGAGGATCCACTCCCTGGTCCCTTCCAGCCCCTTTACGGCTCTTTCCTTCACGATGCTTCCTTCGGAAGCGTTGACGGTAAGATCGATCTTGTTGAGGGTTAAATAGTTGGGCTTGACATCCTTTGCGCGGGCCTCTTGAAGCCGAGCCTTTGTCTCTTCCATGGAAGGCACTTTTCCCTTATCCTTCGGATTGGCGAACCAGGAGTAGATCTTGTCACTTTCAACAAAGACTTTCCTAATGTAAGGCTTGACATCCTCCAGCGAGATCTCTTTGATGATCCTGTTCTGGATCTCGTGCATGACCGCAGGATTGCTCAAGGCGTCTCCGCTCACGAAGTTGTTGTGGCACACTCCCACGAAGTCTTCGTTGGTCAGTGAAGCCTCGCTTTTAGGCCTTTCCAGATGGTAGCGCCTTTTGACGAGGGCCTTGGAGGTCTCCAGCTCGTCGTAGGAGATTCCATATTCAATCATGGATTTCTCGTTTTGGGCGTAGAAGTCAATGAGGTCGATCATCCGGGCATCCTTCCTGCCAAGAATCGTGTAGAGATCGACGTAATAGTCCTTTGCCTCGGAATAGTTTACCATTACCGCCGATTTCGGGGCTTCCTTTCCGCTGCGGATCTGCTCCTTCATCCTTTCAGTCATCACGTTGGCCAGAATGTCGCGAATGTAAAGATCTTTGTAGAACTCCTCGGTGGAGCGTACCTCCCTGTCAGGATAAGGCATCCTGTAGAAGATCTTCAGGGCCGAGAAACTGAGTGTGGAATCTATCAGGTTCTCGAAGATCGGCCCGTTGGCCTCCGGCGCGCGATAGACTTCCTTGGGTGTTGGGTTGACGGCCTTTGGTATGTCAGAGAACTTGCTGATGATTTTCTGCTCCATCTTGTCGGCATCGATGTCTCCGACCACGATGATTGCCTGGAGGTCAGGACGGTACCACTTGTGATAGAAGTTCAGAATGTCCTCCCTCTTGAAATTGTTTATCACGTCAAGAGATCCCAGTACAGTTCTTTTTGTCTGCTTGGATCCCTGGTAGACGAGGTTGGTCTGTGACGTGAAAAGAGTCCTTCTGGAATCGAATCCTCTTCTCCATTCCTCCCGTATCACACCTCTCTCGTTGTCAAGTTCGTCCTGCTCGCAGAGAATGTCTCCTGACCAGTCGTGTAGGATCAGAAGCAGCGAATCCACAAAGGACTCCCTTGCGACAGGAGCTTTGTCGATGTGATAGCAGGTCTCGCTTTTGGAGGTGAAGGCGTTCACATTCGCCCCAAAACGAACGCCGTTTCTGCCAAGGAACTCAAGCATCTGCTTATCCGGAAAATGCTTTATCCCGTTGAAAGCCATGTGCTCAAGAAAATGAGCCAGTCCGTTCTGATTGTCTTCTTCCTGAAGCGCTCCAACATTATGGACAATGTAGAAGTCAGCCACTCCGGCGGGGTTGGCGTTATGCCTGATGTAGTATGTCAATCCGTTGTCGAGTGTTCCTGTCTTGATCTGTCTGTCCACTGGCAGAGGCTGTGCGGTCAGACTGAGCGCACCCAACGCCAATGTGGCCGACGTGATGAAAAGAGTTTTTAAAAATTGCATCCTATTGTGAATATGATTGTGTTCCTGTAGTTCCCGGTAAGGTACTCCCTTTCAGAGAGCAGACGGTGGTAAGAGTCTGCCAGATCCATGAATACGGAATAGTGGCGCCTGCCCGTTTCCTTGACCAGGGTGAAGCGGACTGAGGCGGCCCCCCCCGCCGAGGAGGCGTGGAAATATTCAAAGTTCCTGTTCAGGTAGGTGTCGTTGGTACGCGGGTTCCCGGTTGCGGAGGAGTACTGTCCGTCCTCGTTCTTCAGATCGTCCCCGGCGAACGAATAATCCCCTCCCAAGGTGATGGACAAGAAGTTGTTCCCCATCGGAAAGTTCTTGACCCCGGTCAGGTTGACCGTGTTGCGGGCGATTCTCTGTTTCCTGTAGAAAGGATATGATGTTGCGGTCTGGTTCACACCGAACCTCTCGTAGCCGACAGACAAGGCCCAAGGAACAGGGCTGAAGATGCCCTTGTGACCGTCGGCCTGTCTCTCGATCGAGTAGCGTGCCTTGATTCTGCCCACGGTCTTGTCTCCGACTTCCTGACTTCCGAAGTACTGGATCTCGGAACTCTGCCCAGGTTTGGTTGAGACCCTGTAGGAGTTCTCTTTGTTGAGCGAGGTCATTATGTTCCAGTTTCCGTCAATCCTGTTGTAGAATTTGCCGGTCTTGAAGGTGACCCTGACGCCGAGATCGTACCTCATTCCGTCGTAGTCACAGAACTTCACTGTGCCGCTGCCTTTCTTCCCGAAGTAACCACTTCTGTAGGCCGCTCCCAGATCTATGAAGGTGTTTACCCCGCCGACGCTGAATTCGGCCTGTGCGCTTCCGCCGAAGAACTGGTTGAACATTGGACGCTCATAGCTGACAGACACGAACCCGTTGTCTCCCTCAACGACCTCTACCTTGCCGAAGCTGGCTCCGTAGTCGATCAGGTAGTAGTACTGCCTGTCAATCGTTCCGAAAAGCTTCTCAAGTACGGTCTCGATGGTCTTGGTGTACCTCAAGCTGACTCCGAAAGCGGCCTCGCCCCTTGGCAGTGAATACTTTGCGCCTAACGACGCATCCAGATCCATCCATTGGTTATACGCCCGCGGATCCTTACGCTTGGCGTAGTCGGCGCTCTGGTAAGAGACCTTCCCGGCAAGCGTGAGCCTGTTGGTCAATGAATATGCCATCGCACCCTCAAGGGTGTATTTCTCCAGAGTCTTCGACCCGGTCGTCGTGTCGGAGTTCTCGACAAAGTTGATCGGATTGTAGTAAGGGTCCAGAAGGATAGGCCCTCCCATATCCTTCCCTTTGAAATAACTGTAGTCCACCCGACCGTAGAAAGTGATCCTGTCGGAGACTTTCATGTAGGAGGCAGCCTCCAGGCCTGGCTTTAGGCAGTCCGGACTCTCGTGTAGATCAATCAATCCTCCGTTCTTCTTTTCAAACCAAGCCCTGACGGTGGAGAGCCGGCCTGTTAGGGGCGATGAGATTCCGGCAGGATTGGAAGACCGTATCCACGGGGACGAGTCTGAGAAACGGGAATATTCATCCTTCCACTCTTCTCCGGTCTGTGACCAGGCCGGAAGAGCGGAAAGGATGAACATTCCTAAAAACGATAGGATTCTTGAACCCATGATTTACTTTTTGATGGAAGAGACCTTTCTCTGGTGGAAATCGTTCTTTGAATTGTTTGTGTCCTTGTAGATGATGTGCGCACCCTTGGCGATCGATGCCTCGGCGTCGATTCCTGAAGGGTCAGTGGAACCGCCCTCTTCAGCCTCGGTGCCGCCGGCATAGTTGTAGACCAGTTTCCCCTCGTTCTCGGCGAGAGCCTCGGTGGCTTCCTTGTCAACATTTCTGTAGACGGTGAAGCCTTTTTTGCCTGTGAAAACTATGTAGCCGGCGTCAACGCTGTCAAGAAGCCTCTTGTTGGACTTCTGGAGATTGGCGTTGTCAAAGACCTCGACACCGTCCTTTATCCACTTCACAGGGATCTTGGCGCAGTTGAAAGCAGGCTTTCCGGTAGGGGACTCTATGTTTTCAGGATTCGTGACGAAATCCTTGGCGCTGGTTCCTTCCGGAGAGAAGATGAAGAAGGCCGGAGATGTCTTGGAGATGCCCCATGCGCTGCCCATTCCGTAGCAGTAAGTCTTGAGATAGTTGCTTGCAGGGATGGACGCTGAAGGAGCCGGATAGTAGCTGACATTGTTGAAGACCTCAGGGTCGTAGAAGACGTAGTCGGCCTTGCTCAGGTCTACCGAGTTGCGGTAGGTCTCCGTATGGTTGATGGCTCCGGTGATGGAGATGACAATCTGTGAGTAAGGAGCGATTCTCACGTTCGTATCGAACCACCAGCATGCGGTCCAAGCCGGAATGTAGTCGGAATAGGTGAGCTTGCCGTCTTTGAGGTAGTTGTTGGTGGCATTGGCATTGGCCGGATTTCCGATCGCGAACGCGAACTTACTTGCGTCGGCCTCAACAGGAGAATTGTTGTACAGGATGACATATTTGTCCAAGGCGTAGTCCTTCGCGTCTTCGTTGTCCATACAGCCTGCAAAGTACAACTCCTTGATGATGACCTGGCTTGTTGTGGACTCGGACAGTTCAAGCCTGAAGCTGTTGGTTCCGTTGTCGACTACCGTGACAGCAGGGTTCGTTCCGTTGAATATGCTGGATTCTTTGTAAACTGTCGCCGATGCTTCGTAGATTCCGGCCACAAGCTGGAATGTCGCTGTGCCGTTGACTGTTGTTGCCTTGTAGGCTGTAGAGGATGACTTGTCGGTTACGGTCACCTCAACGGCATCCGTGACAGGCTCGTTGCCGATAACGACCTGGATTGTCACATCGTTGATCTTGGCGCTTTCGTCTTTCTTGCAGGCCGTGAATGCGGCGGTCGCGGCAAGAATAATGTAGATGATTCTGTTCATTTGAATTTTGTTTTAATTGTTGGTTTGTTATAGTTCGCCTTAGAATTTCAGCCTTAATGTCAGACCATAATAGAAAGCCGGAATCAGCGTCCCGCCTGTCACAGAGATATACTGCTGCGACTTCGTGGAGTACACTTGTCCCATGTTCCTGAAGAAGTTGTTGGCGTAGAAGGAGATTGAGGCGATGTCGCCGACTTCCTTCGTCACGCTGAAGTTCGCCGAGAAGAACGGTGAGAGGTAATCCTTCTGGAAGGCGTAGTTGAAGGATGTCCTTTCCACCAGCTTGCAGAGGTTGTCGTAGAGTTCCCTGTCGTTGTCCCTGGCCCAGATGAAATCCTTTAGGAAAGGCTTTGGAGTCGGATCCCAGTAGCTTGAGTAATACTCAGGATAGGTGACTGTCTTGACCCGCCTGTCCATGAATGACGGGTCTTCACTTGGAAGGTAGGAGGAATCATCATCGACAGCATAGGTCCTGACACCTCCGTCGGTCTCGCTGAGGGCTCTGGAGTACTTCAATAGAGAGCCTTCCAATTTGGCTGAGATGATCATCCTGACCCGAGGAATATGGGTGGTGACAGTCACGTTCATCCTCAGCGTCCTGGACTCGCTTCCGTTGTTTGTCTTGTTGCCCCCGACATACCAACCTATGTATTTGTAAGGAGTGTTGTCGGTCATTCTGATGGTGGTTGGAGAATAAGCCAGGAGGTCCTGATTGACCGTCCTATAGGCGTAGTAGTTGCCGTCAAGGCGGATGTCGGTGTTTATCGGATTGATCCTTTTGAAGTCGATCACCCACTCCAGTCCGTAACGATTGATAGGAGTCCCGCTGTTCGCCGCGTATGTGTGATGTGTGAGAGACTCCCTTGTGACACCTGTTATGGTCTGTGGCCCGAGTGCCCCGGTCTTGTCGGAAACAGTCACGACACCGGTTTTCCGGTCGATGCTGTAAACTCTGTCATTTACCGGAATCGTGCATGACTGAAGCGCTTTCTGATCGGTGTAGTTGTACGTGAACGCTTCGTAGGCCTTGTTCATCGAGAACGCCTTGGCGGTTTTGTTCCAGTACCCGGCCAGGGATATTCTTGTACCCGCAAGGTTTATCTCCATTCCGAGCTCCCCTTGGTGGTTGCGCTGCCAGACAAGGTCAGGGTTGTACTCGATGGTCGCCGGCATTATGTAGTAGGCATAGTAGGCGTTGCCGTCGTCAGCTGTCGGTGGATTGAAGATCTGTATGTCCCTGTAGTTCGGCTGAGGGTATAGGATTGAGAATGAAGGCTGCTTGACGGCCACGCCCCAACTTGCCCTGAAGGCGAGACTCTGCACGAACTTCCCTCTGCGGCCTTTGGCTGAAAACACGGAGTATTTCGCGTTGAATCTTGGCGACAGACTGGTCGTGGTGCCATACTCGGAACCCTTTATGAATGTGTTCTCCGCTCTGAGTCCGGCAATCAGGTTGAGATGTGACTCTTTGCCGATCGGTATGGAGACATTCTCCTCCGCGAACAAGGCGAGGTTGTTCATGAACGGGATCTCGCTATAGTCGTAGGTCCTGTACGTAGGCGCGTTGCTAAGGTCTTCCGAGTGTTCTCCCTTACCTAGGTTGGCGTCCGCATTCCAGTCTGCGCCGAGTTTGATCTTGTTGTTGACCTTCCCGAACTTCTTTGCCCAGTTGCCCTTGAGGGTGAGTTTGTAGGAGAAAGGCTTGTCGTCCAGGAACATTGTGTTGTACCAATAGCCGCGAGGAATCATGATGGCCGCCGCGTCCGGATTAGCGGAGTAGTCCTCGGCCACAAAATAGCCTTCTTCCTTTCCATGCAGGGCCACTGTTCCGGCGGCGCTGGAATACCTCTTCCTGGTCTCGCTGAGTTTGTTGGATCTGACTACCGAGCCTTTGAATTCGAGGTTGGTGATCCATGGTTTGCTCAGAAGCCAGTTCATTTCGACATTTGCCCTTAGCGTGTTGTCCTTTTGTTTCTCGTAAGTGCCGATAAGCAGATCCGGGTCGGCTTTCGTGTCGCTTCCTCCGAGGTTGCCTGTGATACCGAAGGAAAACCTTAACGGAGTTTCGCTGAACATTCCGTTGTTGAATAGGTTGGAATAGTTCAAAGAGATCTGCTTGCGGTTGTAGGACTCGTACGGCGAGCGGCTGTCTTTCACGGATCGCGTGTATTCGACATTGGCGTTCAGAACACCGCCTGAGACCCCGTTCCGGCTCTGTCCGAGACCGAAGCCTTTGCTGACGGAGAACTGTTTTGTCTTTGGGTTTGTCGTCATTGTCACCAAGTATGGGGCTAGTCCTTTCTTGGTGTTGACCTTGACGATTCCGGCGCCGATGTCACCATATTCAACGGATGGAACTCCGGAAATCACTTCCACGGACTCCACATTGCTTGATGCTATGTTGTTGATTGACGAGCCCTTGATCTCTGAGAAAGAGGCGTTGTTCGAAATTCTTACACCATCTACTTCGACAGCGGTGCCGAAGGAGGAGTTGCCAGCTTCGGTCGCCTCTCCGGCCCGGAGATTGAATCTATTGGTGGAGAGAAGGCTTGGATTCGCGGTGACTCCTCCTGGTAGTAGGCTTCCTATGTCCGAAAGGCTAACCATCTGGACATGATCAAGCGCTGTCCTGTCCATGGTCCGGCTCGTAGTCGCGCTGTTCTCGTTCTCCTTGGCGGTTACGACAACTCCTTCCAGGCTGAGGTTGTCCTCGCTCAGGAGAGCCTTGTACCCTGTCAGATCCTTGCTGATGATGATGGTCTTGGTGTCGGTGACGAATCCGAGGCAGGAGACGCTGATCGTGTTTTTACCGGCCGGAACTTTTTTGATAGTGAACCGTCCTTTATCGTCGGCTACCGCCCATTGCTCACACTCCACGGCCACCACAGTCGCGAATTCCACCGGCGCCTTGGTTCTCTTGTTCACCACCGTTCCAGAGATGGTGTAGGTCTGGGCAAGAGATACGGCGCAAGGCAGGAGCAGAATCAGTATCAAAAAAAGTCTCCGCATGATCTATTGATTGATGTTCAATTATCTTTCCCTGATGACATCGCCGTGATCCTTCACCACTGCCTCCTTCCACTTCTCCGTGTAGCCTGGCTGGGTAAGTCCCTCAGGGGTGCCTTCGTGCCATTTTGAATGCTTGAACGAGCCGTCGGCGTTCTGGGCCTTGACGTTGCCGTCGATGAACTTCACCAGAAGCAATTCCTCAAGGGCGACCCAATTCTCAAACTGGGTCTGGGCGGTGCTTACTGAATATTCAGTGAGCATTTTTCTGACGGCGGCGAACCAGTCCTTGCTGTCCAGACCTTTCTTCTCGGCTTTCGGAAGGATGGCGTTGTAGGCCTCAAGAGCCTTGCGGTCCATCTCGGCGAGTTTAGAGTCCATCTGTCCGTTCTCAAAGCTGTCGATAGCCTCGCGGACTGTCGGAGCCATGATGTTGTAGGCCTTGTAGCAGGCGTTGGCGACACGGTTGTTGATCCAGAAGGATGCGGTAGGGGAGTACTTGAGCATGTTTCCGTTGCCTACCCTGAAGCATTCCGGCACCTTGTCGGTGCAGGTGTAGATCGGGGTGAGGTAGGATGTCGCCGCGTCGTCTGTTCCGAACCAGATGACTCCGCCGACAACGTCCGGGAGGTCGTGCCTTGACTGGCCGACGAACCAGAAACCTGTCTGCTGGGTGGCGATGGCCCTCTCGTTGACATAGCGCCAGCCCTTGTACTCGAAGCCCATCGGCCTCCATCTGTAAGGAAGGGCGTTGCCGCCGGCTCCGATGTCGGTGGTCATGTCCAGAGGGGTTCCCTCGAAATGATCCCTCATCGCGTCGGCCACATTCTTCACGGAGATCTTTCTGGCCGGTTTCACGAACAGCGGCATCCTGTGGCTGAGATCCTTGCCGGTGATGTAGTCGTGGTAGGCCGAGGCTGGCTCGGTGATGGTCTTTCCGTCCAACTCGTAGGTGAATTGTCCGTCGCAGAGGATGTTGAAGGCACTCCATGCCCTTGCGTCGCAGCCCCTTACGGTTCCGAAATCGGCCGGGCAGTAAGCCGCGCTGAAGTCGAAGTCCTCGTCCTTGCCGTCGAAGTAGCCTTTCTCTCTCGCGAAGGAGATCACGTCAGGGGCGTAGAGGCAGTTCTCCGGGTCGTTCAGCGGGAAGGTCTGGATGCGTGCCTGGTTGGCGTGCGAGCAGATGTAGCCGTCAGGAATCCTCCTGGCCACCCAGACGAAGCCTTTGCGGATGTTCTTTCCGTCCTTCATCTCGCATCCCTTTCCGATGAGATCCATGATCCAGGCCTCGTCCTTGTCGGCTATCGAGAATGTCTCCCCTTCGGAAGCGTAGCCATATTCATTGGCCAGATCCACGATGACCTGGATTGCCTCCCTTGCGGTGCGGGCCCTTTGCAGGGCGACGTAGATCAGTGAGCCATAGTCCATTATCGCCGTGCTGTCCTCCAGCTCAGGTCTTCCGCCCCAGGTGGTTTCGGCGATGATGAGCTGATGCTCGTTCATGTTGCCGACCGTCTTGTAGGTGTGGGCTACCTGAGAGATCTGTCCCATCGGTCTGTAGGAGTCCCAGTTGATGATGTCCAGCATCGCGCCGGGTTTCCAGTTTGCCGCAGGGTGGAAGTACAGCTCTCCGTACAGCACGTGCGAGTCCGCCGCGTATGAGATTATGTTCGAGTTGTCGGTACTTGCTCCCCTTGTCACGATGATGTTGGTGCAGGCGTCCGACTGGTGGTTCGCCGCCAGCAGAACGAGGAGCGCCGTAAGCGCTTGGAGGGTTGAGTGTCTAGCCATTTTGCGATTAACGTATTATTGTTTAATTTTGTTAAATCTTTTTTCAAAACGTAAAGATATGAAAATTTTTTTGCTTGCGGTCGTTTGTCTGGCCTTTTCGTCACTGACTGTTTTCGCCCAGCAGAATCCGCCGAGTCCGGAGGAGCAGGAGAAGAAACTGGCGGAGTTCATTCAGAAGGAGGTAGACCGTTGGGAAATGACCTTGAAACTGGAGGATTGGCAGGTTTTCTATGTGGATTCCATCCTGAACCACGACTACCGCGCCATGCAGGAGGAGATGAACAGCCTTTCCTCCGCGAAAGTCTCCAATTTTGACATCTACACCAAGACAAGTGACAAATGGGCCGAGAACATCTATGTGGCGTTCCGGAAGGTGCTGAACGGTGATCAGTGGGCGAAATATCTCAAGAGCGGTGCGGCCCGCGACAGGAAGGCGCGTGAAAAAAGAAAGGCAAAGATGGAAAAGTCTTCCGCCAAACTTCCGGAAAATGATTAAATTTGCAGGAATATTTTCGTGACTGTCATGAAAGAGAGAATAGAACAGCTGCTCGCGGATGTGCGCGGGCTGAATTGCAAGACCGCCAAAGATGTTGAGGAGGCCCGTGTAAGGCTTCTTGGCAAGAAAGGAGAGATCACCAAGCTTTTCGAGGAGTTCAGGACCTATGGCCCGGAACTTAAGAGGGAGTTTGGCCGTACGATAAATGAGCTCAAGCAGGCCGCCCAGGCCAAGATTGACGAGCTTAAGGACAAGACGGCTTCCGTGGGAGCGTCTGACGGCCCTAAGGAGGATCTTTCGATGCCGGGAGTTCCGTTCGAGCTTGGGTCGAGGCATCCGGTGTCGATTGTCCGTCAGGAGATCGTTGACATATTCAGAAAATTCGGCTACGATGTGGCCGAGGGACCAGAGATCGAGGATGACTACCATGTGTTCGAGGCGTTGAACTTCCCGCTGAACCATCCGGCCAGAGACATGCAGGACACCTTCTTCGTGTCCGCCGGTCATCCGGATCCGCTTCTGCTGAGGACCCACACATCCTCCGTCCAGGTGCGCGCGATGGAGACCATGAAGCTTCCTATCCGTGTCATCTGCCCTGGCCGTGTGTTCAGGAACGAGGCGATCTCCGCCCGTGCCCACTGCATCTTCCATCAGGTCGAGGGTCTCTACATCGACGAGAATGTGACGTTCGCCGACCTCAAGCAGGCCATCCTTCTTTTCGCCCGCGAGATGTTCGGTCCTGACACCCAGATCAGGATGCGTCCTTCCTACTTCCCGTTCACCGAGCCTTCGAGCGAGATTGACGTGAGCTGCAACATCTGCCACGGCAAGGGCTGCAATATCTGCAAGGGAACAGGCTGGCTGGAGATCATGGGTTGCGGAATGGTTGACCCTAATGTCCTTGAGGCTTCCGGCATCGACAGCAGGAAGTACAGCGGCTTCGCTTTCGGAATGGGTCTGGAGCGTATCGCGATGCTTAAGTGGCAGGTTAACGACCTACGTCACTACTTCGAGAACGACCTTCGCTTCCTTTCCGAGTTCAAGACTTCGATAGAGGTATAAGTCTTTTTGATGCAAACTTTGAAAATTCTTCAGAAAAAGTTTGCAGAATAAGAAAAAAGCACTACCTTTGTAATCCCAAAGCACTGCTGCGGGGAACAAGTTTGCGGAAATAGCTCAGTTGGTAGAGCACGACCTTGCCAAGGTCGGGGTCGCGAGTTCAAGTCTCGTTTTCCGCTCCAAAGGCCATCCGGATTCCGGATGGCCTTTTTGGTAAATTCCCGACTTGAACTCGCGGCCCGCTCCCCGAGGGAGCTGTCGGCTCTATAGGAGTCGGTGAATTAGCCAGGAACTATACTTTTCCTCTGGAACGGCAATATTCATAGAACAAAATAGACTATATTTGCAGCGTGAAACCACGAGGCCCGTTCCTTCCCGTCAGGGGGACGACTTCTTTCATTTTTTTTGAATATGACTGCCGCATCAAAGGGAAACAGGTTCAATCTGGCGTTCAACATATTCCTTGTCACGGGGATGCTGGTCGCTGTCACCATCACCACCATATTCAAGCTCCAGCAGCCTGGGGTCAGGACATTCATGCTGCTTTTGGCGGCGTTCGGGTCGGTGATGGGGGTCGTGAACACGGTGATGTCGGCCAACGGCAACATCCTGACGTTTGTGTTTGGCTTCATCGACGTGCTGATCGGGACGATTGTCTATCTCGACAACGGCATCATGGGGAACTTCGCCCTGCATGCGTTTTATTTTCTGCCGATGCAGTTCATAGGGTTCTGGCAATGGAGCAAGAGGGGAGCGAAGGTGCGTTCCGGAGAAGAGGGGGCGCATCTGAAGGCACGGAGGCTGACAGGGAGGCAGTGGGCTTGGCTTGCGGCTGGAATATTCATAGGCATAGCTGCCCTGTACCTTATATTATTATACGTGGATGGCGCGAAACTGGCGGCGGGAAAAATCAACAGTGTCGATAAGTCCAAGATACTCCTCGACGCGGTCGTGATGATTCTGAACATCGCAGGGCAGGTGCTGATGAGTCTGGCGTTCATGGAGCAGTGGTACATCTGGCTTCTGGTGAACATCTCCTCGATCTCCCTGTGGTCGGTGGCGGTCATAAACGGCGCCGGTTCCGGCAATGCCGCGGTGATGCTTATCAAGTACGTCTTCTACCTGCTCAACTCCATCAATGGCTTAAGAATATGGTTGAGCCTGTCGAAGCGCCGAAGCCTGTAGGTGGTCCATTCCGCCAAATTTGGAGATTTAACTATTTTTTACTTACTTTGTGGCGCTGTTTGTTCTCGGATTCAAGGAGGACAGTTTGTAACAGCATAATTAGTAGGGATATACTTATTTTAATTATTTAATTTATGACTGAAGAAGAAATTGTAAAGCAGGTCAAAGCGATTATCGTTGACAAGCTGGGCGTTGAGGAGTCCGAAGTGACAGAGAGCGCCAACTTCACAAATGATCTCGGAGCTGATTCTCTTGACACAGTTGAGCTTCTTATGGAGTTTGAGAGAGTGTTCGGAATCAAGATTCCTGATGAGGAGACAAGCACTATCGCAACTGTTAAGGACGCGATCGACAAGGTCAAGGAGAAGCTCGCCGGCAAGGAGGAAGCATAATAATCCTTTGACAGAAAGAATAAAGCCTCGGATCTTGGTCCGAGGCTTTTTCTTTAGATAATCACGGCCTTGACCGAAAAAATAAAATGGCAAATTTTGGTAACGTGCAAAATTTGCCATTTTCGTTTTTTTCGGTCCGCTGCCCCAATCTATTTCTCAGGAAATCCTTTAGGAATGGCGAACGTCACTTTCAGCTTAGGCTTCTTGCCTTCGGCCTTCGGGCCGCGCAGGATGGCGCGGTAGTAGCGATCCTTGTCCAACTCTGTGCTGGAAGTCGTTTTGGTGGCCGAAGAATATGCGTATTGGGCCATTGTCTGATAGTTGTAGTAGTTGTTGTAGTACCCGTAGCCTCCGTAGCCACCATATCCATAGCTGCCATAACCTCCATAACCGCCGTAGCCTCCGTAGCCGCCGCCGTAAAGCTGGTTCATGTACGAGTAGTAGGCCAGCTGCTGGTAGAACTGGGCTGTCTGCTCAGCCGATGCGTCGGTTGTGGTGGTTCTCTCGTACCACATTATGAGAAGCCAGATGTCATAGCTGGACATCTTGCTGTCGTCGGTCTTTTTCCTGATGATCTGCTGCACGTGGTGCGTGATGTCCGGCGCGTAGTTGCACAACGACCTGTTGATGTCGCCCTGGTTCTCATCGGACGCGCTTGCGTCGGTAAGCCCGGCGAAGGTCACGGTCGTGTCAGTGCTTATCTTGATTGTCGGGCTGAGAACCTTAGGGTAGCGGAACATGGTCGTGTAGTCATCCGGGAAGTCAAAAGGCATCTCTAACGTCGCCTTGGAGATGAGCGCTGTCGCAGGATTGCCTCCCTGCTTGATTATCGCGCTGTTGACAAGGCTTTGGATCTCCGAGGCCGGGATGACCGGCTTGATCCCGCTGCCTCCCTCGATGTAGATCTTGTCCCCGGCCTTGCCGATCAGGTGGTCGGTCTCGTGGCGGTCCACATTGAACACGTACTGTGAAGGAAGTGTCCTGACTTTGATCAGCGAGTCAAGATTCTGCATCTTGACAGGGCTGAAGTAGAACATCACGCTCGAATCCCTCCTCTCTCCTTTGAACTCTCCGTTGAAATAGAGGATGGCATAGTTGTCAGTCCTGGCGAGATACGTTCCGCTTGTGCTTTTGACGCTCTCCAGAATGTCGAACTTGTACATGTCGAACCTGCCGCCGTAGCCGCTCGGGTCATCGGTGCAGATGTAGATGCCCGGGAACTTCTTCCTGTAGGTGTCCAGATCCTTAAGGTCGTCCTGCGTGATGCCAAGGTACTGTTTTCCATATTCCTCGGTGAACTCGAACGTCAGGGAGTCCTGTCCGTTCGCCACAGGCACGCCTTTGGTGATCCGTTTGTTACCGTGTTTGATCTCGGCCCTTGAGAAGTAGTCCTTCGAGCCGAGTGGCTCGGAAAGGGCGTAGACATTGACGTTCTGAAGGATGTTGCTCTGGCTTTCGTCAGCGACGGAGACGGAATCGACCGCCGCCTTGAACTTGAATTTCTTGAACACGGGATTCTTGCCGAAATCCACAGTGTCCAGCACTGGCACGAGCGTCACGACGCTGCCCCTGCTGAACAGGCCGAAAGTCTCGTCCCGGATGGAGCCGATGGTTATTCTTCTTGATGAATAAGCCGTCAGGCTGTCGATGGACTTCATCCAGATCTCGTCAAGGTCGAATTCCGCCGTGTGGAAATCGTACCTCTGGTCGGTAGGTATAAAATCACCGCCAAGGTTCTCGTCTGTTCCGACGCAGGACACAAGGCCGGCTATCAGAATTATGGCTGCTGCCGTGAGCTTTCTCATTTGCTACAATTGTTGATAAAAACCATCGTATTCCTCGATGTAGCGACCGCTGCTGATCGAGTCCTCGCTGAAAGGAAGGATCGGCATGCTCCTCTCCTCGCAGAACTTGACAAGTTCCGGGGCGACATCCTTGTCGCCTAAGATTATGCCGTCCGAATACAAGGCTGCTGTTTTCGCAAGATTTATGCCAGTCGGCTCCTCCAGGAGGGAGACATCCGCAGGCTTGATTCCTCCGAAAAGCACGTTGTCTTTCAGTGATGGAGACAGCTTCTCTTCCGCCGCCTCGTTGTAGAGCGAGGTGACGATCCTGCTTCCGCTGAAGATCGGGTCGCCGTTGTAGGCCTTTTTCAGGTAAAGCGGGACAAGGTGTGAGATCCAGCCCTGGCAGTGGATGACATCCGGCGCCCAGCGCAGTTTCTTCACAGTCTCAAGAACGCCTCTGGCGAAGAAGATTGCTCTCTGGCCGTTGTCCTCGAAGAATTTCCCGTCCGTGTCGTACGAGATCTGCTTGCGTCTGAAGTAGTCCTCGTTGTCAATGAAGTAGACCTGGATCCTGGCTGAGGAGATCGACGCCACCTTGATGACCAGCGGCCTGTCCACGTCTCCGATGATGATGTTCATCCCGGAAAGCCTTATGACTTCGTGAAGTTGGTTCTTGCGTTCGTTGATGCAGCCATAGCGCGGCATGAACGCCCTGATTTCCTTTTTTCTTTCCTGAATGCCCTGCGGCAGACAACGCCCTATCCTCGAAAGCGGAGTCTCGGGGAGGAAAGGCATGATTTCCGAATTGACGAATAAAACTCTGTTGACAGGTTTTCCCATGTTAATTTTCTTGACTTACAAAGGTAAGAATTTTTTTTCATATTTCGATATTTCACTATCTTTGAAACCAATTTGGTGTATTGTGTGAAAATGACGGCAGGAGAGAATGAACTAATACGCAGGAGACTTGTCGGCGCGTGGCTGTCCACGGTGGTCAGCATCAGTCTGGTGCTGCTGCTGGTCGGTGTGGCCGGTCTTCTGGTGGCCAACGCCAGGAGCGTCTCCGACTATTTCAAGGAAAACATGCAGATTTCCGTGCTGATGAAGCAGGAGGTCAGCGATGACGAGGCGATGGAATATGTCTCGGATCTGGATGCGGCGCCTTTCATCAAGAGTACCCGCTTCGTGTCCCGGGAACAGGGAACGAAGGAGATGTCCGAGCTTCTCGGGGAGGATTTCCTCAGTGTGTTCGAGGCTGCTCCAATACCCGTCTCCGTGGATGTCACGCTCAAGGCTGAATATGTCTCCTCGGACAGTCTGGAGGTCGTGAAGAAAGTGATCGGCGCGTCACCTTTGGTCGATGAGATCGTCTATCAGCAGTCCCTGGTGGACAAGCTGAACACGAACCTGCGTAAGATCTCGATGGTTCTCGGGGTGTTCATCGCCCTTCTGCTGTTCATTTCCTTTGTCCTGATCAACAATACGGTCAGACTGAACGTCTTCTCAAAAAGATTCACGATCCACACCATGAAGCTCGTCGGGGCGACAAAGTCTTTCATCCGCGCCCCTTTCCTGGTGCAGGCAGTGTTCCAGGGGCTGTTCTCGGCTCTCCTCGCCATAGTGATGCTGGTCGGGATCCTGTTCTTTGTCAGGAATGAGTTCGAGCAGCTTTTCGAGGTGTTCAGGCTGGACCTGCTCCTGATGGTGATGGGGGTTGTGGTGCTGGCGGGGATTGTCATCTGCGTGGTCAGCACGACTTTTGTTGTCGGACACCTGGTGTCCCTCTCGAAGGATGAATTGTATTGCTAATCAAAATATTCATGAATATGTCTGAAAACACAAAAATGCCGATGACGGGGAAAGGGTTGAGGCTGCTTCTGATGGGGCTTATTGTAATGGTCGCCGGCTTCGTGCTGATGATCGGTGGCGGAACCGTCGATCCCGACAGGTTCAACTGGGCGATGTTTGATTTCAGAAGACTGGTCGCCGCCCCTCTGGTGATCATCTGCGGAATCGTCATAGAGGTCGTGGCAATCATGGCCAGGCCGAAGGATCGGGTAGATAACGACAAGGAATAGGTTATGGATTGGTTGCAGGCTCTTCTTCTTGGAATAGTGCAGGGACTCACAGAGTTCCTGCCCGTCAGCTCCAGCGGTCATCTGATGATTGTCAAGGAGTTGCTGGGGGTTGACAGCGAGGGTTTTCTCGATTTCACGGTGACGGTCCATCTGGCGACCGTCCTGAGTACGATCGTGGTGTTCTGGAAGCCTATATGCAGGCTTCTGGCCGGGCTGTTCAAGTTTACCTACAATGATGAGACAGACTATGTCTTCAAGATAGTTGTCTCGATGGTACCGGTAGCCGTCGTCGGGCTGATGTTCAAGGACAAGGTGGAGGCTTTGTTCTCGGACAACCTGTTCACCGTGGCTGTCTGCCTTATCATCACGGCCATACTCCTCTTTCTTTCGGATGTCTCCGGACGGAGGGTTCCGCGCCGCCGCGCCGAAATGGCCGACACGGTCTCTGCGCCTGAGTCCCGTAATGGAATATCCTATTGGCAGGCGCTCGTCGTGGGTCTTGGACAGGCTGTCGCTGTGGCACCGGGTCTTTCCCGTTCCGGCACGACGATCTCCACCGGTCTGCTCTGCGGGGTCAAGCGTGACGTGATGGCCCAGTTCTCTTTCCTGATGGTTCTCGTTCCCATCATCGGCGAGCAGTTCCTTGACCTGCTCAAGTCGTTCACGGGAGGCGCGCCGATCGGCGAGGGACTTAGCCCTCTGTGTATTGTCGTCGGCTTTCTTGCCGCGTTCGCCTCGGGCTTGTTCGCGTGTAAGGTGATGATAGCCATCGTCCGAAAGGCAAGGCTGACGTGGTTCGCCATCTACTGCCTTGTCGTGTCGCTCCTGCTTCTTGTCTTCGCATAGCGTGTGGGATCATGGCGGAAAGGACGCTTGTTTACTTTGTTTCGGATGTCCATCTCGGGCTGGACGTGAATGACCCTGCCGACAGGGAGGCCCGCTTTGTGAGGTTCCTGAGATCCATTCCTGTGGACAGGACGAAGACATTGTACCTCCTGGGGGACATCTGGGACTTCTGGTACGAGTACCACGATGTCGTTCCGAAAGGCTATGTGAGGGTGTTCTCGGCCTTGCTTGACCTGATGGACGCCGGTGTCGAGGTCTGCTTTTTCCAGGGCAACCACGACATATGGTGCTTCCACTATTTTGAGGAGCTGGGCATAAAGGTGCTCCAGCAGCCTTATGTGACCGAGATCGGCGGAAAGACCTTCTGCCTGGGTCACGGCGACGGGCTGGGGCCAGGACATAAATGGTACAAACTCATGCGGTGGGGATTCCGCAACAGATTCTTCCAGAGTCTGTTCAGTCTGCTTCATCCTTATCTGGCCTTCCGCTTCGGCAAGGGATGGTCAAAGAAGAGCCGCGTCGCGAAGAGTCGTGAATATGTCTTCAAAGGAGCCGGGGAGCCGCTCTACAAGTTCGCCGTGGACTTTTCGAAGGAGAGGCATGTGGACTATTTCATCTTCGGTCACTTCCACGTGAGCGAGGATCTGACGCTGCCTACCGGAGCCAGGCTTCTTGTCCTTAAGGACTGGATGAGGCCTCACTCGTCGAACTTTATCTCCTTCGACACGATGTCGGGATGCTTGGGCATCTCCCAGAATATTGAATAATAGAGAGCGTCAAACTCGCCTCTCTGCCATTTCTCGACAAGATATTCAGTCATCTTGTCCTCGCCCTTGGGGTCGTAGTGGGTCGTCAGGTCCTGCCCGAAGATTTTGGCCACTCCCTGCCAGAAGCCGGCGGACAATCCGTTCTTATATTCTTTGATGACGGAGTAGGGAGCTTTGCCTATCTCTCTGTCAACCAGTCTGATGAGCAGCTTCCCCTGGGAAATGGTCATGTTCTTGAGCGGTTGCTTGTAGGCATCCAGCAATTCTTTTTGCAGCCTGTTGATGTAGACTTCCTTCTTGCGTCTTCTGAGCTGGTTCTCCGAGATGTGCCTTTCCACCTGGCTCTCCATGTCCTTGGCCAGAAGGGCGTAAGGGTAGACCTTGTTGAAATTGTAGACCAACCGATAGTATTTCCTCAGATCCCTCTTGCTGCCCCTGTAGCCCTTTGGAAAGATCCAGGCCGGATCGATGCTGTCGAAGTAGGCGGTGTCGCCATGCTCGACCCTGTAGCCCATGTAGCCGGATCTGCCCTTGCCTTCCTGCTGTGGCGGGATGTCGCGCGACTCTCCGGCGGTGAGGCTTGTCACCGTCAGAAGGCCTGCCAAGGCGCAGAGAGCGTATGATCGAAGACTGTTCATTGTTCTATGTCCTATATTGTCCTGCTTTGGGGCGGCTCATGGGCGGCTTCGCTCGTTCTGATGTCCAAAGAGGATCACCAAAGGTAAGGAATTTCTATAAAAACCATGCCATCCTTGGAGTTGTCGATAGGCGATTCCGAGGCGTGTCGAAATTGGCCTTAAAAATATTTTTACCTTTTTCCTAATGAATTGAGAATGATGATATTCTTTGAAAAGAATCGTGGTCGAAAAAGTTGAAATATTTTTAGAAATATGTTTGAAATTCATATTTTTTTACTAAATTTGCAGTCCCAAATTCTAGGGTGCGGAGGCTTAAAGTGTTGATGCTCAATAGATTTTGGAGGATTTGGAAATTATTAAAGTAATACAGCAATGTTACAACCAAAGAAAACTAAGTTCAGAAGAGAACAAAAGAACGTGATGAAGGGTATGGCCCAGAGGGGCAACCAGCTCGCGTTTGGTTCCTTCGGTCTCAAGACCCTCGAGAACTGCTGGATCACAGCGCAGCAGATTGAGTCCGCGCGTCAGGCTATCTCACGTTGCATGAACCGTGAAGGACAGATCTGGATCAGGATCTTCCCGGTCAAGCCTTTCACAAAGAAGCCTTTGGACACCCGTATGGGTAAAGGTAAAGGTGATCCTCAGGGATTTGTCGCTCCTGTGACCCCGGGACGTATCATCTTCGAGGCTGACGGCGTTTCACTGGCGATCGCCAAGGAGGCGATGCGTCTTGCCGCGCACAAGCTTCCTATCGCGACCAAGTTCGTGGTTCGCAGGGATTATGTTGAATAATAAATGGAGAAGGAATAATGAAAACATCTGAAGTTCGTGAGATGTCCATTGCAGATCTGCAGGACCGCATCCAGGTTGAAAAGAACAGACTCGACACCATGAGGCTCAACCACGCCATCTCTCCATTGGAGAACACATCGGAATTCAAGAAAGTCAGAAAGGATATCGCTCGCATGCTCACTATCCTCGCTGAGAAAGAAAATGAACAGAAATAATCATTAGTCTTATGGAAAGAAATCTTCGTAAGGAAAGAATCGGCGTAGTGGTCAGCAATAAGATGGACAAGACCATCATTGTTGCGGTCGAGACCAAGAAGGAGCATCCTCTCTACGGTAAGTTCATCAAACATACCTCCAAGTTCGTCGCTCAGGATGACAAGAACGAGTGCAGCGAGGGAGATACCGTGCGCATTATGGAAACCCGTCCTCTCAGCAAGACCAAGAGGTGGAGATTAGTTGAAATCGTAGAAAAAGTTAAGTAGTATGATACAGCAGGAAACACGTTTACAGGTTGCCGACAACAGCGGTGCAAAGGAGGTCCTCTGCATCCGTGTGCTTGGCGGTACGCATCATAGATATGCGACAGTGGGCGACCAGATCGTTGTAGCGATCAAGAGCGCTCTTCCTGGCGGTGACGCTAAGAAGGGTTCGGTCTCCAAGGCTGTCGTAGTCCGTACTAAGAAAGAAATCCGCAGACCGGACGGATCCTACATCCGCTTCGACGATAATGCCTGCGTTCTTTTGAACAATTCAGGCGAGCTTCGCGGAACACGTATCTTCGGCCCTGTGGCCAGAGAGCTGCGTGAGAATTACATGAAGATAGTTTCACTGGCGCCGGAGGTCCTTTAATCATTGAGAATCATGAAAAAGTTACGTATTAAGAAGGGTGACACCGTGTATGTGAATGCCGGTAACGACAAGGGCAAGACCGGTAAGGTCCTGACCGTCATCCCAGCCAAGGATCGCGTCATCGTTGAAGGTGTCAACGTTGTCAGCAAGCACACTAAACCAAACGCTAAGCAGCCTCAGGGCGGCATCATCAAGCAGGAGGCTGGTATCCACGTTTCCAACGTTCAGCTCATCGATCCTGCCCAGAACAAGCCGACAAGAGTAGGTTACAAGTTTGTGGACGGAAAGAAAATCCGCTACGCTAAGAAATCAGGAGAGGAGATTAAGTAACTATGGCAAAGAAAGCTACAAACAAACCGGCGGAGGCGCAGGCGCTTCCTACAGGATATGTGCCTTCTCTCAAGAAGGTTTACAGGGAGGAGATTGTTGAGAAACTGATGAAGCAGTTCTCCTACACGACTGTCATGCAGGTTCCAAGGCTTGTCAAGATCACCATCAACGAGGGTATCGGCGAGGCCACCAACGACAAGAAACTTGTTGAGGAGGCAGCTGAGGAGCTTGGCAAGATCGTAGGCCAGAAGGCTGTCCTCACTTCTTCAAGGAAGGACATTTCCAACTTCCGTCTCCGTAAGGGTATGCCTATCGGCGTCAAAGTGACCCTCCGCGACGTGAAGATGTACGAGTTCCTTGAGAGGCTTATCCGCATCTCTCTTCCTCGAATCAGAGACTTCAACGGTATCGCCGAGAAGATGGATGGCAGAGGAAACTACACCCTCGGTCTTAAGGAGCAGCTCATTTTCCCGGAGGTGGACATCGACAAGAACCCGAGGATCCACGGAATGGAAATCACATTTGTAACCACAGCGAAGACCGACGAAGAGGCTCACGCTCTCCTCGCCGCATTCGGTCTGCCATTCAAGAAACATAACAACTAAGGAATATGGCAAAAGAATCAATGAAAGCTCGCGAGGTAAAGCGCGCGAAACTGGTTGCCAAGTATGCCGCGAAAAGGCAGGCTCTTAAGGAAGCCGGCGATTGGGCCGCTCTTGACAAGCTCCCAAAGAACGCTTCTCCTGTACGTCTGCACAACCGTTGCTCTCTCACCGGCCGTCCAAAGGGCTACATGAGGGCTTTCGGTCTGAGCAGGATCCAGTTCCGCGAGATGGCCAGCAATGGTCTCATCCCTGGCGTTAAGAAAGCTAGCTGGTAACAGTAACATATTATTTATTAACAATCGGATATCGGGCGTCCCTCGGGGCGTCGATCTAAAATTCAAAAAACAATGACTGATCCAATTGCAGATTATCTTACAAGAATCCGCAACGCCTATCTGGCAGGAAAGAAGATCGTTGAGATCCCTTCTTCCAAGATGAAGGCCGCGATCACAGAGATTCTTTGTGAGAAGGGCTACATCCTCAGCTACAAGATTGTTGAGGGTACCCCGTACAACACCATCAAAATCGCTCTGAAGTACCATCCTCAGACCAAGATGGCCGCCATCAAGAAGATTAAGCGCGTCTCTACTCCTGGTATGAGAGTCTATGCTGACGTGGAGAACCTGCCAAGGGTCCTGAACGGACTCGGCATCGCTGTCCTCTCTACTTCCAAGGGTGTCATCACTGACAAGGAGGCCAAGAACCTGAATGTCGGCGGTGAGGTTATTTGCTATGTTTATTAACGATTAAAGTAAAGAATAATGTCAAGAATCGGTAAATTGCCTGTAAGCCTTCCGGACAAGGTGAGCGTTGAGGTTCTCCCTGGCAACGTTGTGAAGGTTAAAGGACCTCTTGGTGAGCTGAGCCAGAAAGTTGATCCGGACATCACTGTCACCGTTGAGGATAATGAAATCAAATTCACCCGCCCTACTGATCAGCCAAGACATCGCTCGATGCACGGTCTTTACCGCGCCCTCGTACACAACATGGTTGTGGGTGTCTCCACTGGCTATCAGACAAAGCAGGAATTCGTCGGTGTGGGTTACCGTGTGGCCGCTCAGGGTCAGCTTCTGACCTTGTCCCTCGGTTTCTCCCACGATGTTCAGATGATGCTCGCTCCTGAGATCAAGGCTGAAGTTCCTGATGTGAAGAAAGGTGAGAATCCTGTTCTGATCCTCAAGAGCATCGACAAGCAGCTCATCGGACAGGTCGCAGCCAAGATTCGTACACTCCGCAAGCCTGAACCTTATAAGGGCAAGGGTATCAAGTTCGCCGGCGAGCAGCTTCGCCGCAAGGCCGGCAAGACCGCTGGAGCTAAATAATAGGAGGACATAGATATGGCATTGAATAGAATTGAAAGAAGAAGAAGAGTCCATTACCGCATCCGTAAGCATGTCAATGGTACTGCCGAGAGGCCAAGAATGGTTGTCTTCAGAAGCAACAAGCAGATCTACGTCCAGGTTGTGGACGATGAGAGAGGCGTTACTCTTGTAGCCGCCGCTTCCAACGACAAGGTGCTTGCCTCTGAGTGCAAGGGCAAGAACGGAATCGAGGCCGCCGCTATCGTCGGCAAGGCGATCGCTGAGCGCGCCAAGGAGAAGGGTATCACCACAATCTCTTTCGACCGTGGAGGTTACCTCTATCACGGAAGAGTTAAAAGTTTGGCCGACGCTGCCCGTGAAGGTGGCCTTATTTTCTAATTGAAAGAAGACTATGGCAAATACAAATGTTAAAAGAGTAAAGACATCTGACCTCGAGTTGAAGGACAGATTGGTCGCCATCCAGAGAGTGACTAAGGTCACTAAGGGTGGTCGTCACTTCCGCTTTGCCGCTATTGTGGTTGTGGGTGACGAGAACGGCGTTGTTGGTTATGGTCTTGGAAAAGCCAATGAGGTAACTGCCGCCATCGCTAAGGGTGTAGAGGATGCCAAGAAGAATCTCGTCAAGATTCCTATCATCAACACTACCATCCCACATGAGCAGGAATCCAAGTTCGGAGGCTCTGTCGTGTTCATGAAACCGGCCGCTCCTGGTACCGGTGTAAAGGCAGGTGGTGCCATGCGTGCCGTGTTCGAGTCCGCTGGTGTGCAGAACGTCCTTGCAAAGTCAAAGGGTTCATCCAACCCTCACAACCTTGTAAAGGCCACTGTTGCCGCTCTTACACAGATGAGGGACGCTTACACCGTCGCTGGTCTCCGTGGCATTCCTATGAGTAAAGTATTTAACGGTTAGGAGGAGACACAGTTATGGCAAAGCTTAAGATAACACAGGTTAGAAGCAAGAACGGATCCACCAAGAGGCAGATCGCCAATCTGACCTCTCTTGGACTTCGTAAGATGCACCAGACCGTTGAGGTCGAGAAGACTCCGGTGACAGAAGGCCAGATCGCCAAAATCCGTCACCTTGTTGAAGTTGAAGAAATCTAATCAGGAGGACGAATAGATGAAACTGGAAAATTTGAAACCTGCAAAGGGTGCGACACATAACAGCAAGCGTCTTGGTCGCGGACAAGGCTCCGGTAAGGGTGGTACTTCCACCCGTGGTACCAAGGGTGCCCAGGCTCGCGCCGGCTACGAACATAAGATCGGTTTCGAGGGAGGCCAGATGCCTATCCAGAGACGTGTTCCGAAGTTCGGATTCAAGAACCCTACAAGGGTTGAGTACAAGGCAGTCAATGTAGCTGCCATTCAAGCTCTTTCTGAAAGACTCGGAAAGGCGGAGATCGGTCTTGAGGACATCAAGGCAGCCGGACTCGCTGACACCAAGGAGCTCGTGAAGGTTCTTGGTAACGGTGAGATCACAGCGGCTGTGACAGTGACCGCGGACGCATTCTCAGCATCCGCCGTCTCGAAGATCGAGGCCGCCGGTGGTAAGACAATAGTAATCGGCAAATAGCGATGAAGAAGTTTATTGAGACAATAAAGAACATTTTCAAGATCGAGGAACTCCGTACGAGACTCGGTTACACGTTCCTTCTCGTTCTGATCTACAGATTGGGTTGCTTCATCGTGTTGCCGGGTATCGACACAACCTTGCTCGCGTCCCTTCAGGACAGTACGCAGCAGGGTCTCGTCGGTCTTTTGAACATGTTCTCCGGAGGTGCCTTCGGTAACGCTTCCATCTTTGCGTTGGGAGTGATGCCTTACATCTCCGCTTCCATCGTGATTCAGCTTCTGGGCATGTTCGTCCCTTACTTCAGGAAACTCCAGATGGAGGGCGAAAGCGGCCGTAGGAAGATGAATCAGCTCACCAGGTATCTCACCATACTCATTCTCTGCATCCAGGGACCTGCCTACATCGCTTCTATCCACAGCCAGATACCTGGAGCCGCATTCCTTGCGGAGACCCAGCTCGGCTGGAGCAGATTCATGTACAACCTTGTCGCCACCATCATTCTGATGTCAGGCTCGATGTTCGTAATGTGGCTTGGCGAGAGGATCACGGACAGAGGAATCGGCAACGGTATCTCATTGATCATCATGATCGGTATTGTGGCCCGTCTGCCTTTCGCTCTCGTCAGTGAGATCGGTACCAAGGTCAGCACGACAGCCGGTGGCGGTCCTATCGCCCTGATTGTCGAGCTCATCATCTGGTTCCTTGTCGTTGTGGCGACCATCGCCCTCGTACAGGGTGTCAGAAGAGTCCCTGTCCAGTACGCCAAGAGAGTAATCGGAAACAAACAGTACGGTGGAGTACGTCAGTACATCCCTCTGAAGATCAATGCCGCCGGCGTTATGCCTATCATCTTCGCCCAGGCTTTGATGCTCTTCCCTCTTTTGTTCTCACGTTTCGACGCGACAAGAGGTCTCGCGGCCACTCTGGGCAACTACACCGGATTCTGGTATAACCTGATTTTCGGATCCCTCGTTGTGATCTTCACTTACTTCTACACCGCGGTGACGGTTAACCCTACCATGATGGCGGAGGACATGAAGAAGAACGGCGGATTCATCCCTGGCGTGAAGCCTGGAAAGGCCACGGTCAACAACCTTGACTCAATCATGTCAAAGGTGACGCTGCCTGGCTCCATATTCCTTGCCATCATCGCCATTCTTCCTGCTTTCGCCAGGATTCTGGGTGTTCAGGATCAGTTCGCAGGTTTCTACGGCGGTACCTCGCTGTTGATTCTTGTGGGCGTTGTCCTTGACACACTTCAGCAGATTGAGAGCTATCTTTTGATGCGTCACTATGACGGTCTCATGAAGACCGGACGTATCAGCGGACGCTCGGGAATGTAATTAAATGATCACAAGATTGATGGTTAGACCTAAGACAGAAGAGGAAATCGAGCTTTTACGCGAGAATGCCATACTCGTCTCCAAGACGTTGGCGGAAGTCGGAAAGGTGGTCGCCCCAGGTGTGACAACCGCGAGGTTGAATGAGGTGGCCGAGACTTTTATCCGCGATAACGGCGCCATACCGAGTTTCCTTGGATTCGAGGGTTTCCCCGCAGCTATTTGTGCATCAGTCAACGATGTTGTCGTTCACGGCTTTCCGTCCGACTATGTTCTGAAGGAAGGTGACATTGTGTCGGCGGACATCGGCACCCTGTACAAGGGCTATAACGGAGATTCGGCCTACACTTTCCCTGTCGGGGAAGTGGACGCCGAGACCCGGAAACTGCTGGATGTGACGAAAGCCTCGCTCTACAAGGGCATTGAGGCGGCGGTCGCAGGCAACAGGACTGGTGACATCGGACACGCGGTGCAATCGTACGCTGAGTCGTTCGGCTTTTCTGTAGTCCGTGAACTTGAAGGACACGGACTGGGAAGAAAGATGCATGAGGCTCCAGGTGTTCCCAACTATGGGCGCCAGGGACACGGATGCAGGCTTGTGGATGGAATGGTCATTTGCATTGAGCCAATGATCAATGCCGGAGGCAGAGGAGTGTATGTGGCCAGAAATGGCTGGGCTGTACACACTTCCGACCACAGGAACGCGGCTCACTTTGAGCTTACGGTTGTTGTTCGTAAAGGCAAGGCGGAGCAACTGTCAACATTTGATTATATAGAAAGAACTGGAAAATTTTAAAGTGTTTTTTCAATGTCCAAACAAGTAGCGATAGAGCAAGACGGCAAGGTCATCGAGACTCTTCCTAACGCAATGTTCAAGGTGGAGCTTGAGAATGGCCACGTCCTTCTCTGCAACATCTCCGGCAAGATGAGAATGAATTTCATCCACATCCTCCTTGGAGACAAGGTGCGGGTTGAAATTTCACCTTATGATTTGACTAAGGGAAGAATATCTTTCAGGTACAAATAAAAATATTCACGATATGAAAGTCAAAACATCCATCAAGAAGCGCAGCGATGATTGCAAGATCGTCAGACGCAAAGGTCGTCTTTATGTCATCTGCAAGAAGAACCCTAAGTTCAAGATGCGCCAGGGATAACAGTAGTTTGTAAAACAAATTAAGTCTAAGATAAATTATGGCAAGAATAGCCGGTGTTGATTTACCGAACAACAAAAGAGGTGAGATAGGTCTCACCTACATCTACGGTATCGGCCGCAGCTCCGCGAGAGAGATTCTTCAGAAGTGCGGTATCGATTACGACATCAAGGTCGGTGATTGGAACGATGACCAGGTTGCCGCTATCCGTACTCTCATCAACGACGAGTACAAGATTGAGGGCGAGCTTCGTTCTTCCGTCCAGATGAACATCAAACGACTGATGGATATCGGTTGCTACAGGGGTATCCGTCATCGTCTCGGCCTCCCAGTACGCGGTCAGAGTACCAAGAACAATGCCCGTACAAGAAAGGGTAAGAAGAAGACTGTTGCCAACAAGAAGAAGGCGACCAAGTAAAACTAGATGAATTATGGCAAAGAAAACAACATCATCAAAGAGAGTTGTCAAGGTTGAGGCTACGGGCCAGGCCCATATTTCATCAACCTTCAATAATGTGATCATTACTCTGACGAACAATCAGGGTCAGGTGATCAGCTGGTCCTCAGCCGGTAAGAGCGGCTTCAGAGGTTCAAAGAAGAACACCCCGTACGCAGCGCAGGTTGCGGCCGAGGATGCCGCGAAGACCGCTTTCGACGCTGGTCTCCGTAAGGTGAAAGTCTTCGTCAAGGGTCCTGGCGCCGGACGTGAGTCCGCCATCAGAACCATCAACAATGCCGGAATCTTTGTCACAGAGATTGTCGATGTGACTCCGATGCCGCACAACGGATGTAGACCAAAAGGCCGTCGTAAAGTCTAAATAATTGATTTAAAACTAAAATTATTATGGCAAGATACATAGGTCCAAGTACTAAGATCGCCCGTAAGTTCGGCGAGCCGATATTCGGAAGTGATAAGGATTTCGAGAAGAGGAATTATCCTCCGGGACAGCACGGTCTGGCTGCAAAGCGCAAGAAACAGCGTGAGTACGGAATCCAGCTTAAGGAGAAACAGAAGGTTAGATACATGTATGGTCTTCTTGAGCGTCAGTTCCACAACACCTATCTAAAGGCATCCAAGATGGCTGGTCAGAGAGGTGAGAACCTTCTCCTCCTCCTTGAGTCAAGACTTGACAACGTTGTCTACAGAATGGGTATCGCCCCAACCAGGGCGGCTTCCAGACAGCTTGTCAGCCACGCTCACATTACCCTGAACGGTCAGGTGTGCAACATTCCGTCAGTCCAGGTGAAGCCTGGTGACGTCGTTGCCGTCAGGGAGCGCTCGAAGAGCCTTGAGGTTGTTCAGAAGAGCGTCGCTTCCGCTACCAAATATTCATGGATTGAGTTTGACCCTAAGGCCATTTCAGGCAAGTTCCTGAATCTGCCGGCAAGGGCTGACATCCCTGAAAACATCAACGAGCAGCTCATCGTAGACCTGTACTCTAAGTAAAAATAACACCTAAAAAGAATTAATATGGCAATCTTGGCATTTCAGAAACCGGACAAGGTGATAATGCTCGAAGGCACCGACACCGTGGGCCGTTTCGAATTCAGACCTCTTGAGCCTGGATACGGACAGACCATCGGCAACGCCCTCCGCCGCATTCTTCTCGCCTCTCTGGAAGGTTTCGCTATCAGCCAGATCAGGATTTCGGGCGTGGACCAGGAGTTCGCGACGATTCCTGGTGTGATCGAGGGGATGCAGGACATCATTCTCAACCTCAAGCAAGTGAGGTTCAAGAGAATGGTTGATACCGTTGACTCCGAGGTAGCGAACATTGTGATTAGCGGTAAGAATGAGTTTACCGCAGAGGATATTTCTAAAGGATTGTCTTCTTTCAAGGTGTTGAACCCAGAGCAGCACATCTGCTCGCTCGAACCGTCAGTTACACTCGAGATCTCCCTGACCATCACCAAGGGACGTGGCTTTGTGCCAGCCGAGGAGATGAGGGAGGAGAACACTCCGATCGGAACCATTCCGGTTGACGCTGTCTACACTCCTATCAGAAAGGTGAATTGGACTGTTGAGAACTGGCGTGTCGAGCAGAAGACCGACTACGAGAAGCTGAATCTTGAGATAATCACAGACGGATCTATCTCTCCGAATATGGCGCTTCAGGAGGCGGCAAGTATCCTGATCTATCACTTCAAGCTTTTTACCGATGACAAGAAGATCTCGATTGAGAGCGCTGTCGAGTCCGATTCAAAGGAACTTGACGAGGAAAGCCTCAGGATGAGACATCTCCTTCTCACCAAGCTGTCGGACATGGGTCTCTCAGTCAGAGCCAATAATTGTCTGAAGGCGGCTGACATCGACACATTCGCGGATCTTGTTTCCTACTCAAGGAATGAACTGATGAAGTTCAGGAATTTTGGAAAGAAGTCCCTCAATGAGATCGATCAGCTCGTGGAGAAGATGAAGCTACAGTTCGGGATGGATGTAAGAAAGTATAATATTGAACCCAAGAAAAAGAACGCATAGAAATGAGGCACAATAAAGCAATCAATCACCTTGGTCGTAAGTCAGGCCATCGTAAGGCTATGATGGCCAACATGGCGACTTCTTTGATCATGCACAAGAGGATCACGACGACCGTGGCTAAGGCCAAGGCCCTCAAGACCTACGTCGAGCCTCTCATCACCAAGTCAAAGGAGGACACGACTCATTCACGTAGAATCGTGTTCAGCTACCTTAAGAACAAGGAGGCTATCAAGGAACTCTTCGGAGTGATCGCCGCGAAGGTGGCTGACCGTCCTGGTGGCTACACCAGAGTTCTCCATTTAGGTTTCCGTCAGGGTGACGGCGCCGACATGGCACTCATCGAGTTGGTCGACTTCAACGAGGCTGCTCTTACCACCAAGAAAGAGGAGAAGAAGTCAACTCGCCGCAGCCGCGCCAAGAAGGTAGAGGCTCCGAAGGTTGAGGAGGCTCAGGCCGAGGCTCCTGCTCAGGAAGAGGCTCCAAAGGCTGAATAATCGCAAAAAACAAGAGCGAATATCATGGAAGACGGTCATCAAGACCGTCTTTTTTTTATATTTTTATGCCATTCTGCTACGATATACCCCAGTTTTTGGTTCATGGGTAAAAGTATGTGTTTAGGCATATATTTTCTGTAGTCTGAAGAGAA
>ERZ824978.228-NODE-228-length-87041-cov-5.435564_pt1 | contig 87041 bp, 90 predicted proteins | sample MGYA00519860_ERZ824978 | MGnify/ENA primary metagenome ERZ824978 (study PRJEB31778, sample SAMEA3449184) | human gut metagenome | biome: human gut; feature: human-associated habitat; material: faeces | place: United Kingdom | collected 2010/2012 ... | reverse complement strand
TGGACGAGCCGTTTATGGTCACCCACGGGGTGGACTTGCGCTGCGTCCGGCCGGAGGACATCGCCATTTTGTATCGCTCCCCCAACAAGGTGCTGCTCCACCTGACCAAGGCGCTGGATGAGGCACAGGTGCCCTGGCAGCTGGCGGGGGAGGAGGACTTTTTCCACTCCACCGAGGTGCGGGTGGCGCTGGCCTTTTTGCAGGTCATCGACAACCCACGGGAGGACGTGCCCCTCATCGCCGTCCTCCGCTCTCCGGTCTACGGCTTCACCGGCGACCAGCTGGCACTGCTCCGTGCCCACTGTCCGGAGGGAGACTTTTATCAATGCGTCCAGCACGGGGCGGAGTCCGGCGATTCGGCCTGTGTGGACTTTTTGGATGAGCTGAACCGCCTGCGCCTGCTGGCGCCGGACTTGTCTGCCGCTCAGCTGCTGTGGGAGCTGTACGATCGCACCGGCCTGTTGGGCATCTTTGGGTCTATGGCTGGCGGACAGCGGCGGCAGGAAAACCTGCTGGCCTTCTACCAGTACACCCGCAGCTGCCAGAGCAGAGGACACGCAGGGCTGTTCGACTTTGTGCGAGATTTGCGCCGTGTCCTGGAGCAGGGCAGCAAGCTCCCCGGCGTGCCGGGACGGCAGGGACGGGGAGTGCAGATCATGTCCATCCACAAATCCAAGGGATTGGAGTTCCCCGTGGTGGTGCTGGCGGGGCTGTCCCGAAAGTGTAACAAGGCGGATGAGATGGCGCCCATGCTCTTTCATCCCAAGTTGGGCGTTGGCCCCAAGGGGCTGGATCCGGAACTGCGGGTGGAGTTCCCCACCCTGGCGCGGCAGGCGGTGCAGTTACAGCTGGACAAGGAGATGAAGGCGGAGGAATTGCGCCTGCTCTATGTGGCCATGACCCGGGCAAAGGACAAGCTGATTTTGGTCATGACCCTGCCCAACGCTGCCAAGACCATCGCAAGCCTCCTGCCCAACGCTGGTGCTCATCCCGACCCACGCACCCTGTTCCAGCGGGACTCGGTGGGCGAATGGATGCTGCTGCCCATCCTGGCACGGGCGGATGCGGAGGAGCTGTGGGGCATCCAGACACCGGAGCACATCCTCCAACCTGCCGACCACTGGGACATTTTCTGTCATCGCCCCAGCCAACCGGAAGGCTTGGGAGGGGAGCATGACGCAGAACCCACAGAGGAAACGCCGGAACCCGACCTGTCCTGGCTGACCTGGCACTACCCCGACCCCATCCTGTCCCAGCTGCCCTCCAAGGTCACGGCCACCCAGATGAAAGGCCGCCTGCTGGACGCCGAAGCGGCGGAGGAGACGGGCACCAGCGCCCCCTGGCAAGGGGAATTCGCCCGTCCTCGGTTCGAACAGGCGCAGCGGGGCGTGACCCCCGCCCAGCGGGGCAGCGCTATGCACTGCGTGATGGAGCAGATCGACCTGGATGAGGCGGTAGAGGAAAGGACGGTCAAGCAGGAAGTCCAACGGCTGGTGGACGGCGGCTGGCTGACGCCGGCGCAGGGAAAATCAGTGAACGCCGCCCAGATCGCTGCCTTTTGGGCGTCCGATTGGGGCTGGCAGGCGCGGATGGCGTCTGATCTGCGTCGAGAGTTCAAGTTCTCCACCCTCATGCCCGCCAGCCGCTACCATCCGGACGCACCGGAAGGGGAGACGATGCTGCTGCAAGGCGTGGTGGACTGCTGTTTCACCGGCGGGGACGGCCTGACGGTCATCGACTTCAAGACCGACCGAGTGACGCCGGAGACGGCGGAGGAGCGTGCCCAGTTCTATCGGGGGCAGGTGGAGCTATACAGCCAGGCGCTGACGGCACTGACTGGAACGCCGGTGGTGCATAAGGTGCTGTGGTTTTTCGCCCTGGGACGAGGATTTGAGGTGTGACGGCTGGAAAAAACGGAAAAAGTGGTTGCAATGACGGCAGATTTGTGGTAAAATATCAACCGTTCACGTGGTGTCCAACAAGGAGTGGGCATCGGGCGTGTTCAATCTGAGTTGTTCGAAAGAGGTGAACAATTATGAAGGCAGGTATTCATCCCGATTACCAGCAGACCACCATCCGTTGTGCTTGTGGTGCGGTCTATCCCACCGGTTCCACCAAGAAGGACATCCGTGTTGAAGTTTGTGCCAAGTGCCATCCTTTCTTCACCGGCAAGCAGAAGGTCGTCGATACCGGCGGTCGTGTCAGCCGCTTCAACAAGAAGTACGGTCTGGACAAGTAAGACGAGCAATAAAAGCGTCTGCGTTTCATCATTACGCAGGCGCTTTTTTCGTTGCCTGTCGGGTATCTTTTTCCCAGTTGGTATATTATAATGAATGTGTAAATGGATTGATTTGAAAGGAGCCTGATTCTGATGTTACAGAAAATCGACCCCAAGACCCTCACCGTGAACCCCTTCACCCTCATTGGCGACCAGTGGATGCTTATCACCGCCGGTACGCCAGAGCACTGCAATACCATGACCGCCAGCTGGGGCGGCGTAGGCGTCCTATGGGCGGAGCCTTCCGCCACCTGCTATATCCGTCCCCAGCGCTATACCAAGGAGTTTGTGGACAACAGCGACTATTTCACCCTCTGCTTCTTCGATGAGTCCTATCGCAAGGCGCTGAACCTGTGCGGCAGCACCTCTGGACGGGATGTGGATAAGATCAAGGAGTGTGGCTTCACCGTCCAGGCTGGGGCAGGCAACGCCCCCTATTTCGCCGAGGCAGAGCTGGTGCTGGTGTGCAAAAAGCGGTACGCCCAGCTCATGCAGCCGGAGTGCTTCACCGACAAGACCATTGACGGGAAGTTTTATCCCCAGAAGGACTATCATGTGATGTATATCGGCCAGATTGTAGAGGCATATCAGAAAGGATAATCTATGACCGAGTGTACTTGGAAGGAAGAAAAACGCAATCGGGCGGTGCTGGTGGGCTTGAACGCCTACAGCCTGTCCGCGGAAGATAACGCCACGGAAACCACCCTGGAAGAACTGGCCGCCCTGCTGGAAACGGCAGGGGGGGAGTGCATGGGGGTGATACTCCAGAACAAGGACAAGCCGGACGCCCGTACCTTTATCGGCGAAGGCAAGGTGGACGAGGTGCGGGAGCTGGCACAGGCGGTGGAGGCTGACCTGGTGGTGTTCGACAACGAGATTTCCCCCGCTCAGGTGCGGGTTCTGACCGAGGACATCGGCATCCAGGTCATGGATCGGGCTGGCCTGATTTTGGACATCTTCGCCCAGCGGGCACGGACGAAAGAAGGCCGCTTGCAGGTGGCGCTGGCGCAGTATAAATACCTGCTCCCCCGACTGACTGGTATGTGGGGACACCTGGTGCGCCAGACCGCCTCCGGCGGCAAATCTCCCATCGGCACCCGTGGCCCCGGCGAGACCCAGTTGGAGACCGACCGCCGGCACATCCGCCGGAAGATTCAAAAGCTGGAGGAGGATTTGAAGGATGTCCGTCGTGTCCGCGCTGTCCAGCGGGATCGGCGCATCAAGAACGAGGTGCCGGTGGTGGCCATCGTGGGTTACACCAACGCAGGCAAGTCCACCCTTCTGAACCACCTGACCGGCAGTGACATCCCCGCCAACAACCGGCTCTTTGACACCCTGGACACCACCACTCGGACGTTGGAGATCTCCGATACCTGTACCGTCCTTCTGTCCGACACCGTCGGCTTCATCCGCAAGCTGCCCCACCACCTGGTGGAGGCGTTCAAGGCCACCCTGGAAGAATTGAAGTACGCTGACCTGCTGCTCCACGTCATTGACGCCAGCAACGAGGAGTGGCGCACCCAGGCGGACGTGGTGGAAAAGCTCATCCGAGAGCTGGGGGCGGAGCAGACGCCCCGTATCGACGTGTTCAACAAGTGCGACTGCCTCCAGGCGGACATCCTGCCCCACGGCGACCGCATCGTGTCCATCTCCGCCAAGACCGGCGAGGGACTGGACAAGCTCATGAAGGCCATCGGCAAGGAGCTGGACGAGGGCTCCAAGCAGGTGCTGCTCTCCCTGCCCTATGACAAGGGAGGCGTTCTGGATATGCTCTACCGAGAGGCCAAGGTGGACAGCGTGGAGTACGGGGAGACTATCCTGGTGCAGACCACCTGCACGCCTAAGGTGCTGGGGCTGGTGAACCAGTATGTGGTGGAGCAAAAGAGTTCCGATTAACAGCATAATGTGGAAAAAACGAAACTTTTCCCAACATAAAACGGCATGGTTTGATGCAGGCTAACGGCAGGAAAACCATGTCGTTTTTTTAGTTTTGAGGAAAGGAAGGGATGACGATGCTCCAATCCCTGACCCGTCGCACCCGCATTCGAGCGGCAACCTATCTCACCGCCGCCTTCGTCCTGCTGGCGGGCACCATCATGCAGCAAAATGCCCAGCTCATCCAGTACCAACGGCTCACCGCCAACAGCTACACCCATGCCTTTTCCGAGTTGACCGCCAGCGTCCAGCGCATGAGCACCAGCCTGGAAAAGCAGACCTGCACCACCTCTCCCACCCAGATCGCCGCCTTGGGGGCGGAAATTTATGGCCAAGCGCAGGCCGCTCAGCAGGCCATTGGCGAGCTGCCCTACGCCTATGTGGAGCTGACCCAGACGGCGTCCTTTGTCTCCAAAGTGGGGGACTACGCCCAGGCGCTGGCACGCTCTGCCGCCACCCAGTGGGGCTATACCGGCGACCAGTTGGAGACGGTGAAAGCCCTCTCCAAAGCCTCCCGCCAGCTGTCCCAGACGCTGGACAAGCTGGAACAGCAGGTCTATAACGGCGAGACCGCCCTGGAGGACTTGACCGCCGTGGAACAGCGTCTCAACGGCACCCAGAGCGCACGGAGCTTGGGCGCCCAGACCGGCGAGAGCCGTTTCCAGACCGTGGAAACGGATTTTCCGGAACTGCCCACCTTGATTTACGATGGCCCCTTCTCCGACAGCCTCCAGTCCAAAGCCAAACACGGCCTGGAAGGCTTGCAGGAGGTCACCCGTGCCAGCGCAAGGGAGAACGCAGCCCAGTTCGTAGGCGTCAGCGCCCAGGCGCTGGAGCCCATGGAGCCCATCGCCGGCGACCTGCCCGCTTGGGTGTTCCGCTTGCAGGGGGAGAAGGGGAGCTGTACCATTCGGGTGACCAAAGCAGGCGGAAAGGTCATCGCCATGCTGGCTTCCCGCCCTGTTGCGGAAGCGGCCATCTCCCAGAAAGAAGCCGTCCAGCGCGCCAAAACATTTTTGGAACAGCACGGCTTTACCGACCTGACTGAACATTATTATAGTGAAGCGGACGGCACCCTGACCGTCAATTTCGCCGCCATGCAGGATGGCGTCCTCCTCTACCCAGACCTCATCAAAGTGGAAGTAGCCATGGACATCGGGGACGTGGTGGGCTTCGAGGGGGAAAACTACCTGACCCACCATGTAAAACGGGACAGCGCCGCCTTGAAAGCCACCATCACGGAGGAACAAGCCCGAAAGATCGTCTCGCCCGCCCTGACCATCCAGAGCGCCCGCCTGGCTCTCATCCCCACACCGGGAGAGGAGGAAGTGCTGTGCTGGGAATACACCTGCCAGACCGACGAGGGACGGCGGTGTATGGTGTATGTGAACGGACAGACGGGGACGGAGGAGAAGATTTTGCTGTTGATCGAGGATGAGAGCGGGACGTTGGTGCAGTGAAACGCAGACCATAACAAAGTTCAAGCCCCGCAGGGCCATTTAAGTTTTGCGGAGCTTTTACAAAAGCGACTAGGGTCCAGGGGCAAGGCCCCTGGTCGCTGACCGCAGTCAGCGAAATCCCCCCGTGCTTCAAAAGCGCAGGAGTGGGTGAATTTTTGGCGTAGCCAAAAAGAGGGCGAACCCCGCAGCGTTAAGAAGACCTGCCGGGGGCAGGTATTTAGCGTAGGCTCCGCCTGTCAACAGGCGGGGGGACGGTTCGGGTAGGAGTACAAGGATGAGCAACTATGCTATCCTACCCTGGGGGTTCGCCCTTATGGTAGAGCATAGTGAGAGAAGAACTACTATGCAGAATCCTCCCACCCCGTAATTTTCCCTATAAAACTTTGACATTTTTTTCACAACTTTATTGCAATCTTTGTATAAACATGATAAACTGACCTAGCGTAATAAAATACCCTGCCTATGGGCTTTTGCCCTGGGGAAAGGGAAGAAGGTCGTGTTTACATGGATGAAAAAAAAGTCATGCTTTCCGGTATCCAGCCCAGCGGTGATCTGACCCTCGGCTCTTACTTGGGTGCCATCAAGAATTGGGCGGAACGGGCGGAAGCCTTTGACTGTTACTATTTTATGGCGGATCTGCACACCATCACCGTGCGTCAGACTCCCGCTGACCTGCGCCGGCGCACCGTGGAGCAGCTGGCGCAGTACATTGCCTGCGGCCTGGATCCGGAACAGAACACCCTGTTCATCCAGAGCCATGTCCCCCAGCACACCCAGCTGAGCTGGGTGCTCAGCTGCTACACCATGTTCGGGGAGCTGTCCCGGATGACCCAGTTCAAGGACAAGAGCGCCAAGAACGCCGACAACATCAACGCAGGTCTGTTCACCTACCCCTGCCTGATGGCCGCTGACATCCTGCTCTACCAGCCGGACTATGTGCCCGTGGGTGAGGATCAGAAGCAGCATGTGGAGCTGACTCGTGACATCGCCCACCGGTTCAACACCCTCTACGGCGATGTGTTCAAGATGCCCGAACCCTACATCGGCAAGATCGGCGCCCGGGTCATGAGCCTGACCAGTCCGGAGAACAAGATGTCCAAGTCGGACAAGGACCCCCATGGCTGCGTCTACCTGATGGACAAGCCGGAGGTCATCTTAAAGAAGTTCAAGCGTGCCGTCACCGACAGCGAGACCTGCGTCCGCTATGATCCGGCCAACAAGCCCGGCATTGCCAATCTCATGCAGATCTATTCCGCCGCCACCGGCGCGGACTTTGCCGCCATCGAACGGGAATTTGAAGGCCGCGGCTACGGCGACTTCAAGACCGCCGTGGGCGAGTCTGTGGTGGAGCTGTGCCGTCCCATCCGGGAGGAAGCCAACCGTCTGCTCCAGGACAAGGCGTACCTGGAGTCTGTCTACCGTGCCGGCGCTGAAAAGGCCGGCTACATCGCCAACAAGACCCTGCGCAAGGTCTACAAGAAAGTGGGTTTTGTTGCCCGATAATTGGTGAAGGAGTGATCCTCTATCCTATCCATTCATTCTGCTCCCGTTGCGGCGGCAGCAGCTCTGCTGACTGCCTTTCTCATCGCGTATTTCGCCACGCCCTTCGCCATGAAGGCGGCGCTCCGGGCGGGAGCCATTGATATGCCCGGCAAGGCCGGTACCGACAGCGCCCGACATCTGCATAAAAAACCCACCCCCCGTATGGGTGGCTTGGCCATCTTCGTGGGCTTCGTGTGCAGTGCCCTGCTCTTTGCGCCCTTGGGGCCTAAGAACATCAGTATGCTGGCCGGAGCGACCATGATCGTGCTCCTAGGGGTCTTTGATGACATCTACGACCTGCCGGCTATGAAAAAGCTGGTGGTGCAGCTGGCGGCTGCCGCTGTGGCGGTGCTGGGCGGCAACAAGATCTACTTTTTCAGCCGCTTGATGTCCCTGGGCGGGCACTGGGATTTGGGCATCCTGTCCGTCCCCGTCACCCTGTTCTGGATTGTCCTCATCACCAATGCCGTCAATCTGATTGACGGCTTGGACGGCCTGGCGGCTGGCGTGTCTACCATCTCCTGCGTGAGCTTGGTCATCATCGCCCTGGTCTATTCCAATCCAGGTGTGGCCATCATCACCAGCGCCTTGGCCGGGGGCTGCATCGGCTTCCTACCCTATAACCGGCCGCCCGCCAAGATTTTTATGGGGGACACCGGTTCCACCCTGTTGGGTTATGTGATGGCCGTGGCCAGTATCCAGGGCTTGTTCAAATTTTACGCCATTATCTCCTTCGTCATCCCCTTCCTCATGCTGGGGGTGCCCATCTTTGACACCTGCTTTGCTGTTATCCTCCGCCTGTACCACGGGGAAAGTCCCTTCAAGGCGGATCGGGAGCACGTCCACTACCGGCTGATGGACATGGGCTTTTCCAAGAAACAGACCGTGGCTGTCCTCTACGGCGTTTCCGGCCTATTGGGTCTGACCGCTGTGGTCAGCGCAGCCAGCGGCTTGAGCCGCGGGCTGATCCTGCTGGGGGTGCTGAGCCCGGCAGGCATCGCCACCTGGAAGGGCGTGGGGCGTCACCGTGCGTCTGCTACAGAGCAGCTGGAGGAGACACCCTTGTCCGAACCGGTGGACGAGGATGTAGAGGAAGAAGAATCGGAAGAACCGGAGGAGGACGGCGCTTCCGATGGGTACGCTAAAGACCCATCAGAAGAACCAGGGCGAGAATGATGAGCCATTCGTCATCCTCCGATTCTCGGAACAGATAGATCAAAATAAAGAGCAGCAGAAAATCCCCGTGATCCAGCTGGCTCAGGCCGAATTTGTCCAACAGACCGGCCAGACCGGTCTTTCCCGTGGCGTTCCCGCCGCCGCTCCCGCCCTTGCCCAGAAGGGAAGAAAGCAGAGCGGATAGGGGAGAGCGCCCTTTGGGCGGATGATCTTCCCTGGGCGGCGTGCCTGACGGAGGAGAGACGGGGCGGAACCCGTCAGGGGGAATGAATTGATTATACATAGCCTTTCTCCCGAAACAGCTGCATGGCAGCTCGGATCACCCGAGACAAGCGGGTGATCTGTATGGCCTTTTCCACTTTCACCCATCGCTCCGGCCGCAGAAAGGGCTGAAGGGCATGGAGTAGTGCGGCTTTCTCATCGTCCGACCGGTTGTACTCTTGAAAGAGGGCGCCGATGGTCTGGAGCATGGACGGATCCAGGTTCTGGAGCATGGCCAGGGGATTGCTCCCGCCCGAAAAGGCGGAGGCCAGACCGGACAGGTCGGGCAGCCCCGACCCACCGCCGCCGGAGGGAACCGGCGGCTGGACACTGGGCGGAGCGGCGTCCGTTGGCTTCGGGTCGGTCTGACCGGTCAGCGAGTCGGCCAGCGCCATGATCTGCCCCATCGCTTCCGGTGAGGAGAGGATGGAGTTGAGTTTTTCTTCAAAATCATCCACAGCAGTCTGACCTCCCTTTCAAACCTGTTGTGTGCAGGGTGGATTCAGCGTTTCTTGTCCTGGTCTGGCAACTTGGATTGGAGCTGCGCCATCAGCTTCGCTCCCTCTGGGCGGTTCATCACATCGTTGACCATGGCCATCAGTGCCGCCGTGTCACCGGCCTTGGCCTGCTGAGCGGCAGCCTTCAGTCCAGTGTTGTGCTGGGCATTGAGCAGGGTCAGCAGCTGTTTGGCCTCCGGAGAGCCTAAGAGGGTTTTCAGAGCGCTGGGATTTTTTAGCAGCGCCGCCGCCTCTGGAGACTGGAGGGGATTGGGTGTGGAAGATCGGTTCATAACAGGACCCCCTTTTGATGTTCGTGCTTTTCCAGTCTATGCACGGCGAAATAGGAAGTGACCAAAAAATGAAAGTGCTTGTCTTTTCCGACTCCCACGGAAATGAAACGAATATGATCACGGCCATTGAGCAGGAGACGCCAGATATGGTGCTCCACCTGGGCGATTGTTGGGAGGACGTCCAGGAGCTGCGCTGGATCTATCCAGAGCTGGCCATCGAACAGGTGCCCGGAAACTGTGATGACGTTCCGTTGGAGGAGTTGGAGCGTGTCATCCAGGTGGCCGGATACCGTCTCGCCTTCTGCCATGGGCATAGTCGTGGCGTGAAGCGAGATCAACGAGGAATCATCTGCCTGGGAGAGGAGACCGGGGCAGATCTTGTCCTGTATGGACATACGCACCAGCGGCACTGTGAGAAGTGCGGACGCTTTTACCTGATGAACCCAGGCAGTGTGGGCATGGGTTCGGTCAGCTATGGCGTGCTGTACCTGGAGGAAGGGCAGTGTCGGGGTGTGATCAAAGGAGTTTTTTCTGAGGAGGAATACTATGCTTTTGCTGATTGACGTTGGGAATACCAACATCGTATTCGGGGTGTACAAAGACAACAAACAGGTGGGCAGCTTTCGTCTGACCAGCAACGTGACCAGAACATCGGATGAGCTGGGTCTCAACGCCTGTGCTTACTTCCAGCGTTTTGGATTGAATCCCTGCCAGGTACAGGATGTCATCATCTGCTCCGTGGTGCCTGGCATCATGCACGCATTGACCAATGCCATCATCAAATACTTCGGCCGAGTGCCCCTGGTGGTCAATGAACACGTTTTCCCCACCTTGAAGTATCCGGAAGGGGTCGATCCCTACGCCCTGGGCGCAGACCGCTCGGTGGCCTGCATGGCAGCCGTGGAAAAGTACGGTGCGCCCCTCCTTGTTTTGGACTTCGGCACCGCCACCACCTTGGACGCCATCGACCCCGATGGCTGCTATCGCGGCGGCTGCATCCTGGCCGGCGTCCAGATCTCCATCAACGCCCTGTTCCAGCGCACGGCTCAGCTGCCCCAGATCGAGTTGGCTGTGCCGGACACCTTCCTGGGCATGGACACCGTCAGCCAGATCCAGATCGGCGGCGTGTTGGGCTACATCGGCTCGGTAGAATACCTGATCCGCAACACGAAGAAGGAATTGAAGGGCGGAGACAACGCCAAGGTGGTGGCCACCGGCGGCTTGGCGCGCTTGATTTCGGAAAATACGGATACCATCGACGTGGTAGATGGCGGCTTGATCCTGGACGGCTTGGTGAGCATCTATGAGAAGTATCAGGCGGAGAAGGACAAGTAAGGCGTTCCTCCGCCACAGACGTCAGAATGGCACAGCAAAAGTTGTGCCATTCTCTTTTTTATCATTCTATTTTCCGTGATTATCTGCTATACTAAACTTGTATCACTATGGATGGAGGAGCCACGACATGGACCGTTACACGCAATTAGAAACCCAGCTGCGAAACAGCTGCCCCAATTTGACCTTATTGCAGGAGGAACCGATGAGTCGGCATACCTCCTTTCAAATTGGCGGCCCCGTTCGTCTCATGGCTCTCCCAGACTCAGAAGAGACGCTGGCGGAAGCACTGCGCGCAGCGCGGAAGGTGGGCATCACCCCCTACTTGTTGGGCAACGGTACCAACCTGCTCTGTCAGGATGAACCCATGGATTGCTTCGTCCTCAAGACCACCCATGGCTTGACCCGTTTGGAGCTGCTAGACGAAACCACCATTGCCTGCGGCGCAGGCATCAGTCTGGCGCGTCTGGCGGGTTTTGCCCAGCAGCATGGATTGACCGGCCTGGAGTTTGCCGCTGGCATCCCCGGCTCCCTGGGCGGCGGCATCGTCATGAACGCCGGCGCCTACGGCGGTGAGCTGAAAGATGTGCTGGTGGAGACCCACTACCTGACTCAGGCGGGACAAAAGGGCATCCGCCGAGGGGAGGAACAGCACCTGGGCTACCGCACCAGCGCCTTCTCCAGTGGGCATGAGATCATCATCGGCGGCGTCCTAAAACTTCAGTCCAGCGACCCAGCCGCCATCCAGGCGCGGATGGAGGAGCTGGCTGAAAAGCGCAGGAGCAAGCAGCCCCTGGAATATCCCAGCGCCGGCAGCACGTTCAAGCGTCCGGCTGACGGCTTCGCCGCCGCCCTTATCGACCAGTGCGGGCTAAAGGGGCTGACCGTAGGCGGCGCCCAGGTCAGCGAGAAACACGCCGGATTCGTCATCAACCGAGGCGGCGCCACCTGTGCTGACGTGCTGGCGCTGACCGATCAGATCCGAGAGATCGTCCGAGAGAAGAAGGGGATCACCTTGGAGCTGGAGATCAAACGAATGCCCTGATTCCACTTTGGAAAGAGAGAGAACATCCGAAAGGAGTGGAAAAATCTATGCAAATGATCATCATCTCCGGACTCTCCGGTGCTGGCAAGAGCACGGCAGGAGAGTTTTTGGAGGACGAAGGGTTTTATACCATTGACAATATGCCCGCACTGCTCATGCCCCGCTTCGCGGAGCTGTGCCTGAGCGGCAGCGGCGGCTATGACAAGGTGGCCATGGTCAGCGACATCCGAGGCGGGAAAAATTTCGATGAGCTGTTCTGCGCCCTGGATACCATGCGGGAGATGGGCATCGATTGTAAGCTCCTCTTTCTGGAGGCGTCCGTCCCCGCCATCATCAAGCGTTTTAAGGAGACCCGCCGCAGCCATCCGTTGGAGGGAGGCACGGTGTCCCTGTCTCAGGCGGTGGAAGGGGAGAAATTATTGCTGGCTCCCGTGCGGGAGCGGGCAGATTATATCATCGACAGCACCAACTTTGCCAACAACGGCCAGCTGCGCAGCGTCCTGCGGCAGATGTTCGGCACCAGCAGCGAGCGGATGCACCTGCGGGTGAACGTCCAGTCCTTTGGCTACAAGTACGGCCTGCCCTTAGAGGCGGACTTGGTGTGGGATGTGCGCTTTTTGCCCAACCCCTTCTATGAGAAGAACCTGCGCAGCCAGACTGGTCTGGACGAGCCGGTGCGGGAATTTTTGTTCCGGTATGACGAGACCAAGACCTTTTTTGCCAAGTGCCAGGATATGCTGGCCTTCCTGCTCCCTCTGTACGAGGCGGAGGGGAAAAGCACCTTGGTGCTGGCGGTGGGCTGTACCGGCGGACAGCATCGCTCGGTGGCCATGGCTCACGCCCTGTCTGAGATCATCCGGGAGCTGGGCTACCAGGTGGCGGAAAGCCATCGGGATATGACCCGGGAGCGGAAATAGGAGGAGCCGACATGAGCGATTCCAAAATTCCCGTAGGCGGAGGCCCTCGCGTCACCGCCCTAGGTGGCGGCACCGGACTGTCCACCATGCTGCGGGGTCTGAAATACTATACCAACAACCTGACCGCCATTGTCACTGTGGCCGATGACGGCGGCGGTTCCGGAATGCTGCGGCAGGATCTGGGGATGCCCCCTCCTGGCGACATCCGCAGCTGCTTGCAGGCCATGGCTAATGCAGAACCCATCATGGAAGACCTGCTGGACTACCGGTTCCAAGAGGGCAGCCTGGCAGGGCAGAGCTTTGGAAATCTGTTCCTGGCAGCGCTGAATGGCATCTCTCCCTCCTTTGACCAGGCGGTAGCTCGGATGAGCGAGGTTCTGGCCATCACGGGACAGGTGCTGCCGGTGACCAATGAGAACGTGAACGTGGTGGCACAGTTTGAAAACGGCACTTCGGTGAAAGGGGAGTCCAAGATCTCCGCCTTCAAGCGTGCCCAGAACTGCCGCATCGCCCAGGTGCGCATGGAGCCGGAGCATCCGGCGGCGCTGCCTGCTGCGCTGGACGCCATCCGCAAGGCGGACATCATCCTCCTGGGGCCGGGGAGTCTGTACACCAGCGTCATCCCCAACCTGTTGGTGGACGGCGTGGCGGAGGCGGTAGCCCAGTCCAACGCCCTGCGCATTTACATTGCCAACATCATGACCCAAGAGGGGGAGACGGAGGGCTATACCCTGTCCGACCATCTGAAAGCCCTCTTTGCCCATTCCAAACCTGGTTTAGTAGACCTGTGCTTGGCTAATTCCACCCCCATCTCCCAGGATTTGCAAAACCGTTATCGGGTGGAGAACGCTGCCCCCATTCTCATTGATCGGGCGGCGGTGGAGGCGCTGGGGGTGGAGCTGACCTGCTGTCCCCTGGCCAACGAGGGCGCTCACCAGGAGCGTGCCCGCCACGATCCGGTGAAGCTGGCACGAGCGGTGATGGATCTCATCGAGCACTATTGTGTCCGCACCTGGACGGACAGCGGTATCCGCTATATCCGGGAAACCTAAAGAGAACCCCTGCCATCCCAACCGGCAGGCGAAGGAGTCGAACACCATGTCCTTTTCCTCGGAAACCAAAGCGGAGCTGTGTCGGGAGAAGCTCAGCCACTTGGAGTGCGTCCAGGCGGAAGCCTACGGCGTGCTGCTTTTCTGTAATGTCTACACGCCCAGCGAGGTGCGCATCACCACCCGTTCCCTGGACTTCGCCCAGCGGCTGCCCAAGCTGTTCCATCGGGCCTTTGAGGTCACCTTTGATCAGATGCCGGAGGAGCAGGGGGGCGGAGCGTTTGTGTGTACAGATCGGGAGCAGATCGCCCGGATGATGGACGCCTTCGGCGCCAACGCCGAGAGTCTGCTCTTTCACCATATCAATTATGGCGTCCTGGAGGAGCGGGGCACGAAGGCGGCCTTTTTGCGGGGCGCCTTTCTGACCGGCGGCTCAGTGACTGACCCGCAGAAGCGTTATCACTTGGAGCTGACCACCTCCCACTACTATGTTCACCGAGAGCTGCAAGCCCTGTTGCCTGAGCTGGACTTCCACCCCAAGGAGACGACCCGAAAATCCAATTATGTGACCTACTTCAAACAGAGCGAGGCCATTGCTGACGTGCTCACCACCATCGGCGCGCCCCTGGCGGCCATGGAGGTGATGAATGCCAAGGTGGAGAAGAACCTGATGAACGGGGTCAACCGACGCTTGAACTGTGACGTGGCCAACGTGGACAAGGCCGTTCAGGCGGCACAGGGACAGATCCAGGCCATCCACCGGCTGGAAAGCCGTGGGGAGTTGGCAAAGCTGCCGGAAAAGCTCCAGGAAACCGCTCGGCTGCGGCTGGACTATCCGGAGCTGTCCCTAGCCCAGCTGGCGGAGGCGGCGATGCCGCCAGTGACCAAATCCTGTCTCAACCACCGGCTGCGGAAGCTGGTGGAGCTGGGAAAAGAAGGATGACAAAAAGCAGATTCCGAACGAGAATGGTTCGGAATCTGCTTTTTTGATCGGTATATCAGGCCGCATTGTGCGAAGGCGGCAAGTGTTTGGCTCTGGTCAGGCGTTGGAGTCGAGAGACGATGGCGTGCAGGACAACGCCCGCTGCCAGGATGCCCACATACATCAGGAGGCACTGTTCCCGAGGACGCAGGGCAGAGCCATAGGTGGACACCAAGCGGATGAGAAAGATCTGCAACAGGTAGATGGGCAAGCTCAGGGCACCTAGGTAGAGGAAGAATCGGTTGAGTGCGGCGTGCTTTTTCCGCTGGGCGAAATAACCCACCTCGCTGAAGCTCAGGGTGATGGCCACAGCCAGCACCAGCAGAACCTGTCCGCTGAACCGGCGGTCGGTATAGCAGCAGGCGTAGAAGAAGGCCAGCCCATATCCGGCAACTTGCAGCAGGGAGAATAGGATGCGCTTGCCGGTGGAAAAGGAGATCTGGGAGAGCCGTCGGCTGGCTTCGTAGCAGACTGTGCCCAGGGCAATCTCCCCCAGCGCACGGAAATTACAGGCAAAGGTGATCGCCCACCAGTCCTGTCCCGTGCCGGCCAGGTTGCCATTGAGTTGGATGAGGGCGCCGGTCATCAGGATGCCCAGCAGGAGGCCGAACAAGGAGGTAAAGGAGAAGTAGAATTTCCGGCAGATTGGGTATAATACAGCCATTGCGATGAGCATGGAGCTGATGTACCAGCTGGGCAGCCCAGTGAAGCTGGCATCGGAGAGGCCGGTTTCCTGCAAGAAGAACAGGCTGGGGAGATAGGGGACGAACCAGCCTGGGTGCAGGTTCTCTTTGGTCAGCAGAAAGAGCAGACAACCGATGGCGCAGGCGGGAAGGTAGTAAGGCCACAGAGCCTTGACCTTCCCCCACAGGAAACGGATGGTCTCCACCCCCACCGGCTCCGGTTGGAGTTTTCCGATGCACGCTTGGGACTGCCGGCGGTAGATGGATTTGGCCATAAGGAAGCCGGAGACCAGGAAGAAAAATTCTACGCCGATGTACCCGTTCCGGAAAAGGGTGAGCTTGAACGCCTCGCCGGAGAACAGGATGAGCTTGCGGTCCCAGAGGGTGCCGGCGATGTGAAAGAAGATGATAGAAGATGCAAAGAGAAAGCGCATCAGCTCAATGGTCGCGTTGCGTTGCTTCATGATCGTTTTGGTTCCCTCCCTAGTATTTTACAAGAATGGCGGAAAAAGAGGTTCAGAGGAACATTATTTGGTATTTTACCATGTCAATAGCAGGAACACAAGGGGGAGAAAGAAAAAATGCCGATGTTTAACTTTTTTGGCGAGCGGAACTGTGGTATACTGGTTTCTTACCAAAGAATGTGAGAGGAAGTGGGGCGCAATGGCCTTTGTACATCTGCATCTGCATACGGAGTATTCCCTGCTGGATGGCGCCTGCCGCATCCAGGACTTGGTGAAGCGGGTCAAGGAACTGGGACAGACGGCGGTGGCCATCACCGATCATGGGGTTATGTACGGCTGTGTGGATTTCTATAAAGCCTGTGTGGCCGAGGACATCCACCCCATCATTGGCTGTGAGGTCTACGTTGCCCCTCGGAACCGGACGGACAAGGTGCGGGAGCTGGACAGCGAAAATCGACACCTGGTGCTGCTGTGCAAGGACGAAACTGGCTACCGGAACCTGTCCTACATGGTTTCCCAGGCCAACTTGGACGGGTTCTACGGCAAGCCCCGTATCGACCTGAGCCTGCTGCGGGAGCACCATGAGGGGCTCATTGCCCTGTCCGCCTGCTTGGCTGGGGAGATACCCAAACGGCTGCTGGCGGGCAACTACGAGGGGGCAAAGGAACACGCCCTGAAGATGGCGGAGCTGATGGGGGAGGACAACTATTATCTGGAGATCCAAGACCACGGCATTGAGGAGCAAAAGGTGGTGCTGGAGGGCATCCTGCGCATCCACAAGGAGACCGGTATCCCCTTGGTGGCCACCAACGATGCCCACTACCTGCGCAAAGAGGACGCCCGCACCCAGGACGTGCTCATGTGCATCCAGATGGGGAAGCTGGTGGACGAACCCAACCGGATGCGCTTTGAGACGGAAGAATTTTATGTGAAATCCGAGGAGGAGATGCGCACCCTGTTCCCCCAGTGGCCGGAGGCCATCGAGAACACCCAGCGCATCGCTGACCGCTGTCATATGGCCTTCCAGTTCGGCCAGCATCACCTGCCTGAGTTCCAGTATCCGGAGGGGTACGATGGGGACTCGCTGTTTGCGGAGCTGTGCCAGAAGGGGTTCGAGAAACGCTATCCGGACGCCTCGGAGGAGTATCAGGAACGGCTCCGATACGAGATGGAGATGATCCGCCGGATGGGTTTTGTGGACTACTTCCTCATCGTGGCGGACTTTGTGGCCTACGCTCGGAGCCAGGACATTCCGGTGGGGCCAGGACGTGGCTCCGCCGCCGGTTCCATGGTGTCCTATTGTTTGGAGATCACTAACGTAGATCCCATGCAGTACGACCTGTACTTTGAACGCTTTTTGAATCCAGAACGTGTCACTATGCCGGATATCGATATGGACTTCTGCTATCGCCGCCGGAACGAGATCATCGACTACGTCAACCGGAAGTACGGAAGCGATCATGTAGCCCAGATCGTCACCTTCGGCACCATGGCCGCCCGTGGCGTCCTGCGGGACGTGGGACGGACGCTGGATTTTCCCTATGCGGAGATGGATCAGCTGGCCAAGCAGGTGCCGTCCAGCCTGCACATGACCCTGGACAACGCCTTGCGCTTATCGAAACCCCTTCGGGAGCAGTACGAGAACGACCCTCGCATCCATAACCTGATCGACACCGCCCGTTCTATCGAGGGGATGCCCCGCCACGCCTCCAAGCACGCCGCCGGTGTGGTCATCACCCGACTGCCGGTGTACGACTATGTGCCTCTGGCTCGGAATGACGAGAGCATGGTGACCCAGTATGTGATGACCACCTTGGAGGAGCTGGGTCTGCTGAAGATGGACTTCTTGAGCCTGCGCAACCTGACTGTGCTGGACGACGCCCAAAAGCTCATCCAGCGGCGGGAGCCGGACTTCGAGCTGTCCAAGCTGCCGGACAACGACCCGGAGACCTTTCAAATGCTCAATAGCGGTCGTACCTCCGGCGTCTTCCAGATGGAATCCGCCGGCATGACCGGCGTCTGTGTTCAGATGAAGGCAGAGTCCATCGAGGACTTGACCGCTATCATCGCCCTCTATCGCCCTGGCCCCATGGACTCCATCCCACGGTTCATCGCCTGCAAATTGGATCCCAGCCAGATCCGCTACCTGCATCCCAGCCTGGAACCGATTTTGTCCGTCACCTACGGCTGCATCGTCTACCAGGAACAGGTCATGATGATCTTCCAGCAGCTGGCCGGGTACTCTCTGGGCGGCGCAGACATGGTGCGCCGTGCCATCTCTAAAAAAAAGGCCAAGCAGATCGAGCAGGAGCGGGAGGCGTTCATCTACGGCGATCCGGAGCGGAACATCAAGGGGTGCGTGGCCAACGGCATCCCAGAGAATACCGCCCAGCAGATTTATGATGACATCTACGACTTCGCCAACTACGCCTTCAACAAAGCCCACGCGGTCTGCTACGCCATCGTGGCCTATCAGACCGCCTATTTCAAATGCCACTATCCCAAGGAGTACATGGCCGCCCTGCTGACCAGCATTTTGGATTCCAGCGGCAAGGTGGCGGAGTACATCGCCGAGTGTAAGGAGATGGGGCTTCGCCTGCTGCCGCCGGACATCAATGAGTCGGGCCCCGACTTCACCGTGGTAGAAGAGGGCATCCGATTCGGCCTGGCGGCGGTGAAGGGCATCGGCCGAGGGTTTATTGACAAGATGGTGGCGGAACGACAGGAGGGAGGTGCATTTTCTACCTTCCAGTCCTTCTGTCAGCGGATGTTCGACAAGGATTTGAACCGCCGCGCCTTGGAAAACCTCATCCGCTGCGGCGCCTTTGACAACCTGGGCGCTCGGCGCAGCCAGCTGCTCCAAGTGATGAAACGGGTCATGGACAGCGTGGCGGACAGCCGGAAGCGGAATTTGGAAGGGCAGCTGGATCTGTTCGGCGGCTTGGGCGAGAGCCAGCAGGCGGAGGAGGTGCCCCTGCCAGACCTGCCCGAGTTCACCCGACAGGAGCTGCTGAATATGGAGCGGGAAAGCACTGGCCTGTACCTGTCCGGCCACCCCATGGATGCCTATCGGGAGCAGACCAGACGGCTGGGGGTGGTGAAGATGGGCGCCATTGTGGCGGACTTCGCCCAGGAGACCGGCCCCGAGCGGTTCCAGGATCGGCAGAAGGTGCGCCTGGCTGGCGTCATCAGCAGCGTGCGCCTGAAAGCCACCCGAAACCAAACCATGATGGCCTATGTGAATCTGGAGGATGACACTGGCTCCATGGAATTGCTGGTGTTCTCTCGTACCCTCAGCCAGTGCGAAGGGTTTCTGGTGGATGGTCAGGTGGTGCTGGTAGAGGGCAGCATCTCCGTTCGGGATGAGAAAGCCCCACAGCTCCTCTGTGACCAAATCCAGCAGATGGAGTTTGTGGAGGAGCTGAGCCCTCCGCCCGTGCGGCCCCATGCCATCAAGGAAGCGCGGAAGCTCTACCTGCGTCTGCCCACCTTTGAGAAGACCATAGCGCGGCGGATCGAGAATATTTTGCTGCTCTTTCCCGGACAGCAGCAGCTCATCCTCTACTGTGAAGACACCCAAAAGCGATTCGGCTTGCCCTGTATGATCCACACCTCTATGGTGCAGGAGTTTCGGGACTTGCTGGGAGAGGATAACGTGGTGGTGAAATGAACGAAGAACTGAAAGCCCGTACCAGCGCCCGTATTCAGAGCACGAAACGCTCCCTGTTCCAACGCATCGCCCGTATCCTGACCCACCGGCTGTTCTTTGACGTGCTCTTTATGCTGGTACAGATCGCCGTCCTGGCGGTCATGATCCTGGCCTTTTCCCAGTATTTTACCTACTTTTACGGCATCTGCATCCTCCTCACCGTCCTAGCGGTCATTGCCATCATCGCCAAACCCAGCCATCCAGATTACAAGATCGCCTGGATCGTGCCCATTTTGGCGCTGCCCATTTTCGGTGGCCTGCTCTACCTGCTTTTCGGCGGCATCCGTTTGAACAAGCGGACACGGAAACGGATGGAGCGGCTGACGGAACTCCAGCAGGAGACCATGGGGGACGGTCAGGCGGTGCTGAATGCGCTGCCGGAGGGAGAGGACAGCATCAAGGTGCAGTCTCGGTACATCACCCGTGCCAGTCTTTTCCCGCCCCATCAGAACACCCAGACCTGGTATTATCCCACCGGCGAGGCGCTGTACGCTCGGATGCTCACGGAGCTGGAACAGGCGGAGCATTCCATCTTTTTGGAGTATTTCATCATCCACCCGGGCGTGATGTGGGACGGCATTTTGGAGATCTTAGAGCGGAAGGCCGCCCAAGGGGTGGATGTGCGGGTACTCTATGATGACATCGGCTGCCTGTTCACCCTGCCCAAGCATTATGCCAAGACCTTGCAGGAGAAGGGCATTGCCTGCAAGGTGTTCAACCCCTTCCGGCCAGTTATTTCTCTGCGGCTGAATAACCGAGATCACCGAAAGATCTGCGTCATTGATGGACACACCGCCTTCACCGGCGGAGTGAACCTGGCGGATGAGTATATCAACGAGATCGAGCGCTTCGGTCACTGGAAGGACGGGGGCATCTGCCTGCGTGGGGCGGCAGTGTGGAATCTGAGCGTCATGTTCCTGTCCACTTGGAACGTGGACGAGCTGGAGGTGGAGGACTTCGAGCAATACCGCCCCAACGTCTACCTGCCTGCCCCAGTGCCAGCGGATGGCCTGGTGCAGCCCTTCATGGACAGCCCCCTGGATGACGAGGAAGTGAGCGCCACTGTGTTTATCAACCTCATCAGCCGAGCCAACCGCTATCTCTACCTGACCACTCCTTACCTTATCATCGACCACGGCATGAACGAGGCGCTCTGTTCCGCCGCCAAGGCGGGGGTGGATGTGCGCATCATCACCCCGCATATTCCGGACAAGCGACGGGTGTTCGAGCTGACTCGCGCCCACTACGAGCCGCTGGTGAAAGCGGGGGTGAAGGTGTACGAATATTTGCCTGGGTTTATCCACAGCAAGACCCTGGTCTGTGACGACAAGTTGGGGATGGTGGGTACCATCAACCTGGATTACCGCAGCCTGTACCTTCACTTCGAGTGTGGCGTCTGGCTCTGCGGCGCCCATTCGGTGGCGGACATCAAACGGGACTTTTTGGACACCCAGGCGCAATGTGACCAAGTGACTTTGGAGGAGGTTCAGGGGCAGAGCTGGGGGAAACGGTTCTACCGGAGCCTGCTGCGTGTATTTGCGCCGCTGCTATAGTCCACAAAATGCAGGCATTTTGTGGAGAATTGCAGCTTGGTGCATGCCGCAGCGTTAAGCCAAATGTGCCGGGGGCACATTTGGTAGCGTAGGCTCCGCCTGTTTTCAGGCGGAGAACCTACCGGAGTAATAGCGGAACAAAGCAGTATTTTTTCCGACGTACATGGCTCAGGCCACCCTCTCTTGCCCTTCGGGCAATTCACCTTGCGCCGCCGGAAAAATAGACTGCACCTTATTCCGCCCTCTAAGAGGCCGGAACGCTGCGAGGCGAATCAAAACGCACCGTTCTACATAGAACGGTGCGTTTTTGGTAGGTCAGGCTTTTTTGTTTTTCCGTTCCGCCTTCAGCTGGGCGAAGCGATCCTTTCGCTCCTGGAGCAGGCCGGCGGCGTGTTCCTTCACGAATTGGAGGGAGCCTTTGAAGCTCCGTGAGGACATCAGGTGGTAGCGGTTGCGGAAGCGGGCGGAGTGGTGGGCGGCTTCCTGGAGCAGGCGGGTTTCCTCCAGCTCCTTCTTGGCCAGCGCCACTTGCATACGAGCGGCCTGGAGCTTTTGCAGACCGGCCTCCCGCAGCTGAACCTTCTGCCGCTCCAGCTCCTCCCGTGCCCGTTCCGCCTTGGCCAGGAAGCCGGAGGTGAGCGCCAGGTGCCGGATGGTGACAACGGTATCCGCCAGGGTCAGAGCCAGCAAACCGCCGGCCAGAAGGGTCTGAGCCAGGGCAGACAAGTGGGCAAAGAGCCGCTCCGTGGCTGGGTGGATCCAAAAGATAGCGGCGTAGGCGGCGATGCCCCAGTACAGGCTGTTGCCCAGGCAGATGCGGCCTTTCAGGTTGAACCGCCGGTGGGAGTAGTCCCAATATTTCATGTGGGTGGTCACTTCCAGCAGCCAGCCCACGAAATATTCCCAGACAGACATGGTCACCGTGGCGATCAGGTAGAACAGGAAGAAGTTCTGGGTGAACTGCTGAAGCCACAGCACCATGACCATGACGCCGAAGCCGTAGATGGGGCAGATGGGGCCTTTCAGGAAGCCGCGAAAGACAAAGCGCCGTTCCGAGATGGAGCAGAAAGTAGTCTCCATGCACCAGCCCAGGAGGGAGTACCACAGAAAGTAGAGCACCAGCAGGGGCAGGGGGATACCGGCGCAGGTCATGTTGTAGATCGTTTGGATGGCTGTCATAGGTCACCTCTCAGATTCATCCAGCAGTACGGAAAGCACTGCGTGGTACAGCGCTTCCGGATGCTTTTGGAACCGCTGGGCGAACTCGGTCGCCTGCTGTCGGTCAGGCACTGCCATTTGCAGGGTGAGCAGGTTGCCGGCGTCATCGTCAATGATCAGCTCTACCGTGTACCGCTCCTGATTGGGTACCGGCGTGATGACGGCGCGGATCTGATCGCGCTGTTTCAGCTCTTTGTTCAGCAGTTGGGTGCTGCGGTCGCACTTGGTGCGCACGGAGAGGGGCAGTTCGTTGGCACAGATGGCACAGTTATCGTGTCCCTTCTCTGTGATGGACAGCAGTCCTTCCTCCGACTCTGCCACATGGCCGTTTTCGGTCAGCGCCCCCAGAGCGGTGGCAAATTGGAAGTAGTCCACCCCGTCATCACAGAGTGCCAGATCTGTCAGCTCCGCCATGGTCACCGGTAAAATCAGGTGGTCTAAGATGTAGAGGATGAGCAGGCGCACATCCAATGGATTGCGAATAAAACCACGAGCCATATCCCGTACCTCCTAGTGAAAATTTAAGGTTTTATAAAATCACTTAAAATCAGTATAAACGAAATTGCCGAAATTGACAAGAGGTGGTCGAACGCCTTGACAGGCTGTTCAGAATTAGCTATGATAAACAAGCACCATAAGCAATAGTTAGGAGAACGGGCATTGTTTTCTGCGCTGCCCCTTAAAATGGAGACGTTTCAAATGAAAAAACTAATTTGTACCTTGCTCACCTTGGCGATGCTCTTAGGGCTGGCTGGCTGTACGACTGCTCCGACTGGCAGCGGTGACGCCAGCGCCGGTGTCACCGAACCTGCCGGCCAGGATTCCACGGAAGAACCCACTGGCGGCACCGGTCTGCCTGGCAACCGCAACCCCTTGACCGGTGAGGAGACGGACACAGATATTTCTCAAAATTGTCCGGTGGCGGTCATGCTCAACAACATCAAGCAGGCGCTGCCCCAGTCCGGCAACTCCAAGGCGGATTTCTTCTTTGAGATCCCTGAGGAAGGGGGCATCACCCGTATCATGGCGCTCTATCAGGACATCAGCGATGTGGGCACCATCGGCACCGTCCGCAGCACCCGCCCCTACTATGTCCGTCTGGCTGTCGGTCAAGACGCCATCCTGACCCATTGCGGCGGCAGCAACACGGCCTACTACATCATTAAGAAGTATATGCGCAATGCCGATTTCAACGACATGGACTGCCTGAACAAGGGTACCAACTGCGCCTACAGCTACTTCTACCGCAGTCAGGCTCGCCTGAACGCAGGTTATGCCACCGAGCACACCATGTATACCGATTCTGACAAGATCCAGGACTACCTGAAAAACGGCAAGGACGATGTGCGCACCAAGCATAAGAAGAACTTTGACGCCGGTCTCCGCTTCGCTGAGGACGGCACCCCCGATGGTGCTTCCGCCACGGACGTGGATGTGGAGATGTCCCAGTATAAGAACACCACCTTCCAGTACAACGCCGACAAAAAGACCTATGCGGTCGGTCAGTTTGGCACCGGCTACATTGACGAAGCCAACGGCAACAAGCAGGTGGAAGTGACCAACGTGCTGGTTATCCTCACGGACATCTCCGTGGTCAAGGAATCCACCAAGGGACACCTGTCCGTATCCACCACTGGCACCGGCACCGGCTACTACATCAGCGGCGGCAAGTACATCCCCATCACCTGGAAGAAGGACAGCGTCACCGCTCCCCAGCGGTTCTATGACCAGGACGGCAACGAGCTGAAGCTGAGCGTGGGCAAGACATTTGAGTGCATGATCGACAAGTCCCGTGATGTGAAGATCGACGGCAAGGTGCTGGAGAAGCCGGCAGACGCCAACGAGAACGACAACGAAGTGGATAAGATGGCGCTGGCAGACTGATAGCCAATCGTCCAAATACATCTCGAACAACTTTAAGCCCGGTTCCAATGGAGCCGGGCTTTTGCCTCGCAGAGTTCCGGCAGGATGCCGGAATAAAATGCAATCTGAAAAAACTGGCGGCGTGTACGTCAGTTTTTTCTCTTCTCAGACGGGTAAGTGCCGCAGCGTTCAGAAAACTTGCCAGTGGCAAGTTTTTAGCGTAGGCCCCGCCTGTTCTACAGGTGGGGAACCTACCGACGGAGTGAGTGCATGCACCCGGCTGCATACATCATGGAAATGCTTGCATTTCCATGATATTAGGGCGAAGCCCAGTGCAGAACTGCACTGGGCTTCTTGTTGTGTTGCGTGTATCCTAGGTAGGGAGAAAGAAGAAATTGGAGTAGAGAAAAGAAAAAGCAAGAAAGTAAAATTAGGGGAGAAATAGGGGAGTGGTGTATGGCATCAAGCCTTATCCTTCAGGGCGATGCCGTAGTTGATGACGCCGTTGTAGGTGCCCAGTTCTACATGGTTGTAGTCCAGGACAGCGATGCGGCGGGTCTGGGTGCCGTGGTTGCTGCCGTCCCAGGAGACGATCTCATCACCGATCTTGTAGCGGCCACCCTTCATCGCATCGGAGAAGTAGATCTCATAGGATGCCTCGTTCAGGTTCTTTTTGTCCCATACGGCGAACTTGTCCAGAGTGCCGTAATAGCCGGCGCTGTCGATGGTCACGGAGACCTTCTTGCCTTTGGGGACGAAATCAGTGTCACTCTCCAGGTTCAGGGTGTACGTCAAATCCTGTGCCTTGGAAGCCAGCTTCACCGTTGCGGGGATCTCCACGGTGAAGGAGGGGACGACTGCTTCAGTCTTTTCCAGCACGACCTTCTGCTGCACCTTGGCGGAGGGGGAGTTGACGTTCACATCCACAGCCATCGCAGACAGGGAAGTCAAGGCAGTGGCAGCCACCACCAAACCGGAGACGGCCAGGGTTTTGAATTTGTTCCGTTTCATGGGTTGTACCTCCTTTATGTATTTGCATGGGTTGATTCTGTCTATATAGTATCCATAAACCCACTCAGAGAGCAGGGAGATGGTGCATTCAGGCCACATGCAGTCCCACTGTTACGCTGCCGCCGTTCATGGACTCGGCGCCGTCCAGGGAGCGGGTACTGATGGCCACATGGAGGGCGTGGTCGCCCTGAGATAAGGTGCTGGGCAAGGAGATGCCTTCCAGCGCCTTCCCCGGTTCCACTCAGTCGCTGGTCAGCAGGGAATTTGTGCTGTTATCCAGCGTCACGTTAAACTGGAACAAGCAGGGGTTGCCGGTGGGGTTGGTGAGGACAATGGGAATATCCCTGTCCGACTGGCTCAGGGTGATGTCGTTGTAGCCAGGGAAGCGGATGTGCAGGGGATCTGCCGACAGGGTGTCGCCGGTGTCAAATGCTACGGCGTTCTTGTCCAGTACCACGCCGCTGGACGGGTCTTTGGTCTGTCCACTGCTCATGGAGAACATCACAGCACAGATGGTGATTGCTGCAATGGCCAGCGCCACCATGGCGAGGATGATGCTGGTTCGCTTTTGCCTATCGTTTGTCATTGGAATCGCCTCCCGTTTCATCGCCTTTATTGTAGTCCCGGGGCACAGTGCCTTCCATCCTGTTCTGGTAAAGGGTGGGTTAAATCCCTGTAAAACCGGTCATTCCAGCTCCGACAGACCCAACGCCTTTTGTGCGCTTTGCCGTTGACAAGGGCAGGGGGGACATGGTATCCTATAAACGGATCATATGACTGACGGAAGTGGAAGGAACCACAGGGAGTATGATCTGGCAGACCATCGGGCCTGTCTGGATTGACTGTTTGACAGTCAATGTGCCGACCGTCTGGGCCAAGGAAGAATGGGTCTGGATGTTCGGCGTTTTTTTGCGCCCGAAAGATTCAGATACGAGTACGTTTGACGGACAGAAAGGATGATTTGCCCATGAATCAGAAGATGAAAGAAGAAAACCGCATCAAGTCGGATATTGAAATCGCACAGAGCACGCCTATGCTTCCCATCAGCCAGGTAGCTGAAAAAGCGGGGATTGATGAAAATCTGCTGGAATACTACGGCAAGGTCAAGGCTAAGATCGACATCCGGCCCCTACGGGACGCCCCCCGCAAAGCCAAGCTGATCCTGGTCACCGCCATCAACCCCACCCCCGCCGGAGAGGGCAAGACCACCACCAGCGTGGGTCTGGCGGATGCCATGGCCAAACTGGGCAAGAACACCATGCTCTGCCTGCGGGAACCTTCTTTGGGGCCGGTCTTTGGCGTCAAGGGCGGCGCAGCCGGCGGCGGCTACGCCCAGGTCATCCCCATGGAGGACATCAACCTCCACTTCACCGGCGATTTCCACGCCATCGGCGCAGCCAACAACCTGCTGGCCGCTATGCTGGACAACCACATTCAGCAGGGGAACGCCCTGGACATCGATGTGAAGAACATCACCTGGCGCCGCTGTGTGGATATGAACGACCGGCAGCTCCGCAACGTCATCGACGGCATTGGCGGTCGGATGCAGGGCGTGCCCCGGGAAGACGGCTTTGATATCACCGTTGCGTCTGAAATCATGGCAGTCCTCTGCCTGGCTTCCGACCTGATGGATCTGAAGCAGCGCCTGGCTCGCATCATCGTGGGCTACAACCGTGCCGGTCAGCCGGTCACCGCCCATGACCTGAAGGCGGAAGGCGCTATGACCGTCCTGCTCAAGGATGCCATCAAGCCCAACCTGGTGCAGACCCTGGAGCACAACCCCGCCATCGTCCACGGCGGCCCCTTCGCCAACATCGCCCACGGCTGCAACTCCGTCTCCGCCACCGATGCCGGCATGAAGCTGGCCGATTATGTGGTCACCGAGGCTGGCTTCGGCGCAGATCTGGGTGCGGAGAAGTTTTTGGACATCAAGTGCCGTGCCGCTGGCTTTGACCCCAGCGCTGTGGTCATCGTGGCCACTGTCAAGGCGCTGAAATACAACGGCGGCGTGCCCAAGAGTGAGCTGGGTACCGAAAACTTGGAAGCCCTGGAGAAGGGCCTGCCCAACCTGCTCAAGCACGTGGAGAACATCACCAAGGTCTTTGGTCTGCCTGCCGTTGTGGCCATCAACCGGTTTGTCCAGGACACCGATGCCGAGCTGGATCTCATCCGTGCCAAGTGCCAGGAGCTGGGCGTGAACGTGGCCATGAGCGAAGTGTGGGGCAAGGGCGGCGAAGGCGGCCTGGAGCTGGCAGAGGAAGTGCTGCGTCTGTGTGAGCAGCCCCATGACTTCCAGTTCAGCTATGAGCTGAACCAGCCCATCAAGGCCAAGATCGAAGCCATTGTGAAAAAAATCTACGGCGGCGAAGCAGTCACCTACTCCAACGATGCCAACAAGGCCATCGCCAAGCTGGAAGAACTGGGCTGCGGCGATCTGCCCATCTGTATGGCAAAGACCCAGTATTCTCTGTCCGATGACCCCGAAAAGCTGGGGCGTCCGGAAGGCTTCACTGTCTCCGTCAGCAAGGTGAAGGTTTCTGCTGGTGCAGGCTTCATTGTGGTACAGACTGGCGACATCATGACTATGCCCGGTCTGCCCAAGGTGCCTGCGGCAGAACGCATCGACATTGATGCAGATGGCGTCATCACCGGCCTGTTCTAATCTAAAATTTACGTCAGAAAACCCCCTGTGCGACTGCACAGGGGGTTTTTGTCTGTGGTTCAGTTGGCCACATACATCTGCTTATAGGGGTTGCTGCTATCCGGCGTGACCACGGTGAAGGGGCTGTCCATGATGGCGTCTGCGTCCTGGTCAAAAAGACGGCAGTACTCTGCTACATAATGGCGAATCTCTTGCAGCTCGTCCTCGTCCGCCAGATGGGTGGTCACCTGAGGCGGGAAAAGCAGATGGCTGCAATCGGAACGGAGGATGAGCTTGCCGCCGTGCATTCCCGTGCAGGGGAAATTGCTGGCGATGGGCTTGCCGTCCTGGTGCAGCCCCAGGACAAGGATCAGCCCACCGGCCTGATACTCACCCAAAAAGCTGCCCGTGCGCCCGCCGATGACCATCACTGGCAGGGTGTCCTGATAAGCCTTCATGTGGACGCCTGCCCGATAGCCAGCGTTGCCTTGGACGTAGATGGCGCCGCCCCGCATGGCGTAGCCTGCGGTGTCGCCCACGCTGCCGTGGACGATGATGGAGCCGGCGTTCATGGTGTCGCCCACTGCATCCTGGGCGTTGCCGAACACCTCCAGGATGCCGCCGTTGAGATATGCGCCTAGGGCATTCCCCGGCGTGCCGTGGATGGACACCTGGTGACGGCACATACCGGTTCCGATAAAGCGCTGTCCCAGGCAGTGGGTGATGGTGCAGTCGCAGTCCAGCGCCTGTAAATGTTGGTTCAGTTGGTCAAAAGCCACGCTTCTTGCGTCAATCGTCATACTCGCACCCTCCTTATTCTCCTGCGTGGGCGATGCCCAGGATCTCCAGTTCCTTCTCATTCAGTCCCACGCCGCGGAGCATGAGCCGGTTGCCCCGGAGGGCTTCGATGGAGTTGATGCCCATGCCGCCCATCAGCTCCTTGATCTCATGGTTCCAGGCGGTGAGCAGATGGATGAGCCGCTGGCTGGCCTCGTCCGGATTCAGCCGTGCCACCAACTCCGGCACCTGGGTGGCAATGCCCCAGTTGCACTTGCCTGCTTGGCAGGTGCGGCACAGGTGGCAGCCCATGGCCAGCAGGGCGGCGGTGGCGATGTAGCAGGCGTCTGCGCCCAGGGCGATGGCCTTGACTACATCAGTGGCGCTGCGGATGCTGCCGCCTACCACGATGGATACCTCATTCCGGATGCCCTCATCCCGCAGCCGCTGGTCAACGGCAGCCAGCGCCAGCTCAATGGGGATGCCTACGTTGTCTCGGATGCGGGTAGGAGCTGCGCCGGTGCCGCCTCGGAACCCGTCAATGGCGATGATGTCCGCACCGCTTCGAGCGATGCCGCTGGCGATGGCAGCGATGTTGTGGACGGCGGCCACTTTGACGATGATGGGCTTTTGGTAGTGAGTGGCTTCCTTCAGGGAGTAGACCAGCTGGCGCAGATCCTCGATGGAGTAGATGTCATGATGGGGGGCAGGGGAGATGGCGTCCGAGCCTTCCGGCACCATACGGGTGCGGGATACATCCCCTACGATCTTGGCCCCAGGCAGATGGCCGCCGATGCCGGGCTTGGCGCCCTGTCCCATTTTGATCTCAATGGCGGCGCCGGCGTTCAGATAATCCTCGTGGACGCCGAACCGGCCGGAGGCCACCTGGACAATGGTGTTCTCACCGTAGCAGTAGAAATCCTCGTGAAGGCCGCCTTCGCCGGTGTTGTAATAGATGCCCAGGGCGCTGGCGGCTCTGGCCAAGCTCTGGTGGGCGTTGTAGCTGATGGAGCCGTAGCTCATGGCGGAGAACATCACCGGCATGGAAAGCTCCAACTGGGGCGGCAAGGTGCAGTCCAAAGTGCCGTCCGCCTTCCTGCGGATGCGGGCGGGCTGCTTGCCCAAAAAGACCTTAGTCTCCATCGGCTCTCGGAGGGGGTCAATGGAGGGGTTGGTGACCTGGGAGGCGTTGATGAGGATCTTGTCCCAGTACACCGGAAGGGTGTTGGGGGTGCCCATAGAGGACAGCAGCACACCGCCGCTTTCGGCCTGCTTATAGATCTCCTTCATCACGCTGCTGCTCCAGTTGGCATTCTCCTTCAAGTCGCAGTCGCTCTTGACGATCTTGATGGCACGGGTGGGACAGGTGGCCACACAGCGGTGGCAGTTCACACAGCGGGCATCCTCGCTGAGCATGACTTGGTGCGTTTCATCATAGAAATGTACGCCATTTGCACACTGCTTTTCGCAGATACGGCAGCGGGTGCAGCGGCTGTCTTGGCGCACCACTTCATATTCTGGGTAGAAATAGTTGATCTTCATTACACAGCGCCCTCCTTTACTCGGACGATCACAGGCTCGCCCCCAGCTGGGGCGTACAGATGTTCCACGTTAGGTTCCATGGTGCGGATAGCCGATTCCTCGCTGGCGATATACACCTTGTCATCCTTCTCGCCCACCACCATAGAGCGGAGCTTTAAGCGGTCGTTCAGCGCCATCAAACCGCCCTCAAAGCCCAGCACGATGGAGAAGGGGCCAGTGACCAGCAGGCTGGGGAAGAGCTTGCGCAGGTAGGTCAGCTGTTGTCGTTCCGGGTCGCTCTTTCGGGCGATGGTGCTCCAGAAGGGGGCGGCAATGACGGAGGCGGTTTCTTCCAGGGTCAGACCTTGCCGGCGGAGGAGGTAATCGACGATGTAGGTGATCGCCTCGGTGTCTGTTTGCAGCGCACAGTGGTAGCCATACATTTCAATGAAGCGCCGGTTGGCGTCATAAGAGGAGATTTCGCCGTTGTGTACCACCGACCAGTTCAGCAGCCCAAAGGGGTGGGCGCCGCCCCACCAGCCGGGGGTATTGGTGGGATAACGGCCGTGAGCAGTCCAGGAATAGCCCTCATATTCGTCCAGCTTGTAGAACCGACCCACGTCCTCCGGATAGCCCACCGCCTTGAAGCAGCCCATGTCCTTGCCGCTGGAGAAGACGTAAGCGCCGTCGATGGCACGGTTAATATACATAACAATGCGGGCGATGTACTCCTGCTCGTCCAGCTGCATGGAGCGGAGGACGGAGCGGAGAGGAGTGGCGAAATAGCGCCAGATGAGCGGCTCATCGGTGATTTCCGGAATCTTGCGGGTGGGGATCTCCTCCGCCCAGACCACCTCCAGACGCTCCTTTAAATAGCGCTCACATTGGGCACGGCAGTCGTTGTCGTGGAAAAAGAGGTGCAGCGCAAAGCAGTCTTTGTAGTCGGGGTAGATGCCATAAGCGGCAAAGCCGCCGCCTAGGCCGTTGGAGCGCTCGTGCATGGGTTTCATGCTCTCCATAATGGCGGCGCCGGTCATTTTGTTCCCATCCTTGGAGATGACCGCCGAAATCGCGCAGCCGGATGGGATGCGCACTTGTCCTTCTAAATACTTCATGTGTTGCAGCCCCTTTCGGTTTGATACCTTATATAAAATAGTGAAAAAAAGAACGTTGTCCGTCGGCAGGGCATACCTCTCCTGTGGACAAACGTCTTTGTTCGTGTTAGACTATCATAACGTACCAGGTTCTCTTTGTCAATGTACCGTCAGTGAAATTGCAGGGAGTCGGAAAGGTTCGGAATTATGCAATTTCACCATTGACAGATTGCAGCATTCGGCGTATCATTAGCACCATGAAAGGCACTGATGCCACGGAGTAAGCGCTCCCGCTATCAGTGCCTCTTTTTTTTATTTTCTATGAAGAAGGTGACTCATATGGCAGCAATGTCGAGCTATAACCGCATGAATCGGCAATAAAAGTGCCAAAAAGAAATGCGGTAAAAGTGAGTGCAAAGACGGCTGACCTCCGTGGAGAGCGGGGCAGGAGCGCCGTTTGAAAGAGAACTGTTTTGCAGGAAAGAGAACTCACTTGCAAAAATAGCAACCACAACATTGACAGTTGAGAGTTAGGAGTTGTAGAGAGTATGACAATAGAATTTTGGTATCTGATCGGCGCCGCTTTGGTCTTCTGGATGCAGGCCGGCTTCGCCATGGTAGAGACAGGCTTTACCAGAGCGAAGAACGCAGGCAACATCATCATGAAGAACCTGATGGACTTCTGCATTGGCACCATCGTCTTTTCCCTCTTGGGTTACACCCTGATGATGGGGGAAGATACCCTGTTCGGTCTGATCGGTCTGCCCAACATGGAGCTGTGGAGCAACTTCAAGGCCTTCATCGCAAGCCCTGCTGAGGGCTTCACCGCCGCTTCCACCTTCGTGTTCAACTTGGTCTTCTGTGCCACCACCGCCACCATCGTCTCCGGCGCTATGGCAGAGCGCACCAAGTTCTCCGCCTATTGCATTTATTCCGCAGTCATTTCCCTGTTCATCTATCCCATCGAAGCCCATTGGATCTGGGGCGGCGGCTGGCTGAGCCAGCTGGGCTTCCACGATTACGCTGGTTCCTGCGCCATCCACATGGTGGGCGGCATCGCCGCTCTGGTAGGCGCCATCTTCCTTGGCCCCCGTATTGGCAAGTACGTCAAGGACGCCTCCGGCAAGGTGGTCAAGGTCAACGCCATCCCCGGTCATTCCATCACCCTGGGCGCCCTGGGCGTGTTCATCCTGTGGCTGGGCTGGTACGGCTTCAACGGCGCGGCAGCAACCACTCCGTCTGAGCTGGCTTCCATCTTCCTGACCACCACTGTGGCTCCCTCTGTGGCTACTGTTACCACCATGCTCTACACCTGGATCCGCAACGGCAAGCCCGATGTATCCATGTGCCTGAACGCTTCTCTGGCTGGCCTGGTAGGCGTGACCGCTGGCTGTGACGCCTATGACGCTCTGGGTTCCGGCATCGTCGGCATCGTCTCTGGCATCCTGGTTGTGGTCGTGGTCGAGCTGCTGGATCTGAAGCTGCACATTGATGACCCTGTAGGTGCTGTGGGCGTTCACATGGCAAACGGCATCTGGGGCACCATCGCAGTGGGTCTGCTGGCCAACCCCGATGCTCCCGCTGGTCTGCGCGGCCTGTTCTACACGGGCGATTTCCATCAGACCGGTCTGCAGCTGCTGGGCTTTGTCACCGTTGCTGCTTACGCTGCCATCATGATGATCATTACCTTCACCGTCATCAAGAAGTGCCACGGCCTCCGTGTCACCGAAGAAGAAGAATTGGCCGGTCTGGACAGCACCGAGCATGGCCTGCCCAGCGCCTATCCCGACTTTGTTCCCGCTGTGGATAAGTACACTTCCTTCTCCGTTTCCGAACCCGTTGTTGCTGTCACTGGCGACACGCCCGAAGCAGAAGCCATCCCCGTCAAGAAGGTTCCCACCTTCACCGAAGGTATGCCTAAGATGACCAAGGTGGAGATTATCTGCAAGGAATCCCGCTTCGATGCACTGAAGAACGCCATGATGGGCATTGGCATCACGGGTATGACCGTTTCCCACGTCTTGGGCTGTGGCGTTCAGGGCGGCAAGCCGGAATACTACCGTGGTGTCCAGGTGGAGACCAACCTGCTGCCTAAGGTACAGGTGGACATCGTGGTCAGCAAGGTTCCCGTCCAGAGTGTCATTGACACCGCAAAGCGTGCCCTGTACACCGGCCATATCGGCGACGGCAAGATCTTCGTCTATGACGTTGAGAACGTGGTCAAGGTTCGTACCGGCGAGGAAGGCTATGATGCCCTCCAGGACGAGAGCTGACCGCAACCAATTTCATTTCGCAATACTTGACTGAATATCATATGGAAAAGCGTTTGAATTCGGAAAAGTAGCCCAGGATATCCCCTCACAGAGAGTGCGGAACAGGTGAGAGCCGCATAGAGGAACCTGGGGGAAGAACACCGGATGAGCTGCAATCTGAACCGGGCTTTCCAGCCCCCAGTAGGTGCGCCGACCGCTCCGCGTCAGGGAGCAGCGCTTTGTCAGAAGCGCACAAGAGAACAAAGATAGGTGGCACCGCGAGTTACAGCACTCGCCCTATCCGATGCTGAAAATCTTATGTAGGAGGATTTTTCTATGTGTTCGATTATGGGGTTCTGTGACCGCGGTGTCACTGTATCTGAATTTAAGCGATTTTTTGACCGCACCATCTCCCGCGGTCCCGATGACAGCCGGATCATTGACACCGGCAAGGGGCTGTTGGGTTTCCACCGTTTGGCCATCATGGGTCTGCATCCGGAAGGGATGCAGCCCTTTGAGCTGGACGGCAGCTATGTGGTCTGCAACGGCGAAATTTATTGCTTCCCCCGCCTGAAAAAGAAGCTGATGGAGACGGGCAAATACACCTTCGTCAGCGAGTCCGACTGTGAGATCTTGCTGCCCATGTATAAGGAGTACGGCACAGATATGTTCCGCCGTCTGGATGCGGAGTTTGCCCTGATCCTCTACGATGGAGACACCCAGAGCTACATCGCCGCCCGTGACCCCATCGGCATTCGTCCCCTGTACTATGGCTACGACCCCCATGGCGTCATCGTCTTTGCCAGCGAACCCAAGAACCTGGTGGGGCTGGTGGGCGAGATCATGCCCTTCCCTCCCGGACACTACTATAAGGACGGGGAATTCGTCTGCTACAACGACATCGCCGCAGTAGACGAGGTGTGCATGGACGATGTGGAGACGATCTGCTCCAAAATCCATGAAAAGCTGGTCAAAGGCATTGAAAAGCGCCTGATCGCCGATGCCAAGGTGGGCTTCCTGCTCTCCGGCGGCCTGGATTCCTCTCTGGTCTGCGCCATCGCAGCCCGTAAGAGCAAGGAACCCATCCGCACCTTCGCCATCGGCATGAGCGAGGACGCCATCGACCTGAAATACGCCAAGCAGGTGGCCGACTACATCGGCAGCGACCACACCGAGGTCATCATCACCAAGGAGGACGTCCTGGCCGCTCTGGAGGATGTGGTGCAGCTGCTGGGCACCTATGACATCACCACCATCCGTGCCAGTATGGGGATGTACCTGATCTGCAAGGCCATCCACGAGACCACCGACATTCGGGTTCTGCTCACCGGTGAGATCTCCGATGAGCTGTTCGGATACAAGTACACCGACTTCGCCCCCTCCCCGGAAGCCTTCCAGGCGGAAGCCCAGAAGCGTATTCGGGAGTTGCATATGTACGATGTCCTCCGTGCCGACCGCTGCATCTCCGTCAACTCCCTGGAAGCTCGCGTGCCCTTCGGTGACCTGGATTTCGTGAAATACGTCATGTCCATCGACCCGGCCAAGAAGATGAACGTCTACGGCAAGGGCAAATACCTGCTCCGCCATGCGTTCGAAGGCGATTACCTGCCCCATGACATTCTTTATCGGGAAAAGGCCGCCTTCTCTGACGCCGTGGGTCACTCCCTGGTGGACGACCTGAAGGAGTACGCCGAGGGCTATTACACCGATGAGGAGTTCCAGTCCAAGTGCAAGCAGTACGACTACGCCACCCCCTTCACCAAGGAATCCCTGCTCTATCGGGAACTCTTTGAGAAGTATTACCCCGGCCAGGCTCATATGATCGCCGGCTTCTGGATGCCCAACAAGGAGTGGGAAGGCTGCGACGTGGACGATCCTTCCGCCCGTGTCCTGTCCAACTACGGTGCCAGCGGCATCTGATAAACAAGCAAATAGCGCTCCCAAAAATCGGACGATATAGAAGCGGTCAGGTTCCAATGGAACCTGACCGCTTCGACTTGGTTCAAGCCTTGGCGATGGGATTGACGTGTACCATGCAATGTTTGACTGTGGGGAATTGCGCCTCGATCTGGTTGTGAACCTGTTCGGCGATGGCGTGGGCGGCGAATAAGGTCTGATTGCCATCGGCGGCGATCTCTACGTCTACATACAGCCGACTGCCAAACTGGCGGGTGCGCAGCAGATCCAGCCGCAGCACGCCCTCCTGTGACCGGATGGTTTTTGCCATGGCGGATTCTACCTCCGGGTCGGCGGATTGATCCACCAGCTGCCGGACGGCGCTCATGAAGATGTCATAGGAAGCCTTCAGGATGAACAGGCAGATGACCAAGCTGGCGATGGGATCCAAAATGGGCAGTCCCAGCTGTGCCCCAGCGATACCCACCAGGGAGCCAACGGAGGACAGAGCATCGGAGCGGTGATGCCAGGCGTCCGCCATGAGGGCGGCGGAGTGGATTTTATCGGCAGCCTGGCGGGTGTACCAGAACATCCCCTCCTTGACCGCAATGGACACAATGGCGGCGATGAGTGCCAGCGCGCCGGGTACCTGTAGGCCGCCATAGTTGGCGGCCAGGATGCTGCGGACGCCGGAGTAGCCAATAAAGACGCCAGTGGCGGCCAGCACCACCGCCAACAGGATGGCGGCCACCGCCTCCAACCGTTCGTGGCCGTAGTTGTGATTGCCGTCCGCTTTTTTGCCGGAGATGCGGATACCCACCATGACGATGAGGGTGGAGAACACATCCGAGGCGGAGTGAATGGCGTCGGAGATCATAGCGCTGGAGTGTCCCAGAATACCGGCGGCCAGCTTGAAAGCGGTCAGGACAAAGTTACCAATGATGGTGTTGCGGGAGACTTGCATAGCCAGTTTGGAGTGGTTGGTTTGTACATGGGGGGTAGTCATAGAGAAGACCTCCTTTGATTTCCATGAGAATAAAAAAATCTGTGGGACAAAGAGTGTCCCACAGATTTGAATCTGCTGCCTTGCGGCCCGGTTCCGAAGAACTTGATTGGATAAAGTTTAAGTTACTTTATCATATGCACAGGCGGCTGTCAATGTGAAAAAAAGAGAATTTAAGAATTTTTCCGTTTCGCAATGTAATTTAAAATCAGCTGTTCCAGCCGATCTCCATAGATCATCCCTACGATGAACAGCGCCACAGCGATGACCAGCAGGGGAATGGCCTTGGGGGAGAAGGAAAAGAGAGAGCTGCCGAAGATGTTGGCCGCCAGCAGTCCCCACGGTCGGGTCAGCAGGACGATGATGAAGAAGCGGCGGAAGGAGATCTCGGTCAGACCGGCCATGATGCACAGCAGATCATCCGGAAAGAGGGGGAAAAAGAAGGTCAAGGCCAAAAAGGTGTCCCGCTTTCGATCCAGCAACTCCAAATATTTGGGGGAGAGCTTGGGACGAATAACCCGGTCGGCAAAGTCTTTGCACAAGGTTCGAGCCAAAGTGAAGGTGGTGCAGGAGCCGACGAGCACAGCCACCAAGGTGATGAGGAACCCAGGCCAAACCCCAAAGGCGGCGCCGCCGGCGGCAGCAATGATATTGCTGGGGATGGGGGCGATGATGACGCTGCACAGTTGGAGTCCCAGAAAAATCAGTTGGGACCAGGGTGTGTGGGAGGCTAAGTAAACTTGCAGCTGTTCCACATTTTTCAGCTTTTCCAGCAGACCCGTGTGCCAGAGAACCACACAGAAGGCGGCCAGCAAGAGGACGATGGCCAAAGCGGCCAGCCATTTTTTTCTGTCTTTTTGAGACATGAGAGAAATCTCCTTAACGATTGAGGATGATACCAGTATAACCTATGCCAGTAAAAAGAGTCATAAGAGAATTTAAAAATTTCGTGAAAGAATCATGAATACTCTATTTATAGCACATCGCAGGGAAAAAGCCAATGGGAAACCGGCTGCACAAAGGAGAGAATAGGGGCATGATAGAAGGAGCGAGCGTTCGCCGTAGGCTGCGCTGAAAAAATTGCAAAAAAATCGATCATTTTACAGGCATAAAATCCAATCGCCTGTCCCACAGTGCTGGGCGAGATTGGACAGCCAAAGCCGCCGAACATTGGCAATGAGCCGGACGCTTTTTTTCGTCCTCACCGGTCATATTAACCTTGCGCACAATGCGCCAGGAGATGTGAAGCGGGGGAATTTGCGATGAAAGAGGGAAAGCGAGTATGGAATTGGCTGTTATTTTTTGTATGCGCAGTGGTGTTGACGGTAGGACTGACTGCCCAAGCGGCCTGCGCCCGGAGCGTTTTTGCCCCACCGGCGGTGTCCTGCGCCGGTGAGGCAGAGACGGAGAAAACACTGATCCCAGTGGGACGGACGGTGGGCATCAAGCTCTTTTCCAAGGGCGTTATGGTGGTGGCGCTGTCTGAGATCAAAACGAAGGAAGGCGGCGTGTGGCCGGCCAAGCAGTGCGGTCTGCAAGAGGGGGACATCATCACCGAAATTGAAAACCAGCCGGTGAACTCCATTGACGAGGTGGCCAAAGCGGTGCGCAAGAACGGCGGCCACGCCATGTCTATCCAAGCGCTGCGGGACGGGCGTCAGATGGCGGTGACGGCGGAGGCGGCGCCCTGTATGGCGGACGGCACCTATAAACTGGGGGCGTGGCTCCGAGACTCTATGGCAGGCATCGGCACGGTGACCTACTATGATCCGGACAACCAGGTATTTGCCGCCCTGGGACATGGCATCAACGACATTGACACCGGACTGCTGGTGCCCATCCGCTCCGGCGGCATCTTGTCCTCGTCGGTGTCTGTGGTCATCAAAGGACAAAAATCCCAGCCCGGACAGCTCCACGGCACCTTCGACCTGACCCACGACATTGGCACCCTATATGCCAACAGCGACTGCGGCGTGCTGGGTCGTGCCCAGCCAGAGATCTTTCCAGGCCAGCCGGTGCCTGTGGCCAAGCGGAGCGCCGTCCGGACGGGTGCGGCAGTCATCCGCTGCAACGTGGACGGGGAACAGGTGGAATCGTATTCTGTGGAAATTTTGCGGATTTATCCGGAGTTGGGTGACCACACTCGGAACCTGCTCCTTCAGGTCAACGACAAACGACTGCTGGAACAGACCGGCGGCATCGTCCAGGGCATGAGCGGCTCCCCCATCCTCCAGGACGGCAAGCTGGTGGGTGCGGTGACCCATGTGCTGCTCAACGACCCCACACGGGGGTACGGCATCTTCGTGGAAAATATGCTGGATGCGGTGTCATAAGGGAAAGGCGGGGGATTGCCCCCGCCTTTTTTATCGGTTATAATCAAGGAAAAAGGGCGGTGATTTTCATGGCGAAGAAAAATATCTCGGTGTACCTGAGTTTTCTGCTCCGCCATAGACCGGAGACCATCCATCTGGCGATGGACAAGCACGGCTGGGTCTTGGTGGAGGACTTGATTGAGGGTGTCAACAAAGGGGGAAGGTATCAGTTGGATTTGGGAAAGCTGGAAGCCATCGTAGCCCAGGACAGCAAGGGACGCTACCGGTTCAATGCAGACCATTCCAAGATCAAAGCGTGTCAGGGGCATTCCATCCCGTGGGTGGAGCCAGAGTTGGAGTATCTGCCCCCGCCTGACTTTTTGTATCACGGCACGACCACGGCCGCTGTTGAAAAGATCAGAAAAAGCGGCGCCATCAGCAAGATGAGCCGGCACGCAGTCCATCTGCAAGCCGACCCAGAGAAGGCGTGGCAGTCGGCTGTCCGCTGGCATCTGACGCCAGTGGTGCTGAAGATCGACGCCAAAAAGATGGGTGACGCTGGATTTGTGTTCGGAAAGACCGAGAACGATGTCTGGTGTACTGAGTCGGTGCCGGTGGAATATATCGTGGAAGTGTTGTCTCAATGATGCGCCCCTGTGCGTAGCGGCAGTAGATTGACAGAATCAAAACCTCTAGTATAATAAGGAAAGAGATTCCCGCCGCAGGCACAGAAGGAGCGTCATCATGAGTGAAAACCGCCGAGAATACCAAAAGGCCATCGACTACCTGTCCGACCAGATTCGGGCGGGGATGCTGACGGTGGGCTCCCGCCTGCCTACCGAGCGTGCCATTGCGGAGGATTTGGGCATCAGCCGCAACTCTACGCGAGAGGCTCTGCGCACCATGGAGAACATGGGGATGATCGAGAGCAAGCAGGGGTCGGGGCACTACCTGACTGGAAGCATCTCCAACAGCCTGTCCGGCATGATCCAGATGATGCTGCTGCTGAACAAGACCAGCCAGCGGGAGATTTGCGCCGTCCGCCGATCTCTGGAGAAGTGTATCTGTCAGTTCGCCGCCGATCAGATCGTGTCCCCAGCGTGGCAGCTGGAAGCGGAACGGCTGTTGAACCAAGAAGGGGCGGACATCGAGGAGGAGATCGAGAACGACCGGAAGTTCCACTACCTGCTGGTGGAAGCGTCCCACAACAACCTGTTTTTCGAGCTGATGAACGCTATCACGGACGTGTACCGAGAATGGATTGATTTTGTCATCCGCTACGCTTCGCCGGAGGTAAAGGGGGCGCTGAAAAAGGCACATCAGGAGATGTTCGAGTCCATCCTGACCCACGACCGCCAGCGGTGCGAGGCGGCCATCGACCGGCACTATGACATCATCGAGCGCCGCATCCAGGAGGGGTGACCTCTTGCCGCAGCAATACAAAGAAAAAAGCGACCCTTTGCCCTGGGTTTGGGCAGAGGATCGCTTTCTTTTGGGATAGACAGGGTAAAATTTACAGCAAACCAAGTGGAAATGTTGAAAGATAAGCATTTTTTATGATATAATACCCCTATCGCGCTTTTTGAGAAGGCGAAAAAACAGATGATAATGGAGCGTTATTTATGGAACGGAAAGTTGGTACTGTATCTCGGGGCATTCGCTGCCCGATCATCCGCCAGGGGGACGACCTGGCCAATATCGTAGTCACCAGTGTGTTGGAAGCGGCCGAACAGGAGGGCTTCCAACTGCGGGATCAAGATGTCATCGCTGTCACCGAGTCGATAGTGGCTCGCGCTCAGGGCAACTATGTCTCGGTGGACGACATCGCCGCCGACGTGCGTGCCAAGTTCGGCACCGGCGCCATCGGCGTCATCCTGCCCATCCTTTCCCGCAACCGTTTTGCCATCTGTCTGCGGGGCATCGCCAAGGGCGCAGACAAGATCGTGCTCATGCTCAGCTATCCCAGCGATGAGGTGGGCAACGGCCTGGTGACCCTGGATCAGCTGGATGAAGCAGGCGTCAACCCCTACAGCGATGTGCTGACCTTGGAGCGGTATCGGGAACTGTTTGGCGAGAACAAGCACCCCTTCACTGGTGTGGACTACATCCAGTATTACAGCGACCTCATTCGGGACTGCGGCGCAGAGGTGGAAGTCATCCTGGCCAACGACCCCCGTGCCGTTCTGCCCTACACCAAGAAGGTGCTGGCCTGTGACATCCACACCCGCGCCCGTACCAAGCGCCTGCTGAAGGCTGCCGGTGCGGAGATCGTCTATGGTTTGGACGATCTGATGACCCAGCCCGTCAACGGCAGCGGCTGCAATGAGCAGTACGGCCTGCTGGGTTCCAACAAGTCCAATGAAGATACCGTCAAGCTGTTCCCCCGTGCCTGCCAGGGTCTGGTGGAGGACATCCAGGCACAGGTGCTGGCCAAGACTGGCGCCCATGTGGAAGTGATGGTCTATGGCGATGGCGCCTTCAAAGACCCTGTGGGGAAGATCTGGGAGCTGGCTGACCCCTGCGTAGGCGTGGCTTATACCGCCGGCCTGGAAGGTACTCCCAACGAGCTGAAGCTCAAATACCTGGCGGACAACGACTTCAAAGACCTGTCCGGCGAGGCTCTGAAAGAAGCCATCTCTGACCGCATCAAGAGCAAGGCCAGCAACCTGGTGGGGGACATGGCCGCTCAGGGCACCACCCCTCGCCGCCTGACCGACCTGATCGGCTCCCTGTGCGACCTGACCAGCGGCTCCGGCGATAAGGGCACCCCTGTCATTTTGGTGCAGGGCTACTTTGACAACTTCACTAACTGACTACGGGAGGACAACTGGTTATGAAACAAGATATGATCGTGATCCTGGATCTGGGCAGCGAAGAAAACCCCCGCCTGGCCAGAGAGATCCGTGCTCTGGGCGTATATAGCGAAATTCACCCCCATGACATCACCCGCGCCCAGCTGGACGCCCTGCCCAATGTGAAGGGCATCATCCTCAACGGCGGCCCCAACCGCATCGTGGACGGGGAAGTGATCGACGTGGCCAAGGAGATCTACAACGCCCCCGTACCTGTCCTCATGGTAGACCACCAGGATGACGCCCCCTGGCCTCTGAACGAGGCGGAGCGGAAGGAAACCCTGTCCAATTTCGTTTTCGGTCTGTGCGGCGCAGAAGCCAACTGGAATATGGACAACTTCATCGCCGACCAGGTGGAGCTGATCCGCAGCCAGGTGGGGGACAAGAAGGTGCTGCTGGCCCTGTCCGGCGGCGTGGATTCCTCCGTGGTGGCCGCCCTGCTCATCAAGGCCGTTGGCAAGCAGCTCACCTGCGTCCATGTCAACCACGGCCTGCTCCGCAAGGGCGAGCCGGAACAGGTCATCCAGGTGTTCCGCAACCAGATGGATGCCAACCTCATCTATGTAGATGCAGCAGACCGCTTCCTGGATAAGCTGGCTGGCGTGTCCGATCCGGAACGGAAGCGCAAGATCATCGGCGCTGAATTCATCCATGTCTTTGAAGAAGAAGCCCGCAAGCTGGACGGCATCTCCTTCCTGGGGCAGGGCACCATCTATCCCGACATCATTGAGAGCGGCACCAAGACCGTCAAGCCTGTCAAAGCCCACCACAACGTGGGCGGCCTGCCGAAAGACCTGGGCTTTGAGCTGGTGGAACCCCTCAAGATGCTCTTTAAAGACGAAGTCCGCGCCTGCGGCAAGGCTCTGGGTCTGCCGGATGGCATGGTCTACCGCCAGCCCTTCCCCGGCCCTGGCTTGGGCGTCCGTTGCCTGGGCGCTATCACCCGAGATCGGCTGGAAGCCGTTCGGGAATCCGATGCTATCCTGCGGGAGGAGTTCCAGAAGGCGGGGCTGGCCGGTAAGGTCTGGCAATATTTCACCATCATCCCCGACCTGAAATCCGTCGGCGTCCGGGACGGCAAGCGTACCGACGCCTGGCCGGTCATCCTCCGTGCGGTCAACACGGTGGATGCTATGACCGCCACCGTGGAGGATGTGCCCTTCGCCCTCCTCCAGAAGATTACCGACCGCATCACCCACGAAGTGGACGGCGTGAACCGAGTGCTGTACGACCTGACGCCCAAGCCTACGGGGACGATTGAGTGGGAGTGAGTCAGCGGAATCATCCTCAAAAACAAAGCTGAAATAGGGGACTAAGTTGGAATCAACAGAACTTTTTCATCCCTCATGGGGCACTGTTTGCGTTGTGGACAGTAACAACGAAATGAAAGTGGGACAAGATATCATAATCAATGGAGAAAAGCGGCAGATAAAAAGAATCCTCTTTCCGCCCAAGCCAGATGATAAAAGAATTGCTGTTATCATTGAGGTGTGAATTGAAACACAGAAAGCACAGTGCGTTTGCACTGTGCTTCTGTCAGTTTATTTTTCTTGCTTGCTTTGCGCAAGCTTGGCTTTTTCTTCGTCGTCTCGCGCCAACAAACGTCTAGCTACCGTAGCACGATAACGGTCGATATCGATATCGGCATCAAGCGTGTTGAAAATCGGGTCATCTGGGGCATACGGTTCTGCCTCTTTCAAGCCAGCTTCCAACCACTCACGTTCAGCTTTCGATAAATTCAACGCCATATTGCGCACCTTCCCTTAAATGACATATTATTGCTTCCAGTATACTGGATTTTAAAAGAACTTGCAATCGTTTCCGTCCCTGACTTTGCACCCATCTTGCGCCCACCGCCCCGCCTGTTCCAACGAGTGGTAGGTGCCATCGCTCGAAACCCGCCGGAGGGGGTCATGCTGCCGGACGAGAAAAAGTGATGAAAAGAGACACTCCGCAGAGTGTCTCTTTTTGCGCAAAGATTGGATTACAGGCTGGCGAACAGCTCCGCCCCACGGGTTTTCAGCCACCGGTACAGAACCACACAGCCTATCACCATCGCCAGAGCGAAAAGGGTCAGGTAGAGAGCCAGCCCCAGCCGCCAGGCGAAGGCCAGATAGAGTCCCGCCAACGCCACGCCGTAAGCCCAGCCGCCCAGCAGGGCGATCATCACGGAAGCGCTCTGCTTGATGGGAACCAGCTCATTCGTCCAGGTCAGGTTGGGCATCTTGACCCCCAGGAACAGGCCAAACAGGGCGGACAGGAGGACATAGAGCATGGGCACCAGCGCCAGCAGCACCCGTTCCACCGGAGAGGCGGGGCAGACGATCTGGAGACAGACGCAGCAGAACAGCGCTGGAATGCCAGTCAGCGCCAGCTGTACGGACAGCTTGGCTCGAAGCGCCTGCCAGGGCAGGATGGGCAGGGATTGCGCCAGCCACAGGTTTCTGCCCTCCAGAGAGACAGAGGGAGCGGCCATATCATTCATAGCGGCCACCATACAGATCCCAGTGCAAAGCAAAAGGGAAGTGCAGCCGGGACGGGCTAGGAGTTCGTCCAGCAGCTCTGCCGCCATACTGCCCTTCACTAGCAGAGCAATGCCGCCTACCGGCAGCAGCAGAGTGCCTAGACCGCAGTTGAGCATATAGTTGGCGCTGGCAGTGAACCGTCCCAGCTCCTTGCCGAACAGGGCACGGGAGATACTCTGGCGCTGGACGGCCTTTTCACGATATACCCGCCGGACGGCCTTGCCAGTAGCGGTGACGATGCCCAAAAAGCTTCGGGAGAGCACATACCACAGCAGAGCAAAGAGGGCGGCTGTGGCCAGGGTGAACACGGCGATGGCAGTCCAGTCGCCTTCCGCATATCGGCCGAACAAGTACAGTGGGTAGGCGGCCGACTTCACATGAATGCCGTAGAGCAGGGCATTGGCCACCAGGTCTTGGAGGATGGCCTGGGCTTTGAAATAAAAGAAGTAATAAGCACCCAGACAGACCAGGGCGATGAGTGCCGTCATAAAGCTCTTGTGCTTTAGCTTCAGGCTGATCTTTGCCACCACCCAGCCCAGCACGCAGGAGAGGATGAGAACCAGGACGGAGATCAGCAGCACAAAGAGCAGGGAGCCGATGACGATGGATGGAGTTAGAGGGGCGGTGACCCAGTAGACGATGATGGCGGGCAAGATGACCACCGCCGAGTACATCAGCCCCATCAGGTAGACGCCCAACAGCCGAGAGACCATGATGGAGCGCACCGGAATGGGCATGGACAGGAGCAGGTTGTTGTCCTTGGACAGATACAGCCCAGAATAGGTGTTGAACACGCTGCCAAAGGCCCCCAGCAGGATGGCCAGCAGCCCCATCAGGCAGAAGTACATCCAGCCCATGCCCACCGCCACAAAGGCGCCGCAGAGGGCGCAGGAGAGCAGGGCAAACATCCCGCCCAGGACGCCCACCATGAGGAAGGCGAAGAGGAGGAGAAAGAGGATGGTAGAGACTTTGGAACGAGGTTTATTTTTCTTGGGATCGTAGAAATAGGTGCGGAAGATCTCGCCGAGTTGCTTTTTCAGCAGTGTTTTGACCATCATTCTCCCTCCAGTTCCAGGAACACATCCTCCAGACTGTCATCACCTTTGACTTCCTCCATGGTGCCGGAGCGGATGAGCTTGCCGGCCTTGATGATGGCCACCTTGTCGCAGAGCTTTTCCGCCACCTCCAGGACGTGGGTGGAGAAGAAGATGGCGCCGCCGCCGTCACAGACCTCCCGCATCATGCCCTTGAGCAGGTGGGACGCCTTGGGGTCCAGTCCTACGAAAGGTTCGTCCATAATGATGAGCTTTGGATCGTGGATCCAGGCGGAGAGGATGGCCAGCTTCTGCTTCATGCCGTGGGAATAGGCGGCGATGGGCTGAGCCAGGTCATCGGTCAGCTCGAACAGGTCGGCGTAGTTCCGGATGCGTTCCTGTCGGTCGCTGGCACTGACCCCGAAGATGTCGGCGATGAAGTTGAGATACTTGATGCCGGTCATGAAGTCGTACAGGTCGGGATTGTCCGGAATGTACGCCAGCCGTCGCTTGCAGGCCAGGGGATCTTTCTTTAGGGAGATACCGCCTATGGTGATCTCGCCTGCATCGAACTGCTGGATGCCCACCACTGATTTCAGTGTGGTGGTTTTGCCTGCGCCGTTGTGGCCAATGAAACCGTAGATTTCGCCTGGAGCGATCTCCAAGCTCAGGTCATCCACGGCCTTTTTCTCTCCAAATGTCTTGGTCAGATGGGCGATCTTTAACATGATGCTGCCTCCTCACATAAAATCTTTATGGAATTTGCGAAAATAGGAACCCAAGGATTGGACGTGCCGAGCGCAAAGGAAAGTGGACGAGCGGCGTTTTCGAAACAAAGGGGAGAGACACCAGAAAACGTTTTTATAGGGGGATCAGGATGTTTCTTCTTGGGAACGCTTTCCTCCGATCCTTCGGTATGGTCTTATTCTATCACGCAAGAAACAGCGAAACCATAAAGGAACCATTAAAAAACGATGAAACGGCATGACCAAAGTCATGCCGTTGGTGTGTTTGAAAGAAAAGGTCATCGGAACCCGTACCCGCCATAGCCGCCGTACCCACCGCTGCAACAGAGACTGTTGCACAGGACGTTGAGCAGGCACATGGATAGACACCAGTTGCCGGGATTGCTGCAGGCGCAGAAGTCGGCACCGCCGTTGTTCTGATAGAATTGGCTGCCGCTCTGCATCCGCAGCAGCGCCTGCCGATACTCGTAGTTGCTGGGATCCATCCGCACTGCCTGCTGCAAGTGCTGGAGGGCTAAAATTTTGTTGCCCAGGCCGGAGTTGGTCAGGCCGCTGAGGTAGTACCACCGAGCGTTGCGCTCTCGGACGTTCATCCGGTTGAGCAGATCCAGCGCCTGCTGGTATTCGCCGGTGACGATGAAGTGCCACGCTGCCTGGAACTCAGTGGAGTCCTGGGAGGTGTCGTACCGGCGCTGTTGCTGGCCGCCGAAGTCGAAGCCAAAGCCAAACCCGTCAAAGCCGAAGCCGCTGAAGGGGGTGTCCTGGGCGCTGCCGCCTGCACCGGCACTGCCGCTGCTGTACCCGCCATAGCCGCCGGGGCGAGCCTGCTGGTAGCGCTGGGGGTTGTTGATCTGGTCGTAGGCGGCGTTGATCTCGTTCATCTTCCGGGCGGCCTCCGGGTCGTTGGGGTGGAGGTCGGGGTGGTATTTCTTCGCCAGGGCGCGGTATGCTTTTTTGATTTCGTCAGGGCTGGCATCGGGTGATACGCCGAGAACCTGATAGGGATCGTCAATCATTGGGGTCATTCCTCCGGTTGGGTTGATTCCGTTGTTTGGCGCCGATCCATTTCGTCCAGACGCCAGAGTAGAGAATATTGCGCAATAGATCCAAATCCTGCTCCAAAGGCAGGCGCTCAAAGGCCAGGGCGCAGTCGCCGATGAGCATGGTCAGGGTCAGCTCCCCGTCAAAGGGGCCGTTGACCCGTTCAAATTCCGTGATGGGGTTGTAGCGCTTGTGGTGCTCATCACTGCGTTGGTCTAAACAGGCGTCCATCACATAGATGAACCGTCCCAGCGTGTTCCCCAGCTGCGCCAGGGTCGCCTGCCAGCGATCCTCCTCCGGGGTGAACAGCGCCGCCATCAGCTGCCCGAACAACCCGGAAACGGCGTCCAGGTCCGCGCTTTTGGCCTGCTCCAATTCCCCCAGCGCCGCCAGGGTCTCCGCCATCACGGCACACTGCCGGGGCCAGCGTTCTTGGATCGCCCCAAAGGGCTTGGCCAAACTTTTGGCGTACAGCAGCTTGGGCACGCTGTGGTCATCCTGCCAGTCGTCCAGGCAGTTGTAATAGGCCAACGCTACATTTAAATCCGCCGCATATTCCGTGTACTTGCTCACCCGGTGGAGCTGTTTCCGCACCGGATGCACCAGGCACCGGGACGCACCGGCGTCCACGTGGGGTTCATATAACGAGTCCAGCAGCAGCACCAGAAAGGTCATGTCGTAGGTCAGGGAGAGCCGGCTGTGCTGCCCATGCCGCTGCCCGATGGCGCGGCAGAGCCCGCAGTAGCACTCCCGATACCGCGCCACCTGCACTTGGGTCAGATTGCTCCGATCTGCCACCACATAGCCGAACATCAGACGTTGGCCAGCCGGTAGATGGCCAGCAAGTCCGTCTCATCCAGCGGCCGGAAGGTGCCCACCGTGCGGGTGCCCTGATAAGAGCACAGATGCGCCATCCGCCGCAGAGTCCCCTCCGTCTGGATGCCCACGCACTGTCCAAGACTGGTGGGCAATCCCCAGGATTGCCACAGCTTGCCAAATTGAGTGATGGTCTCTCGTGCCGCCGCAGCATCCTCGCTGAGGGTGACCCCCAGCACCTGCCGTCCCAGTCGGGCGAACCGAGCCGGATCGGTCTGGCAGACGTACCGTGCCCAGTGACACCACATGGCAGTGAGGCTGGCGCCGTGAGCCAGGTCGAACACAGCACTGACCGTGTGCCCCAGCTGGTGAACGGAAAAGTCCTTGCCCCGCCCCAGACCGGTCAGGTCGTTGTGGGACAGGCTGCCGCACCACATCAGCTCGCTCCGTGCCTGGTAGTTGTCCGGCTGTTTCAGCGCCTTAGGGGCGTTGGAGATCACCGTGCGCAGAAGGGCTTCTGCAATGCCGTCGGTGATCTCGTTGGCACCGGCGTTGACGCCAAAATAGCGCTCCATGGTGTGCAGCATCATATCCGCTGCCCCACAGGCAGTCTGGTAGGCGGGGAGGGTGTAGGTGAGGGTGGGGTCCAGGATGGCAAAAGCGGGACGGTTGAAGGGGGTGTTGCAGCCCCGCTTGCTGTCAGTAGCCTCGTCGGTCAAAACCGCCGAGTCGCTGGTCTCGCTGCCCGCTGCGGCGATGGTGAGCACGCTGCCTACAGGCAGGGCACCGGTGATGGGGCGCACCTTGCAAAAGTAGTCCCAGATGGAACCGCCGCAGGCCAGGCCGATGGCCACCGCCTTGCAGGTGTCCAGCACGCTGGCGCCGCCTACCCCCAGCAGGAAGTCGATGCCCTTGCCGGCATAGGTGTCCGCCAGCGCCTGGGCTTTGGCCAGGCGGGGGTTGGGCTGGATGCCGCCCTCTACACAGTAGGGGATCTTCTGCCCGTCTAAAGCGGCCAGTACCTTATCCAAGACGCCGTTCCGCTGGACGCTGCCTGTGCCGTAGAGCACCAGCACCTGGCTGCCGCCTGCCGCCTTGACCGCCTCGCCCGTCTGGGCGATGGTGTCCGAGCCAAACAGGATCCGTGTGGGCAGATGAAATTGAAATGCGTTCATGGAGATACCACCTTTCGAGCAAAATCCTCTGTTTCAGAGTCGATGTTCTCAGTATACCGCCGAGCGGAAGAAAAAAGCAAGGGGCAACTGTAAATGTTCCGTAAATTCGTATTTTCCCCCAGAAAAAGTTCCAGCGGTTTGACACCGTTCCGCCCATAGGATATAATAACTAATTAGTATGCAGAATGAGAAATCTCCTGCACCTGTTGCAGTGGAAGGGAACGAGAATATTATGAAAAAAGTATTAGATCAGATCACCGCCGCCGTATCCGAAGCCTTTGCGCGCGCCGGCTTCGACCCCAAGCTGGGCAAATGTACCGTGTCCAACCGGCCTGACCTGTGCCAGTACCAGTGCAATGGCGCTATGGCCGGAGCCAAGCTCTATCATAAAGCCCCCTTTATGATCGCCCAGCAGGTGGTGGATGTGCTGGCGTCCAATGAGATGTTCTCCAAGGTGGAGATGGTGCGCCCCGGCTTTATCAATCTGGATCTGAATCCGGACTTTTTGGGCAAGCTGCTCAACGAGCTGGAACAGGATCCGGACTGCGGCGTGGAAAAGGCGGAGCACCCCCTGTCCATCGTGGTGGACTACGGCGGCCCCAACGTGGCAAAGCCCCTTCATGTGGGTCACCTGCGTCCAGCCATCATCGGCGAAGCGGTCAAGCGCATCGCCCGGTTCATGGGGCATAACGTCATCGGCGACCCCCATTTGGGGGACTGGGGCCTTCAAATTGGCCTCATCATTGTGGAGCTGAAGCGCCGCCAGCCCGACCTGCCTTACTTTGACGCCAACATCACCGATGGCTATCCGGAAGAACCCCCCTTCACCATCACCGACCTGGAAGAAATCTATCCCTTTGCCTCCAAGGTTTCCAAGGAGGACGCCGCTTATAAGGAAGAAGCCCGTCAGGCCACCTACGAACTCCAGCAGGGTCGCCCCGGCTATCGTGCCCTGTGGAAGCATATCCTGAACGTGTCCGTCAACGACCTGAAGGAGAACTACAAGAAGCTGGACGTGGACTTTGACATCTGGATGGGCGAGAGCGACTGTCAGGATCTCATCGCCCCCATGGTGGAGCAGATGAAGGCAGATGGGCACGCCTATATCAGCGACGGCGCTCTGGTGGTGGACGTCCAAGAGGAGAGTGACACGCGGGAAGTGCCTCCCTGCATGGTGCTGAAATCTGACGGCGCCGCCCAGTACGAGACCACCGACCTTGCCACCATCGTCCAGCGGAAGGCGGACTTCGACCCCGACCGCATCATCTATGTGGTGGACAAGCGGCAGGAGCTGCACTTCGTGCGGGTGTTCCGCTGCGCCTATAAGACCGGCCTCATTGACAAGAATAAGTGCAGCCTGGAATTTGTGGGCTTCGGTACCATGAACGGCAAGGACGGCAAGCCCTTCAAGACTCGTGACGGCGGTGTTATGCGGCTGGAATACTTGCTGGGCAGCGTCAGCGATGCCATCTATCAAAAAGTAGAGAGCAACGGCGGCAACCTGACCGAAGCTGAGATGCGGGACATCGCAGACAAGGTGGGTCTGGCGGCCATCAAGTACGGCGACCTGTCCAACCAGCCCTACAAGGACTACATTTTCGACATCGACCGCTTCACCGCCTTTGAAGGCAACACCGGCCCCTATATCATGTACTCTATGGTGCGCATCAAGTCCATCCTGACCCGATTCCAGGCAGCCCATCCTGACGCAAAGCTGGGCACCATCCTGCCGCCGGAAAGCAAGAAGGAAACTGACCTGGCGCTGACTCTGTGCCGCTTCAACGAGGCGGTTGAGGAAGCCTACGCCCAGAACGCCCCCAACCGTCTCTGCCACTATATCTACGACCTGGCCAACTGCCTGAACCAGTTCTACGGCGAACACAACATCATGAAGGAACCGGACGCCGCCAAGCAGGCCGGCTACGTCACCCTCATCCGCCTGGTGCTGCGGGTGTTGGAGACTTCCATCCATCTGTTGGGCTTCACCGCTCCGGATCGGATGTAAACAAGGCAGAAGGAATCCAATCGCATGAAGCAAACCGGAAAGGGAGAAAAGAAAGCAGCCTTCAGCCGTGGAGGACGAGCAGTGGCTTTGCTTGTGGCCTTTTTTGTGGTGCTGGCCATCCTGCCCCAGGCGCGGCAGTGGGATCAGGAGCCGACAGGGGAGGCGGCGGAAAGCCAGCCTGTCTCCGCTGTCCAGACCGAACTGGCAGACACCAAGCAGGAAGCTGCCCGCTTTACCGTCTGCTTAGACCCTGGCCACGGCGGCAACGACAGCGGCTGTGTGTCCGGCAAGCGGCACGAGAGCGATGATGCGCTGATGATGGCCAAGCTGGTCAAGAAGTACCTGGAACAGGAAAATGTTCAGGTGGTTCTGACCCGCACCAAAGACAAGTATGTGGAGCTGAGCGAGCGGGCACAGTGTGCCAATCAGGCAAATGCGGACTACTTTGTCTCCATCCACCGCAACCTGAACCCGCTGGGCTGTGGCGTGGAGACTTGGACACGGGCGGACTACAGCAAGGAGTCCAACGCTCTGGCTGAGGCCATCCAAAAGCGGATGGTCAAAGTAGGCGTCCAGCAAAACCGTGGGGTCAAGCACGGCACCCAGGAAAGCGCCTCCTCCAGCTACTATGTCCTGCGCAAGACCAAGATGCCCGGCGTGCTCATCGAGCTGGGGTTCATCGACAACCAGAAGGACAACCAGTTGCTGGACAAGCACAAAAAGGCCTATGCCAAAGCCATCGCCAAGGGGATCATTCAGACCTATGAGAAGTACCACGGCGAAGGTGAAAAAAGTGCGACAAACGAGACAAAATCCAAGTAAAACGCCAAAACTCCTGTTCAGCACTGGACAGGAGCTTTTGCCTATCCGTCCTGCGCCTGCCTGCGTGGCGTAGGAGAGAGGATTGGGATACGGACGCAGGAAAGCGAGGATACAAGGATGAAATTGATGGTATTGGACGGGAACTCGATCGTCAACCGAGCCTTTTATGGGGTGCGGCTGCTCTCCACGCGGAATGGGTTGTATACCAACGCCCTTTTTGGCTTTTTGAATATTTTGCAGAAGCTGATCAATGACGAACAGCCGGACGCCCTCTGCGTGGCCTTCGACCGGAAGGCCCCCACCTTTCGCCACCTGGCCTATGCAGGCTATAAGGCCAAGCGCCACGCCATGCCAGAGGAGCTGGCCATGCAGATGCCGGTGTTGAAGGAAATTCTGGCTGCCATGCACATCCCAACCTACGAACTGGACGGCTGGGAGGCGGATGACCTGTTGGGCACCATCTCTCGCACCTGTGAGCAGAAGGGCTGGGATTGCGTCATCGTCACCGGCGACAGGGACTCCCTTCAGCTGGTCACCGACCACACTACCGTGAATCTGGTCACCACCAGTCGGGGACAGACCACGGTGAAGCAGGTGACGCCGACAGTGTTTGAGGAGAAGTACGGGTTCGAGCCGGTGAAGCTGATCGACCTGAAAGGGCTGTGGGGGGATGCCTCCGATCAGATCCCCGGCGTGAAGGGGATTGGCGAAAAGACCGCCACGAGCCTTATCCAGCAGTACGGCACCATTGCGGAGATCTACGCCAAGTTGGACGACCTGGACTTGAAACCGGCCGTGCACAAAAAGCTCACCGAGGGACGGGAGCAGGCGGAGCTGTCTTACGACCTGGCGCGGATCCGCTGCGATGCGCCCATTGTGTTTCGACCGGAGGACGTCCTGCGCCAGGAGCCAGACCGAGACGCACTGTACCAGCTGTTCTTGAAGCTGGAGTTCAACCAGTTCATCCAGCGCTATGGCCTGTCCCCAGCGGAAAACGGCGGAGAGCCAGAGGAACTGACAGAGGGCGCCTGCCAGATGGAATTGGTCGCCGACCCGACTCGACTGGAACAGCTGCTGACCCTGTGGCAGGATGCCCCGTGGGTATCCGTGCTGACCTTGCCGGATTTACAGGGGGTGGCTGTGGACGGTGTGGAGGAGGACGAAGGCTCCATCGGTGCGGTCATCCTGCCTGACCGAGTGGGGGCGGATGCTTACCGGCACTGTTTGGAGGTGCTGTTCTCAGACAAAGTGACCAAGGTCACCCACCAAGTGAAGGAGCTGGCAGAAGATTTGCTGGCGGAGGGACTGCCCGTTGATGGCTTCCGCTTCGACACCGCCCTGGGGGCGTATCTGTTGGCACCTACCGATGGCAGCTACGCCATGGAAAAATTGAGCGTCAAGTGGCTGGGGTTTGAGCTGCCTCCAGCCCAGACCTTTTTGGCAGAGGACGCCTTTCCGCCGTTGGAGGAGCCAACCGAAGCCATGACCGCCATGCTTCGTCACACCGCTGCCATCGGCGCACTGTACGAGAAGATGTGGCCGGAGCTGGAAGCCCAGGGGCTGACCGAATTGCTCAACACGGTGGAATTACCCCTCTGTCCGGTGCTGGCAGAGATGGAGCAGAGCGGCTTCCGCATCGACCGAGAGGCGCTGACCCAGTTCGGGGAAATGTTGGCCAAGGGGATTGACGGCTGTCGGGACAGCATTTACGACCTGGCGGGGGAGGAGTTCAACATCAATTCCACCAAGCAGCTGGGCGAAATTTTGTTCGACAAGTTGGGATTACCCGCCTACAAAAAGACCAAGCGAGGGTATTCTACCAACGCCGAGGTGCTGGAAAAGCTCCGCTGGCAGCATCCCATCGTGGAGCAGATCTTGGAGTACCGCCAGCTGGCCAAGCTGAAATCCACCTATGTGGATGGTCTGACCAAGGTCATCGGCTCGGACAGCCGCATCCACACCAGCTTCCAGAACACCGTCACTGCCACCGGACGCCTGTCCTCCACCGAACCCAATTTGCAGAACATCCCCGTCCGCACCCCTTTGGGGGCAGAGATGCGCAAGATGTTCATTGCCGGCCCCGGTAACGTGCTGGTGGATGCTGACTACTCCCAGATCGAGCTGCGCCTGCTGGCGCATATCGCCCAGGATCAGGTCATGCTGGAGGGCTTCCGGATGGGAGCGGACATCCACACCATGACCGCTGCCCAGGTCTTTGGCGTACCGGAGGAATTGGTGACCAAACAGATGCGTTCCTCGGCGAAAGCGGTGAATTTCGGTATTATTTACGGCATTTCCGAGTTCTCTCTGGCCAAGGACATCGGCGTTAGCCGGGCGGAAGCAAAGGATTATATGGAGCGCTATTTTGCCACCTACGCCGGTGTCCGTGAGTACCAGAAACGCATCGTGGAGCAGGCCAAGGCGGACGGCTATGTGACCACCCTTATGGGACGCCGTCGGGATATTCCGGAGCTGAAGGACTCCAACCGGATGAAACGGATGTTCGGTGAGCGGGTGGCGTTGAATATGCCCATCCAGGGCACGGCGGCGGACATCATCAAGCTGGCCATGATCCGCGTCCAAGCCCGCCTGAAAGCGGAGGGCTTGCAGGGACGGCTGGTGCTCCAGGTACACGATGAACTGATTGTGGAGTGTCCGGAGGCGGAAGGGGAGACTGTGGCCAAGCTCTTGAAGGAGGAGATGGAACAGGTGGTCTCTCTGGATGTGAAGTTGGAAGCAGAAGCCCATGTAGGACACAGCTGGGCGGATGCCCATTGAGGAGGAGCGCAAGATGAGTGAACAGAGACAGGCGGCCAGCTATCGACTAGTGCCTATGACGATGGAGTGGATCCCGCAGATTGCGGAGCTGGAGCGGCAGTGCTTCTCTAAGCCCTGGAATGAGCAGATGCTGGCGGAGGAGCTGGACAACCCCACCGCCTCTTTCATCGTGGCTGTGGGGGACAATGGACAGGTGTTGGGCTACGCCGGCATCTCAGTTATTGCCGGTGAGGGGTATATTGACAACGTGGCCGTTCGGGAGGAGTACCGGCGGCAAGGCATCGCCCAGGCGCTGCTGGATGTGTTTTTGCGCTTCGGCAAGGCACATCAGCTTGCCTTTTTGACCCTGGAAGTTCGGGCGTCCAACGCTCCGGCCAAGCAGCTGTATCTGAAGCACGGCTTCGAGCAGGTGGGGCGGCGGAAGGACTATTACGATGCGCCCAAAGAGGACGCCATCATCATGACCAAGTATTTTCAGGCCGAAAAGCCTGACGAAAATGACGAATAAGGAGTGTTTTCCTTGAATATTCTTGCAGTAGAATCCTCCTGCGATGAGACAGCCGTAGCTGTTGTCCGAGACGGCCGCACTGTCCTGGCTGACGCCATCGCTTCCCAGGTGGATATGCACACCATCTACGGCGGCGTGGTGCCGGAGATCGCCTCCCGAAAGCATTTGGAGGCCATCTACGGCCTGGCCGATCAGGCGTTGGAGCAGGCGGGTGTGACCCGAAAGGATATCGATGCTGTGGCCTGCACCTACGCACCGGGGCTGATCGGAGCGGTGCTGGTGGGGGTCAACTTTGCCAAAAGCGCCGCCTATGGCCTGGGTGTGCCCCTCATCCCCGTCCACCACGTTCGGGGTCATATCGCCGCCAATTACATCACTCACCCCGACCTGGAGCCGCCCTTCCTCTGCCTCTGCGTCTCCGGCGGCAACACCCTCATTGTGGATGTTCAGGACTACACCAAAATGGAGCTGCTGGGTGCTACCCGAGATGATGCGGCTGGTGAATGCTTTGATAAGGTGGCACGGGTGCTGGGCATCGGCTACCCCGGCGGCGGCCCCATGGATCGACTGGCTCAGGGGGGGGACGAGAAGAAGTACCAGCTGCCCCGTGCCAAGGTGGACGGCGCACCACTGGACTTCTCCTTCTCCGGCCTGAAAACGGCGGCGCTGAACCTCATTCACAACGCCGAGCAGAAAAAGGAGCCGCTGGATCTGCCCTCCTTCGCTGCTTCTTTCTCCCGTGCCGTGGCGGATGAGTTGGTGCCCCGTGCCATGGAAGCGGCAGAGCAGTGCGGCCGCACCAAGATCGCCGCCGCAGGCGGTGTGGCGGCCAACTCCAAGATTCGGGCGGAGCTGGAACGCGCCTGTCAGATCAGCGGCAAACAGCTCTACCTGCCCAAACTCTCCCTGTGCGGCGACAACGGCGCCATGATCGGATGCCAAGCCTATTATGAGTACTTGGCCGGCCGGCGAGGGGATTGGTCGCTGAATGGGTATGCCAATCGGGACATCAGTGCAGATGTTTGAGGCGTCTTTATGTGACGCACAAAATGGCAAAACGGGAACCTGGCGCAATTATGTAAATGATAAAGCACATCTTTTCCCACATTGCAGTTGAGATGTGGGAAAAGATGTAGAGAAAGTGGATAACTGTCTGTGGAAAGCCGAGAAATCCACAGAAAAAAATCCGAAGTAAGCTGCGGACAACGGAGAAACGCCCTGTGGAACGAAAAAGTTATGCAAACAGAGTGACATGATACAGCAGTTTGAAAAACGAGGGAATCGCGGAAAAGTGAGTATTTTTTTAAGGGAATCCAAGCGCCGCTGTTAAAAAACGTCCGCGAGACAAAGACGGAGCGGAGCAAAGCAAGGTGGAAAAAGGGGATTGACGAGTTGGACAAAGTGTGATACTATAGCTCTACGTTGTGTGCTACTGTGGCTCAGTTGGTAGAGCAGCTGATTCGTAATCAGCAGGTCGCCGGTTCAAATCCGGCCAGTAGCTCCACAAAAAACCGTGTAATCCCAATGGTTACACGGTTTTTCTTGTTTCTGGGCATTTGTTGAAATCAGCAGATTAACGTTTATTTAACGTTTACTCTGCTTTCTTTACCGCAACAACATCGTCAAATCGGTCGAAGGTCTCCATAGCCTTCGCCTCGGCGGATGCAATAACATGGGCGTAAATATTCGCCGTCGTACTGGGCTGGGCGTGTCCGAGCGCCTTGGATACGACCACCAGCGGTGTGCCATCAGCGATCATCAGGCTGGCGTATGTATGGCGGAGGGAATGGACGGTCACCTTTGGGAGGCCGCTTCGGGCGATGAACTTTGAAAACCACGCTGTGATGCTGTCTGGAAAAATCGGAGCGCCCAGCTCAGTGGTGAACACGCGCCCGTCAATGTCCTCCCAGGCGTCACCCATCGCGCACCGCTGCTCATCCTGCCAGCGTTGGTATTCCAGCAGCAGCAAGAACACAGAGCGGGGGAGCTTCAGGGGGCGGCGAGATTTTGAGGTCTTCGGCGTGCTGGCATAAGTACCCTTCCGGGGCGTGTAATTCCAGGTCTGGCGCACTGCGATGGTCTGAGTGTCAATATTCACATCCTCCCACCTCAGGCCGAGCAATTCGCTCCGTCGCAGCCCAGACAAGAGGTCGAAGGTGATGAGTGTCCTCCATTTGATTGGCTCGTCCTGGAGCAATTCAAGCAGCTTCCGGGCGTCGTCCTCATCCAGGTATGCCGCTGATCTGTCGCCCAAGCTGGGCAGGTCGGTCTTCGTGGCGGGATTGTCTTTGAGGTATCCCCATTTTGCGGCCTTGGACAGGACGGCGGACACGACCCGATGGTAAGCGTGGATGGTGCCGGGCTCAAGCGGAGTTGTGTCCTTGATGACCAGAAAGACGTCTTCAAGCTGGGCGTTCATTGCCGTCGCGATCACCGCCGCGTTCTCAATCGCAATCTTCTTCCGGGCTTTCATCTGCTTGAACGACCAAAGGGACACACCGGTGCTGCGGGATAGCTCGGCCATGCTTGTGTGATGACCCTTCATCCACTGCGCAAAGTCGATTTTGCACACTGCTGTCGTTGCGCCAGCGCGGATCCCGGCTTCCTGGAGATTTGCGTAAAACGCGGCAAGGTGGGCGGGTTTCAGGTCTCTGAGCCGGATGTGGCCGATCGCCTGATTGATGCGCACCAGCTTCGCCTGATACTCGTAGGATGTCTTTTCCTTCAGGTTCGGGTTTGCGTGCCGCTGCATGAACAATTCAGAAAACTCCTTGAAACGGATGCTGCCGTCACAAATATTGCCGTCCCTGACCTGCTCCTCGAACAGCACAGCCTGCCGGTTCAGTTCTTTTTCGAGCTGACGCTTCGTCATGCCAGGTTCCGGCACCCAGGTCAGGTATTTCCGGATTTGCCGACCGTTGATGTCATAACCAGCCGATACAGTGATCTGATACCCTTTGCCTTGCTTTTTTATCGTGGCCATTGCATTTTCTCCTTCCATTTCGCCCAGAGGGGCGCTATAATAGAAGGGTAGTAGGCCATCCAAACTTACTACCCTTTGAACCGCTTCGGTGTTCCCGCACCGGGGCGGTTTTTTATTGAGACGCTTGCTGCATCTCGATACCCTGTATCGCATCTCGATACAGAAACCCCTTCAAGTCCGAGCTGTCACCGGTGTTGTAATAGTGTAACAGCAGGGTGTTGAACTGTTCCATGTGCCGGTCTGTGATGGTGAGAATGCCAGCGCCGGCGGAGACGAGGATTTTGTTTGCGAGGGTCATGCTGGTGCGCTTGTTCCCATCCCAGAAGAATTGCCCTCTGGCGCCCCACGCAAAGGCTTCCAAGGCTTTTTCCGTGGCGGTCATCTCCGTGTTATTGACAAGGGCGAGAAGGGATTCTTCGACCTGTTCATAGATAGGAACCGGCGGGACATACTCCGTGCCGGAGATGCCAACGGTGCCGGTGCGCAGCACACCCCATTCCAGCGATTCATTCCGTGCGATAAATTCGTTGAGCTTGCACAGATAGGCCAGCGTGACCGGCTCATTGATGGTCTTGACCAGATACCGCCATGCGTCACGCATATTTAAGATCGCTTGGATGTCGTCGAGCTGTACATTCGGGACATTCACGCCGTTCAAGATGGTTTGCGTCTGGGGGAATGTAACCGCTCGGCTCTCCATCTTCATCCCGCAGTAAATGTTCTCGTCCCATTTCTTCTTCGCAAGGAAGATGCTTTGTTGCGAGGTCAAATGGTATTTGTCTTTAAAGTGCATGGTTTAACATCTCCTTTCCTTTGTTATTTTACCTACGCTCCCCGTGCAGAGGGTGACTACACATTGCCCCAGTGCTTATGATGCCGGAGTGGTAGGGCAAGAAGCTTCGCGGTTACTGCTTGTCTATTGTGATGGGATCGGTATGGAAATTGCTGAAATAATCGCCTTCCGGTCGAATATCTAGGCCAAAATCCACCTTTTTAATCTGTTCGATGCCGTCCTTTGCGAGTTTATCCTGATCAAAGTCGATTCCATACGCAGCGACGCACCCAGGGAAAACCTCGGTCTTATATTCAATGAGATTGGCTTCCTGCGTCCAGTCATTTACGGACACATTTTCAAGGTCGAAATCAAAATACTTTTTGCGGTCATTGCGGATGGCAAAAATGGCGTCATAATTATCATCGTCAAGCGCCCAGATAAAAATGCCATCTTTATTGTAGAGCGCATTTCCGGGGGTGTAATCCACACTTTCTCCACCATCGATGGGAAGTTCGATGATTCCGGTTTCGAACTCTTTCATTGACTCCCCATAAGCCCAAAAATGAACCTTGATTTGTTTGATTTCATCAATTCCGTTGATGTCAAGCCATTCACTGGGGATGTCCAGCGTTCCAGATGCCTTCTTCCCGGCGGCGACCTCTGTGTAAGTATCATACTCGTTGCAGTACGCCATCATAATACCATTGACGGAGTAGGCATACACACAAAAGCTCAGGTTGTTTTTGGAGTTGTTTTCAAAATAAAAGGTTACGCTGTCCGCTTCGCTTTCTTTTGTTTTTACAATGGTGTTGTGTCCCGTATAAATGGTGGCTGCCTTGACCTGTCCGGACTGAGAAACCGGCGACACATCTGTTTTTTCTTGCTTTTCGCTTGTGTCATGGCTTGCGCTGGAAACAACTGTGTTTTTGCTAGTATCAGTGGGCGGCACAGCATCACCAGAAAATGATACAGAGGACAAAAACATCCCTACAAAAAACACTGCGGCCGAAATCCAGGTAACCTTTGTGAAAATGCGCACTTTCTGTTCTTTTTTTGCGATTACGGAAACGACTAGGCCAATCACACCAAAAGCGGCTGAAATGAGTGCTATCACTGCGATGACTGCAAAAAAATCATTCATACTTCTTCTCCTATCTCCCGTCAATTTTACTGTATTTTGTCAGATTACGGCACATACCTCCATGTTACAGGACAGGGGTGGAGTTTTCAACATTCGAAAGAAATACGATTGTAGCACTGCTGGGTGGCATCGCCTATCTCGCATTACTTTGATTTCAAGCCACACCCTGTGCAGGGTGACTATCGCACATTTTCCTACAAAGGCAAGACTTCCCTCAAGAGGAAAACATTTTGCAATGAAATGTGGATAATTACCCGCTAAAATCACCTTTGAGGTGATTTTTTATGTCTTATGACGATTACAAGACTGCCAGAGATATGGCGTGGAAAATTTTATTGGAATGCGGCATTGACGCCCTGCCCGTGCGCCCGTCAGTTATCTGCGACCACTACGGCTGGGTGCTCGCTGACTACCACACCGGAGCGTCGAGCATCGCCCTTTTGGGGCTGGAAGAGCTGACAAAGCAGACAGACGGGTTCTGTGCCGTGACCAAAAGCCACGCATATATTTTCTTCGACAGCACACTTCCGGCAGGGCGGCAACGGTTCACCATCGCACACGAAGTTGGGCACTTGGTACTTGGTCACGTCACACCGGGCGGCGTGACAACGGTCAACCGAGAACCGACCCCGGGGGACAACCCAATTGAACGCCAGGCAAACCAGTTTGCAGCGCGGCTGTTGGCGCCCGCCTGCGTCCTGCACGAGCTGGGAGCCATCACACCGGAGGCCATCCAGCGGGCTTGTGGACTCTCGCGCCAGGCCGCTGAGTTCCGCGCGGCCAGGATGCAGGAGTTGGAGCGCCGCAACCGCTACTATACTAGCCCGGCAGAGAGGCAGGTGCTCCAACAATTTGCATCACATATCGCCCGTGTACTTGGGCGGTAACACGGCATCTTCTTCTTCCTTCGACACTTGATTGACTGCGCTGCTCTCGCCGCCCCTGGCAACAGCCGGCTTGATAACCAACTTGCTTTCCGCTTCGGCATCCGCCGGAGCGGTTTTTTCTATGCTCAGGACGGGATTTGCGCGGAAGATGCCTTCCCTCATCCCAACGCAGAACGCATCACGCAGCTGCTTTGGCAGCTTCACATAGGCATTCAGGATGAGCTGTTCAAATTCGTTCAGCCCTAATTTCTCTGCAACTTCGCTCACTATATCTGTGGGCGCTTTCGCGAACATCTCGCCTTCGCCGGTGCGGAGCCAGGTTTCGTTGACGTTGAATGTTTTGCAGATGAGAGCAAGGACGGCACCGGATGGATTCCGGTATCCGAGTTCGATTTGTGCAATCGAATTTCTGCGCAAATTGATTTGCTCGGCAAATTCTTGCTGGGTTAGTCCGAGTTCTTTCCTCAACGTCTTAAATCGCTCGTGTATCACATTATCACCTCCACTGACAAACAAATGATACCTCAAAAACGTCCCATTGTCAACAATTAAATGCTTGACAATGTATCTTTTGAGACGTATAATAGTCCCATAGTAAACAAAAGGAGGTGACACTATGAACACAGAGACCACTAAAATCACGGCTGTAGAAGTCATGACGACCGGCGCTGAAATCGTAAAGATGTCCGCAAACGAACAGCTGGTGGCCTACGGCTACCTGATGGGTTTGCTGGATCGCAGCAGCGCCCTGAACGCTTGCCGGGCGGAAGAAGCCAGCTGAACACGATTTGGAGGAAGGAGGTGAACACCATGGGAATCCCGAGAATGAGGATTGCGGCCGACGTCTTGGCTGAAATCAAAGCGCTGGATCCGGACACGCGAATCACCCTGCATTACATCCGGAGCATCATCAACCAGGGCAAGGTGCCTGTCCGCAAGGCTGGCACCAAGAAGCTGGTCGATTTGGACAAGGTGCTGGAGTACCTGGCTCGCGGAGACGAAGATGAAAAGACACCAACCGGAGAAATCCGGAGAGTGGAGCTGTGAAAGCGGCTTATGTCAGCACCTGCCCCAAATGCACGAAATGCCGCCTATACATCCAGCGCCGCTGCAAGGGTCTGCTGGACTACCAGCGGCGGTGGTGCCCGGAGTGGATTACATACGGGATGGTGGCGGACGCTTGGGGTCGGCGGGTGCAGACAAGACAACTGAGGAGGTATGACAAATGATGACCATCGAAGACGCCATGACTGCTGCAACGGAGCGCGGCGCTGTGGGAAGAATGATGGGTTACACGAGGATTGCCACAATCCTGTATGTGGCGGGGCACGGCGAAATGGCTGACGAAATAATGGATGCGGGCATCGCCTATTATGCGGCACTGCTGACAGGTATGTATAACGCTACGCCCAACTCCGACAAAGCAACCGTTATTGTAGCGATGGAGAGGATGTGCCGATTTGTGCGGGATGCGGACGCTGACTTAGACGGAAGGGCTGTTATCCTGGACGGCGAAATCACCAATGAGCTGGACGCCAGTTTTGCGAAGATCGAGTTTGCAAGGAAAGAGGAGGAATCAACATGACACACAGAACAAAATGCACCTGCCAGCTGGTCGTTGGCATTGCTGGCGCTGTAATGGGCGTAGCGGCCTGGGCGACTGCTGGACGCATGGCGCTGCTCGGCAACTGGCTGCCTGCCAGCATCACGATGTGCGCCGCAGCCTGGATGATGTCGGTATCGGAGACGGCCTTTGATCGGATGCTGGCACGGAGGCTCAAGCAGTGAGCCGCAGACCCTGCGCCCACTGCCAGCGCCTATGGAACACCCAGACCCTGGTGACGGTCGGCGCGGCGGAGCTGTGCCCGGTCTGTTATAAGCAGCGGAGATGGGCGCGGAGATTGTGGCCGTGCAGAGACTGCACGTTGGAGGCCGACCGGACACTGGTCTGCCACGACAAGTGCCCGCGGTACGCAATGCACCGCGCCCTCATTTGGGCGGGTAAGCCCAGCAAGGGTGAGCGGGCGGCAGCAGAGGTGACGCTGGAGGGCAAATTGCGGAGCATCCGTCATCGCGGTACTGGCAAGGTCGCCCAAAGATAAAAGCCGCCGCCGGAGGGGCAACTCCGACGACGGCAAAGGTAAAATACCAACTGTATTGTACACCAAGGAGGTACAAAAAGCAATGAGAACGATCACGATCCAGCGCCTGACCCTGGCGAATTTCAAGGGTTGCCACAGCCTGACCTTGGATTTCCAGGGACGGGACTGCTCCATCTACGGCGACAACGCCACCGGCAAGACCACCGTCTATGACGCCTTCTGCTGGCTCTTGTTCGGTAAGGACAGCAGCGGCGCGGCCAAGTTCGATATCAAGCCTCTGGACGAGACCGGCGCCGTGGCAGATCATGGGGCGGAGACCAGTGTGGAGGCGATCCTGTCGGTGGACGGCCAGGAAGTGACCCTCAAGCGTACTTATTTTGAGCTGTGGAGCAAGAAGCGGGGGAACAAAGAGGCTTCCTTTGACGGTCATTCCTCTGGGTTCTACTTCAACGGTCTGCCCATGGCCAAGAACGAGTTTTCCGGCCGAGTCGCTCAGCTGTGCGATGAGAACAGCTTCCGCACCCTGACAGACCTGCGCTGGTTCTGCGCAGGGGAGAGCGAGACGAACCGGAGAGCAGCCCTCTTCGACCTGGTGGAGGACGTGTCAGACGAGGATGTTCTGGCGTCTGACCAGGCGTTCGCCCCGCTGACGGATGCCTTGGGTGGCCTGACGGTGGAGGAGGCCAAGGCGGCCTACCAGAAGCAGCGCAGGAACTTCCAGACCAAGGCCAAGACCACACCGGCCAGGATCGACGAGCAGAAGCGCACCATCAGTGAGTATGAAGCGGTAGATTTTGCCGCCCTCCGCACGCGCCGAGATGAGCTGGCAGGGCAGGAATCTGCCGCCAGGGAAGCGCTGGAGCAGCTCCGGAGCAAGGCGGGCACCTCCGTCCTCCTGCCCCAGCGGGACGGGCTGCGGATGCAGCTGGAGGCGTGGGAGAGCCAAAATGCAGCCTATCGCAGTGGGCAGCGGACAGCAGACCCAACCCAGCTGCGTCGCCAGAAGGAAGGCTTGGAGCGCCAGGGGCAGGCCATTGCCCGAGAGCTGGAGCGCAACCAGCTGAGCCAGCAGCAAGGCCAGGCGGCCATCCAGGCGTGTCGGGAACGGTGGAAGGAGACACAGTCCATGACCTTTTCCGGCGGCACCTGCCCCACCTGCGGCCAGACGCTGCCAGCGGATCAGCTGGCCAAGGCCACGGATGAGTTTGAGCAGCGTAAGAAAGAGCGCCTTGCCAAGCTGGCAGAAGATGCGGGAGCACGCAAGGCCGAGCTGGAAGCTCTCCAAGCCAGAGCTGACGAATTGCGGGCTGACCAGGCACAGAACGAGCAGGACTGCGCTGCACTGGCGCAGCAGCTGGCCGCGGCGGAAGCGCTGGTCATCACTGACCTGGACGGTTACGGAGAGCGGAAAACACGCCTGACCAGTCAGCTCCAGGAGTTGGAGGTGCAGATCGCCCAGGCCAGCCGGGATACCCGGCAGGCGGAACAGGAGGCGGAACGGCGTTGGGCGGAGACGCGGGAGGCGTTGCGCCGAACGGAGAGCGCCCTGGCGGGAGAACAGTTCCTGACCGCTGCCCGGAAACGTGTGGCGGAGCTGATGGCGGAACAGCAGCAGACGGCGGCGGAGACAGAGCGGCTGGATAGCCTGCTGGATCTGTGCGACCAGTTCACCCGGGTCAAGGCGGAGTATATCAGCCGGGAGGTCAGCGAACGGTTCCGGCTGGTGCGCTGGCAGCTGTTCGAGGCGCAGATCAACGGCGGTCTCCGGGACTGCTGCAAGGCCACCATCGACGGTGTGCCCTACGCCGACCTGAACAACGGGGCGAAGATCAACGCCGGTCTGGACGTGATCGCGACCCTGAGCCAGGCCAAGGGCATCCGCTGCCCGCTGTTTGTGGACAATGCCGAGAGTGTCACCCAGCTCCTGGAGATGGACACCCAGGTCATCCGCATGGTGGTCAGCAAAACGGACAAGCAGTTGAGAATGGAAAGGGAGGATTGAGATGGTCATCGGAACCAGAGCAAAAGCAAAGATCCCGCCGGTGGAGGCGGGGACATACCTGGCGATCTGTGTCGGCATCTACGACTTGGGGGAACAGCAGACGGAGTACAAGGGCAAGACCCGGTACAACAATCAGATCCAGTTCACCTTCGAGCTTCCGACGGAGCAGGTGGAATTGGATGGGGAAATGAAGCCCCGGCAGCTGTCCCGCACCTTCTCGGTCAGTACCAGCAACAAGTCTGGCTTGCGGAAGTTCCTGACCTCCTGGCGGGGGAAGGCGTTTTCCGACGAGGAGATCCGGGCGTTCAACACAGATGAGATGCTGGGGCGCAGCGCCATGATCCAGGTGGTCCTCAATGACACCGGCGAGTATGCCAACATTGATGGCGTGATGCAGATCCCCAAGGGGATGCCCACCCCCACCACGGAGACGGAGCTGCACGTGTTCAACATCGACCAGTGGGACGATGCGACCTTCGCAGCGCTGCCGGAGTGGGTGCAGGAGAAGATCAAGAACTCCACCCAGTACCAGCAGATGCACGCCCCGGAGACCGCCGTGGACTTCCCAGAGCAGGAGGAGCAGCCCCAGCAAACCGCACTTGAGGAAGGAGTGGAGTGTCCGTTTTGAAATTCATTCCATTGGCTAGCTCCAGCGCTGGCAACGCCTACTTATTGGACGACGGACAGTGCGTCCTGCTGCTGGAATGTGGCCTGAGCTACCGGCGGCTGGGTCAGCTGGTGCGGGCGGCGGGATACACCGTCTCCCAGCTGGCCGGCTGCCTGGTCAGCCACGAACATAATGACCACGCCCGCTGCTGGGACAAGTTGCTGGCGGCTGGGATCCCGGTCATCCTGTCCCATGGCACTGCCCAGGCGCTGGGGGCGGATGGAGCTACCTTGTTGGCACCGGATGTGGGGCGGGACTGCTCAGAGCCTATGCAGGTGGGCAGCTTCCAGGTCATCGCCTTCCGCACTTTCCACGATGCCAGGGAACCGGTGGGCTACCTGGTCAGGGGGAGCGACGGGGAGAAACTGGTGTTCGCCATCGATACCGGGAACATCCGGTACCGGTTTCCCGGTGTGAACATCCTGGCCATCGAGGCCAACTACCAGGAGGACATCCTGGCACGCTGCACCCGGATGCCAGAAGCCACCGTCAAGCGTGTCCGCAACACCCATCTGGAGATCGGCCAGCTGTGCGGCTACCTGAGCACCTTGCCCCTGCAGCAGTGCCGGGAGATCTATCTGCTCCACCTGAGCGACGCCAACAGCGACGAGGCGTGGTTCGAAGCGTGTGTGCGTCGGGCAATGTCGAAGAAATGCCGGGTCATTGTGTGCCCGAAGGAGAGAAAATCATGTTAAACAAAGTGATCATTCAGGGTCGGTTGGTGGCAGAACCAGAGCTGCGCCACACCGCCCAGGGGACTGCCGTGGCCAACGTGCGCATGGCGGTAGACCGAGATTTCAAGCGGCCAGATGGCAGCCGGGAGACGGATTTCTTCCAGGTCATCGCCTGGCGCGGCGGCGCGGAGTTTCTGGCCAAGTACTTCCGCAAAGGGCAGCTGGCCTGTGTGGAGGGCAGATTGCAAGCCAGGGACTACACGGATAACACCGGCGTCCGGCGCTTCGTGACGGAGATCGTGGCAGAAAACCTGTATTTTTGCGGCGGCAAGAAGAGCGAGTCCAACGCAGCGCCTTACGGAGAACCGACCGGGTTCACGGAGGTAGAAGATGACGGCCAGCTGCCGTTTTAAGAAGGTGGCAGCATGGCGAAAGAGAAGAACAGCTTTGTGCTGTATTACGACTTGGAGGACATTCTGCTCGACCTGAGCGACAGCCAGATCGCGGAGTTGTTCCGAGCAATCTTCGCCTACGAAAAGCGTGGCGAGGCGTATTCCGGCTCAGACGCGGAAGTGAAGATCGCCATGCGTTTCGTGAGTAGAGCGCTGGACGACAACGATGAGCGGTATCGGGCGAAGGTGGAAAAACGTCGGGAAGCTGGTCGAAAAGGTGGACTTAAAAGTGCACAGAGCCGCAAGCAAAAGAAGCAAAACGAAGCAAATCAAGCAAACGCAACCAAAGGCAAGCAAAAGAAGCAAAGTCAAGCAAATCAAGCTGATAATGAACCTGAACCTGTACCTGATAATGATACTGATAGTGATAGTGAGGGGACTACGTCCCCTACCCGCGCGCGCGTAACGCAGCAAAGCAAGCTTGCATCACAGAAAGTCCAATGGGCGGACAACGTGACCATGACCAACGCCGAACACCAGAAGCTGCTCGACGCTCATGGCCCCGCCGACACAGCGCTGATGATCGAGCACCTGAGCCATTACAAAGCAGCGAATGGGAAGCACTATGACAGCGATTACCGGGCGATCTTGGCTTGGGTGACAAAGTGGCTGTCAGAACAGGAGGGGACGAAGACCGGTGCGGCACAGCGGCCCAGCAAGGCGCCGACTCCAATGCCGCCGACACAGGAGAGCCTGGCAGAGCAGGAGCAGAGGATCCTCGCAAATGAACGCTGGATGCGAGACTTTTTGGAGAGCCAACGGGAGGACGAACAGGATGAATGAACAGAACAGAAGCGACAGTCTGTTGGAGATGGCCAGAGGCGCCATCCTTGAACGGGTAGACTATGAGGCAGCACGGGTCGCCGAGAACATCGAAGACCCCAACACGGACATCAAGGCAAAGAGAAAGATCCAGATCACGCTGACATTCATGCCCGGCGCTGACCGGGAGACGGTACAGATGGAGACGATAGTGAAGACCACCCTGGCGCCCATGATGCCGGTCAGTACCAGCTTGTACATGGTGCGGGATGACCAGGGCGACCCCATGATCGTGGAAGCCGTCCGGCAGACGCCAGGGCAGCTGGACATGGACGGCGGAGAAGTGGAAGAACCTAAGATCGTGCAACTGCATCGGAAAGCGTAAGGAGGAACAGACATGAGTGGCATTTTGGCAGAATTTGTGGAGAAGATCATCAGCCTGAAAGACCCGACCATCATCGAGGTGGCGGGGCAGCAGTACGCAAACCAGGAGTTTGCACGCATCAAGCCACACGTAGATCGCCCGTCGGTGTATGAGGTGACCGGGCTGGACAGCATTGTCCAGCTGCTGCGCAAGGAGATCGAGAGAGTCGGCGGCTTCGCCTTTGTCCGGGTGGCCAGCCATGACCGGGTGTACGTCAGTACGAGCTACCGGGCAGACACCACCGGTTACCTGGCCAGAGTCATGCGCACGGAGAAAAAGTGCTGCGATCTGTGCGGGCGAAAGGGCTGGTGCACGGTGTACGACAAGGAGGATGACGATGACAAAGCGTAACCTATGCGACACCTGCCTGCACCGCGCGGTGTGCAGGCATGGGATCGCTCAGCAGTGGGGGCGGATGGCGCACTGCGCCTACTACGAGCGTCTGATCCTAATGGGGCACAAGCCGGGACTGCTGCCTCTGTGGGTCAGGACTGCGATACCACCAGAGGAGGATGAAGAATGACAGGACAAGACATCAGGGCGTTTAGGCAGCGGGAGCGCCTCAGCCAGGAGGCACTCGGCGGAGTGCTTGGGGTAATACACTCATCAATCAGCAACTGGGAGTGCGGGAGACACATCCCAGTGAAATACAACGCAAAATTAAAGGCACTTATGGAGGCTGATCCGAAAGAGCTGGCGGAGATGCTGGATGGTGTGCCAAGAAAGGTGGAAGCGACAAGGCAGCCAAAGGCAAAGCCTGCAAAAGCATCGCAGTCAGCAAAGTCTGTTGTTGCTCAGAACGACACCTGCAAAACTTGCCCTTACTGGCGGCACATGGACGGCCAGAAAAGCCCAACGATGTACTGCGCCTGCCTCCAGGAGACCGGCCATGCCCGTACCTGCGGCGTAGAGCGTACATACCAGCGGTACAGGACGCTCAGTCCGCTGTCTCTGGACGCTGCTAGGGCGGCGGAGCTGGGGATGAGCTACGGGCGGTATAAGGCGATGGAGGCGATTTAATGGCAAAAAGAAAGCGCCGATTTTGTGATAACCCAAAGGAAATGGCTGTGAAATACAAGCTCGTAGAGAGGCAAGCTATGCAGGACACGATGATCAACTACATCGGCGATTGCGCCCTGTTGGTGCTCAACGATGAGTTTGGATTTGGCCAGGAGCGTCTTGAGCGATTTAACACAGCGCTCAACTCCGAGTTGGCAAAATGGTGGGAGGTCACCGCAGCGCCGAAGCCGGGAGACAAGACGTCCGAGGTTGGGTACATCCGGAGCAAATTTGACGAGGCGCTCAAGCGAGTGTGCGGGGATAAGTTTGTGCCGTTTGAGCAGCGGTACGAGTGGATCGACAACAACGTGATTTGACGGAGGTGCAGCAGTGAGCAAACCGAGATACTGGTGGTGGGGCAGCATACAGGCCGCCCTACGAGCCTACCCAAGGCTCAAACAGCGGTATGAGATGCCTGACGTGGCGCTGACGGCGAGATATGCAGAGGGGGCAGGTCACGATAGTGCCCCGGGTAGAACAACGGAGACGGCGGCATTACAGCGCTTGTACGATGGGGATTACAAGGTCTACCTGGCGATTAAGGCGGCAATTGACGAGACGGCGCAGATGGAAACCGGCCGGGCACGGCTGGCAATTATCGACTTGCTTTATTTCCGACGGATATGCACACTGCAAGGAGCGTCCATGGACGTAGGATACAGCTACGGGAGGGCAAAAGAAGTTCGACAAGAGTTCATCCGTTTGGTTGCTTATTACATGGGATATTTGCCGAAGTCCGAGGTTCGTAAAAAGTTCAGCCACAAGAGCCAAAAAATGTGAGAAAATAGTATCATCCCATAGCGGATACGGGATGCGTAAGTCCGCTGTGGGACACCTCCTGGTATATGGGGCGGCAGGGAGACAGCCGCCCCAACAGGATGCAGGATAACCCCTTTTTCTTTCTTCTCACCCTTTCCGAGGTGGCGGCGGAGCGTATGTTCTGCCGCCATTTTGGCGGGGAGACACACTCCTGTAGCTCAGCAGCTAGAGTGTGCGGCCATATCGCAAGGTCGTGGGTGCAAATCCCACCAGGAGCAGATGAGACGGCATATGGGACTATCTGACTGCTGGAAAGACAGCCCCGGACCGGCGGGTTATCCGGCACCAATCCCACCGCCCGCACCTCTCTACGATGTGTCCCAGGGCGGATATAAAAGCGGCGATCCCCAGCCGTCAAGCGGGGCGAACAAAAGCGAAACGCTTTTAGGGGACTTCCGTTCGCACGGCAGTCCCTATTTTCGTGGCCGAGGAGGTGAGTTCTGTGCCGGCACTCGAAAATGCAAGATGGGAAGCGTTCGTCCGGGCGCTGATTGAAAATAAGAGCCAGCGCAAGGCTTACCGCGAGGCGTTCCCAGCATCCCGGAAATGGAAGGATTCCACGGTTGACTCCAAGGCATCCGTCCTGTTCAGCAACAACAAGGTTCTGGCAAGGTACACGGAGCTGCAAACCCAAGCCGCTCAGGGTGCGGTGTTGACCCGTCAGCGTAAGCGGGAAATCCTCTGCACCATAGCGGAGAGCGAGGAGAACGAGCCGAGAGATCGCATTCGAGCGATTGACACAGACAACAGGATGGAGGGCGAGTATACAGAAAAGGTTGAGGTCAAGGCGACTGACAACAACCTGTTCGCCCAGCTGGAGGAGTCACTGAATGAACTACGAACGGTTCAGCCGGAAGCAGCTGTTGACGCTGCTGTGGTGGAAACAGCAGGAGCTGAATCGGTATGACGGCCTGATTTGTGACGGTTCTGTCCGAAGCGGGAAAACAGTTGCCATGACTGTGGGCTTTCTGCTCTGGGCGATGTCCACCTTTGACGGCTGCAAGTTCGCCCTATGTGGCAAGACCATCGAAGCACTGCGGCGGAACGTGGTGTCCCTTATCCCTGGCCTGGTGGAAGGTATTATGCGGGTGCAGGAGCGGCGTAGCGACAACACCATGACGGTGTGGGGCTTCGGCCACGTCAACACCTTCTATCTGTTTGGTGGTCGAGACGAGAGCAGTTACACCCTGATCCAGGGCATGACGTTGGCGGGGGTGCTTTTCGATGAGGTAGCGCTGATGCCGCGCTCCTTCGTGGAGCAGGCGTTGGCTCGTTGCAGCATCAGCGGGTCACGGTACTGGTTCAACTGCAACCCAGAGGGGTCGTCCCATTGGTTTTACCGAGAATGGATTTTGAAAGCAGAGGCACACAACGTGCTGCACTTGCATTTCACCATGGCGGACAATCTTGCACTCGACCCGGCGGTTCGAGCACGGTACGAAACGATGTATACCGGTGTGTTCTACGACCGGTACATCCGTGGCCTTTGGGTGGCGGCAGAGGGACGCATTTATGATTGCTTCGACCGGGCAAAGCACCTGATCGCCACGTTGCCCGATCTGGCTGGGGATTGTTACGTCAGCTGCGACTACGGCACGCAAAACGCCACTGTTTTCCTGCTCTGGCGGCGGGAACGCGGCACGGAACGCTGGGTGTGCCTGCGAGAGTATTATTACTCCGGCAGGGATAAGCGGCGGCAGAAAACGGATAAAGAGTTTTGCGCTGACCTGGGTGCCTGGCTGGGGGATGACCGCCCGCGTGCTGTGGTGGTTGACCCTTCGGCGGCTTCGTTTATCGCGGAGCTGCGCCAGGCTGGGTATCCGGTGCAGCAGGCAGACAATGAGGTGCTGGACGGCATCCGCAATGTGTCCACTCGGTTGCAGGCTGGGACGTTGCTGTTTTCCATCGCCTGCGTCCACACGGTGGAGGAGTTCCAGGCATACGTCTGGGACGAAAAAGCAGCGGAACGCGGCGAAGATAAGCCAGTTAAAGTCAATGACCACTGCATGGATGCGGTGCGATATTTTGTGACCACCATACTGGGGCGGCAGGTCGTGAGAGTCGGCAAGCGCCCAGCAAGATTGTGAGGTGAGCGTGTGATTATCTACCTAGACAGGGCGGAGGTGCCTGACCTGGAGCACATCCCAGGACAGGTGCTCCAACACCTGATTTCGGCGTCCGAGCAGGCAAATGGACGCTATGACAAGCTCCATCGGTATTATCTGGGGCGACATGACAACACCAAAAAGCCGCCAGATGAGGGCGAGAGCGTTGTGACCATCAACTACGCCAAGTACATCACCGACATTATCTTGGGTTACTACCTGGGCGAGCCGGTCAAGTACGACACCAATCCCCAAAAGGACAAGAGTGTAGCGGCAGCCGGAACGGATGAGGCAGCGGGTGTGCTGTCCGCGGACAATGAGCAGGTGGATATTTCGGCGCTGCAAGACGCCTACGATGTCCAGCAGATCGCGGCCATTGATGCGGACATTGGCAAATATATGGGCGTCATGGGCGACTGTATGGAGCTATGTTATGCGTCTGACGATGAGGTGCCCATGCCCCGATCGGCGTACATTGACCCACGCAATGGCGTATTGGTCTGCGACACCAGCGTAGAGCACAAAAAACTGTTCGGCGTGGTCTGGGACAAGCGCCAGACGGTGGCCGGTCAGACGTATTACGCGGTGTCCATCTATACGGATACCGGCGTGCAGGAGCTGCGGTGTGATGATCTGTCCACGGCGGCATTTACCCCAGTGGCAGACCGGCGGGAGCACTATTTCGGAGCTGTCCCGCTGATCGCATACACCAACAATCGGGAGCGACAGGGGGATTTTGAGCAGATCATCAGCCTGATCGACGCCTATGACGAGCTGATGAGCAACCGGTTGACGGACAAAAAGAAATTCGTGGATGCGCTACTGGTGTTCTTCGGGATGACCCTCCGAGATGGGGATGATGAGAAACTGGCGCAGGAGAAGTTTTTGGATGGCGCTCCGCTGGACGCACGAGCCGAGTACATCCAAAAGACTTTTGATGAGTCCAGCGTGCAGGTGCTGGCAGACGCACTGGTACGAGAAATGCACAAGATGACCATGACGGTGGACATGAGCGATGAACAGTTCGCCGGGAACAGTTCCGGCCAGGCGTTGAAGCTGAAACTCCTGACCATGAATCTGCTGGCCAAGAACAAGATGCGCCGAATGGAAAAAGGGTTGAAGGAGCGATTCTCTCTCTATAATCACTGGCTGGTCACCCGCGGTGATATGGCGCCGGTCGGTGTCAACGATATTGATGTTGTGTTTACCCTGTCCATGCCCATCAACGAGAGTGAGATTGTCCAGATGGTCACCAGTTTGCAGGGCATTGTGGATGACCGAACCCTGCTCAGTCAGTTGTGGTTTGTCCGCGACCCAGCGGAAGCGGCTGAAAACATCAGGCAGCAGAAGCAAGAGAATGCAGCCATCTATGGCGTCCCGTCCCAGGCGGATGAAACAGAAGCAGAGGAAGACGCCAAGAAAGTGCTGAAACAGGATGAGTGACCGCAAGTATTGGCGCAAGCGCTCCGTGAAACTGGGGCTCTTGAGTGAGCGGAAAGCCCAGCGGACAGCGCGTGCGGTGTTAGACGCCTATGACAAGGTGCTGACCACCGTGCAAGAGCGGATTGAGCGGATTTTTGCCCGATTTGTCCGGAATAACGACAGCCTGAACGCAGAGAAAGCTCGCCAGCTCCTGTCGGTGCGGGAAACCCAGAAATATCGGCAGGAGCTGTTGGTGTTGTACCACAGCACCACGGATAAGGCGCTGCGGGATGAGCTGCGTGCCATGCTGGAGGCTCCGGCCTATGCCAACCGGATCAGCCGCCTGGAAGCCCTGCGGGACATCGTGCGGGCGGATTGCAGGCAGTTGGGCTTGCTGGAACGGGAGTTGGTCGGCAAAGGGTTGGCCGACGCCCTACAGGAGGCATACACCCGGCAGGTGTTTGACATCCAGCAGGGCACAGGGTATGGCAGGCGCATCAAGACACTGGAGGACAAGCAAGTTCGCGTCATTCTGGGGCAAAAATGGTGGGGCGGCAACTTTTCCGGGCGCATTTGGAACAACAACCAGGCGTTTGCGGACGCCGTGCAGCAGACTATTTTGACCGGCACGCTGGCGGGGATGAGTTTCCGTGAGATGTCGGATATGCTCTTGCAGATCACCGGCACGGACGCGACTTCCGGCGCAAAAGCCAACTCCATGCGGCTCATCCGCACGGAGTTTTGTCATATATCGGCACAGGGGGCGCTGCTGGGGTACAAGTCCTACGACCTAGAGTATTACCGCTACCTTGCCACGCTGGACTCCCAGACAGATGAGGAGTGCGGCACGCTGGATATGCGGCGCTTCAAGGTAACGGATGCCCAGCCGGGGTTGAATTTCCCACCTATGCATCCAAATTGTAGGTGTACCACCATGCCAGACATGAGTGAGCAGGTGATCGCCAAGACCAAACGTGCTGCACGAGACCCGGCGACCGGTAAGAGCATCACCGTGCCGGGGAATATGAGCTATGCGGAGTGGCACAAGAAGTTTGTCCAGGGCGTGCCGGACAGAAAACAGGTGGAGCAGCAGAAGCAGAGAACGGTTTCCTATGCGCACCTTGCGCAGAAAAGTGTTGCAACGGCAGGCGGGAATGGTATAATAACAGGAGCGAGAATTACAGACCCTCTAAGCAAGGAGGCAGATGAATTTGCGGAAATGTATTATAGGGAAATACGAAACTTTTCTACCGATGCGGAGAAGATAGCTAAAAATTTAGGGAAAAGAAAATCGGACATCAAACGAATCAAAATGTATCTTTTTGAAGAAAAGTCACTCTATGATGAAGATATTAGAGAGTGGCGACGGTTTGATTCGGATTGTGCAATTGCTCAAAGCTGGCAACGTCTCATGGTCGGAAAGGATATCAAGCCGCACGACAGGATATTGATCGAACATGAATTGCTGGAAATGCAAATCAAAAAAGAAAACCCAACGTTGGAGCATTGGAAGGCGCACGAATTAGCGTCAATGAAGTATAATTATCAAAAGGCTGCGGATGAATATTATGGTAATCTTAAGAAACATCAAAAAAACGGATAACAGCATTTCGGCGGATTATTACCCTGAAGGCGAGAAGTTGAAAGGGTTTATGAAAATCCGCATTAAAGATGGAGAAATCTTAGAGCACGACAATGCAAGTTCGTTTTCCGCTGCGCACGTTCTGCGCGAGTTGAAGCGCCTTGCAAAATCAGAAAATCCGCCGAAGGAAAAAACGTTGTTGTGGTATTGATACCGCCAATTTGGGCGACATCTAAAGCGGGTAAACTCAATGAGTCCAAAATAGGACTCACCAATATACTGGTAGCCCCGAAAATTCGGGGCTATTCTAAAATGCTGATTCAAGCACGTTGTAAGACGTGCTTTTTTCATACCCAAAAGGCAACAGCATGGGGCTGGCGCGTCCAGAAATGTGCTGGGGCAACGATAAATGGAGGACATGACCATGAGATACAAACATAGACCGTTGGCATTTGCCTGCTACGCTCCGGAGGGCGCCAGCAGCGGCACCACTCCGCCGGAAGGCGGCGACAGCGGCGACAACGCAAACGCCGGGGGCGGCAACCCGAACCCGGACGGGGGCAGAGCGCCGGAAGAACCCCTGACCTTTGACCAGCTGCTTGCCAGCAATCGGGATTACCAGAGCGAGTTTGACCGCAAGGTGACCCAGGCGCTGACCAAGGCAAGGCAGACTTGGGACAGGGAGCAGGCGGAGAACATGGACGAGGCAAAGCGGCTGGAGAAGATGACCGCCGCCGAACGGGCACAGTATCAGCTGAGCAAGGATAAGGCCACCTTGGAGCAGGAGCGTGCCGCTTTTGCGCGGGAACGCTTGCAGGTGTCCGTGGGCGCCGAGTTGCAGAAACGCGGCCTGCGCGCTGATTTCGCAGTTTATCTGACCGGAAGCGACGCCGAGACCAGCAAAGCCAACATCGACACGTTTGAATCCCTGTGGAAATCCTCCCTGAGTGACGCCGTGAACGGCAGAATGCGTTCCAACGCACCGCCCAGAGACGCCAATCCGGCACCGGATTACAGCAAGATGAGCGACGCAGAATACTACGCCGCTACCTACGACAAAAAATAAGGAGATGATATGCTATGGCAAATAGCTTTATTACCATCCAGGAGATCGCCAGAGCGGCGCTGCCCCGACTGATCGAAAACCTGGTATTCCCCAACCTAGTCTACAAGGACTTTTCCAACGATTTCTCCCGCAACCTGGGCGACACCATCCAGGTACGCAAGCCCGTCCTGCTGGAGGCAAAGGAGTTTGACCAGAGTGTGGGCACCACCGCCCAGGACATTGTGGAGACCTCCGTCCCCGTGACCCTGGACAAGATCGCCACCGTTGACGTAGAGATCACCGCCATCCAGGGTGCCACCAACATCAATGACCTCCAGCGTCAGGTGCTGGAGCCTGCCGCCGTGGCGCTGGCGCAGAAGATCAACTCTGACGGCCTGGCACTGTACAAGGACATTCCCTATATTTGTGGCACTGCCGGCACCGCCCCCAGCACGCTGAAAGACCTGGCGGATGTCCGGCGTGTGCTCAACGCCAACAAGGCACCGGTCTCTCCCCGCTATGCAGTCTGGGATACTGCGGCAGACGCCAGCCTGGTGACCATCCCCGCCATCGTCAACGCCGAAAAGAGCGGCAGCACCCAGGCGCTGCGGGAAGGCTCCCTGGGCAGAGTGATGGGCCTGGATAACTACATGAGCCAGGGAATCCATCAGCACACCACCGGCATCACCAGCGCCTCCGCCGTCAAGGTCAACGGTGCGGTGACTGCGGGTGCTACCACCCTGGCCATCGACGGCACCGCGCTGGTCGGCAAGCTGGTCAAGGGCGATGTGCTGACCATCGACGGCAAAAACTATGTGGTCACCGAGGACAGCGCGGCCGCAGCGTCCAACGCCATCACCGGCGTCAAGGTCTATCCCGCCCTGCCCGACATCAAGGACAATGCCGATGTGACCCTGGCAGGCAGCCACACCGCAAACCTGGGCTTCCACCCCTCTGCATTTGCCTTTGTGACCCGCCCGCTGGTCAATCCCTCCGGCGTGGAGTCCTATGTGACCTCTTATAACGGCGTGAGCCTGCGTGTGGTTAAAGGTTACAACATGCAGTACAAGAAGGAGACGCTGTCTATGGACGTCCTGTACGGTTACAAGACCATGTATCCCGAGTTGGCTGTCCGTGCCATGGGTTAAGGTGGCAGCATGATGTATATTGCGACCGACAAAGACGGGAACGAATACAATTTGACCGAAGACCAGGTGGAAGTCTGGGAGCGGTGCGGGTATCAAATCCGCAAAGCGGAGCCGAAGAAGGCAACCGCCAAGAAAACGGCCAAGAAGGTAGAATGACCAGAGGAGGTGATCCCGTGTGACAGAAGTACAGCACGAAAGGGCATATGCAAAGCTCATCCGTAAGCTGGAGCTGACAGAGCAGAGCAGCGGCAACGTCGCCCGCCTGGAGGACGCTTTGGAGGAGGCAGAGGGGGCGCTCCTCCTCTACCTCCGCTGGGACGAGATGAAGGACGTGCTCCTTGCCAAGCTGGTGGAGCTGGCTGCGCTGTATTACCGGCGTGACGCCGCTGGGGCCACCTCCGGCGGCGTGAAGTCCAGCTCATACACCGAAAATGAGGTCAGCCAGAGTGAGACCTACCTGACCGCCGGCGACTATGCCACAGCAGAGCAGGATATTTTAGCTGGCCTGGCCAGATACCGGGAGGTGCGGATGAGATGAGACAGACACCATGCGCATGGCGCAGGGCGTGGGCACTGTATCGCTCCATCCAGACCACGGACAGCCGAGGTGACCCGGTGCGCAAGTATGACATGACCTCCCCCGACTATACAGGGGAGGCTGGGAAAGCGTCCGGTGTTTGCTGGCAGATCACCAGCGACGGCATCCAGGTGGATGCGTCCGGCGAGCGACCGGCACGGACGGCAGCTTTTGTGCTGTACGACAGCGACGTGGAGATCGCCCCATTCGACCGCTGCATTTTTGACGGCGGCACATGGGAGGTCAAGGCGGTGCAGAGTTGGCCAAACCACCGGTATGTGACATTGGAGGCGGTGTGATATGGGAGACCTGGGGAAATTCCAGGCGGCTGTTGAGCGCTCCGCCGATACGCTCATGCAGGAGCTGGGACGGAAAGCAAAACTACACGCAGATATGTTGGCGGGCATGACCAGAGCGATGACGCCAGTCGGTATCGAAAACGGCGGCAGGACTAGAGAGAGCATCCAGAGCTTTGTTGAGCGTGACAAGGACACGATAACCGGCGGCGTAAAATCTGACTATCCGGTTGCCGTATTTTTGGAGTTTGGCACTGGCCCCGTTGCAGAGGAGACTGGGTATCCTGGAGATATTCAGGTCTCACATGTGGCCGAGGGCTGGTGGTGGTACTCCGGCGAGGCCGGACAGCGTATCAAGGCGGCCAGACACGGCGGAGAGCCTAAGGACTATAGCCTTTTTACTTATACAAGAGGCCAGCCGCCCAAGGCGATGTTTCACAATGCCGTCCAGGCATACGGTGACGAAATCGCCAAGGACTTTGGCGATACGGTATTGGAGGTGCTGCGCGATGAGTGACTACCCCGGCATGGTTGACGCCATCCCGCAGATCAGGCAGGCGTTGGCGTCCCTGGATACCACGCTGCCCTATACCGTCTCCGAGCAGTGGCCGAGGACGTCCATCACCGGCAACCTCATCACGGTGACGGAGATCACCAATGCGTCCACCAGCTGGCGCTGCGTGGACGACCTGGCCTATCAGATTGACGTCTGGGCAGCAGAGGCGGACGCCGTGCGTGAGCTGGCGCCGATGGTCAATGATGCGCTGCTGGGTATCGGCTTCCGCCGCACCGGCTCCCAGCAGTTGGACAGATACGATAAAAACGGCGGATATTTCCGCAAAGCACTCCGATTTGGGCGCAAGGTCGACAAACGATTTATGCGCCTAATTGATTAAGAAAGGATGATTGATTATGGCGGATAACGCTACCAGACAGGGCATTGCCTCCATTGGCATCAAGGTGGAGATCAACTCGGTCGAAATGAATTATGTGCAGGAGATTGGCGACATCGGTGGTGCGCCTTCCGACCTGGACGCCACCTGTCTCAAAGACTCCATGAAAAAGAACGTCCCTGGCGTTCAGGACACCAAGTCCTTTGAGATTACCTACTTCTTTGATAACAGTTCTGCCGACTCCGACTACCGGAAGATCAAGGCGTTGCAAACTGCCGGAAATGTCGTCCCCGTGGCGGTTACTTTTCCGGACGGCACCAAATTTGCCACCACTGGTTACATCACCACTTACACCTCTGGCGTCAAGGTTGACGAGCTGATCATGGCAAAACTGACCGTTGGTCTCCAGAGCGATTGGACGGTGACTAATCCGGCCGCTGGTGCCGGTGGGGGCTGATAACCCGGAGATGCGTAAAAACAACAAAGGGAGGGGCTTTTCGGCCTCTCCCGTCTAATTTTGGAGAAAAGTTATGAGAACTTACGAAAGAATGATTGGCAACGACAAGTATCAGTTCCGCCTGACCGCAGGCGCACAGAAAGTATTGGAGAAGCGGTTTGATGCGACGGGGCTCCAACTGATTCTGGAAAGCGCTGAAAACGCTGAGAGGATGACCGCTATCCTGGGCGCATCCGCAAACTACAAAGGCAATGAGAACCCGACTGTTGACGGCGAAATGATCTACGACCTGCTGGTAGACGATGGTGTTGCCGGTGAAGATGGGTTCTTCGAAATTTCGCTGGGCATCGCCGTGGCCTCCGGCATCATGAACGAGACGAATGCAGGCAAGACCATGGAAGCGATCACAAAGGCTGTGGAGGAAACCTATGCCAGCCTGGACCCTACGGGGGAGAAGGATGCGGAAGCGGCAGAGAACTGACCTTGGATGACATCGTGCAAGAAGGAGTCATCGCCGGAATACCGGCCATAGAGGTTTGGGATTGGACGCTGGGGGAAATCTTGACGCAGATCAAGGCTGTATTTGAGCGGCGGCGGCGTGACGGGCAAATGCTCGCACAAGTCGCCGTTGGCGAGGCGCACATGGTCGCAGCGCACTTCTCCAATGGCGCGAATCCAGAAATTTGGGAGGTTTTCCCGTTTTGGACAGACGATGAAATCATGCGGTGCAAGGTGGAAAAGTACAAGCGCCTGATGTGGCGACATGCAGGAGGTGGTAACCATGGCTGACGGCAGCGTAACAATCAAAGAAATTCGGGCGAAATTTACCGCCGACATCCAGGATTACCGTCAGAAAATGCAGGCACTGTCCAGCTCCATTGCGGGCATGGACAGCAAGCTGGAGGGCATCAAACGCAAGGCGCAAGTGGCGATGGACTCCCCGTCCAAGAGTACGCAGAAGCTGGGGCGGGCGCTGAACTCTGCGACAGACGCGCTCCAAAAGAAACAGCAACGGTTTGAGGATATAACTCGAGCTGGAGAACGGACGGCCAAAGAGATGGAGAAAGTATCTCAAAAAATGGCCGAAATGGGGAAAACGTATCAGGCCATCATGGACGCGAAGGCGTCCGGGGTTGATTTGGGCACGCCCATCCAAAAGCAGATGGACGCGGCATCGGAAAAGGTTGACCAGCTATATAACCGGATTGCCAGTCTGAAACAGCAGCTTGCAGCAACGAAGGGAACGAATTACACGGCGGTTTTTGACGGTAATGAGGTGCTCAACGTTGAAGACGTCAGCGCACGAGTCCAAAAGCTGACCAGAGAAGCGGAAACGGCAGGCCAAGCGGTCGTAAAATTGGCCACTGCCATCGACAATATCGGCGAAAGCAACCTGAAATTCGCAAATGAAAGCGGTCTTGCCCGTCTCCGAAAGCAAATGGAGGCGTCTGTGGATAAAGCCGAGAGGTTAGGCGAAAAGCTCGCCCAATCTGGGGAAAAAGCCGAGGAAATGGCAGGCAAAGTCCGCCAGAACAACCAAGCGCTCAACAGCAACGCAAAGAGCCTATCCAGGACATCTGCCCTGTACAATGCACTCATTTCCGCCGGCGACCGCCTTGGAAAAGGATTGTCCTCTGTCAAAAACAAAATCGCAGGAATCGGGAACACGTCCAGGAGCAGCACAGGCAAAGTAGAAGGGCTATTGAGATCTATCCGACGCATCTCTATCGTTAATTTGGGCTTACACCTTGCGCGGGCGTCCTCCGGCATCGGAGAGCTGCAAAGCGCTGTCACCCGGTACATGGACACCAATGACGCAGCGGCGGCGTCTATCAACCGCTTGCGTAATGGTTTAACCAACGCCCTTGCGCCTGCTATCAATCTTTGCGTCAACTTGCTTAGCAAGGTCATGCCGTATTTGATCGGCATTGTTGACGCTGTGGCCTCCCTCATCACCAACATCTTCGGCGAGGGGTGGACGACCGTCAGCACCGGCGCAGGAGCGGCAGCGGACGCCACAAAGGACGTAGCCGACAACACCAAGGACGCTGCCAAAGCCCAAAAGGAGTACAACAAGCTCATTGCGGGGTTTGATGAGATCGAAAAACTAGAGAAGCAGTCCGACGCTGGCAGCTCCGGTGGTTCGGGCGGATCCGGCGGGAAAGCGAAGCAGGACAAAGCGGAAGGTACGGAAGGCATCGCCGGGAAGCTCCCCAAATGGTTGGAGAGTCTCATCAACGATATTGACAGCCTACTGACCAAAGGTGACTTTTACGGCATCGGCACCCGCATCAGCGAGACGCTCAACAGCGCCACAAAGGCGGTGGACGACTGGTTTAACAATGTCCTGCGCCCCAAGGGCGTGCTGTGGGCTGGCCGCTTTGCGGACGTGTTCAACGGCTTGGTAGAGGGCTATGACTGGGGGCTGCTGGGGGATACCATCTCTGATGGGCTCTTGGCGGCTATCGACATTGCAGGTACGTTTATCCGTAACGCTCGATTCGAGAGCTTGGGCAAGGGGATTGCGACCGGTATCAATCGAGCTATCAAACGCATCAACGAGTCTGACATCAACTTTGGGTCGTTCCTGGCTGACCTGCTCAATGCGGGCATCCGCGGGCTGTATGGCTTTGCAAGCACTGTCAAATGGAGCCAGATCGGCACCTTTGTCGCCAACAATGTCAACAAATTTTTTAAGAAGGTTGATTGGAAAAAGGCGGGACGAACTGCTGGCAAGCTGATTGCCGGCCTGGGCGAGATGCTCGTAACAGCTATATCCAAAATCAGCATAAGCGAAGTTGCGCGAGCATTCAGCGATTTTTTGGAGAGCGCAGGAATTAGCAAATCTCTGGCGATTGATATAGCGTTGCTTTTTACCGTTGCGAAAGGCGTGAAAATCGCAAACGCAATTTGTGGTGCGATCGGATTAGGCGCAACTACATCAATGGCTGGAATTTCTGGTATAGCGTTACCTATCACGTTAGCTGTTGGGTCGGTTATGGTGATGCAGGGCGTAGCTGGACTGTTGCATACCAAGGTGAAAGCAATCCTCAAAGAAGCCGGGTACGACCCAGACAAAGATTTTAACTCGAATGGCACAAGAAAAGGGAACGAGCACTGGTACAACAGTAAAGTAAATATCGGAGACGTATGGAAAGACATAAAGGATTTCTTTACGTCCGGAAACGATAAAGGCTCGCGAACAGACCTCCAAAAGGAAGCCGACGCAACTCGAGCAAAATACAAGCAGTATACCGAAGGAGCAAAACGACGGACGTCGAACCAGGGCGGCAGGGTCGCCGAAAACACCCAGAAAGCTACCGAAAAGGGCGCAAAGGCGTCCACCGATGGTTGGAGCTGGTTGAAACGTGTTGGCGTGTCTGCCTCCGCCGTAGCGAAAGGTACGAGCGCCAAGATCAAGACGGTATCGACTATCAATCAGAGCGGTAAAAACACCCAAACCGTTGGCGTCAAACTGGCACAAGACGGTTGGGGTTCCGTTGGTGACTGGGTGCAAGAGCACATTGGCAGCCCTGTTGCCAAAGCGGTCGGCCTTGGTCGAGACAAATGGGAGTATGTCAGCAGCTGGGTCGGCGAACGACTGGGCGGCGGCGTTAGTAAAGTGATCGGCCTTGGACAGGACGGATGGAGCTCTGTCAGCGGATGGGTTAAAGAGCATTTTGGCGGCGGCGTCAGCAAAGGAATCGGATTGCTCAAAGACGGTTGGAGTTCTGTAAAAGATTGGGTCAACGACCGCACCGGCGGCGGCGTAAGCAAGTTGGTCAGCCTGGCAAAAAACGGATGGAGTTCTGTTTCCTCCTGGGTTAGCAATTCCCGAACAAAGGTCAGCGCTAAGGTCAGTTTGGTCAAACAGGGATGGCGGACGCTTTCTGGGTACATCGGCTCGTTCACAAAACGAATTGGGCTGAAACTGACGTGGAATAACGTCAGCGGCTGGAAAGCTGTGGTAGCAAGAGTGCTGTTTGGCAAATCCCAGTGGCCTAGTCTTAGATTCGCCGCCCGCGGCGGCGTCGTAGATAGGGCAACGCTCTTTGGGAACACCGTAGTCGGTGAAGCCGGCAAAGAAGCCATCATCCCCCTGGAACGGAACACCGAATGGACTGGACAAGTAGCCAAGCTCCTGGCGCAGCATCTGTACGATCTGCCGCAGCCCACCGCTCCGTCTATGTATAGCACTGACAACGCAATCAGCGACTCCGACATGGCTGAGCTGGTCGCTCTCCTGCGGGCAATCCGCTCTGATGTGGCCGCAGTGCGGCAGAGCAGCGGTGGGAGCGTCACGGTCAACACCAACCTGGACGGTCGTACCATTGCACGGAACACTATCGACTACATCAACGGCCAGGCCAAAGCCACCGGCGTCAACCCGCTGGCTGCTTATATGTGAGGAGGCGGCAGTATGGCAAATATCACGGTCAGTGAGCTGTATATCAACAGCAAGCAAATGCCGACTCCGGCGGCAGAGGGCGTGACCATCACCCGGGAGAAAATCTGGTCGGAAGACACCGGGCGAACGGCGGACGGCGGCATGACAGGCACCATCATCGCCATCAAAACGAAAATGTCCATCCGCTGGGCACTGCTGACGCCGGCGCAGGTGGCCACTATCGAGGCAGCTGTCTCCGATGGTGGCCACCCCTTTGTGCCGGTGAAATTCACCGATGCCACCGGCGCGACAGTGACCAAGACCATGTATTTCGGCACGCCCACCTATACGGTCTACTCCTGGGCGAATGGCTACCAGTACATCAAAGATGTGTCGGTGGATGCAATCGAAAAGTGAGGTGACAGATTATGTATAACACAACAACAGCCTTAGCCGCTGCCCTGGCAACGCAGAAGCTATACACCAAGGTAGTGTACGGGTCTACGACCATCGGGGCGGAGCAGGTCAAAAAGTGCGTTTATTCCGGCTCTTTTGGCGGGATGGATACGGTGACCATTGGAGGCGTGACGGCGGCCATGGTCACGCTGACGCTGTCCGGGGCGCACAATCTGAGGGATAAGACCATTGTGGTCTCCGTGGGCGCGGACGTGAGCGGAACAGTCCAGTATGTCCCGCTGGGCACCTTTGTAGTCGCAAGCTGCAAGCAGGTCGATGACACCACGACGGTCACCGCCTACGACGCTGCCTATTACGCCCTGGGCGGCACCTATACGCCTACCGTGTCTTCTGGCGCTACTGTGGCGGCAGTGATGTCCGACGTGGCCGCCCAGTGCGGTCTGACCTTGGCCACGCTGCCTTCGGCGGCGTCCACGACCAACGTGGTGGGCGACCTGACAGGCAAGACCTGCCGGGACATGGTGGGTTATCTGGCGGCGCTGGTGGGCTGTAACGCGCTCATCGACCGAGACGGTAAACTAGCCTTGCGCTGGTTTGCTGACAGTGGCCAGAGCTACAGCCCCAGCGACTACTACAACGCTGGCCTGTCCATTGACGGCACGTCCACCCTGGCCTGTATCCGGGCGGAGGTGGAGACGACCACCACGGACGCCGACGGCAACACGTCCGTCACTACCAACGCATACACCGCAGGCGGCACAGGCGTGGGAATCTCCATCCAGAACCCGTACATGGCCCAGGTCATCCTGGACGCCGTGTGGGCGTCCATCGGCGGGCTGGCTTATACCGTCGGCAGCTGCGACATCTTCCACGGGTTGCTGGTGGAGCCGGGTGACCTGGTGACCATCACAGACAAGACGGGCGTGGCACATACGCTGGCGGTCATGTCCCTGAACATGACCATCGACGGCGGCTGCAAGACCACCCTGCGGGCGACCGGTGAGAGCACCACGGACGCCAGCGCCGCAATGCAGGGCAGTCTTGGCGGCAAGGTCAGTCAGCTGGTGGTTGACCTCGCCAAAGTCAAGCAGCTCATCATCGAAGACGTCAACGGCGTGACAAAGATTTATGGCGGGCGCATTGACACAAAGAGCCTCTTTGCCCAGGACATCACCGCCACGGGTACCATCACTGGCGCCCAACTCATCGGTGCGATTTTGAGCGGGGAGAACATCAATATCGTATCAGAGCGTGTATACGACGACACGGACGAAGATGGGCTGCTGTATCAGCGGATATACACCCAAACTGTCATCAAAACAGTGCAAGAACAAAACGGGGTTGATTACCTCCTCTTGAAGCAGGCGTCGGTAACAGATGATTATAACGACAATCCGCCGGTAGCGGCGACCACGCCGTATCGGACGAACATCCAATACGGAGATGGGAGTTATATCAAACTGACAAATGACGAATTATTTGTCTACACGCCACAAATTACGACAAATTATAGCGCTAAGTCTTACACCAGCTTTTCCGGCAGCGTTGTTTCCGACGGCACCCTCACGGTGACGAAAAAGTTTGGTGTGTGCTACCTCAACGGCGGTATCACCCTGACTGCTGCGGTCAGCGGGTGGGTGACCCTGCTGGATAGCAACGCCGTGCCAGCACCTCAAAACGGTGAGGCAATCATCGTGACGCTGCCATCCTGGAAGGCTCCCACAACCAATCCGGCCAGACTGCGCATCCCGGCTGGTGGTGGGTTGCAGATCACCAGAGGCTCGGCCAATGCGTTTTGGATCAATCTGGCCTATCCCATCAACTAAGGAGACCATATGGAGAGTATTATTGTAGCACTGATCACCGGCGGCCTGTCGCTGATCGGCGTCATCGTCACCAGTCGGAGCAGTGGCAAAAAGGTGCAGCAGCAGTTGGAGATTGCGCAAGCTGTCACGGATACCAAGATTGAGGAACTGACCCGTGAAGTCCGGCACCACAATGGGTTTGCCGACCGAGTGCCCATCCTAGAAGAAAAAATGAAGGTCGCCAATCATCGGATTGACGACCTGGAGCACAGAAAGGAACATAGCCATGAAGAGTAAGATTTGGTGGAAAGCGGCGGGTATTAGAGCACTGAAAACGGTTGCCCAGACCGCTCTTGCAGCGCTCAGCACCGCCTATGTCCTGGCCGACGTAGATTGGCTGGTGGTGGGCAGCGCGTCTGTCCTGGCGGGCATTTTGTCCCTGCTGACCAGTTTGGCAGGGCTGCCCGAAGTGGGCGAGGAGGCCGAAGTATGAGAATCAGCGAAAAAAGTTTGGCCATGATCGAAAAATTTGAAGGATGCCTGCTCAAGGCGTCTAACAAGCTGGATGGTGTATGGACCATTGGCTATGGCCAGACCGGCAGGTATTATGGCAAACGGGTGCGCCGGGGCATGACCACAACCAAAGCGGAGGCGCACGCCTGGCTTCGCGACCACAGCATCAAGACCTATGAGGACGCGGTGACCCAGGCGGTCAAGGTACCGCTGAACCAGAACCAGTTTGACGCCCTGGTGAGCTTTACGTACAACGTGGGCGTTGGTGCGCTCAAGCAGTCCACCGCCTTGCGTAAACTGAATGCTGGCGACTACGCCGGTGCGGCGGACGCCCTGACCATGTGGACGAAGTGCAAAGGCAAGGGGCTGGCTGGCCTGGTACGGCGGCGCAAGGAAGAACGGGCCTTGTTTCTGACGCCCGTAACACAGGCCAAAACCACCAACACCGGCCTGCTTCGCAAGGGTGACAGGGGCGACGACGTCAAGCTCCTCCAGCATCGTCTGAACATCCTGGGCAGTCAGCTCGCCGAGGACGGCATCTGGGGCGTCCAGACGGACTCCGCCGTGAGAGGTTACCAGTA